>Ga0334722_10002508_pt1 | contig 20694 bp, 19 predicted proteins | sample C3_bottom_MG_FD_207210 | JGI IMG/M metagenome (GOLD analysis project Ga0334722, IMG submission 207210) | Sediment microbial communities from Yellowstone Lake, YNP, Wyoming, USA - C3_bottom | ecosystem: Environmental > Aquatic > Freshwater > Lake > Sediment | place: USA: Wyoming | collected... | reverse complement strand
CATTCACAAGATGGGATGGCGCGGCACCTGCAGCACGCTGCTGAACTTCGGCGAGCGAGAGCCCTGCGTGGGATACCTGGTGGGTGAACCCCACAAGGGACTCACCTATATGTTCCACATGATGAACGAAGCCCGCATCGGTGTGGGGCGTGCCGCCGTGGGCATGGGACATGCGGCCTATCACCATGCAGTGGACTACGCCCACACGCGGCGCCAGGGGCGCCTGCCGGGGGAGAAGGACCCCACCAAGCCTCCCGTGCCCATCGTGGAGCATGCCGACATCCGTCGAATGCTGCTGGAGGCCAAGGCCAATGTCGACGGTGCGCTGGCGCTCATCCTGGAATGCGCGATGCTCGTGGACGAAGAGCAGACGGCGCCCGGCGTGGATGAGCGGCAGGTGGCGTCGCAGTTGCTGGAGGTGCTGACGCCGATGGCCAAGACCTTCCCGGCGCTGGGCTGCCAGGTGGCCATTTCCAACGCCATGCAGGTGATGGGAGGCTACGGCTACGCCCGCGAGTATCCCATCGAGCAGTTGTACCGCGACAACCGACTCAACCAGATCCACGAAGGAACGAACGGCATCCAGGCCCTCGACCTCCTGGGCCGCAAGGTGGTGCAGAACGGCGGCGCCTGCTTCAAGGCACTGGCGGGGCGCATGCGCGGCACGATCAGCGACTGCGCTGGCGCGGACAAGATGGTGCAGGCGATGGCGGGGGACCTGGGGGCGGCGCTGGGGCAGTGGGCCGAGTGCACGCAGGTGCTGGGCATCGCCATGAGCAAGGACCCGAACCGCGCGTTGGCCAACGCCACGGTCTACTACGAAGTCTCGGCGCGCGTGGTCGTGGCGTGGCTCTGGCTGCGCATGGCGAAGGTTGCCTCTGCCAAGCTGGCCACGGCGAGCAGCGACGACGAGCGGGACTTCCTGAATGGCAAGGTACAGGCGGCGAAATACTGGTTTGGCTGGGAGCTGCCGCGCATCGCACCGGACATCGCGCTCTTGAAGCGGCTCGACTCGGTGCCGCTCGACACATTGCCGGCCTGGTTCTAGGCAGGGCGCGCCGGCGCATCAGGGCGCGCCGCGCGCCCGACGGGTCTCCGCTCTCGCAAGCTCTCGGACCCTGCGGGTCCTGCGGCCGCTTGCGAGACCGGAGACCCGTCGAGCGCGTCGTAGCGCCGTCTACCGTCTACCGTCTACCGTCTACCGTCTACCGTCTACCGTCTACCGTCTACCGTCTACCGTCTACCGTCTCGTCCATGGGCCCTGATGGATTCGAACCATCGCGCGTCGGATTATGAGTCCGCTGCTCTAACCGCTGAGCTAAGGGCCCTACTCTATGACCTCACTCGGGGATTTCTCACGCCGCCCCCGATTTCGCGGCATAAACGGCATATTCGGCACCGTGCGTCCCACAGTTACGTCCTACAGTTTACCGATGTCCCCAGTACAGGCGAGGATCGGCTTTCTCTCCTTCGGATGCCCCTGCATCATTGGCGCCCAACGGGCCAGCGTTGCCTACTAGGAATGGTGCAAGGAACCCGCCCGAGCCACGCCAAACAAGCTATGCCGAATCCGGGCGTCGGGAAGCCCTCATAGTGTTGTGTAGAGCGTGGGGCCAGCCACGCTTGCGCCACCGAGGGGGTGGTGCCGGCGCCGGTACGCCGCAGCCCGCCGCAGCCTCGACCGTGCGATGCGACCGTGCGACACGACCGCCGGTAGATCTCGCCATTTCCGGCTCCTAGGCCTTCGTCGGCATAGAAAGACCCAGATGATGGCAAGTTCCGCCGGGCCCGTCGCGGCGACGGCGCGACACTCCTGGCGTCGCACGAGTTCGGCGAGCGCGAGGGATGACATGCCCCCTAACGTATCCTACCTTCGTGGATCCCGGCTCTCGCACGCCGACCGTCCTGGCGAACTCCCGACTGAGCTGCGAGTTGACCCTGCATCGGGTGCATCCACCACAGACGCCTCAGCCTCCATACCCGATGCGGGCGCCGATCCAAGGCGGGTCGAGGACACCGCCCGGTCCGGACAGATCTGGCTTACCACGCCAGAGTGAATCACCCCGGCTTTTCCGGAGACTGTTTCAGTTGGACGCTCCGGCCGATTCGGCAGCCTGAGCCCGGTGATATTGTGCTTCGACCTCCGCCGGCGGCAAGGAGCCCATCGGCTCCACCGCAGGCGCGTCAGCCAGCCAGTATCCTCAGCGACTCCTCATCGACTCGGGGATTCGCACGGCGATGACCTTCCCCCGCGCTGTGGTGACGCCCTCGGTCGCGACCGACACCTCCACCACCGACTTCCGGGCGGTGGCCTCGACGACATGCGCGCGCAGTTGCAGTGGAGGCCCCAGCGGCGTCGGTGCAAGAAAGTCCACGTGCAGCGCTGCCGTCACGAAGCGTGGCGCGGGGGCCCCGCCCACCTCGCGCCTGCCGGAGAGCACCGCGGCTGCCGCGGCGGCCCCGATGGCATGACAGTCGATCAATGACGCGATCAGGCCGCCGTAGACGAACCCGGGGACCGCGGTGTGTTCCGGGCGCGGAGTGAACGACGCCACGCTCTCGGTCCCTTCCTGCACCGAACGCACGTGGAGTCCGTGTGCATTCAAGCGTCCGCAACCGTAGCACACGGCGAACTCGTCGGGATAGCGATCCTGGATGGCGTCCGGCTCACGTGCAGGCATGGCCCCTTCGGTTGAGGTGGTGCGGCGCCGACCCCCTGCGGGATTGCCGGACACCAGTGCAGGAGTTGCCTTACTACTATATTCCCATGTAGCGATGTACTTTTTCAGACAATGCAGTACGGCGGACCCGCGCGCATGGAGTCATCATGTCGGCCCCGAAGCAACGCGATCCAATGGTAATCACTCACCAGGGAGGCGTGCAATTCACCGCCCAGGTGCGCTCGCACCGCCTCCTTGTCGACCAGCCGGAAAAGGGCGGCGATGCTCGAGCGCGCGACCCGAGGATGACACCATGAGCCAGAAAGCGATAGAACTGAAGATCGTCGAGCGGTACAGCGGCCTTTGCTGCACCACGACCAACCTCTCGTGCGGCGGCGCGGCGGACAAGGTCGAGGCTCGGCCCGGCGAATGGGGCGTTGATCTCGGCAGCGGCCGAGGCCGCGAACTATTCAGTCTCGTGGATCAGGTTGGCCCGCAGGGACGGCTGATCGGCATCGACATCTCGAACGGCATGGTGGGCACAGCGTTGGCTTCAGCGCTTGAGCAGGGGCTTGCCACCGTGGAGTTCCGCCAGCGGCATCTGCACGACACCGGGCTCGCCGCGAACTGCGCCGATTTCATGATTTCCAACTGCGCTGTCAATCATGCGCCCGACAAGGACGCGGTCTTTCGCGAAGCATTCCGGTTCCTGAAGCCGGGTGGCCGTTTCGTGGTGAGCGACATCTACGCCACCAATGATGTCCCGTCGGAGTTCGCCAGCGATCCCGACGCGGTCGCCGAATGCTGGGGCGGCGCCGTGACGCGAGAGGTGTACCTGGCGACACTCGTTGCCGCTGGTTTTGAGGCCCTGGAAGTGCTCGAAGAAAGCGAACCGTATGACAAGGGGCAAATCGAAGTCTGCAGTTTCACCATCCGCGGGCGGAAACCCGCGAACACCTGAGAGGACGACGCATGACGAGCCTGATCAAGAAGAACGACGCGTGCTGCACCACCGAGGCGCAGTGCTGCGCCAAGATTTCCACCAACGTAGCCGGTTGCCACGACTGAACGAGTCGCTCCCGCCGGGTGCCGCGGCTTGACCGCGGGCAACTGGTGGGGGGCTGGTCCCTCAACGCGGGATGCAGGTCATGGAATACTCCAGGCACAACATCTTCAGTCGGGTGCGAGGCCGCGACCAGTGGTTCCTCGTGAACCTGCTCAGTGGCCATGCCGACCTCCTCGAGAAGGACGTAGCGGACGCCGTGGCGATGGGCTCTCCACCGCCGGCTTCGTTCGCGGACGCGTTCACCAAGAAGGGATACTGGGTCGCGCCGGCGGAGGAGCAGCAGCGATACGACGACGCCTACGCGCGCTTCAAGGCGAACGAGGCCAAGGAGGAGATCCAGCTCTTCTTCCTTCTGAACTACACGTGCAACTTCACCTGCGACTACTGCTACCAGAGCGGGTACGATCCCGAGCAGGCGGTGGATCGGACCGCCGCCACGGATGCTTTCTTCGCGTACGTGGACAAGCACTTCCGGGGCCGGCGCAAGTACGTCACGCTGTTCGGCGGCGAACCGCTGCTTCCCGGCAACGTTGAGCATGTCGCGCACATCATCCGGAAGCTCAACGAACGGGCGCTCGGCCTGGCCATCGTCACCAACGGCTACACGCTGCTCGACTACCTGCCGCTGCTGAAGACCGCGGCGGTCCGCGAGGTGCAGGTGACGCTCGACGGACCGCCCGCGCTTCACAACAGGCGCCGTCCGCTCGGGGGCGGCCTCCCCACCTTCGACCGCATCGCCGACGGAATCGACGCGCTGCTGGCGGCCGGCATTCCGGTGAACCTGCGCACCGTGCTGGATCGCGAGAACATCGCGGGGCTCCCGGAACTCGCGCGCATCGCACGGGCGCGCGGCTGGACCGGCCATCCGAAGTTCAAGACGCAGTTCGGCCGCAACTACGAACTGCACTATTGCCAGGGGAACAGCGGACGGCTGTTCGACCGGCTCTCCATGTGGCAGGCCATCGTCGATCTCTGCAAGCGCCACCCGGAGGTGCTCGAGTACCATCGGCCCGCACTCTCCATCTCGCGCTATCTCTTCGAGAACGGCGCGCTGCCCGGCGGCCTCTTTGACTCCTGCCCCGCCACCAAGAGCGAATGGGCCTTCGACTACACCGGTCGCATCTACTCCTGTACCGCGACCGTCGGCAAGGAAGGCGAGGAACTGGGTCGCTTCTGGCCGACGGAAACGCCGTTGAGCGCGGCGGCGGCAGAGTGGGCCTCCCGCAATGTGACGGCAATCCCGGCATGCATGAAGTGCGCGCTGCAACTGGCCTGCGGGGGCGGCTGCGGATCCGTGGCGAAGAACAAGACGGGCTCCGTCCTGGCCCCCGACTGCCGGACGCCCAGGGAGTTGATGGAACTGGGATTTGATCTCTACGAATCCGAACTGGACCGCGAGTCGACCCATGTCTGAGACGTTGGCCACCCCGGACTCCATCACATACATCGGCGCCGGGGACTTCGACGAGCAGGTACTCAAGGGTGGCCAGGTGATTGTGGACTGGTACTCGTCCGAGTGCCCGCCCTGCGAGGCGCTGGCCATGAAGTTCGAGCCGCTCTCGGAGCTGTACGGCGAGGATGTGACGTTCATCAAGATCTTCCGCCAGGAGAACCGCGCCCTCGCGGACGAACTCGGTGTGAAGAGTTCTCCCACGGTGCAGTTCTACCTGAACGGTGTGGAGACGGCGCCCCGCCTGACGGGTGGCGTCAAGCGCGCCGACGTTGTCGCTGGGCTGGAGACGTTGCTCAGCCCGCACCGCGCCGCCAAGATCCGGCGCCAGGAGGTTCCGCAGGAGAGCGAGTGGGACGTGATCGTGCTGGGTGGCGGGCCGGCCGGGCTGACCTCGGCCATCTATGCCGCCCAGGCAAAGATGCGCGTCGTCATCGTGGACACGGCGCTGCCCGGTGGCCAGGTGAAGACGACCCACATGGTGTCGAACTATCCGGGCTTCGCCAAGCCGATGAACGGCTACATGCTGGCGCACGAGATGCACATGCAGGCCGAGGCACAGGGGGTGCAGTTCCGCTCGGCCGCGGATGTGTCGGACGTCGACCTCCGGAACAAGAAGGTGGTCGTCGATGGCATCGAGACGCTGCATGCCAAGAAGATGATTCTGGCGACCGGGGCATCGCCTCGGGCGCTGGGGATTCCCGGCGAGAAAGAGTATGCCGGGCGCGGCATTTCGTACTGCGCCACCTGCGACGCCAAGTACTACGAAGGCAAGGAAGTCATCGTCATTGGCGGCGGCAACTCGGCGGTTGAAGAGGGCCTCTTCATCACCAAGTTCGCGTCGCACCTGACGATGGTGCACCAGATGGAGGAGCTCACCGCCAACAAGGTGGCGGCGGCGCACGCGAAGGCGGACCCGAAGATCACCATCCGGTACCTGGCCGAGCCGCGCGCCTTCCGGCGCCTGGAGAACGGCCGGATGGCGGTGGACATCGAGGACGTGAAGACGCACGCGCGTGGCACGCTCGAGGCCGACGGCATCTTCGTCTTCGTCGGCATGGTGCCGAACGCCGCGGGGTTCGGTGAAGAACTCCTGAAGGATGCGTGGGGCTACATCAAGACGGACGACGACATGCGGACCAGCCTGCAGGACGTGTACGCCGTGGGCGACCTGCGGTCAAAGCGCATCAGACAACTCACCACCGCGGTGGGCGACGGTACGATCGCCGCGGTCGTGATTTCCCAATAACGAGAGTTCCATGTCGAAGGCCACCAGAGAACGCGCACGACAGGCCAAGCACTCCAGCTACCCGAAGAACGTCGCCATCGTCGGCATCATCGTAGTCCTCGCGGTGGCCGGCATGCTGACGAAGACGTTCATCGGTCGGTCAAGCAAGGCATCGCCCGATGTCGCGGCGGTTGGGCAGGCCAGCGGGCCGGCGACTACCGCGGCGAACCCCGCGGCGCACGGCAAGAAGCTGCTCTTCTTCATGAACCCTGACGGATACCCCTGCCAAACGCAGTTGGGGATCCTCAATAGTGTCGCCGATTCGCTGTCCAAGGTGGCGCAGGTGGTCTACATCAAGACCACCGAACCAGGAGACTTGCCGAAGTTCGAGGAGTACGGCATCCGCGGCCTGCCCAGCCTTGTCATCGCCGACGCGAATGGCCGCGAACTGTCGCGTTTCGCACCGGGCATTCAGAGTGGCGAGGCTGTCCTCGCCGCACTGACCAGGTAATCCATGGTCAGCAACCTGAACGCGGCGCTGGTATTCGGCGCCGGGCTGGTGAGTGTACTCTCACCCTGCGTGATCCCTGTCGTGCCGCTGATCGTGACCGGCACGGCAAGGGACCACAGGCTGCGCCCCGTGCTCATCGTCAGCGGCCTTGCGTTGGCGTTCGTGGCGATGGGCGTCGCGTCGTCGCTGTTCGGCGCGATCATTGGACCGTGGATGTACAAGGCCGAGAAAGTGGTGGGGGCGGTCATCGCCCTGTTCGGCTTGCTGCTGATCTTCAACGTCAACCTGTTCGAGCGCCTCAGCGGAGTCTCCCGTGTCGCGGAGAACGCGGGCGGCCGGACCAATGGGTTCGTCCTTGGAGTGCTGCTCGGCGTCATCTGGATTCCCTGCGTTGGCCCGATGCTGTCCGGCGTGCTTGGGCTGGTGGCGACCGAGCAACGCGTCACGACGGGCATTGCATACCTGCTCATCTACTCCGTCGGATTCTCGGTTCCGATGCTGCTTGTGGCGTACGCCTCGCAGGCGGTCCGGAGCAGGTTCCGCGCACTGGCCGGGGAGCAGCGCATGATCAGCGTCATCAGTGGCGTGCTGCTCATGGCACTCGGCCTGTTCATCGTGTTCAAGGGGGCGGTGGCCTTTGGGTCACTCGTGTCCTAGCAGGGTGCTGAAAAACGCGACGATTTCACGAATTCTCTCCCCGATGACGGGTCGAACGAGGCAAAGCGGTGGTGATGGATCGCATCGGACGTTCGGCAGGACCGCCTGCGGGCGGTTGCGCCCTCGTCGGCGGCCCTCCGGAGACCGCGTTGCCCGCTCATGCGCACGCTCCAGCCCGGAGGAGCGTGCGCATCCGCACCAGATCGTACGCCGCGTGCGTGAAGGTGAAGAGCCACGCCACCTTCTCCCGCCCACGATGATGCAGCTTGCGCAAGCCCCCGATGGTCTTGCCCCACCCGAAGCCTTCTTCCACCAACTTCCGCTTGAGCTGGCTCACGTCATATCCGGCGTGGCGGAGCGTCCGGCCATCAATCGCGCTTTGCAGTCGTTTCTCGTGGATATTGGGCGCCACATGCGGGGTCATCTGGCACGCGCGCAGGTCGGCCACAAACTCGGTCGTGTCGTACGCCTTGTCCGCCCCGAGGGTGCGCCGGCGCGCGCGCGGCTCCAGCGTGGTCACCATTTCCACCGCAGCGTCCCGTTCCGCGTCGTAGCCGGGCGCGCGCACGTCCGTGGCGACAATGAGGCCGTGCCGATTGTCCATCAGCACACTCCCGAGATGACAGAGCAGCGCCGCCGTGTTCTTGCTCTTCCGGGCCAGTCGGGCGTCGGGATCGGTGACGGACGCGTGGGTGGCATTCGACCGCTTCTCCCCGTGGAAGTTCACCGTGGGGTTCTTCGGGTCGGCATCGGCCGGCGGCGGCGTGGTCCCATCCTTCCGCCGGAAGCTCTTCTGGCTGGCCCACGCTTCCAGCAGCGTGCCATCGACGGTGAAATGCTCATGCGACAAGAATCCGTGGGCATCCGCCACCTTGAGGATCTCGTAGAGGAACGCGTCGGCAATGTCCCCGGCCACGAGGCGCTCGCGGTTCTTCGAGAAGACCGTCGGTGCCCAGACGGCGTCATCCGGATTCAGCCCGACGAACCAGCGAAACAGCAGATTGTAGTTCAGCTGCTCCATGAGCTGCCGTTCGCTCCGGATCGTGTAGAGCTGCTGCAGCAACAGGGCGCGCAGCAGGCGCTCAGGCGGAATCGACGGACGGCCCATCGTGGCGTACATCGTTTGAAAGCGTGGCGACAGCGCGGCCAGAATCGGATTCACCAGGGCCTGGATCGCCCGCAGGGGGTGATCCGCCGGGATGCGATCTTCCACCGAGAGGAAGCTGAACAGGGCCGTCTGCTGCGTATCCGGACCACGCATCCCGCACTCCTGTCTGAAGGACGCGCCACGATACTTAATGTGAGGGGCAAAATCAATTGCCATCGCACGACTTTTTCAGCATCCTGCTAGCCGTTCTCGGTGATCTTCGTGCCCCTCCGGTCTCCGTGCGAGATGACTCGATCTATCGCCGCCGCGCAGTAATGAGCACCGCAACTTCGTCGTTGCGCCCGTTGATGAAGTCGAGTTGCACGCGTCCATCGGCCCGGGTCGACACCGTCGCCGGGATGGATGAGTTGGTGAGCACCCACCCCGCCGGCAGCACCACGGAGTTGAACGGCCGCCCGAACGACCGGTCCCACTGCAACTCACCACCCACCACCCCGTACCTGGCAGGGTCGATGTATGTCTCGAACATCCGCAGCCGTATGGATGTCCCCGCCTTCACCGGCGCATACCGGGTGACCACCACCTCAGTTTCAGCCGTCAGGTTGTCCACGTCGAGCCCGGCCCGGGTGATGGCGTCGCCCTTGAGCACCTCGAACACGAGCTTCTCGCCGGTATCGAGGTTGAGCGAGCCGGGGTTGGTGACGGTGCTCCCCGGGCGCACCACGTTCAGGTAGCTGCTCGTCCCCGGGCGGCTCTCGGTGTAGTCGTGATACAGGTCGAAGGCGTGCGTCTCGGGCTGCTGCAGGAAGTAGACGATCTCGCGGTTCTGGTGCGAGCGCTCATCGAGGCGGGTGCCCATGGCGGCAGGCCGCGCGGGAGCGGCGCCCAGCGGCGACTTCAATGGCACGGCCCTCATGGTCACCGCCGCCTCGCTCGGCGTGTTGTTCCAGAAGCTGATGCCCACCCGGCCGTCCTTTTCCTGCAGCACCTGCGCCGGGAAGGTGGACGACACGAGTTCGTAGCCCGCCGGCAGCACCACGGCGTTGCGATTGATGCCGAGTCCGCGCTTGAAGACAATGGTGTCGCCACGCACGAAGTACGACGCGGTGTCCATGTACGTTTTGAGTATCAGCACGCGCTGCTCGCCGCCGTCGGCAGGCACGGGGCGGGTGAGCGTCACCTTGATGTACCGCTGCGCGTCGTTGGCCACGCGCACGCCGCCGGCGCGCGCCTCGGCGGCGCCCACCTCGGTGAACGCCAGCGGCTGGCCCGTGGCGCGGTCGATCACCGATTCGTCGCTGGCCGTGCTCCCCATGCGGATGGGGTTGTAGTAGGCCGTGGCGCCTGGTGTGGTGGCGGTGATCTCGTAGATGATGCGGAACTTCGCCGACCCCGGGGCCAGCAGTTCGTAGCGGGTGTACGCGTCAGCGTCGGTCTGGCGGGCGCCCTGCTGCGCCAGGAGCGGCGCGGCGGCGAGAAGAAATGCGAGTGGAGTTCTCATGCCACCGAAGATGCAGTGGTTTGCCCGCGCCAGCCACTATCGACTGTCGACCGTCGACTGTCGACTACTCGCCACAGATGAACACAGAAAAGCACAGAATGAACAACAACAAACTGCGGAACTCCCGATTGCACTGATTACGCGGATTACACGGATCAAGGACAAAACACGGGATAATCAGTGAAATCCGCGAAATCGTCCGTTCCGCAGTAAGAACCCGACTGTCGTCTGTCGTCTGTCGTCTGTCGTCTGTCAACTATCAAACAGCACCGTACTCAGGTAGCGCGCGCCGGAATCGGGGGCAATCATCGCCACGCGCTTGCCCGGCCCGAGTTCGCGCGCCATCTCGAGCGCGGCCAGCGCGATGCCGCCGCTCGACATCCCCACAAAGAGCCCTTCCTCGCGGGCGAGGCGGCGCGCCAGCGGAAAGGCGTCCTCCTCGAGCACCTTGATGACGCGGTCGAGCACCGAGCGGTCGAGATTGGCGGGAACGAATCCGGGACCCATCCCCTGAAACTGGTGCGGCCCGCGTTCGCCACCGGAAATGGCCGGTGACCGCGCGGGTTCCACGGCAATCACCAGGGTGCGCGCATTCCGTTCCTTCAGGAAGCGTCCCACGCCGCTGATGGTTCCGCCGGTGCCCGAGCCGTACACGAAAGCATCCAGGCGGCCGTCCATCTGCTGGTACAGTTCCGGCCCGGTGGTCTCGTAGTGCACGCGCGGGTTGGCGGGATTCTCGAACTGGTTGGGCATCCACGCGCCAGATACGGCCGAAATGCGCTTGGCCTCCTCGATGGCGGCCAGCATGCGCCGCTCAGGATCGGTGAGCACCAGCTGGGCCCCGTACGCCCGCAGCGTGCGCATGCGCTCCTCGCTCATGGACGACGGCAGGCAGAGAATGAGCTTGTAGCCGCGCGCGGCGGCCACCTGGGCGAGCCCGATGCCGGTGTTCCCCGAGGTGGGCTCCACGATGGTGTCGCCCGGGTGCAGCACGCCGCGCAGTTCGGCGTCGACGATGAGCCCCAGTGCGGTGCGGTCCTTGATGGACCCCCCGGGATTCGTCCCCTCGAGCTTTACCCACACTTCGGCCATGCCCGGCTCCACCACGCGCGTGAGACGGACCATGGGTGTGTGCCCAATGGCGGAGTCCACGCGCGGCGGCGCGGCCGGATTGGGCGGAATGGGCGGGGTGTGTGAACCGGATGTCATGGGGAGGCTCCGCGGCTCGCGGGGAATGGGTATCACGACTTATACCAAGGAAAATGCGGAGTTGTGCCCCAGCCCGCCAACTGTCGTCTGTCGTCTGTCGACTGTCGTCTGTTTGCCACAGATGAACACAGAATGACACAGAATAGACGACAAACTGCGGAACTCCCGATAACAGGGATACAAAGGATCGTACCCGGTACCCGGTTCAATCCCTGTTATCGGCCGTTATCCGTGTAATCGGGAGTTCCGCAGTTGAACGCGGCACAGGCATATCGTCGAGCGCCCCCAACCAAGCTCCCGCCCGCGCGGAAAAGAGCGTATTTTACGCCACTCCCCAACCCTGGAGCGCGCACCGAGTGGCGAAGAAGCATCCATCATCCGACCACGACAACGACTGCGCCGACGCTTGGCTGGCGCTGGCCGAGTCGGCCGATGCCGGCGTCAGCGACCTGGTACGCCGCACCATCTATCGGGAGTCCGCGAGGGATTCGGTGCGCGTCATGCGATGGCTCACCAGCGCATTGCTGCTCCGCGACCTTGGCGCCGTGGAGCCGGACATCGGGTTCTTCTGCATCGCCTTCGCCACCGAGTGCATCGCCGAGTCGCGGTATGCGCGCGACCCCGAGCTGCAGCGCATCGACCGGGCCATCACGGCCATCGCGCTGGCCAACGGGGTGGACGTCGAGGAGTACGACCTGGTGGAGGCCCAGCCGCCGGAGGTGCGCGCACTCCACAAGGAGTGGGACGCACGCGCCGACGCCCTCGAAGTGGAAGTGCTGCTGGAAGCGGGCGCGCTCGAGGAGGCCGACCTCCGCCGCCAGGGCTTTCCGTTCGCCGAGCGTCGCGAGGCGGGTCGCTGGACATTGTTCGGCACGGTTGACCCGCTGCTCAACATCGACGACGACGAATTCGACGACGGGAAACCGCGCGATCCGTTCCTGGCATAGGGAACTGCAGGGAACTGCAGAGCGCGAGAAGGAACCCCAGAGCGCGAGAGAGTACGACCGGCCGCTAGCGCGGCTCGCTCACGCGAAACCGGCACTGCGGCCGCTCGCCATGCTCGCACCGCTCTTCGGTGTGCGCGCCGGCAATGCCCCCCACGAGCGCGCGAACCGCGCGACAGGTCTCGGGCCGGCTGGCCACCGACTCCGAGAGCGGGCAGCCGTAGCCCTTGATGACGTATGCCTTGCCGTCTTCCACGACTTCGGCGTCGCCGCCCAGCTTCACCAGAGCGGCGGCCGCCGCATCCACCCGCGAGCGCAGGTCGCCGCTGGCTTCGCCGCCCAGCGCAGTAGCCAGGTGCGCGCCGACCTTGCGCAGCATCTGCTCGGCGTGCGCGGCGTCGAGCTTGTCGACGAGCACGTCCATGACCGCGGTGAGCACGGCCGGATACGCACGCGAGTACTCCAGCTCGGCGGCGGCGGTGAGCGCATAAAGCGTGGCCGGCTTGCCCACGCCACCTCCGCGGCGCACGCCACGGCTGGCCACCAGGCCGTCGCGTTCGAGCGAGGCCAGGTGGGCGCGCACGGCGTTGCTGGTGGTGCCCACTTGGCGAGCGAGTTCGTCCACGCTGCACGCGCCACGGCGAAGATGGGCCGCAATCCTGCCGCGCGTGGAGTCGTTGTCGGCCGGCGGACGGTGGGTGGATGCCATGGGCTACTCCGGTGCGATGACAGCGCTTACGCCTCTTCTATGGTATGGCGCAGCGTCGGGTAAGTCAAATAATACCTATTACTCATTGACAATATAGAGTAATCATTCCATCTTGAGGAGGCTTGGAGTCCACTCAGTCCCCCCAAGGAGGATCGCATGCGCACCACACTGTTCATCGCCGCCGCCGCCCTCGTCGCCATTCCCTCGCTCGGCGCCGCGCACCCGGCGCACCCGGCGCACCCCGGTCACCCCGCGCACGCGCGCGCCCGGGCGCTCGACGACCCCACCATCGTGGCCATCTTCGACGCCGCCAACACGGCCGACATCGAGACCGGGCAGCTGGCCGTCAAGCGTGGCCAGAGCCAGGAAGTGCGCGACTTCGGCGCGATGCTCGTGCGCGACCACACGGGCGTGCGCACGCAGGGGCGCGACCTCGCCGCCAAGCTGGGCGTGAAGCCCACGCCGCCGGTGCCCGACGCCGGTGCGCGCGACCACGCCGCCGCCATGAAGGCGCTGCGCGCGGCGTCAAAGGCCGATTTCGACCAGGCGTTCCTGCATCACGAGGTGGCTTTTCACAAGGCGGTCATCGACGCCGTGACCACTATGTTGCTGCCAGCCACCAGGAACGCCGAGTTCAAGGACCTCGTCACCAAGGTGGCGCCGGCGTTCCAGGCGCACATGATGGCGGCCGACGCGCTGTCGAAGAAGCTGCAGAAGTAGCAGGGCGCGAGAGGGGTACGGCCAACTGCTGGCCACAGATGAACACAGATGGTCACAGATAGCCACCGACGAACTGCAATAGAACTCCCGATTTCGCCGATCACACGGATCAACGGCACACCGCTACTGATGTGCAGGGGCAGCGAAATCGGGAGTTTTGCAGTACAAATAGGTGTCAGCCTGCCGAAGCAGCTTCACGCAACAGACTACCACCTGAGCGAATGACGATGCCGCGCATGTCCACCCACCTCACGCAACTCGGCGCGGCCCTCGCCTTGTCCGCCGGCACCGTGCTGGCCCAGTCGCAGGCGAAGACCGTCCCTGTGTTCGTCAACGGTCAGGCTCAGGAAGTGCCCGGCTTCAAGGACGCCGAGTTGTGGATACGGCAGGAACTCTGGGTGGAGACGTCGTTCGACAGCGACGGCGATGGAAAGCCCGACCGCATGCACGTGGACGTCACGCGGCCGCGGCAGACCGACACCGAGGGGCTGAAGGTGGCCGTGGTGTACGTGTCGTCGCCGTACTTCGCCGGAACGTCGGGGTCGCGGAAGTTCCTGTGGGACGTGAAGCAGGAAGTGGGCGAGGAACCGACGCCACGCACGTCGCAGCCGGCGCCGCCGTTCAGGCCCGTGCACCGGGTGATTTCCAACGACGAGGTCAGCACGTGGGTGCCGCGCGGCTTTGCCGTGGTGCACAGCGAGGCGCCGGGCACCGGGCTGTCGCAGGGCTGCCCCACGGTGGGCGGCGCACCCGAGGAACTCGCGCCCAAGGCCGTGATTGACTGGCTGAACGGCCGCGCCAAGGGCTACACCACGCGCACCGGCAACGACGAAGTGAAGGCCACGTGGAGCACCGGCAAGGTGGGAATGACCGGCACCTCGTACAACGGCACCATTCCGCTGGCCGCGGCCACCACCGGCGTGAAGGGGCTCGAGGCAATAATTCCCATCGCGCCCAACACGTCGTACTACCATTACTACCGCAGCAACGGCCTGGTGCGGCATCCCGGCCAATGGCTGGGCGAAGACATCGACTTCCTGTACGATTTCATCTTCAGCGGCGACTCGGCGCTGCACCCGTACTGCAACAAGACCGTGCGCGACGGCCTGTTCGCGGCCGGGCGCGACCGCGCCCACGGCGACTACAACGACTTCTGGGCGGCGCGCGACCTGCTGACCAAGATCAACGGCGTGCACGCCGCCACGCTGCTGGCGCACGGCGAGAACGACTGGAACGTGGTGCCCGAGCATTCCATCCGCATCTATGAGGCGCTGAGGAAGCAGGGCACCCCCGCGCAGCTCTACCTGCACCAGGGCGGGCATGGTGGGCCGCCGCCCCTGGAGATGCGCAACCGCTGGTTCTCGCACTACCTGTATGACGTGGACAATGGCGTGGAACACGATGCGCGCCTGATGGTGGTGCGCGAGGGAGCGCCTCGCGGCTCGATGCCCACCCCGTACGCCGACTATCCCAACCCCGAGGCCGCCGACGTGAGCCTGTACCCGCAGGCCGGCGGCAACAAGGTCGGCTTCCTGTCGCTCGACGCGGGGAAGGGGCAGGGTTTGGAGGAACTTAAAGACGACGTGGCGTTCAGCGGTGCCGCGCTTGCCTCGGCGGGTTCGTCGGGGCATCGTCTGCTGTACGCCACGCCGGAACTCACCGAGGTGCTGCAGCTGTCGGGCACGCCGGTGGTGACGATTCGGCTGGCGTCGAGCAAGCCGGCGGCCAACCTGAGTGTGTGGCTGGTGACGCTGCCGTTCGACAGCGCGGCCATCGGGTCACTGGGCGAAGTGGGCGTGATCACCCGCGGCTGGGCCGACCCGCAGAACTACAAGTCGCTGACGCACGGCGGCAATTACAACAGCACGCTCAAGGGCGAGCCGCTGGTGAGCGGCAAGTTCTACGATCTCACGTTCGACCTGCAGCCCGGCGACCGCGAAGTGCCGGCCGGCAAGCGGCTGGCGCTGATGATCATGAGCAGTGACCGCGACTTTACGCTGTGGCCCAAGGCGGGCACGGAGCTGACCATCGACCTGGCCGGGACGTTTATCAAATTGCCGGTGGTGGGCGGGGCGGACGAGATGAAGAAGGCGGTGGGGCGGTAGGGCCCTGATTGTTCAGTACTTGAGCGTGCGTGTCACAAGATCACGCTGTCGTGAGACGCAGGCCGCGATCTACTGGACCTCTCGGCCGACAGGACGCCCCCAGTCGACAGCGCCTGGTTTCTTCCCCTTCGGGATACGGTGCACGAGATCATCGATTTTGTGACCACTCCGCTTGCCACGGGTCCTTCGCTTGCGCAGGAGCTTCTTCTGTTCAGAGGCGATGTGCCAATGCAAGGCATCGCGAATGAAAGCGCTGCGGGAACACCCGAGGCGTCGGCATTGGCGGTCAATGTCGGCGACGAGTTGTGCGTCGAGCCGGAGTGTGATGCGGACCATGCGACTCATGCGCCGGCCTCCCGTCCTCTCTCGGACAGATTGATCACGTCCGGTCACCCTCGCGCGGCACCTTCGTATCGATTCCACGCAGGAAACCGCGCTTCGACTTGATCTTCTGCATCGGCTGGCGTCTGGTTTTCAGCGTAATGGACACTCCGAGTCGACTGAGCATCTCGACCAGCGCATCGATGCTGAACAGGTCCAGCCGTCCGCGAAAGAGGTCACCGACTCGCGCCTGGGTGACGTCGAGTGCTTTGGCGGCCTGTCTTCGCGTCAGTCCCTCCGCCTCGATCACATGAGTGACCTGGCTCAAGAGCTCGCTGCGAATGAGGAGGTATGCTGCTTGCCCATGCGGGACGCCAACATCGATAAACACATTGGCTGACGAAGCGTGGCCAATCCGAGCGGCATATGGGCTGGGCTTGGAACCACGCAGACTGTACTCCGGCAGGATGTCGACGTGCAGGGTGCGTCGACTTTTCGCCTTCGTCGGGAGCTTTGGCATGTCCCAAAGTACGGCAGCCTACCGCCCTGACCATCATCATTTCATTGCAGATTGCGCTTGCCGTCACGAGCCCAGGTGTCGGTCGACGAACTGGCGTGGGGTAAGCACCTCGATGCCTCGCCAGCCGGAGACGCGCTGCAGGTCGTGGTCGCCCGACACGATGACCTTGGTCTGCGAGGCGAAGGCGGCAGCCAGGAACATGTCATCATCGGGATCCTCGCTCACCGGGTTGGTGAGTGGTGGTGCGTCGACGATGATCGCGTTCATGGCGATGAGCGTAAGCACCGGCTCAAACGCTGCGCTGACGCCAGGATACCGTCGTCCAAGTTCGTGAGCGACCCGCCGGTACTCCTGTACGACCCTCACCGCGAGCGGCGAACCCTGGATATCGCGCTGGCAACGTCGGCTTGCCTGAGGCCGCTGCGCTTGGCGGCTTGCCGAGCCTGGGCGACCAAGGGCGCGAACTCGCGAAGGGCCGGTGGGTCGAGGACCTTGAAGATCACGACATCGCGATCGGCGACGACGACGAACTGGGCACCGGCCTTCAGGCCCAGGCGCTCGCGGATCTCCTCGGGAATGACGACCTGTCCCTTGGAGGACAGGGTAGTGGTAGCGGCAGCGCTCATGGGAAGTCCTTGGTTGATCTTACCAGTAAGATCACCGGACACCGCCCCGCTCGTCAAGTGCGCCACTTCATAGTCGGATTGAGACTCCATGCTGGCAACGTAGCGGCGCGTGCGGGCCCGACCATGACCATTCCATTGCGCCGGAAGCCAAAACGACGTGGCCAGACGATGGACGATAGACGATAGAAGGGCACCCCCAAGCGGAGGTGCCCCTCTGTCGTCTGTCGACTGTCGTCTGTCGTCTACTTGATCACATACTCGTGAGGCGGCACCGCCCCCATCAGGTTGGTGACGAAATAGTCCCACCTCCGCCGCATCATGTAGTTGCTGGCCGAGCCGTAGCCGTGCGCCGCGTTGGGAATCAGCAGCAGGTCAAAGTCCTTGCCGGCCTTGATGAGCGCGTCGACCACCAAAAAGGTGTTGTCGGGCGGCACATTGTCGTCAGCCGTACCATGCGCCAGCAGCAGCTTGCCCTTGAGGTTCTTGGCCTGCAACTGATTTGCCTCGGCGGCGTAGCTATCGGAGCCGTCGGCGTTCTTCACCAGCAGGCCCTGGTAACGCTCACCCCAGTCGTCCTCGTAGTTGCGCTGGTCGTGATTGCCGCTTTCGCTGATGCCGACCTTGAAGAAGTCGGGGTAGCGGAACATGGCATCGGCGGTGATGAACCCGCCGCCCGAGTGGCCCCACATGGCGGCCTTGTCGATGTCGATCCAGCTGTAGCGCTTTGCGAGGTTCTGCATGCCGGCCACCTGGTCGGGGAGCGTGTTGTCGCGCCCCATCGCGCCATAGTAGAAATCGTGGAAGCTCTTGCTGCGGCCGGGACCGCTGCCACGCCCGTCGAGACTCACCACGATGAACCCCAGCTCGGCGAGCGCCTGCTTGTCGCCGTGCGCCGCGCTGAAGCCGCGTCCACCCACCGAGCCCCCCTGCGGTCCCGGATACGCGTTGTTGATAATCGGATACTTCTTGGTGGAGTCGAAAGACGATGGACGATAGAGTTGGCCATAGATGTCCGTGACTCCGTCGGCCGCCTTCACGTTGAACAGGATGGGCGGCTTCCAGCCGGTGGCCACCAGCTTGCTGATGTCGGCCTGCTCGAGCTGCAGCACCACCGCGCCCGCGGCGTTGCGCAGCACCGTTACCGGCGGCGTCTCGGCGGTGGAGTACGTGTCGACAATCCACTTGCCGTCGGGGGAGAGCTTGATAGTGTGGGTGCCGAGGTCGGGGGTGAGCGAGACCTGCGGCGATTTGCCGTCGATGGAGATGCGGTAGGCGTGCTCGAGGTACGGATCCTGCCCTGGTTCGCGGCCGCCGGCCAGGTAGGTGATGGTGCGCGCTTTTTCGTTGATATCGACGATTTCGTTCACCGGGCCTTCGCCGCTGGTGATCTGGCGCTTGAGCGCTCCGGTGGTGAGGTCGTAGAGGTAGAGCTGGCTCCAGTTGTCGCGCTCCGAGTTCCAGATGATCTCGTTGCTTGCCCAGAGCACGCGGTAGCCGGTGATGGACTCGAACTGCGTCTTGATGGTTTCGGTGAAGAGGTCGCGCACGTCGCCGGTGGCCGTGTTGGCCAGGCGGAGGGTGACGCCCTTGTGGTCGCGCGGGGTGGAGGCGATGGCGAGTTGCGAGCCATCGGGCGCCCACTGGTAGTCGTCCATGTTGAGGTCATCGCCAAGCATGGCGCGATGGAAGTCGGGCGCCATCTTGAGGCGGGTGACCGACTTGGCATCGACGTCGATGACCAAGCGGTGGACCATGCTGACCACCGAGTCGCCGGGGAGGGGCATCTTCCAGGTGGTCATGGTGGGGAGGCCCACCTTGTAGCGGAGCAGGTAGAAGTCGCCGACCTTGCGGTCGTCCTGCTGCTGGGTGGCGATCTTGCGCGAATCGGGCGACCACTTGAGGACGGCGCGGTTGCTGTGCACCCAGCCCGCGTTGTCGGTGGCGTAGCCGAAGTCCTTGACGCCGTCGGTGGTGAGCTGGGTTTCGGCGCCCGAGGCCACGTCGCGGACCCAGAGGTTGAAGCCTCTAATGAAGGCGGCGCGCTTGCCGTCGGGGCTGAGGACTTCGGGGGTGCGCGGGCCGCGGCGGCCGCCCATGCCCGGCGGGCCTGACGCGGTGGCATCGCCGATGCTCTTGCAGGCCGGCACCTTGATGATGCAGGCGTAGCGCTTGGTGAGCGCGTTGAAGCTGATGGAGTCGCGCTTGGTTGAGAGGTCGAGTGTGGTGAAGGGCAGCGCGGTCGCCGAGTAAGTACTGCCGGCGACAACGTTTAGGGCGGCGGCCAGCTTGGCGTGATCGAAGAGCGGGGTGGCGGTTTTCTTGGCGCCGTCGACGAAGAGGAATGTGGTGCCGGCGGAGCGGACCGAGCGGTACCAGAACTTGCCGTCTGGGGTCCAGTTGGGGCTGACGGTGCCACCGACGACCAGCGAGTTGACGTTGGGGCCGAGCACTTTGACGGCGCGGTCGTAGTCGGCAGTGGTCAGCTGCTGGTGGCCCTGGGCCGAGAGAGTGGCGAGGGGGAGGGCGAGAGCGAATATGAGATTACGGGGGTGCATGCGGGCCCTGTGATGAGGGGAGGTTTGGAAATTGGGGTGGTGTGACGGGGTGCGGCAATGGCTGGCTAGTCGCACCAATCGACCTTGTGGGAGCCAGTGTGGGTCGGTCACTTCACAGAGAGCAATTCTCTCTCTAATGAAGTGGGAATGTCACTGGATCGAGATTGGCAGATTCGCCTGGCGGCGATCGACAAAATGAAAGAGCTCAGCCGTCGCGGCGGGGGGCTTGTTCGTGTTGCAGACCTTGACGAGGGGTTCCAGTTCGAAGGCGAGCTCATCCCGCTGTGGAGCAGCAGGCAGGGCATTTGGCGACCGCGGCAGCTTGCCCAACCGGGTGCTGCGCTCACCATCGTCACAGCGCCACACGTGCAGGGACGTACGCCGGCCTACGACGACGAAGTGGCAGCTGATGACCGAGGATCGTTCGGCTACAAGTATCAAGGCACGGACCCAACGAACTGGTGGAACGTTGCGCTTAGAAGGGCCATGGAGCTTCAGCGTCCCATCATGTACCTGTATGGACTGACGAAGGGCACGTACCAGGCGCTCTTTCCCGCGTATGTCACGGCCGACGACCCAGCAAACCTCACGTTCGGTGTGCAAATCGATATCAGCAGCGCCGTTGATTCAGTCGCGAGCAGTTCGGTGTCAATGCTGGCGCCACGGCGAGAGTATCAGACCGTAGCCGCAAAGAAACGTCTTCACCAGCAGCGTTTTCGAGAAATGGTCTTGAGCGCCTATCAGACCCGCTGTGCGATGTGCAATCTCGGGCACGATCTATTGCTCGATGCGGCGCACATTCTT
>Ga0334722_10002507_pt1 | contig 20698 bp, 18 predicted proteins | sample C3_bottom_MG_FD_207210 | JGI IMG/M metagenome (GOLD analysis project Ga0334722, IMG submission 207210) | Sediment microbial communities from Yellowstone Lake, YNP, Wyoming, USA - C3_bottom | ecosystem: Environmental > Aquatic > Freshwater > Lake > Sediment | place: USA: Wyoming | collected... | reverse complement strand
CTCCTTTTTCTCAACAAGTACCTCTCCGCGCTCAGCCACGTCATCCTCGAGCGGAGAGGGACCATCGACAAGTACATCGGCGACTGCATCATGGCGTTCTGGAACGCGCCGCTTGAGAACGCGGACCACCGCGCCGACGCCATCCTCTCGGCTTTGGAGTGCCAGAAGGTCATCGTGGAGCTCAACAAGACGCTCGACCCCCGCGTGCCCGAGGTTCCCTCCGTGCGCATCGGCATCAATTCGGGCGTGGTCACCGTCGGGCTGACGGGCAGCGAGAAGAAGCTGCAGTACACGGTGATCGGAGATGAGGTCAACCTCGCCTCGCGCCTGGAAGGCGCCAATAAGTTCTTCGGCTCCGGGATCATCGTCGGGGAGAGCGCCTACGACGGCTGCCGGGACCGCGTCGCCGCGCGTACGCTCGGGCGGGTGCGCGTGGTGGGCAAGGAGACGCCGATTCGCATCTTCGAGCCCCTCGGCGAGAAGGGGCGCCTCACTCCCGCGTGGGAGAAGGCCTTGCCGGTCTACGAGAAGGGTGTGGCGGCCTTCGAGGCGCGCAAGTACGACGAGGCCCTGGAGGCGTTCCAGAAATTCGCGGAGGTCTTCCCGAAGGACGGCCCGGGACAGCTCTACTTGAACCGCTGTCAGGAGTACGCGGTCCTCCCGCCCGAGGGGACCTGGGACGGGGTCTTCAACCTCACGGCCAAATAATGGAGATCTTCTGGCGGCTCCTCTTCGGCCACATGCTGGCCGACTTCACCTTCCAGACGAACTTCATCAACCGCTGGAAGCGGAGCAGCTTCTTCGGCCAGCTGGCGCACTGCCTGATGCACCCCGCCTTCTACATCGCCCTCTGCTGGCCCTACCTCGGGGAGCGCTGGGTCGACAACGCCTTCTTCCACCTCAACGGCTGGACCTGCCTGACGATCGTGTTCGTCCTTCATATCCTCGAGGATTGGTGGCGCGTCTACACTATCTTCAAGTACAACATGCCCGACAACACGGTCTTCTTCGTCTGGGACCAGATCATCCACTATTCGGTGCTCTTCGCCGTCGCTCCCATGGCGGCCGGCTCGGTCATGACGTCGGGCTTTTTCCCGGAGAAGTGGCCGGTCCTGGGATGCCTCTTCGTGGCGGTCACCCACGCCTGCACGGTGTTGATCTATTTCATCGAGAAGGACATCCACGGCGCGGCGTACCCCGGATTCGACGAGAAGCATCTGGCCATGGCCGAGCGCCTGGTCCTGGCCCTCTGCTTCCTCTTCCCGAGCCCCTCCGGCGCCGCCCTGCTGGCCGCGGGCTGGCTGGCGGTGATGTTTTTCCTGAGGCGCCAGCGCCTCTTCGACCTCTCGGCGTTTACCTTCTACATGGGAACCGGCGTCTCGGTTCTCGGCGGGCTGGCCGCGCGCGCGATCTACTACTGATCCCTCGGAGATATGATGAGCGAAATCCTGATCCTGTCGGCATCGCGGACCCCCATCGGGTCCATCAACGGCGTTCTGGCCAATTACACGGCCCCCCAACTGGCCGCCAAAGCCTGCGGCGACGCGCTGGCTAAGTCCGGCGTCAAAGGCGAGGAACTGGGAGAGGTCGTGCTGGGCTGCGTCCTTGCGGCCGGCATCGGCCAGGCCCCGGCGCGCCAGGCGGCCGTCGCGGCCGCCGTCCCGTACGGAGTCGGGGCGACCACGGTCAACAAGGTCTGCGGCTCGGGCATGAAGGCCGTGATGATGGCCTCCCAATCCATCGCCCTCGGCGAGGAAGACTACGCCCTGGCCGGCGGCATGGAGTCCATGTCCAAGGCGCCCTACCTCCTCGACAAGGCCCGCTCCGGCTACCGCTACGGCAACGCCGTCCTCATCGACGCGGTCTTAAAGGACGGCCTGATGGATCCTTACGACGGGGTGCATATGGGCGACTGCGGCGAGCTCTGCGCCAAGACCCACGAGATCACGCGCCAGATGCAGGACGATTGGGCGCTGAAGTCTTATCAACGCGCCCAGGAAGCGCAGTCTCAGGGCCTCTTCAAGGCCGAGATCGTCGCCATCGACGGCATCGACCTCGACGAGGAGCCCGGCCGAGCCAAGCTCGACAAGATTTCGAAGCTCCGGCCCGCCTTCCAGAAGGACGGCACCATCACGGCGGCCAACGCCTCCAAGCTCAACGACGGGGCCGCGGCCCTGGTCCTTTCAAGCGCCAAGGGTGCGGCGGGCAAGAAGCCCCTGGCCCGCATCGTCGGTTGGGCGACACACTCCCAGGAGCCCAAGTGGTTTACCACCGCCCCGGCCGGGGCGGTTGAAAAACTGCTCCAGAAGATCGGCTGGACCAAGGAGTCGGTCGATCTCTTCGAGGTCAACGAGGCCTTCGCGGTCGTCTCGTTGGTCGTCTCGAAGCTGGCCGGCTTGCCGCACGAGAAGATCAATGTTTTCGGAGGAGCGGTCGCGCTCGGACATCCCCTGGGGGCGTCGGGCGCGCGTATTCTCGTCACCTTGCTCAACGCCCTGAGGATCCGCGGGGGCAAGCGCGGAGTCGCCGGCATCTGCCTGGGCGGCGGGGAGGCCGTGGCGATTGCCGTTGAAATCGTTTAGGCTCGGCTCCGCCCTCCGTCTGGAGGATCTGTCCGCGATCTCCGCAGGAGATCGCGCATTCGTTCTGCCGTCTTCGGCCCTCCGGAAGGTCTCTTCCGCCCGGAAGGTCCTTGTGGATGCGATGGCCTCCGGCAAGATCGTCTACGGGGTCAACACCGGTTTTGGGGAACTGGCGTCGGCGAGGATTTCGAGCGAACGGCTGGCGGCCGTACAGCGTAATTTGGTGCTGTCGCATGCCTGCGGCGTCGGAGAACCCCTGTCTTGGGACGAGGCCCGCGGGATTTTGTTCTTGAGGCTCAACGAGTTGTGCCGAGGGCATTCGGGCGTGCGTCCGTCCTTGGTCCGGCACCTGGCACGGATGTTTTCCTCGGGCATCGTCCCCTTGATTCCAAGCCGCGGTTCCGTCGGCGCCAGCGGAGACCTCGCCCCCCAGGCCCACATGGCCCTGGCGGTCATCGGGGAGGGGGATGTTTATCTTCGCGGCCGCCGCATGCCGGCGGCAAAAGCGCTCAAGGCCGCGGGCTTAAAACCCTTTGTCTTGGCCGAGAAGGAGGGTCTGGCTCTCTTAAACGGCACCCAGGCCATGCAGTCGGTGGGGGGGCTCGCCCTGCTGGCCGCAGGCCGCGTGTGGCGCGCGGCGAGTCTCGCTTGTGCCGCGAGCCTCGACGCACTGACCGGGACGCCCGCCCCCTTTGACGAGGATATCCAGGCCCTCAAGCCTCATCCGGGACAAGGGGAGGCGGCGCGCGGCTTAAGGCGTCTTCTGTCGGGCTCGGAAATCCGTCGCTCTCACGTTGCGGGAGATCCTCGCGTCCAGGACCCCTACTCCCTGCGTTGCGCGCCCCAGGTCCACGGGGCCGTGCTCGACCGGCTGGCGGAGGCGCGCCGGACCGTCGAGATCGAAATGCGATCCGTCACCGATAATCCTCTCGTGGCCCGGGGCCGGGTCATCTCCGGCGGCAACTTCCACGGCCAGGCCCTGTCTTTCGCTTTCGACTCCGCGGCCGGGGCGCTGGCGGCGCTGGCCAACATCTCGGAGCGGCGGACCTTCCAGGTGACGTCCGGTCTCGCGCCGCGACTGAAGCCTTTCTTGGCCCGGGACCCGGGCGTCGAGTCGGGCTTTATGATCGCCCAGTACGTCGCCGCGGCCCTGGCCTCCGAGAATAAGGCCCTCGCCCACCCGGCCTCGGCCGACTCAGTGCCGACCTCGGCCAATAAGGAAGATTTCGTGAGCATGGGGATGTGGTCGGCCTTGAAGCTTAAGAAAGTCGTCTGGAACGCCGCACAGGTCGTCGCCGTCGAGCTGGTCGCGGCCGCCCAGGCGATCGAATTTCATCGGCCGCTCAAGTCGGGCCGGGGTGTTGAGGCGGGGCTGAAGGTCCTGCGAGCGAAGGTGAAGGCCTCCCGCGGAGACGAGGTCCTGTCGGGGAAGCTTGAGACGGCGCGCGAGATGGTCCTCTCCGGCGCGTTCGATCCGATTTGGGACTAATGGCATGAAGCGGACCATCCGCGCGCCGCGCGGCCGGAAGATCTCATGCAAGGGCTGGCAGCAGGAGGCCGCTCTGCGCATGCTGATGAACAATCTCGATGCGGAGGTCGCCGAGCGGCCGCAGGATCTGGTCGTCTACGGCGGGCGAGGCAAGGCCGCCCGCAATTGGGCCTGCTACGACGCCATCGTCAAATCCCTTCGGTCCCTCGGCAATGACGAGACGCTCCTGGTCCAATCGGGCAAGCCGGTCGCCGTGTTCCGGACGCACGACCAGGCCCCGCGCGTCCTGATCGCCAATTCCAACCTCGTCGGGAAGTGGGCCAATTGGGAGCATTTCGACGAATTGGACAAAAAGGGCCTCATGATGTACGGCCAGATGACGGCCGGCTCCTGGATCTACATCGGCACGCAGGGCATCCTGCAGGGCACTTATGAGACCTTCGCGGCGGCGGCGCGGCGGCATTTCGGCGGGACGCTTCGCGGCCGCGTCGTCGTTTCGGCCGGTTTGGGAGGCATGGGCGGGGCCCAGCCGTTGGCGGCGACGATGAACGACGCGGCGTTCCTGGGGATCGAAGTCGATCCCAGTCGCCTTCGTTTCCGTCTGAAGACCCGGTACCTCGACTGCGTCGAGGAAGATCTGGATAAGGCCTTGGCGCGTGTGAGTCGGGCCCGAGAAAGAGGGGAGGCTCTGTCCGTTGGATTGTTGGGGAACGCGGCGGAGATCATTCCCGAACTGGCCAAACGGCGTTTTGAAGTGGATATTTTGACCGATCAGACCTCCGCGCATGACCCGCTTTACGGCTATATCCCCAAGGGATATACGGTCGAGACCGCCGCCCGACTGAGGAAGATAAACCCGACCGGGTATGTGAAGAGATCGATCGAGTCGATGGGCATCCATGTCCAGGGCATGTTGGCTCTCCAGAAGCAGGGGGCGGTGACCTTCGATTACGGCAATAACATCCGTGCCCGGGCGGTGGAAGCCGGGGTAAAGGACGCCTTCAAGATTCCGGGGTTTGTCCCAGAATATATTCGTCCACTTTTCTGCGAGGGCAAGGGGCCGTTTCGGTGGGCCGCGCTCTCCGGCGATCCCGAGGATATTCGGACCACGGACCGCGAAGTCCTGGCGGCCTTCCCTAAGAATGAATCGTTGAAGAGATGGATCGATCTGGCGGGACGGAAGGTCTCCTTTCAGGGACTTCCGGCTCGCATTTGTTGGTTGGGTTATGGAGAGAGGGCCGAGATGGGGCGGCGGATCAATTGGCTGGTCAAAAAAAAGAGGGTGGGGGCGCCGATCGTGATCGGCCGCGATCATCTCGACTGCGGCTCGGTGGCCAGCCCCAACCGCGAGACCGAGGCCATGCGCGACGGCTCCGACGCGGTCGCCGACTGGCCCATCCTAAACGCCCTCCTCAACACGGCCTCCGGAGCCTCCTGGGTCAGCTTCCATCACGGCGGCGGCGTGGGCATGGGCTACTCTCTCCACGCCGGACAGGTGACCGTGGCCGACGGAACCAAGGAGATGGAGGCGCGCCTAACGCGCGTTCTCACCAACGACCCGGGGCTCGGCGTCGTCCGGCATTTCGACGCGGGCTACCCCGAGGCCAAGGCCTTTGCCCGTAAAAATCATTCAATTAAGATTCCCATGGCGAGGTGAGAGATGGCCAGTGATTTTTCTTTCGACGCCGTCAGCGACGTGGACTTAAATCTCGTCTCCGAGGTCGTTCAGGTCGCGATGAAGGAGATCGTCAACCGTTTCGACTTGAAGGACGCCAACGCGTCCATCGAGCTCGACTCGAAAGCCAAAAAGCTGACCGTGCGCGCGTCCAACGAGTTTAAAGTCGAGCAGGTCTACGACGTTCTCCTGACCCGCCTGGCCAAGCGGGGACTCTCCATCAAGAACCTGACCAAGGGCAAGGTCGAGGCGGCCCTCGGGCAGACCGCGCGGCTTGAGGTTTCCATCCAGTCGGGCATCCCCACGGACAAGGCCAAGAAGATGCAGCAGGCTATTAAGGACGCCAAGCTCAAGGTCAACGCCCAGATCCAGGAAGGCCAGCTGCGCGTCTCAAGCAAGTCCAAAGACGATCTCCAGGCGACCATGAACCTGCTTCGCGGCGGGTCCTGGGAGCTCGACCTGCAGTTTAAGAACTTCCGCTGACGCCGCGCATTCTCGACAGATGGCCCAGCAAAAACAGAACGAGTGGCGCGAGCAGTGGGAGATGCTTCAGGACGGGGAGCTTTTCCTGTTCCAGGACTGGATCCTGCCGAACACGCTGGAGGATTTTCGGAACAAGGACGTTCTGGAATGCGGATGCGGCGGCGGGCAGCACACCTCTTTTATCGCGCCTTACGCGCGCTCCGTGACGGCCGTCGACTTGAATGCCGCGGAGGTCGCCCGGGAGAGGAATAAGGATTTTAAGAATGTCTCTTTCGTCGAGGCCGATATCGCGGAGGCGGACCTCGGACGTCAGTTTGATGTTGTTTTTTCAATCGGAGTGATCCACCACACCGATGACCCCGAAAAGACCGTGGCCAACATGGCGCGCCACGCCAAGCCGGGCGGGAAGGTCATCCTCTGGACCTATTCCAAGGAGGGGAATTTCCTGGTGGAGCACGGCGTGGAGCCTTTTCGGAAAGCCTTCCTCACGAATTTGTCCCGGAAGAACCTGTTGAGGCTGTCGAAGTGCATCGGGCTTCTGATGTACCCGCCGATCTACACGCTTTACCTGCTGCCGCTGAGAGTCCTGCCTTTCTACGAATATTTCCAGAACTTCCGTAAAATGTCTTTCGATAGGAATGTTCTCAATATTTTCGACAAGCTGAACGCCCCGCAAGTGCAGTTCATGGAACGCGCCCGGGTGGAGCGCTGGCTGGCCCCGGGGAAATTCCGGGACATCAGCATCACTCCCTACAAAGGGGTGAGTTGGCGCGCCAGCGCCGTCAAGCTCTGAGCCTTACCCGTTCCAGTGGTCGGGATGTTTTTTCTTGTCCTTGCGGTAGAGGTCTTGGAGGTCGTCGAACGTGAACTGGTCGGACTTCGCCTGCGTTGGGCCCACTTTGCCCGGAGACTCGGCCGGGGACTGCTTGATGAGGGACTTGAGCTTTTCCGTGGCCTTGCGCGTCTCGATGTCGAGAAGGACGAAAAGGGGCTGTGAGGCCGCCCTCCTTAGGTAGCCTTCGGATCGCCGGTCGCTTTCGGCCTTCATCCTCTCGAGGTCTCGGCCGACGGCGGCGATGATCTCGTCTAGGTTCGCGAGATCGTCCTTGTATCGCTGCTTCCAGTCGGCCATGGTCCAGCGCAGTTCGGCGAATCGCCGCGCGGGAAGGCCGTGCCCGTCGATGAAATGGTCGATGATCCTGTCCCAGGCGCGGTGGTTTCCGAGTTCCGTCTCAAGGCGTTTGCGCTTGGCCCTGGCCGCCTCGAGACGCGCTTCCAGGGCCTGTACGGGACGCTTGAGCTCGTCGCTTGAGAAGGCCAGCGCGTAGAAGGGCAGCCACAGTTTGAGCTTGCTCAGGTATTGGGCGGGATCCGAAAGGTAATTCCAGGCCCCGGGGTCTTCGAAGCGGCGGTCCAGCTCGTAGTCCACCAGCCAGCCGACCAGCCGGGCGTTCGCCTCGTTGAGCTCGTGGTGGTGGTAGGCCGGCAGGAGCTTGGCTTTCACGGCGCGGACGTACCACAGCCCGTGCCCCAAGAGCTCGTGGGCCAGGAAGGACGGCAGTTCCTGCTCCAGGGCGCGGTCGTCGGCGGCTAGGTAATTGAGGTTTATGCGGACGAGCACCCGGCCGTCTCTCCAGTCGGTGAGGGCGATGGGGCCGTAGAACGTCTTGCGTCCTCCCTCCTCGTAGAGGCGGGAGCCCTCGAATGTCTCGAAGCGGACCACGGCGGGCGCGCCCTCGGCGAGGAACTGCTCGGCCAGGCTCCGGCCCGTGGGGGAGCCAAGCATGCGGCGCACCGCCCGGGCCAGGGCCGCGGCTTGGGCGGGGTCTCCGTGGTCGTCCAGGCGGACCAGCGACAGGAAGCGTTGTTCCAGATCGTGATGAGCGGAGGCGCCGTCGTTGTTGGCTGTCGTTCCGGAGCCCGACCCGCCCACGCCCAGGGCCGCCGCCGCGCGGAAGTTGCGTTCCAGGGCCGGGGCCGCGTCTTCAAGCGAGCCTTGCGCCAGACCCGCGGCCTGCGGGGCGTTTTCAAGCAGGGCTTCGATGAGCTTGGGTCCCGCCGCCGCGGCCTCGTCGTCGCGAGGCGCAGGCGTCTCGGAAGGAACGGGAAGCTCGAGGAGGGCCGGGGCGGCGTCGGGGAGAGGGGCCGGGACTGCTTCGAGGGCTTGGACGGGGACCGCGAGGGCCTTCGGAGCGGCCGAGACCGGGACGAGAACGGCGGCGGGCGCGGGGCCGGAGATCGGCGTCAGAGGCGCCTGCACTGAGACGCGCGGAAGAGCCGCGGACGCGGCTCCCCCGAGGGCGAGGAGAAAAATGAACGCCGATTTCCTCATCTCCGGGTAGTGTAACCCGGGAGGGGGTCCGGCGCATGAGCCTAGCGGTCCCGCCTCGGGGCCCGAGGGCCTAGGCCTTCGGGCCCCAGGCGCCTGGGCCGCAGGCCTCATGCGCGGGCGCGGCGGGCACTGTACCATAGTGACATGAAGACCCCTCTTCTCGCCCTCGCCGTTTCTTTGTCGGCTTCCTCGGTTTTCGCGGCCGGTCCGATCGATCTCGTCAAAGCCCATATGGAGGCTCTCGCCTCCGCCGGATTTTCCGTTCCTGCCTTCGACGCCGCCGCGGCCCTGCCGGTCGTCTGGGCGACGGCGCCTTCGCGCGACTACCAGAACATGGAGGGGCGCCACTTCGTCGACGCCGAGGGGCGGGAATATCTCCGCGTGGTCCGGGATTCCCCGGATGTCCATTATTTAGACGGAGAGGGACGCGAGCTTTTCCGATTTTCAAACGGCTTCAGCGACAGGCGCTACTACAACGGGGATGGGCGCGAGCTTTTCCGCATCACGGGGACCGCCGACGACCGGCACTACGGCGACGGAGACGGCCGCGACATCCTGCGGATTTGGAAGGACTGGGAAGGCGTGCACTACTGCGACGGCGACGGCCGCGACGTCTGGCATGAGTGGAACGACTGGACCGGCCGCCACGTCGAGGGCGACTCGGCCAAGCTCGCCGAACTGATGGCGCGCGTCACGCCGCAGGCGATCGTCGCCCTGGTCCCGGCTCTGGACCTCGCCGTCGCCCGCGCCATCGCCGACGACCTCGCCGGCCGCTAGGGCTTTAAAGAACGGTGTTGGTCCAGGGGCCGGCGTTGATCACCGTCTTAAACCCCATCCCCTTCAAGAGGCCCACGGCCATGGCGCTGCGCGTGCCCGAGGCGCAGCAGACGACGATGATGCGGCCGCGGTCCCAGGTCGAGACCTTGCCGGTCAGCTCCGAGAGGGGGATGTTGACGCTGTTTTTGCCGGCGCCCGCGGCGAATTCCCCCGGGCTGCGGACGTCGACGATCACCGCGCCCTGCTTGAGGAGCTCGGGCAGGCGCCTTTTGACTGCGTGGAAGGAGTAAAACCTCCAGGCGAGGAAGGCGACGACGGCGGCGGGCAGGAGATAGGGACGAAAGGGCTCGAGGTTCATAGAGACTCCGTGCGGGTTTCGAGGGATTTGAGGATGCTCCGGGCGAAGGCTCCCAGGCTCGGGTCGCGGGCGCCCATGACCAAGACCATGTCGCCGGGGCGGGCTTCGGCCACGACGTCCTTGAGGACGTCCTCTCGGCTGGGGAGGAAGCGGGCCTTCTTGCCGCGGGCTACGAGGGGCGCTATGAGATCGGCCGAGGAGATGCTCTTGACGGCGGTTCCGCCCGCGTAATAGATCTCCGGCATCCAGAGCCTGTCGTCGGGGCGCAGGGACTCCGCGAAAGCGGCGATGAACTCATCTTTGAGGAAGCGCGTCGGGCCGTAGCCGTGCGGCTGGTAGATCGCGAGCACGCGTTCAGCGCCGGCGGCGGCCGCCGCCAACGCCGCGCGGACCTTGTCGGGATTGTGCGCGAAGTCGTCGACGACCAGCACGCCCCCCGCGCGTCCCAGGCGCTCGAAGCGGCGGACGATGCCTTGGTAGTTCTTGAGAGCCGAGGCCGATTCCTCCAGGGATACCCCCGCCTCCAGGCAGACGGCGGCCGCGGCCAGGGCGTTTTCAGCGTTGTGACGGCCGTCGATGGGCAGATCGAAGGGCACGGCGTCCACCTCAAAGCGGACTTGCCCCGGCTGCATCTTAAGCCCCGCTGCGCGGACGGAGCAGTGCGCCTCGAAGCCGAAAGTCCGCGCCCCGGCGCGGAACTCGGTGAGGGCGGGAGAATCGCCGTTGACGACGAAGCGTTCGGAGAGGGTTTTGAAGGTTCGGAACATCTCCATCAAGACGGGAATCTCCTTGTGGTCTTTGCCGACGTTGAGCAGGGCGCCGATCCAGGGCTTGTAGCGCACCACGCTGCCGTCGCTTTCGTCGGCTTCGATGACGAGGAGGTCCGAGCGTCCCCGCGCGGCGTTGCCGAGGAGCCCGCCTCGTTCAAGCCGCCGGAGGGCACCGCCGGTGATGACCGAGGGGCTTTTCTGCGAGGCTTCGAGGATCTCGAAGACCATGGCCGTGACCGTGGATTTTCCGCTGGTCCCGGTGACGGCGAGGGTGCGGCGTGAGGCGGCCAGCTCGGCGAGATGCTCGGCGCGGTGAACAAGGGGGATCTTCAGGGCGCGGGCCTTGGCGAGGTCGGCGTTGTCGTCTTCGATGGCCGTCGACACGACGACGCGGGAGGTTTCGGCGTCGATGCCGGAGCCGTCCTGGGGGAAGAAGCGCACGCCCAGCGTTTCAAGCTTTCGGCGCAAATCCGCGATCTCGCCGCGGTCGACGAGGCGGTCGGAACCCGTGGCCGCTCCCCCGCCCATGGCGTGAAACTGAGCCAGGGCGCTCATGCCGACGCCGCCGATCCCGACGAAATGGAGCCGCTCTTGTTTCAAGCCCGTCTATTCTATCTCCTTTTGGAGAGAAGTCTCTCGGGCTGCGCGATTTCGTAGAATCTGGCCGTGGCGACCCTCGTCTTGAACGCGTCTCAGCTCCTGACCCTGGCGGGCTCGGAGGGCCCCCGCGCGGGGCGGGAGAAAGGCTCCCTGAGCCTTTTTCGCGACGGCGCCGTCTTGATCGAGGCGGGGCTCGTCGTGACGGCCGGCCCGCGAGAGTTGGTCTTGTCCCACCCCCTGGCCAAGGGGGCGGCGCGCGTGAGCGCCGAGGGACGCGTGGTGACCCCCGGCTTCATCGACGCCCACACCCACCCGGTCTTCTCCGCTGCGCGCTTGGACGACTTCGAGGCGCGGAGCGGCGGCGCGAGCTACCAGGACCTCGCCGCCCGGGGAGGCGGCATCCTCTGGACGGTCAACGGCGTTCGCGGGGCCTCCGAGGCGGAACTCGTTGCCGGACTTCGGCGGAGGGTCCGGGATTTCCTCGCCTGCGGCACCACGACCATCGAGGCGAAGTCGGGCTACGGCCTCGACCTGGGCAACGAGCTGAAGATGCTTCGCGTGCTCAAGACCGTGGGGGCTCAGGAGTCCCTGGAGATCGTGGCGACCCTGCTTGCCGCCCACGCCGTTCCGCCCGAGATGAAGGGCCGCAAGTCGGAATACGTGGGTCGCATTTGCTCGGAGATGATCCCGCGCGCCGCCGCCGAGGGCCTGGCCCGTTTCGTCGATCTCTTTTGCGAAGCGGGATATTTCGACCTGGCTGATCTTGAAAAGATCGCCGAGGCCGCGGCCGCGGCGGGGTTGGGGCTGAAGGTCCATTCCGAACAGTTGAGCCGCATGGGCAGCCTCGCGCTTGCCGTCAGCAGGAAGGCCGTGTCCGTCGATCATCTTGACTGCGCCGTGGAGGAGGATTTCTCGGCGCTGGCGGCCTCCGGGACCATCGCCTGCCTCGTGCCCGGCTCCAACTATTTCCTCGGCAAGCCCTACCCGCCCGCGCGGCGCTTGCTCGACGCGGGGGCCTCCGTCGCGCTTGCGACCGACTTTAATCCGGGGACCTGCCCCTGCTGGGACCTGCGGGCCGTCCTCTCCATCGCCTGCACCCAGATGAAGATGACCCCGGCCGAGGCGATGGTCGCGGCCACGATTAACGGCGCGCACGCCGCGGGGCTGGGCAAGACCCACGGCTGCCTTGAGCCCGGCAAGGTCGCCGACCTCGTCTGCCACGACGCCGAGGACTGGCGCGAGATCGCCTACTATTTCGCCGGCCCCCGCGTGCGCTGGACCATGAAGCGCGGGGAGGTCGTCTTTAAGTCCTCGTGAAGGTCCTCCTCTTCGACGTCGACGGGACTTTGATCCGGGCCGGAGGGGCCGGGCGCAAGGCTCTCAACCGGGCGGCCTTGCGGCTCTATGGGAAAAAGAAGGCCTGCTGCGAGCTCTCCCTGGCCGGGCGCACGGATCTCTATAATTTCTCTCAAGCCTATCGCGCGGCGACCGGCCGAAAGCCGAGCCGCGGCGCCGTCGAGCGTCTCCACCGGGAATATCTCAAACATCTTCCCTATTATGTCCGCGCCTCCATTCGAAACGGCACCTATCGCGTGCCGCCGGGCCTGCGGACTCTTCTGAAACATCTCAGTCGAGACAGAAGGGTGTTGCTGGGTCTTGGCACCGGCAATATGGAGATGGGCGCCCGCATCAAGCTGGAACCGTCGGGGTTTAACGCTTATTTCCTTTTTGGCGGGTACGGCTCCGATTCATTCCACCGCCCCTCTCTCCTCAAGAAGGCCGTTCTCCGCGCCAGAAAATTGGCCCGGGAGCCGTTTTCTTCCGAGGATGTGTATGTGATCGGCGACACTCCCCTGGACGTCGAGGCGGGCAAGAAAGCGGGATTTAGAACCATCGCCGTCGCGACGGGGTTTTCGGACTGGGACGAGTTGGTCGCCTCCCGGCCCGATCATCTCGCCCGGGATTTCCGCAGACTGAAGACCTGGCTCTCATGGTTCGAGTTGAACTGAATAGGAGACGACAATGAAGCTTGTGGAATGCGTGCCCAATTTCTCGGAAGGCCGCGACAAGGCCAAGGTCGCGCAGATCGTCGACGCCGCCAAATCGGCGGGCGCGACCATACTCGACGTGGAAACCGACGCGGATCATAACCGCTGCGTCCTGTCCTTCGTCGGCGCGCCGGAGGCCTGCGTGGAGGCGTGCTTCCGCGTGGCGAAGAAGTCGATGGAGCTCATCGACCTGAATATCCATAAGGGCGCGCATCCGCGGATGGGGGCCGTCGACGTGGTCCCCTTCATCCCGGTCAAGGACATCTCGATCCAAGAGTGCGCGAAACTCGCGGAGAAGCTCGGAGAGAGGATCGGGCGGGAGCTTTCCATCCCAGTGTATCTCTACGATCATGCGGCCCGGACACCCGAGCGGAAGGATCTCGCGAACGTGCGGAAGGGCCAATTTGAGGCATTGAGGGAGCTCATTGGGAAGGATGAATCCCGCGCGCCCGATTTCGGCCCGAACAAGATCCACCCCACCGCCGGCGCGGTGGCGGTCGGGGCGAGAGAGCAGATCGTGAACTTCAACCTCAACTTGGATACTTCCGACATGGCGGCCGGGAAGGAGATCGCCAAGAGGGTTCGCGCCTCCGGGGGGGGCCTTCCCGCCGTCCGCGGAAAGGAGATCGAACTCTCGGCGAGGCACCAGGTCCAAATCTCCACGGTCCTGACCGATTATAAGACCACCTCGATGGCCAAGGTCCTCGGCGAGACCATGCGCTTGGCCGAGGGGCATAAGGCCCGGGTCAAGAGCACGGAGATCGTCGGCCTGCTTCCGCGCCAGGCGCTCCTCGATTTCGCCGTGGAGACCCTTCAATTGGAGAATTTCGATCCTCAGGTCCAAATCTTGGAGAACCGTCTGGAGGCCGTCGGGGCCTTCGGCGCTGCCGATTGGCGCAAGTCCGGGCGGGAGATGGCGCAGGCGCTTTCCAACACCGACCCCACCCCGGGCGGGGGCTCGGCCGCCGCGGTCGTCGCGGCCATGGGCTGCGGCTTGGGCGAGATGGCGGTGGGCATCACATTGAAGTCAAAGAAGCTCGACGAGGCCAAGCGTCGTCCCTTGGGCCAGGCCCTCCTGGGCTTAGGCGAGATGCGCGCCCGTTTCGACGAGCTCGCGGCCGACGACGCCGCGGCCTTCGACTCGTTTATGGCGGCCCTGGCGATTTCCAAGGACGATCCGTCCCGGCCGGCCAAGCTGCAGGCGGCCTTGATCCACGCCGCGCGGGTGCCTTTGAAGACGGCGCAGTTCGCGGCGGGGTCCTTGGCCATCGCCAAGGCCGCCGCCCCCCTGGCCGGCCCGGCGGTGGTCTCGGACATGAACTGCGCGATGCATCTCCTGCGCTCCGCGGCCCTCTGCGCGGGGGAGAACGTTCGCATCAATCTCGGCGGCATCAAGGACCCCTCCACGGCGGAGGAACTGAAGTCCATGCTCGAAAAGACCCTCGCGTGCGCCTGACGGCCGGAGCGTCGATCCTCCTCCCCGGGATATGAAGATCTTTCGCTTGACCATCAGGAATTCGAAAACGACTCAGGCGGTCCTGGGCCGCGGCATGGCGAACATCCCCGCGGAACTGCCGGGATTGTTCCGGGCCGCCGACAAGATCTGCCTGGTCGTCGCTCTCGACGCCCCGCCCAGTCTGAGGGCCCGGGCGCTGGCGCTGTTTCCCGAAGGGGAAAAGCCGCATTTTCGATTCCAGCTTCCTCGGTCCGCGAAAGCCAAGACCCTGGAGCAGGCCGGTAAACTTTGCTCGTTCCTTTTTGACAAGGGCTTTTCCCGCAATTCCGTCGTCATCGCCGTCGGCGGCGGGGCCGTCACGGACCTGGCCGGGTTTGCGGCCTCCATCTATATGCGCGGCATCCGTTGGGTCAGCGTTCCCACCACCTTCCTGGCGCAGATCGACGCGGGCCTGGGCGGCAAGACCGCCGTCGACCTGGGCGGCGCCAAGAATATCGTCGGCGCTTTCCACCAGCCCGCGCTCGCCGTCTGCGACGCCGCCTTCCTGGACTCCCTGCCGCTCAGGGAACTCCGCTCCGGGGCGGGGGAACTCGTCAAATACGCGATGATCGGCCCGGCCGGGCTGAGGCGGACCGTCAAAATAAATCTTTCGAGAGTCCTTGCCGGCGAGACCTCCGCCCTGACCGCCTGCCTCGGCGCTTGCGCCGCCTACAAGCTGAGGCTCGCCGCCAAGGACGAGCGCGACGAAACCGGCCTGAGGGAGGCGCTCAACTTCGGCCATACGGCGGGCCACGCCTTCGAGGCCCTCTCCGGCGGCCGCCTGCCGCACGGCGAGGCCGTGGCGCGCGGCCTGCGCTTTGCCCTGATCGCCTCGCGCGAGGCCGGCCTGCTGGGCCGGGCGCGCTTCGCCGAGCTGAGCGCGCTGGTAGACGCCTTGCGCCTGCCGCCCGCCGCGGCCGTCCGCCGCGACTTCCGCGAATTTCTGGGGCTGGTTTCAAGGGACAAGAAGGCGCGCGGCGCAAAAAACCGCTTTATGCTCATCAGGGCCCCCGGGCGCCTGAGCGCGGCCGAGAATCTGGGGGCCCCAGCGCTTAAAAAAGCCTTCCACGGAGCGCTTCTTTGAGGAAACCGCCCCTTTCCTGGAACTATGACATAGGTCATGGAATTCCTCGGGGGCATCTGTTACCCTAGCGGGGAGAGGGGGCGCGCTATGGCCAAGATACATGTGCAGCTGGATTTGACCGTCCCGTTCTTCGCCGCGAGGACGCTGCTGGCGGCGGGGGCGCTGTTTCTCTGCGCCGGGGAGCTGAACTCGGAAAGCGTGATGTTGACCACCTATTACCCCGCGCCCTCGGGCATCTACACGCGGCTGATCGCGACCGATAATACCTTGCTTGCCCGCGATGTCGGTTTCGTGGGGATTCGCACCAGCGTGACCGGATCGATACTTTCGGTCAAAGGGAATATGTCGTTGGGAACGTATTCGGCCAACGCCGCCCCGGCCAACGGTCTCATCGTCAGCGGGCAGGTGGGCATGGGGACCGCCACTCCGGAGACCACGGCGGCCCTCCATGTCGTCGGCAGTCTTCAGATTGGGAACAGTTCCACCTTCAGCAGGACGTCCGGCAATAACTACCTCTACATCGATAATTCGGCCCCGACCACCACTTGCATCCTGATGACCACGGCCGGCGCAGCGTGCGCCTCCACGCAGTATGCCACCTGGGTTCCGGGCATTTATATGAACGGTCAAGCATGGTACGGGGGCCAGGGCGTCGCGGTGAGCGGCAGTCCTGTTCCCAGCACGCTCTCCATCGTCACCTCCATTCAATTCTACTGTTGCCCGCGATGAGGGCGTTTCGTTCCGTTTCGGCGCATCCGTCGTCTTTCCGTCATTGCGATGGCTGAACTCGCTTACCTCCAGGTCGCCCGGGTCTGCAACCAGCAATGCCTCTTCTGTTCGAACCCCGAGAACGGACGCGTCATCAGCTGGGAGGAGGCCGTGTCCCTGGTGGATTCTTTCGCGGCTCAAAAGGCGGTCGGCGTCATCCTGACCGGCGGAGAGCCGACGCTTTTTGCGCGCCTGCCCGAACTGGTGGCCTACGCCCGCAAAAAGGGCCTGCCGCCGCGGCTCATCACCAACGGACAGCTCTGCGCCAAGGCGGGGTTTCTGCGCGAACTGGCGGCTGCGGGGCTTGAGCACATGCACGTTTCCGTCCATTCCATCAAGCCCGAGGTCCAGGCGCGCCTGACCGGAAACCCCAAATCCCTGCCGAACATCCTCAAGACCCTCGAAAACGCCGGCCGCGCGGGCGTGCGAGTGGACATCAACACCGTCATCAACTCGGAGAACGCCGACCACCTCAGCCTCAATGTTCGCGCCCTGGCGGGGCGATTTCCGTTCGTGAGGCATTTCGTCTGGAACAATCTCGATCCGATGATGAATCGCGCCTCGCTCAACCCCGCGCTCGTGCCGAAGCTGAGGTCCTTCGAGGTGGAGCTGCACAAGGCCATGACTTGGCTCGAGGCGGCGGGACTCACCTTCCGCGTCGAGAGGGTTCCCCTGTGCTTCATGTCGGAATTTCCGCATCGCTCGACTGAGACACGCAAGCTCGTCAAGGACGAGAGCCGCGAGATCTACTTCCTCGATGAGAAGGGCCTGCGCCGGCAGAACAAAAGCGCCTGGACCTATGAGAAGCCGCCGCGCTGCCGGGAGTGCTCGCTTGAGTCCCTGTGCGCCGGGCTCTACCAGATGGGCGTCTACTATTCTCCGGAGGAGCTCTGCCCCGTCTTCACGCCCGCCGAGCGAGTCCGGGCCGCGGTCAAGGGGGACGGCTCGTGAGCGGGACCGCATTCCTGGGCCTCATCCTCGTTCTTGGAGGCGCGGCGACCGCCTCGGACTGGCGGGAGAGCCGCGTGCCCAACCATATCGCGCTTCTCGGCTTGGCCGCCTTCGTGGGGGGCGTCGTTTTCCATCTGCTCGCCTCGGCTTGCGGCCATCGGGGCTGGCATTGGCTCGATCTGGGCGTGTACTACATGCCGTGGCGGTTCTTTCCGATGCTGGGCGTCCACGCGTTTTTAAGCCTGACCGCCGGCTGGATTCTCTGGCGTCTGGACGTTTGGCCCGCAGGAGACGCCAAGCTCTACATCGTGCTCTCCTGGCTGCTGCCCCTGGCCAACGCCAATCTCACCGGGTTTCCACAGCTGCTTTTCATGGTCTTTCTCATCAACTGCTTCGTGCCGCCGGGACTGCTGTACGCCGCCGAGGGGCTGGTCCGTTTGATCGCGGCCGTTCCCGGGACGGTGTCGGGTTGTTCTTGGCTCACCGTCAAGGCCGCCGGCGACCGGCTGATCAAGCGCTTCCAGGACTTGCGGGCCTTCCGGCCGGAGGCGGCGGCGGTGATCGTCAATCTGATCAGCCTCTTCTTCATCCTGCGTTTGGCCGAGGCCCGTCTTCATCGCCAGTCTCTCGGGTCTTTCGGGCAGCTCATGATCTTCCTCGCCATGTTCGCGGTCTGGCAGCAACTCTCATCTTTCCTGCGCCGCCCGCGCATCGGCGTGGCGGCGCTGGCCGTCTTCTGCGCCTGCGCGGTCTCCGCCGCGGCGACGGGCCTGGACCTGGCGGCCCTGTTGTGGCGCACGGCGAAGATGATGATCAACTTCGCTTTTTTTCTGTCGTTTGCGCGGGTGGCTTTCGAAAAATCCCTGGAGCGTTCCAGCCTCGGCGTGATCGCCCCGGAGGAACTGCGCACCGGGGCGCTTCTTTCGCAGGAGGCCTGGGACGCGCTGTCGGCCGACGAGGAAGCCAAGAAGATACTGGGGGAGAGAAACTGCGACGGCTTGACCGCCGAGGAAGCCGCGGCCCTCCGGGCCCGGCTGAGCTCCCGGGGCGAGAGGCTCCTGAGCGTCTATCGGGGGGTTCCCTTCGCGGCGTGGATATTCCTGGGGGCCTTGCTGACCCTGGCCCGCCCGGGGACCGTGGTCTCATGGATGCTCCGATGAGCGACCGCATCGACCTGAAGGTCGGATTCCGCTGCAACAACTACTGCCGGTTCTGCGTTCAGGGCGACAAGCGCGAGCGCCTGCCCTCAAAGCCGGAGGCGGAGCTTTTCCGCGCCCTGGAGGAAGGACGCCGCGGGGGGGCCGAGGGCGTCGTCATCACGGGCGGGGAGCCCACCCTCCATTCAAGCCTCGTGGCCATCGCGGTCAGGGCCAAGAGTCTCGGCTATCGAACGATCCAAGTCCAGACCAACGGGCGGACCTTCTGCTACGGAGACCTCGTCAAGCGCCTGGCCGACGCGGGCGTCGATGAGTTCGGGCCCTCTCTCCACGGCTCCTCGGCCCGGGTTCATGACTGGTTGACGGGCGCCTCCGGAGCCTTCCTCCAGACCGTGTCCGGCATCCGCAATATCAAGAAGCTCGGCCTGCGCGTGATCACCAACTCCGTCATCACCAAGGCCAACTATCGAGACCTGCCGGACTTGGCACGCCTCCTGGCGTCCTTGGGCGTCGATCAGTTTCAATTCGCGTTCATGCACATGACCGGGCGGGCGGGGGAGAATAAGTCCTGGCTGACGGCGCGCCTGCCGCTCGTCGAGCCATGGGTCAAGAAGGCCCTCGACGTCGGCATCGCCGCCGGCCGGACCGTCATGACCGAGGCCATCCCCTATTGCTTCATGTCCGGCTACGAGGCCTACGTCGCCGAACGCATCATCCCCGACACCCGCATCTACGACGCCGACTGCGTCATCGCCGACTACACCAAGACCCGCCTCGACGAGGGGAAGCGCCGCGGCCCGCGCTGCCCGGAATGCTCGTGGCATAAGGAGTGCGAGGGCCCCTGGCGCGAATACCCCGAGCTTTTCGGCTGGGACGAGTTCGTGCCCGTTCTTGACAGGAAGGCGGCGCGCGTATTATGATTGAGGAGGTTTACAAAAACGATAATCCCCGGCCCGCAGCGGGGCCTTGTCGACGGAGATCCCTATGAAATATCTGAGCGTGGCGTTGGTTCTCATGGCGGGACCGGCTTTGAGCGCGACGCCTCCGTCAAAGGCGTCAAAGCCGGGCGACGCCGTTCCCGCGGCGGAATCTCCCGATCTTCGCAATCTGCGCGCCATGCGCGCCCTGGAGGAAGGATGCCGCCAGGGGACCGCGGATGTTCGGGTGCTGCTGCGCCAGCAGGAGCGTCCGGATTTCCTGGCTCCGCTTCTGACCCCGGCGGACGGAGTGCTCGAGAACGAACTGCGGTCCTACTTCGCCTGCGCCTCCTCGGTTTCCCAGAGCAAGGAAAGCTGCGATTTTTTCAAGAATTTGGAGAAGATTCCGTCCAGTCGCGACGACTATTTCAAGTGTCGGGCTCAGGCGGCCTACGCGAATATGGCGGGCGCGGTTTTTGGGCGAGGGGACGCGGCTTTGGCCTGCCGGCAATTCCAGGCCAGGCAGACTGAAGGCCATGTGATTCACGCCAAAACAAGCCAGGCGCCTCAGCATGAGGAGATGCGTGGGGAGGCTCCGAGCGAGGAAGTCCTCTGCAGGGATATCACGGCGGCGATGAGGAGCGGCCAAGAGGTGTCTTTTTGCCGAACGTTCCGCGGGGAGGAGGCCGCGGTTTGTCTCAGCCATTTTGTCGACCTTCAGGGACTTCCGGATCGATGCGATTCGGCCAAGCTGTCTCCCGAGAGGAGGCTCGACTGCCGCAGCAAGGCTCTTCTTGTGTCCGCCGCGAAGTCGGGCCGCCCCCAGGACTGCGGCCCCTCTTTGGCCAGGGCCAACAAGCTTTTTTGCGACGGCGTGGCCGCGGCCGCGGCCGAGCAGGTCAAAGTTCTCCAGAGACCTAAAGACTCGCCGGAAGCGAAGGCCCGGGCCCAGGCCGACAGGGCGAAAATGGACGCTCTTCGGGACGAGAAGACCCGGCTGGCGCGGACGGCCGAGGCCGAGCGGATCAAAAAGGCCGACGAGGAACGGCTGAGAAAAGATGAAGAGCAGAGGCGGGCAAACGCCGTGAGCGAGATTCAGAGGAAAATGGGCGAGGAGAGCCGCAAGAAAGTGTTCAAGAAGGGGGAGCCGATGCACGACATCGCCCCCGATGTCCTCAAGAAGATGCAGGAGATGGAAGACGCCGGACGGCC
>Ga0334722_10002506_pt1 | contig 20698 bp, 18 predicted proteins | sample C3_bottom_MG_FD_207210 | JGI IMG/M metagenome (GOLD analysis project Ga0334722, IMG submission 207210) | Sediment microbial communities from Yellowstone Lake, YNP, Wyoming, USA - C3_bottom | ecosystem: Environmental > Aquatic > Freshwater > Lake > Sediment | place: USA: Wyoming | collected... | reverse complement strand
GCTTCGGGGCGGGGTTGGCGTGCATCGCGAATAGCGCGGCCTGGGCCTCGGTATTCTTTAGGAGCAAAGCGTCCTTTTCGTGCACAAGCACTTTGGCACCGGTCTTCTTCTGTAGCTCCAGGCCTGCGCCCGCATGGTCGAAGTGGCCGTGCGTGAACAGTATATATTTCAGTTTAAGATGTTTCGCATCGAGGGCGGCTATTATGCGCCCGGCATCGTCGCCGGGGTCTATCACCACGGCCTCATGTGTTGCTTCGCAGCCTACTATAAAGCAGTTGACGGCCAGTGCGCCGACAACGAGCGTTTCGAGTATCATCTTCTACCTTTTCTTGATTATCCTTTGTAGTTTCGATTGCACCATACCTGTTACGAATACAAGCTCCTCGTTTTTGAGGATGTACTGCATGACGGCGTATACTGCCACGCCTGCCATGATAGCGCCGCCGACCCGCCATGCCTTCTCGACCGTGCGGCCGGCCTGCATCCACAAGTCGCCTTGCGCCAGGAAATAGCAGGCGACGCCCATGAAGCCGGACGCGATTGCCGTCTTGAATGCCGACCTGGCAATCCTCCTTGCGCCTATCCTGCCCATCCGTCTCCTGAACATGAAAAGCAGGAACGACATGTTGACTGCAGCGGCGACTGCCGTTGCAAGTGCAAGGCCCCCGTGCTTGAGCGGGCCCATAAGCAGGAGGCTCAGGCTGGCGTTGATGAACACGGATATGAACGCCCCTTTCACGGGCGTCCTTGTGTCCTGCAAGGCGTAGAATGCCGCATTGACTACCCTTACACCCGAATAGGCCCAGAGCGCCAGCGAGAAGAACATAAGTGCGTAAGCGGTGCCGAGCGTGTCTTGGTAAGTGAATGTCCCCCTCTGGAAGAGCAGGCAGGTGATGGGTACGCGGAGCACTATCAGCCCGACCATGGCAGGCAGCATAATGAAGAATATGTAGCGCAGGCCGAAGGAAAGGGTTTCCTTAAGCGAATCGTAGTCTCCGACCGCCGCATGGCGGGACATGCTCGGCAGCGTGGCGGTCGCTATGGATACGCCGAATATGCCGTGCGGGAACTGGAAGAGGTTCATCGCATAAAAAAGGTACGACACACTGCCCTGCGGAAGGTATGTGGCAATCAGGCTGCTGACAAAGATGTTTATCTGGGTGGCCGCCTGGCTGCCTATTACCGGTATGGTAAGCCTGCCGACCTGACGGACGCCGGGATGCCGCGGCTTGAACGAGAAGTAAAAGCCCATGCCATTCTTCTTGAGCGGGGGCAGCTGTATCAGGAGCTGGAGCAGGCCGCCCAGCACCACGCCGATGGCCAGGCCTGCAATGGGCGTCTCCATCATGGGCGATATATACAGCGCGGAGCCTATCATGGCGAGGTTCAGCATCACCGGCGCGAACGCGGGCGAGGTGAACGAGCCCATAGAGTTCAGCACTCCCATGGTGACCGCGGAGAGGCCGACGAACAGGATGTAGGGGAACATCATCTCCGTGAGCTTAACGGTGAGTGAAAACTTTTCCGGGTACTGTACGTAGCCGTGCGCTATTGCGCTTACTATCTGGGGAGAGAAGGTTATGCCGAGCGTCACTACCCCGATGAGTATGAAAAGGAGTATGCAGAAGATGGAGCTTGCAAGCTCGCGGGCCTCTTCCTTGGATTTTGTGTGGAGGTAGGTGGAGAAAACTGGTATAAAGGCGGCTGACATAGAGCCTTCAGCCAAGAGTTCGCGCAGTATGTTGCTTATACGGAACGCTACAAAGAACGCGTCTGCCACCATGCCCGCGCCGAATATCCTGGCTATCACCATCATCCGCACAAAACCGAGCACGCGGGACAGCGATGTGACGGCGCTCATGGACCATGCGGCCCTTGTTAGCCTTGCCTGTTCGCTCATTATCTTTTCTCGAGTGCCGATGGCGGAACAAGGGGCAGCCGCATGATGAACGTGCTGCCGTTGCTGTAGACGCTACTGACGCCGACCGTGCCGCCGTGCGCCTCGACGAAGGTCTTCACTATGGCGAGGCCAAGGCCTGTACCCTCGATGCCTGCGCTGCCCTTTGTCCTGTAGTGCCAGTCGAATACCCTGCCCTGGTCCTCTTCAGGGATGCCGGGCCCGGTGTCTGTTACCAGTATCTTCACGTACCCGCTCGGGTCACCTTCGTATTCCGTGCGGAGGGTAACCGTCCCGCCGTCGGGCGTGAACTTGAGTGCGTTGGTGATGAGGTTTGACAGGGCCCTGTCCATGAGCTTCCGGTCGTATTCCATGGTGGGCAGGCCGTCCGACTCTGCATGTTCTATGCGGATGCCCTTCTTCTCGGCTACCGGCCGGAAGGCGTCCGCAAGCCTGGCAAGAAGTTCGCCGATATTATGAGGTTTGGGCTTCAGCGGGATTGCCCCGGACTCTATCCTCGATATGCTCATGAAGTCGTCTATCATGGAGAAAAGGTACTTGCCGCTCTTGTTTATAGCCTCGGCGAATTCTCTTGATTTTTCTTTGCTGCCTTCGTCTATCTCCATGTCGAGGAGCAGCTCGCTGTAGCCCATGATGAGCGTGAGGGGGGACTTGAGGTCGTGGGAGACCATGGAGTAGAAGTTCGCCTTCTGTCTCTCCAGTTCCTTCTGCTCCGATATGTCCCTGAACACTTCTATCGCGCCTACGATGTTGCCGTTGGAATCGAGCATAGGCGAGCAGGAAACAGAGACCGGTATGGTCCTGCCCCATGCGGAGCCGGAGTGGACGTCCTTGCCGTATATCGGGTCTTTGGTGGCCATGGTGGCGGAGAGCGGGCATGCGATGTCGCAGAGGCTGTTGCCCGAGTCGTCGGTATGGCTGAGAAGGTTTCTGCAGAGCTTCCCCGTCACGTCCCCGGCCTTGAAGCCGGTGATGCGTTCCGCGCCCCTGTTCCAGAAGGTTATCTCCCTGTCGAGGTTCGTAATATACACCCCGTCCACAATGCTCTGCAGGACCATGTCGAGCTTGTTGCGCTCGGCCGCGAGGTCCTCGGAAAGCTTTCGTATTTTGTCGATGAGTTCTTTTTCGTCCATGTCAGCTTACCCGTTGAGCGGCAGGCACAAGGTGAACGTGCTGCCTTCACCTGGCCTGCTGTCTACCGTTATCCTGCCGCCGTGGGCCTCTATTACGGCCTTTGATATGTAGAGGCCGAGCCCTATACCCTCTATCTTGGACGAGTTCTTTGCCCGCCTGTACTTGTTGAATATCCCTTCCAGCTCTTCCGGGGCTATACCGCTGCCCGTGTCAGATACGGAGACTTTCATGTAGCCTTCCTCAGCCGCAGCTTTGATAGATATGGCGCCTTTTGTGGGAGTAAACTTTATGGCGTTTGTCACTATGTTGGACAGCGCGCGGTCGAGCTGCATCTTGTCTGCCATGACCTTCGGGAGGCCATCCGGCCTGTTGTACGTGAATGTTATGCTCTTCTTTTCCATCTGGGGCAGGAAGAAAGGCAGCTCGTCCTCTATGAACTCGTTTATGTCGAGCGGCTTGATGTTCAACTGGAGCCTTCCCGCCTCGATGGCCGATGATACAAGGAAGTTGTCTACCAGCGACAGTATCTTGTACCCGCTGGCATGTATGCTGCCCATGGCCTTCCTGAGGTCTTCTCCGCCGCACGATATTGTACCGTTTAAGACCATCTCCGAGTACGTGATGACCGTGGCAAGCGGAGATTTGATGTCATGCGTTATCATGGCCGTGAACTCGGCTTTTTGCTTTTCGAGCTTCTTAAGCTCCTCGTTGGTCCTTTTAAGCACCTCGTTGGACTTGCTGAGCTCTTCCTGCTTCAGCCCCAGCTCCCTGTTAATCCTCGTCAGGGTCCATGTGTAGTCCTTGAGCTGCTTGTCGCGCGTCTCCAGCGTCTCAGCCATGTTGTTGAAAGAACCCGCCAGCTCGCCTATCTCGTCGTCCGTCTTCTGCTCGATGCGCATGCCGAAGTTTCCGGCGCCTATTCTGGACGCGCCGCTCTTGAGGGCGAGTATGGGCCTGACTATGTAGTTTGCCAGGTAGGTGGATACGGCAAACGCTGCAATAGACGTGAATAGGAATATCCATATGTAGTTGTGCAGGAGCGATTTCATCGGCAAAAAAAGCTCTGCCGACGGGTAGGTTACGCCTAATGACCAGCCATGGCCGGGGTAGTTGCCGTAACCCTTGCAGGGCGCGTACGCTGCAAACTTGTGTATACCCTCGTAGGTGTAGCTTGAGGTCCCGCTCTTGCCTTTAACCATTTCGGAGATCATGGTCCTGAGCTTTAAGTCGGGCTCATTAAGGGCGTTTTCATGCAGTATCTTCTGTGTCTTGGGGTGTGCAATGATCATGCCGTTACCGTTTATTATGAAAGCGTAGCCGGTCAGTCCGCTTTTCTCCTTCTCTTTACGGACTTGGTCAACTATGTCCCAGAGGTAGTTGAGGTTGAGGTTGGCGGTAATAACGCTCACCACCTTCCCGTCAGCGCCCCTTACGGGCGCGGCGAAGGCCATCGCCGGCTTTTCAGTCAGGCGCGATGTGTGCATGTCTGACGATACGACCTCGCCGTTTATGGCTGGCAGGTACCATGATGGGTCCTCCATGCCTACACGGCCGCCATTCTTTTCGGGCGTCCTCATGTCCTCTATGTTTATTATATTTATGTGCTCATAGTACGGGTAAATCTTGAGGTACTGTGATAGCACCCTGTTCTGGCTGCTTGTGGTGGACTTCAGGTTGAAGAGCGAGTAATGGAGCGCTATGGCCTTTGTGTCGTTTGTGCGTTCGGAGAGGTACCTGTCAACCTTGTCGGCAAGCTCCACGGCTGTGACAGAGAGGTTCCTCTCAAGCTGTTCCTGGAGCGCCTCCTTTTTTGACTTGTACGAGATGAACCCGACCATGATTATTACGGACAGGTTCATAGTGAAAAAAAGGAGGAAAAGCTTTACCTTAAGGCTTTTTCGTATGGTATCTACCATAATTTCTTTCTTGACATATCGGCCTGGTTATGATATTTAAAAAAGTTCAATTTTAAACTTCCAAGGAGGTAGCACGTTGGCTAACCACAAGTCCGCAGAGAAAAGACACAAGCAGTCCCTTAAGAAGAGGGACAGGAACCGCGCCGCCAAGGCGACACTCAGGACCGTCGTAAAGAAGTTCGACGCTGCCCTGGCAACAAGCCCGGAAGAGGCCACAGAGGCCCTGGCGCAGGCCATCCCTCTTATCAACAAGACTGCGTCCAAGGGCATCATCCACAAGAAGAACGCGGCCCGCAAGGTGTCCAGGCTTTCCAAGAAGCTTTACAAGGCCATTTCGGCCGAGAAGCAGGCCTAAGCGCTCAGGCATATACACCGGCAAGCTCGAAGACGAGCCGCTCCATAACCAACTTCGGTGAGAGTGCGGAGCCTTTGAGTGCGGTATCCGCCTTCCTGAACAGGTGGAAGGCGCGCACCAGCTCTTCTTTGGGCAGCCGGGATACCTGTCCTAGGAATTTCTTCTCGTTTTTGAAGTTCAGCCTGAAAGCGCTCCTTAGCTCTTTCGGGCCTTCCCCGCGTTCAGTACGCTCCTTGGCATCAAGCAGTTTCCGCCAGTGCGCGGACATCATGCCGAGTATCATTACAGGCTGTTCGCCCTCCATCAGCAGCTTCCCGAGCATGTCCATGGCGCTACCTACGCCCTTGTCCGCGACCGCGTCCGCCAGGTCGAACACCAGCGGCAGCCCGAAATCGCCCACCGCTTCCTTCACGTCTTCGTAGGTGACGGTCTTGCCTTCCCCCGTGAAATTAAACACCTTGTTTAGTTCTGCTTCTATAAGGGCCAGGTTCTCGCCCAGCACGTCGAGCATGTAGCCTGTCGCATCGTCGTCTATGGCGTACCCGGACTCCTTTGTCAGCACCTTTATCCAGCGGGTAAGCTCGGCCTTCATCGGGTGGTAGAAGTGGACATGCGCGCAGGAGTCCCCCATCGCCCTGGCAATTGACTCCTCTTTAGCGCGTTCCGCGCCCTCGGCCACGAGTATTAATACCGTGGCGGGAGACGGAGACTCCATGTACGCCTTGAGCGGGGCGACGTCTTTTAGCCTGTTGGCCTCCTTCAGCACGACGACCCGCCTCTCCGCCATCATGGGGAACGTATTAGCCTGCGCGGCCACGGCGTCGGCCGTCGTGTCCTTGGCGTAGAACACGTCCAGGTTGAAGTCCGGCGGCCCGCCTGCGAGCGCTTTTTGTACAAGGCGCGAGAGCGACCTGTCTATGAGGTAGCCTTCTTCGCCAGAGAGCAGGTAGGCCGGCATGAGGCAGTCGTTGTCTATGTGCGCGAATATCTCGCCCGGTTTAATCTTTGCCATATTCTAAAAGCTGTCCAGTACCCTGATTATGAACTCGTCAGCCAGCTTCTTCGATGCCTTCTGGATGGCCTCCTCGCGGCTGATCTTGTTCTTGGTGATGTCCAATGTCAGGCGGTACTCGGCGAAGGACTCCATGTCGGAGTCCTTCCAGAGCACCTTGTCCGCCTTCAGGTCGGTGACTTTTATCTCGGTGTGCACCCTGATGCGGTACTCCTGTATCCTCTCCTTTGCGTCGTAGGTGAGGGGTACCAGCTCGAAAGAGGTTACCCGGCCGGTGACTGACAGGTCGGCGCCCTCCCTGTCCGTGACGGTCCAGCGGCCGTCAAGGGCCAGTTCGTCCTTCATGGCGGAGGTGAGGTCCTTCTCTATCAGCGGCTCGAAGGTCTCGTTCACGAACATCGGTACGACTACCCGGCAGCCCGTGGCTGGGCCGACGGCGCTGGAGGTCCTCGAAAGCGAATACCCGCACCCGGTTAAAAGCAGGGTCATCAGGGTCAACGACAATAAAGCCAGGCGTATTTGCATGTTTTTGAGTCCTAAATTACAATATTGAGTAGTTTGCCGGGGACGTATATTACCTTCTTGGGCGCTTTATCGCCCATGAACTGCTGTACCTTCTCGAGCGCGAGCGCGTTCTCCCTGATAAGGTCTTCGGCCGCATCGGCGGGCACCGTCACGTTGGCCCTGACCTTGCCGTTGACCTGCACCACTATTACCATCTCTTCGGCCTTGATAAGATCCGGGTTGTACGTGGGCCATGGGGCCTTTTCGAGCGGCCCGCCCTTGCCGAGCCCATCCCACAGCTCCGAACACACGTGCGGCGCAAACGGGTAGAGCATCAGTATCACGCATTCCACCGCCTCCTTGAAGGAGGCCTTTGAGTGCGGGTCGTCCGGCCTGACCTTGAACTGGTACAGTGCGTTCACGAGCTCCATTACCGCGGATATGGCGGTGTTGAAATGGAACCGGTCTTCTATGTCGTCCGATACCTTCTTGATGGTCCTGTGGGTTATACGGCGCAGTTCCCGGACGTCCTTTGGCGCCTCGCCTTCAGGGACGGCCGGACCTGCCGTAAGCGCGTCCATGTTCTCGCGCACAAGCCGCCATACGCGCGCAAGGAAGCGGAACGAGCCGTCCACGCCCTGGTCCGACCACTCGAGGTCGCGCTCCGGCGGCGAGGCGAAGAGGGAGAACAGACGAGCGGTGTCAGCGCCGTACTCGCTTATTAGTTCGTCCGGGTCCACCACGTTGCCCTTGGACTTGGACATCTTGGCCCCGTCTTTGATCACCATGCCCTGCGTCAGCAGGTTGGTGAACGGCTCGTCTGCCGCTGTCAATCCCAGGTCGCGCAGTGTCTTTGTGAAGAAACGCGAGTAGAGCAGGTGGAGCACCGCGTGTTCTATGCCGCCGATATACTGGTCGACCGGCATCCAGTAGTCCACGCCGTCCTTGGCAAACGGTACGCTGCCGTTCGCGCCGCAGTAGCGCAGAAAATACCAGGACGAGTCAACGAAGGTGTCCATGGTGTCCGTCTCTCGCCTTGCCTCACGGCCGCACTTCGGACATTTGGTGTTGACGAACGCGTTAGATGTCTTCAGTGGGGAGTCGCCGGCGCCTGTGAACGTCACGTCCGTCGGCAGAAGGACCGGAAGGTCTGACTCCGGCACCGGCACGGCCCCGCACGAGTCGCAGTATACGACGGGTATCGGCGTGCCCCAGTACCTCTGGCGCGATACGCCCCAGTCACGGAGCCGGTAGTTGACGGTCTTCTTGCCCATGCCCTTGCCTTCGAGGTACTCGGCCACCTTGGCCTTGCCATCGCCGGACGGTGTGCCGTCGAACGGCCCGGACGCGCTCATCACGCCTTCTTCCACGTAAGCCGCCTCCATCGTCTCGGGCGAGAGAGTTCCATCTTTCGGGTTTATAACAACCCGTATGGACATGCCGTACTTCTTTGCGAACTCAAAGTCCCGCTGGTCGTGCGCGGGTACGGCCATTACCGCACCGGTACCATACTCCGCAAGTACGAAGTTGGCGGCCCAGATGGGTATGGGCTCGTTAGTGACAGGGTTGACGGCGTATGCGCCGGTGAATACCCCTTCCTTCTCGCCGGTCTCGGCGGTGCGCTCTATCTTGCTTTCGCGCTGCACCTTGTCAATGAAGGCCAGCACGTCGGCCTCCTGAGGCCTGCCCTTGACCAGCTCTTTCACAAGCGGGGACTCTGGGGCAATGGACATGAACGTCGCGCCGTAGAGCGTGTCAGGCCGCGTGGTGAACACCGTTATCTTCGGCACACCCGGCACCTCTTTCACGGGGAAATCTATCTCGCAGCCGATGGACTTGCCTATCCAGTTTCTCTGCATCGTGAGGACGCGCTCCGGCCAGCCGGGCAGTTTATCGAGGAACTCCAGCAGTTCCTCCGCATATGCGGTTATCCTGAAGAACCACTGCTCCAGTTCCTTTTGTACTACCTCCGACTCGCACCGCCAGCACCTGCCGTCCTCGACCTGCTCGTTGGCAAGCACCGTACCGCAGGAGTCGCACCAGTTGACGAAGGACTTCTTCTTGTACGCCAGGCCCTTCTCGATCATTTTCACAAAGAACCACTGGTTCCAGCGGTAGTACTCCGGCAGGCACGTCGTTACCTCGCGGTCCCAGTCATAGGACAGGCCCATCTTCTTCAACTGGTCTCGCATGTAGGCTATGTTCTCTATAGTCCACTTGTGCGGGTGTATGTTGTGCTTGATGGCGGCGTTCTCGGCGGGCAGGCCAAAGGAGTCCCAGCCCATCGGGTGCATTACGTTGTAGCCCTTCATCGTCTTGTACCGGGCAACCACGTCGCCAATGGAATAGTTCCGCACATGCCCCATATGTATCTTGCCCGAAGGGTAGGGGAACATCTCCAGCACATAGTATTTCTTTTTTGCGTGGTCCTCGGTGACCTTGTAAGCCCTGGTTTCCTCCCAGCGCTTCTGCCACTTAGACTCCACCGTCTTAGGGTTGTATCTCTCGTCCATTTATATCGAAATTCCTCCGGAATCGTTTGGATTTGTATAAACACTATAAACTACCACATGGGGCGGTTTGTTTTCAAGGTAAAAGTCGGATTATTAAGTAATGGACGGGGATTAGCAGTCTTGTCATTCCGTACGGAAAAAGCGCTGTGCCTATTAATTAGGCATTATTGTGTTGACAGGGTCGGGGGGTTGGAATATATTTGTATTCAAGTGTGTGAATTCTTAAATAGTTTATTTACGACAAAACGATATACGCAAAAGGAAAGACCTCGGTGGGATACCCACCCGGATTAACCGAGAACCCATGCCCCCCAAAATCCTTATAATAGACGACGAAGACTCGATACGTTTTGTGCTGAAGAAGGCCCTCACCAAGGAAGGTTACGAGGTCGCCGAGGCCAAAGACGGCGTATCCGCCCTGGCGGAGCTGAAGGCCGGGGGCTACCCGCTCGCCTTCATGGACATAAAGATGCCCGGCATGGACGGGCTCGCGGTGCTCGGCAAGATGAAGGAGGCCGGCCTCGACACATACGTGATAATGATGACCGCGCAGGGCACCATGCGTACTGCTATAGAGGCGATGAAGCTCGGCGCCTTCGACTACATCACGAAGCCTTTCGACGTGGACGAGGTCATACTGCTGGCCCAGCGCGCGCTCGGCAACCGCGCGATGGCGGAGGAGGTAGAGAACCTGAAGGCGAGCCTTCGCGAGCGGTACGAGGTGGGTGCCATAGTCGGGCAGTCGCAGTCCATGCGCGAGATATTCAAGACCGTGGGGCGCGTGGCGGGCACTGACGTCACGGTGCTCATCACGGGCGAGTCCGGCACCGGCAAGGAGCTGATAGCGCGCGCCATACACGTAAACTCAAGGAGGGTGGCCGGCCCGCTCGTGGTGGTGAACTCGGCCGCCATACCGCAGGAGCTGATGGAGTCCGAGCTGTTCGGCCACGAGAAGGGCGCCTTCACGGGTGCCGCGGCCCGCAAGGTTGGCAAGTTCGAGAAGGCCTCAGGCGGCACCATATTCCTGGACGAGATAGGCGACATGGACCTGAGCCTCCAGGCGAAACTGCTTCGTGCCCTGCAGGAGAAGGAGTTCGAACGGGTAGGCGGGACGGAGACCATAAAGGCGGACGTAAGGATAATAGCCGCCACGCACAGGGACCTCCAGGAACTCGTGAACGACAAGCTCTTCCGCGAAGACCTGTACTACCGCCTGAACGTAGTGAGCCTGCACCTTCCTCCCCTCAGGGAGCGCAAGGAGGATATCCCCTCGCTCGTGGAGCACTTCCTGGACAAGACGGCTCAGGAGTTCGGCACCCCAAAGAAGAGCATAACCGACAAGGCGACGAAGCGGCTCATGGACTACGACTGGCCGGGCAACGTGCGCGAGTTGGAGAACTGCGTGAAGCGCGCGGTAGTGCTGTCGGGTTCCTCCGCCGTGCTTCCCGAAGACGTCGAGGTCCTGATGAAAGGCGGCAAGGCCGGGATGCGCGTCCCGGACGACACGACACTCGAGGGGCTACTGCAGGACAGGATACACTGCTTCCTCAAGAAGACGAAGAAGCTCGGGAAGGGCGACGTGTACGACTCTGTGCTTGCACTGGTGGAGAAGCCGCTCATAGCGATGGCGCTGATGGAAACGGGCTACAACCAGCTGAAGGCGGCGGACATGCTGGGCATCAACAGGAACACGTTGAGGAAGAAGATAAAGGAACTCGATGTCCCTCTTGTCAAAGGCGGAGGTCAGGGATAGGCGACCGTTGAAGTGCGCGGAAATTTTTTTAACGGCCCAAAAAAACCCTTGACAAACGGGCAACCGTGAGTGATACTTCTTCATCAAGTTAGGAACAGGAAGGCTTCAAGGAAGGTAACCTACTAACGAAAGGGGGGATAAGCGTGACGAAAGCTGAAATGATCGAAAAGATGGCCGAGGCCGCAGACATCAGTAAGGCCGCCGCCGGCAAGGCATTGGCTGCCGCAATCGACGGGATAAAGGCATCCCTGAAGAAGGGGCAGAAGGTTTCACTGGTCGGGTTCGGTACATTCTCCGTCCACAAGCGTAAGGCCAGGAAGGGCAGGAACCCCAAGACAGGCGCCGAGATCAAGATAGCCGCCGCGAAAGTTCCCAAGTTTACTGCCGGGAAAGACTTGAAGTCAGCCGTAAAGTAAGGCTAAAAAGTTTAGATAAAAATGGGCGCCCGGTTTCGGGCGCCCATTTTTATTTTCTGCTTGACAAAATACCCCCAAGCTTTTAAAATCACCTCCTGCCTTACACAGGCGCGTAGCTCAGTGGGAGAGCGCTACCTTGACACGGTAGAGGTCGGCGGTTCGAAACCGCCCGCGCCTACCATATGGAACCAGAAGGCCCGGGTACAATCCCGGGCCTTTCCCATTTCATGCCGCCCGCCATTAATTACTTGACATCCCTTGTAAATATTGATATAAGTTTTTTAGTGGGCACGTTTTTTCGCCTGTGGGCGGTGTGTAAACCGGAGGTAGCCGTATCGCCGCGCTTGGCTTTATAACCATTCAGGGTTTTTGTCAGTTGTAAATCGATTCCCGATTTTTAAGGCATCATTAAAAGGTACCCCCTTTATGTGATGCCTTTTTATTTTCCCACGGGCCGGGTTGCCGGGTGTACAGGCTGCGGCACAAGGATTACAATGGAGCCAGAGACGGCATACAATATGGAAAAGATAACTGTAACACTTCCGGACGGCACAAGCCGCGAAATAGAGAATGGTGCCACGGCGGCGGAAGTCGCCGCTTCCATCGGCAAAGGGCTTGCTAAGGCCGCGCTCGCGGCTGAAGTCGGCGGCCGGCTTGTGGACCTGAACACCCCCATAAACGAAAACGCCCAGATAAAGATAATAACCTTCGACTCGCCCGAAGGGAAAGAGATATACCGGCACAGCACGTCGCACATCATGGCACAGGCAGTCAAGGATTTATTCCCCACAGTCAAGGTAACAATAGGCCCGGCCATCGAAGACGGGTTCTACTACGACTTCGACAACGAAAAGGGTTTCACGCCGGAAGACCTGGAGAAGATAGAGAAGAGGATGGCCGAGATTGTGAAGGCCGACCGCCCCTTCAGGCGCTCCGAGATGTCGAAGGAAGATGCGTTAAAGTTTTTCGCGGACAAGGGCGAAACGTACAAGGCGGAGATTATATCGGAGTTCGAAGAGCCGACCGTGTCGACATACGACCAGGACGGGTTCATGGACCTCTGCCGCGGGCCGCACGTACCCAGCACCGGTTACATCAAGGCCTTCAAGCTCCTGAACTCCGCCGGCGCGTACTGGCGCGGCGACGAGAAGAACAAGATGCTCCAGCGCATATACGGCACGTCCTGGGCCACGAAGGACCAGCTGAAAGAATACCTCGACAGGCTCGAGGAGATAAAGAGGCGCGACCACAGAAAACTCGGCAAAGAGCTCGAGCTGTTCTCGCACGAGGAGGCGACCGGCGCCGGGCTTATACTCTGGCACCCGAAGGGCGCGACCATAAGGCGCGTCATAGAAGACTTCTGGAAAGACGAGCACATTAAGGGCGGTTACGAGCTCGTATACTCGCCGCACATAGCGAAGCTCGACCTCTGGAAGCAGAGCGGCCACTGGGACTTCTACAGAGACAGCATGTACTCTCCCATGGAGATAGAAGGCGTCCCCTACGAACTCAAGCCGATGAACTGCCCCTTCCACATTACGATGTACAAGTCGAAGATGCGCAGCTACCGTGAGATGCCTGTACGCTGGGCCGAACTCGGCACTGTATACCGCTTCGAGCGCTCCGGCACGCTCCACGGCCTGATGCGGGTCAGGGGGTTCACCCAGGACGATGCGCACATATTCTGCCGCCCGGACCAGCTCGAAGGCGAGATATTCAGGGTACTGGACTTCACCCTGTTCATACTGAGGACGTTCGGTTTTTCGGACTACGACATCTACCTTTCCACCCAGCCGGAAAAGTCCGTCGGCTCCCAGGAGAACTGGGACAGGGCTACAGGGGCGCTCAAAAGCGCGCTTGAGAGCAAGGGCCTCAGCTACAAGGTAGACCCCGGGGAAGGCGTGTTCTACGGGCCGAAGATAGATATAAAGATAAAAGACGTGCTCGGCCGCGCATGGCAGTGCACCACCGTGCAGGTGGACTTCAACCTCCCCGAGCGGTTCAAGGTGGAGTACATCGGCGAGGACGGGGCCACACACCAGCCGATAATGGTGCACCGGGCGCTCATGGGTTCGCTCGAAAGGTTCTTCGGCGTCCTGATAGAGCACTACGCAGGCATATTCCCGGTCTGGCTCGCACCCGTGCAGGCGAAGGTGTGCACCATAACCGAGCGGCAGGCGGCATATGCCGAGGAGTTCGTGGCAGAGATGCGCGCCAGGGGCCTCCGGGCCGAGGCCGACGTCAGAAACGAGAAGATAGGCTACAAGATACGCGAGGCCACGCTCCAGAAGATACCATATTTACTGGTCGTCGGGGACAAGGAACTCGAGGCCGGTACGGTGGCTGTGCGCCTCAGGGACGGGCGTGACCTGGGCGCCATGCCTAAGGCGGAGTTCATGGACAAGCTCGCCCTGGAAGACAGCAACAGGGTAATATAAACGCAGTAAGACCCAGGAGGTGATGGACATAGCAAAACCTACAGTAAGGGTAAACAGGGAAATCCGCATCCGCGAAGTCAGGGTAATTGACGACGCAGGAGAGCAGCTGGGCATCCTGCCCATCGAGGACGCGCTCAAGGCAGCCGAGGAGAGGAGCCTTGACCTGGTCGAGGTCGCCCCGCTGGCCAAGCCGCCCGTCTGCAAGATAATGGACTTCGGCAAGTACAAGTACGAGCAGTCCAAAAAGCTTGCGGAGAGCAGGAAGCACCAGAAGATAATACAGGTCAAGGAAGTCAAGATGAGGCCTGCTACGGACGAGCACGACTACCAGTTCAAGCTCAACCACATGCGCCGTTTCCTTGCGCAGGGCGACAAGGTCAAGGTGACCATAGTATTCCGCGGCAGGGAGATGGCCCATACCGATCTCGGGATGGTGCTGCTCAACCGGGTGGCGGTAGAGATAGCCGAGTCCGGGAACGTAGAGCAGACCCCCAAGCAGGAAGGCCGGGCCATGATGATGATTATTGCGCCAAAGGCTTGACAACACGGTTCAAATGGTGTATTCTACGCTTTCCCCAGTCGTAAATTGGCAGGGATACGCCTTTTATATAGCAATCTTCAAGTTCAAGGGGGTAGTATAATGGCAGGTTTTAAGATGAAGTCCCACAGGGGCGCCTCTAAGCGCTTCCGTGTCACCGGGAGCGGCAAGGTCAAGCACGGCAAGGCCTTCGGGAGCCACCTTCTGACCGGAAAGCCGAGCAAGAGGATGCGCAACATAAAGCAGGGCAATATATGCGGCACTACCGAGGCAAAGCTGATAAAGACGCTCCTGCCTTACGGCTGATGCCTGAAAAAGGCTGATACCGGGGGCGTTTAGCATTAATAGTTAAATAAGTTTCTGAAGGAGAACCTAAGATGCCGAGAGTAAAGAGGGGTGTAAACGCCAGGAGGCGCAAGAGCAAGGTGCTGAAGCGCGCCAAGGGCTATTACGGTGGCAAGAGCCGCCTGTTCAGGACGGCCACAGAGGCCGTGGACAGGGCGCTCAAGTACGCATACAGGGACAGGCGGGCCAAGAAGAGGAGCTTCAGGAGCCTGTGGATAGCGAGGATAAACGCCGCCGCCAGGCTTTACGACATATCGTACAGCCAGATGATGCACGGGCTGTCCGTGGCGGGCGTTGAGCTCGACCGCAAGGTCCTGGCCGAGATGGCCGTGTCCGACCCGGCCGGGTTCGCCAAGGTAGTCGAGACCGCGAAGCAGCACGCCGCGGCATAGCAAGGCCGGCGTATTTAAAACAGCGTACCCGGTCACGACGCCGGGTCCGCATATCACGGGTTTAACGGAAAGACAGAGCTCTGCCGAACGACCCGAAGCGAGGTGCAAGATGTCGCTTCTGGAGAAGAGGCTCACCAAAAAGTGGGCCGACGATGTAATTAACGAGAACAACCGGCTCATACTCGCCATTATCCACGACCTGCAGGAGACTGCAAAGAACATAGCGGGCGAGCTCGAACTAAAGAATTTCGACAGCCTGGAGTGGTTTTATGTTGACCACGACAAGGGCAGTTCACCGCTCGACGCACTTGAGGGGAAGGCCGACAGGGACGGCAACGTATTCGTTTTGCAGAACTGCCCGATGACCAACCTCTTGAAGTCGGTTATGGTGGACGGCCAGCTTCCGGACTTCTACCAGAAGATAGTAGAGAAGTATACCGAGGTCTACAAGACCAAGGGCGCGATACTCCACCCGTTCTGCATAGTACACCAGGTCATACGGGCCACGGTCGGAGAGCACATAAAGGTCAACGGCGGTAATATGAAGGTCTTCCAGATAGCATGCCGTTCGATGTCCTCCGGAAAGATAGTATATGCCACCGAGGGTACCGGAAGGGTCGAGATGAAGAAGGAAGACATCGACCGCAAGATTGCAGGAAAGGCCTGCATGTACATGGTAAAGAGCTGACCGTTCCCGCGGGCGGATTCATCATAAGATTAACGGGCCCCATTCGGGGCCCTTTTTGTTTGTGGGCTGTTTTCCGCCGAAACCGGAGGTATAAGTGAAGCCCGTAGTCGGCCTGGCAAGGTGCACGGATTATTCCAGGGAAGCCGTCACGGCCTCCGTAAGGAGGGCGGTGGATGCCCTGGGCGGCATGGACAGGTTCATTACACCGGGCGCAAGGGTCCTTTTAAAGCCCAACATGCTCGCAGCGAAGGCGCCTGACAAGGCCGTGACGACTCACCCGGAGGTGGTCAGGGCTGCTGTAAGGCTCGTGCTTGAGGCAGGGGGAAGGCCAGTAATAGGCGACTCGCAGGGTATAGGGGGGTTCGGCAGGATATCGGATGTTACCGGCATCGGCGCTGTGGCCAAGGAGGAGGGTGCGGAGCTTTTCGAGTTCACCGAGGCGTTGAAGGTGCCGGGGACCGGGACATTCAAGCAGTTCGAGGTGGCGAGGGAGGTCATGCAGGCCGACTTCGTCATCAACCTCCCGAAGGCCAAGACCCACGGCCAGATGCTTCTCACGCTCGCGGTGAAGAACCTCTTCGGCTGCATACCGGGACGACGGAAGGCGCAGTGGCATTTTAAGGCCGGTGTGGACAGAAACGCCTTCGCCACCATGCTGGTGGAGCTCCACGGGATAGTGAGGCCCGCCCTCTCCATTGTGGACGCCGTAGTAGGGATGGAGGGAAACGGGCCGGGCAACGGCACTCCCAGGGATATCGGCCTTATAGCCGCAGGCGCGGATGCGTTCTCGCTCGACATGGCCCTCTCCGAGATACTGGGGGTGCCTGCCGACAAACTCCCCACTACAAGGGTTGCTCAGAGGCTCGGCCTTGCACCTGCCGGGATATCGGACATAGATGTCGCCGGGGACTTCGAGGGCGCCTACCAGGCCAGGGTGAAGGAGTTCAGGCTGCCATCCACGTCGAGCCTCGAATGGACGATACCGGAACCGCTCCGGAAGCTCCTCAAGGAAGCGCTCACCACAAAGCCCCGTATAGACAAAAGCCACTGTCAGCTCTGCCTGATGTGCCACAGCGCCTGCCCCGTCCATGCCATAAGCGAGGGCAAGGACGGCCTCGCCATAGACTACCGTCAGTGCATAAGGTGCTTCTGTTGCCAGGAGGTCTGCCCTGTCGGCGCGATAGACGTCGTAGAGGGCTGGCTGCTGAAATACCTCGGTTAGCCGATCTGCCTGACGTATATCTCGCGGGCGATCTCCGGGTCGAGCGCAAGCTCGGTCTCTCCAGAGCGTATTACGAACGCGGGTTTCTTCTGGTGGAGAGTGATCTCCGTGCCGGGTACGATGCCGAGCGTGGAGAGGCGGTCCATCCTGCCGTGGTCCTTCGGCGATATGAACACTATACGACCCTTCGAGCCGGGGTCCAGGTCGTCCAGCGGCACGACGAGCGGCTTGACGTTGTGGGAGAGCTTCTTGCAGCAGTTGCCCTGCGGGATGGGTTTTCCGTGCGGGCAGGTGGGCGGGTGGCCCAGGAAAGAGCAGACCGAGTCTGTGACCTCTGGGCTCAGTATGTGCTCAAACCGGCATGCCGAGGCCTTTATCTCGCTCGGGCCGAGCTCAAACACCTCGGCAAGCAGTTTCTCCGCAAGCCTCTTCCTGCGTATCAGCGCCTTTGCGGCCTCACGCCCGCCCGGCCTGAAGGATACGTCCTCGCCGCTTACTTCTATATGCCCGGCCTTTAACATGTCCATCAGCACTACTTCGGCCTGCGATGCGTCGGCAACGAGACCCTCGTCCACCACTACCGCGCACAGGGCCGACTTGTTGCCCTTTTCCTTCTTTCCGCGTTCGTCGATAAGCCAGAGCGACTCCAGGAACTCGTCCACTATCTCTTGTGTTATTTTAATAGCAGCGGCTTTCTTCTCTTCGGGTGTCATATTGTATACTCCTTATATTATTGCAGGGTCACGTGCATCAGGTCCAGGCTGAAGTGCAGGGCCGCGCCGACCAGTATAGCGAACGGGAATATGAACGCGAGCATCCCGACTGCCGTCTTCAGGCCGCGTTCCTTTATGGTAACGAAGAACTGCGCTATGCAGGGAACGAAAAGAGTGATGGTGACGACGCTGACCAGCACCTGCACCGGGGTCATCAGGCCCTGTTTCTGGAGGGCGAAAAAGCCCGCCGCGCCGTAGTCGCGTCGCAGGAAGCCTATGAGGAACGCCGCCGTGGCCTTCTCGGGGAGGCCCAGAAGCCCGACCACGAGCGGCGAGGCCGCCTTTTCCATCATCCCGAGGAGCCTCATCTTGTCGGCGGTGAACAGCACCAGCGTGCCGAGTATGAACAGCGGCACCGCCTCCTTGATGTACCACTCTATCCTGCCGAGCGTCTTCATCAAGATGTTCTTGAGCTTCGGCAGACGTATAGGCGGAAGCTCCATCATGAAGTCCGACGCGTCGCCCTTTATTATCTTGGACGATAGGTAACCAACTGCAAAAATGACGCCTACCAGTACACCCGACCATATGACCGTCGCCACGGGCGATATGGCGGAGAGCATACCCATTATGACGCCCAACTGGGCCGAGCACGGGATGCCGAGCGCAAGGAGCAGGGTGACAATAACGCGCTCTTTCTTGGTTTCGAGTATGCGTGAGGTGAGGGTGGCCATGGTGCAGCAGCCGAGGCCGAGCACCATAGGCAGGACCGCTTTGCCGTTTAGGCCTATGAGCCGGAACAGCTTGTTCACCATTATGGCGAGCCTGGGCAGGTAGCCGGAGTCCTCGAGTATCCCGAACGCTATGAAGAACGTTGCCGTGATCGGCAGCACTATGGCCACCGCGTATGTCAGCGCCATCGTGACTATGCCGTACTGGCCGATGAATAGCTCGCGGAGGAACTCGACCGGCAGGACGGACTCGAAGAACTTCACGGCGTACGGGTTTATGAGCTTGCCGAAGACCGTTTTCTCCATGAAGTCCACCATCGTGCCCGCGCCCAGGACGCCCACGAACTGGTACATCAGGTATAGCACCACAAGCAGTATGGGTATGCCCCATACCGGGTGCATGCTGACCGCGCCGAGCCAGCTCCTGACCCCGCCGGTCGGACGCTCGAGCTGGGTCTGGCAGTACTTCACCACCCCATCCACTACCGACAGGCGCTCCTTGTTTATGACGTAGCCCAGTGGCTCGTTGAAGCCGGACTGGGACTCCTTCACCAATATGGCCAGCTCGTCCACCGCGTTGTCCTCCATGGTGCCGTGGAGCCAGCCGCGCAGGCTCGTGTCCCCGCCCAGGAGCATCAGCGCCATCGAGCGCCTCGAAATCCTCGAGTCGGGCAGGAGCGGTTCGATATTAGCGATTGCCGCCTCCAACCTGTCGCTGTACTTGATGGTGAGCGTCGAGTTCCTCGGGTTTGAGACGATCTCCCTTAACTTGTTCATCCCCTTGCGTCTTGTGGCGGTGGCGCTTATGGTTTCCAATCCTGTAAGCCTTGCCAGGGCGGGGATGTCCGTGTCGATTCCGGCCTGCTCCGCCTCGTCCGCCATATTGAGCGCCATAACGAAGGGTATGCCCATCTCGGAGAGCTGGAGGGATATCAGAAGAGAGCGCCTGAGGTTCTTGGTGTCCGCGACCTGCACGACGGAGTCGAAGTCGTCGTTTAAGAGTATGTCCCTTGTGACCTGCTCGTCCTCGGACATAGGGAGCAGGCTGTTCACGCCGGGCGAGTCCACCACTACGTACTGCTCACCCTTGATCAACGCGTTCCCCTGGCTGACCTCGACCGTCGTGCCGGGGTAGTTCGACACAGTGGCGTACTGGCCGGTGAGGTGGCCGAATATGACGCTCTTGCCGACATTGGGGTTTCCTATCAGGAGCAGCTTCTTTAGCCTCTTCGCGCCCGGCCTCTTGGCCCCTTTGGCCGGGTCTTCTTTCTTACAGCACTGCATTTAAATCCTCCGAACTATCCTACAAGAAAATGAAAATCATTTTCATTGAGAACGCACAAAAAATCAGGCGCTGCTACAGTGCCTGCACAGACCGTAGAGCTCCATCTTGTGGTCAACCACCACAAAGTTGTACCGCCTGGCCACGTCTTCCTGCATCTTCTCTATGTCCGGCTCCTTGAACTCTATTATCTTGCCGCAGCGGGTGCATATCAGGTGGTCGTGGTGCCTGCCGTTGTCCTCTTTCTCGAATACTCCCTGCTCGCCGAACCGGCGTTCCTTGGCAAGCCCGGCCTCGGTCAGGAGCTTCAGCGTCCTGTACACGGTGGTCAGCCCTATGCCGGGGTGCGACTTTGCCACCTTGAGGTAGAGCTCCTCGGCGCTTATGTGGCCGCTGGTCGAGAAGAAGACCTCGGCTACGGCGTCCCTCTGCTTCGTGGACTTCAGCCCCTTCTCGAATATGAACCTGTTGAACTCTGTTGTCTTTTTGCCCATAACGGCCCCGTTAGCAGGGAAGTCTCGCGGCGCACGAAGTAGCCTGTCGTGAGCCGCTGAAATTGAATATGATTATCAATATCATAATGTGGGTCATCGTGTCAAGGGAAAAGTAGGCGAGATGGTTTTTTATTGAAAAACAGCTTTATTGGGGATATTATTTTGAGGCCTGTAAATAGGGTTTTATTATAGGTGATGATACATAAGGAGACTGTGCCAAACTTAGTTGAAAATTGAGAAGTGGCTCCAAACGTGGTAAGGTGTTTTCTGTGAGGAAACACACCTTTATCACAGAAAGGAGCCACCATGAGAAGGATTGCACAGAAGACGGGAT
>Ga0334722_10002505_pt1 | contig 20701 bp, 32 predicted proteins | sample C3_bottom_MG_FD_207210 | JGI IMG/M metagenome (GOLD analysis project Ga0334722, IMG submission 207210) | Sediment microbial communities from Yellowstone Lake, YNP, Wyoming, USA - C3_bottom | ecosystem: Environmental > Aquatic > Freshwater > Lake > Sediment | place: USA: Wyoming | collected... | reverse complement strand
CTTTGCGATTTCATTAGCTGGTAATGCAGATGGCCTCTCGACCGCCTTCTGAACAGACACTACTGGAGGTTCGATAAAATCGATACATGGTCGTCTCTCTAGAATGCTTTGACTAGTTTGATCTAGTTGTTTAGTCATGCTGGATCTTCGTATGCTTGAACTTGTAAGGCTACACTCTGATAAGAATTTACTTCTGCTCCTGCTAATACTTCTACACGAACCCAGAATGGGACATATGTTACAGTATCACTGACCTGTGTAATACCAGATGTGATCATTACCGATTCGCCTGGCGTCTTCGTAGCCCATGAACCTTCTGTTGGTTGCGTATCACCGGCAAGGACCTTCCAATTAGACCATCCAGTACCATCTACAATGCCTGCACCATGATCTACTGGCTGAACGCTTATACCACTATACTGGACCTCTGGATCATCATTACGAACATATAGACGTTTCGTTACAATGAAACCATCAGTACCATCACAGGTTACTGCGAATGGATTACTGAAACTTCCACTGACGCTAAATGAAGTGTCTGGATCTGGCTGTTCATAGATACGTAGAGACATAGGTTGGCTCCTCGGAATGTATTATAAAGGTTTTGGCAAAGATATTCTATACATAACTATTTCCAAACACTTTCCTAAGAATTCATGTTCTGAGTAATCCATCTTCATTTTATTACATTGCTCACAACATGGAACGCAATTGCTAAGGACATAGCCAATTTTAGTATCTACCCTGTCTATGCCACAATGATCCTTGCTAATAGAGAACTTTCCACAATAATAACACAGCTCTTCTGTGATTGCTTGAAATTGTTCTAATGTAAGTTCAAATGTACGCCCTAATCTTTTCGCTTGACTCTTATAAACCGAGAAGCGACCATTAAGTGTTAGCGCATACTTAAGATTACGTGATTTTATCTTTTCTCTGTTTTTCGCATAGTAATTTAAGTCACGAACATGAATCTGCTCTTTGTGTGTAGAACAATACCTTTGATCCCATTTACGTTGATTTGGACGTGGCATTAGATGTTCTTCCTACGAGGCTTATTTAAGGTACGAGGACCCCATAACCCTAGACGCTTCTTAGCTGCATTCTCAGACTCAGCCATTGTGAGTATCCTAGGTTTAGGTGCATCTCTATTAAAGCCAGGATAGTCCCATAGACCTAACTGTTCGCCATGATCACAATGGTTAGCTGGCATCTCTGCCGTTAACCCTATTAGCGAAGTCCTTTGCACTCCACCAGTACGATCCATACTTGGACGTATTCTATCACGATCTACGCCTTTGTCTTTCTTGTCATCTTTAATGACTGTATCACCAGGGAATATCTCTACTCCTCGGCCCTCACCAAACTGACCACTGAATGCTATTCCTACTTGGAATCTTGGCTTACCTAAAGGAGTGATCTCTAGTACAAAGCCGACAACAGCCAACATGAGTGCATCAAGAACGTGATCTCCAGCTACTTCATTACCAGCCTTATAGACTGGAGCACCCGCCATAGTAACGTGGTCAACTATGTAACCCTGTAACTGCTTCTCTAGGAGTTCATCTGTTTTAGAGAACCTAATGTCATGTGATTCAAATCTACGAGCAGCAGTCTCTACGAGGAATGGCTTAGCCGATTTCTTTACTGGGGCATGAGTCCAGAGATCGTGTACTTCTAGATTACCTCCAAAGTCATATCTCTTAACTATGTCCTTCAATCTTGAGTCTGGATGGTTATGTCCCTTAGCTGGGTTAACAGTTGAGTCGTATCCATACTTACGTAGGATCTCAAACTGTGTAGCTCCATAGCCAGCATCAACATAAATGGTGACCGGGTTCCATATACGATTGAGATCGGCTATTTTCTGACAAGCAGCTAATTGGGTCCAGCCGTCTCGAGATACAGTGTAACGGTCGACCACGTAGAAGATATGCCGCATGTTGTCATAACCAAGGACTACTATAGTTGTTCCATTCTTAACGTCATTCCAGTCAACACCCATAGTGTAGGTCCACTGTCTTTCATATGGGATATCCCCGTACTTATAGTCTGCCTTTGCAGCTTGTACGTATGCATTCTGGAATACGCCTTGCTCTTGTTCACCGAACTCTGCAAGGACCTCATGCTTGTATGCAATCTCACTCATACCATCTTTGAATAGCTTGTCCATATTGGCATCAAAGAGAGGGTTAGACTGTGATGGAAAGTAGAACTCCTTCCAGTCATTAGCTAGACACTTACCATAGAATTGCTCTCTCTTTCCTGAGGGAGTGGAGCTCATCCATACAGCAGCATCAGGATGGTTGGTAATAATTGAAAGAGCCGATTCCATATCCTTCTCAGCAAGATAGTCAGCCTCATCAAACACTAACATGTTTGCATGTTGACCACGGATTGCATCAGCATTACCACCAGACTTAGTGCCTGCAGTAAAGCCTTTGATCTCAGAGTTATTGTGTAGCGTAATGGTGTAAATAGGTGCCTTTACGTTACGTTTGATTGAGTTGTTAGTAATGGGATTGCCATGAAGTAACTCTTCCATACGTTTAAAGATAAGATCAATCTGTGCCTGATAGGGAGTAAGGACAACGATCTTGAAACCTTCATTCTCAGGAACACCAGGCTTAGTAAATAGGTGGAATAACATGGAGATGACAATGGCTTCTGACTTACCGCACTGACGCCCTAGGCGGAAGACCTTTCTCTTACTAGTACATCTCAACATGTCTGCCTGATATGGTCTATGGTAACGAGAGTGACCAAGTAGAGATTCACCTGGATGTGCCTCAACCCACTTATCATACTCATTAGGATTCTTACGTTTCCAGATCTCTCCATCGGGATCAAGACAATGCCAGTCAAGAGTATTAGCTGCCCAAGTAACTGGATCTAATACGGAGAGTGCGGCTACCTTTTCTTCTGGAGAGATGTCTTGTAACATCTCGAGTTGTTCAAACTTGGGTATACCTTCACACCCAATATTGAATTTCTGTCCAGCAACAAGATTGTGTTTACACTTATATTTCTTAATACAAGTAAGGCAGGACTTATCACACTTATATAGATCTAAAGCCATTCATTCTTCTTTCTAGCCCATACTGCCGCCGATACCTCTAAACATACCCGTAAAGCCATTTACAGCTTGATTAGCAGCAAGTCGAGCGCCACGATAATCTAATCTAGCACGTGCGGCAACTCCCATCCCAAAACGTTTTCCGTAATCACCAGCACTAGCCCTTAGTCCCATTCCTCGACCAGCGCCAGCAGCAGTTCTAAAACCAGCGCCTAGATATCTAGCACCAATTGCTCCTACTCCTGCACCTGTTAACGCACCACCAAGAACACTGGTGTTATCACTCATGGCACCGTATAGGCCGCCAAGACCTGCGCCAACACCAGCACCCATTAAAGTGCGACGACTAGTGCCCGACAATGTTGAAGCCCAGTTCATTAGTTATTACCTCCGGAAGCTATACGCATTATCATGCATAAGCACACCTTCATTACCCATAGCCATTCTACCGTTGATATGTGTATTCTGCAAGGCAGCTAAACTTCTCTGTCTAGTTGTCGCAATAGAACCATAGGGATCAACTACAGGAGCGCCCATCTCAACACCACGCATTCTCTTTGCATAAGCTTGAGATGCTTCTCCAATTTCATAACCACCAGCTACAGCACCAACGCCTACTGCTGCTACTCCTAATGTAACACCACCGACAGCTGCTGCAGCTGCTTTCATAACACCCCATGTTAATGCTGAAGACCCAAATCCTTTAGCTGCACCATAGAGACCCTCTTCCTGATATCCACTATAGACATCATGGGCCATCATCCCCAGCATAAGGGCACCACCGCCTCTGGCCCACATCATCTTACTGCCGATGCCTCTCTTAGCGGCAGTTTTCCAAGCATTACCCTTTACGCCACTCTTCCATAAAGCTCTACCAGAATCTTTTATCCACTCTTGTCGAGTAGCTTGTCCAAAACTTTTCTTTAGTCCCAGAAAGCCATGACTCTGACCAGCCTCGCCATAGACAAAACCAAAGCTTTCACCGACACCTTGTTTAAAAGCTCTACCAGAAGAAGTAGAGGCTAAGCTACGTCCCATTGAGTCTTTAGCCCATAGATACTGTTCAGAGGCATGACCTATGAATTCACCTATCTTACTAGATCTTTTTATTGGTCGCCCGTATAAACCAGTTTCAGCCATTATCCGTGCCTCCCTCTGTGAATCTCTTGATGACAGATAGAGCATAAAGTAATACCATTGCCTAGCTCTAATACAAAATCTGGGAACTCTTTCTTAGTAAAAATGTGATGGGCGTGTAACTTGTTCTTTTTACTTTGCCCTACGCCACATTCCTGACATTTAAAATGATCTCTTTTGTAAATGGCCATTCGCCATTCTTTGTATTCACTACTATTATGCAACATATCCCACTTAGTTGATATACCGCCTTGCCAATTCCAGTGTCTATCCTTAGAAGCATTGTAAGAACTTCTGCATTTTTCAGAACAGAATTTTCTACCACGCTTAGCATCCCAAGGTTGTACTAAAAAATCTTTAGAACAATTAAGACATTGGATAGATACTTTGGGCTTAGGTTGAAAACGACATCCTAAGGTATTCTCGCGTTGAAATCCTTGTAAGCCTATTGGCATATTTTATCCATGACGACCACGGTGGAGTCCTTGTACTAATCCATCAGTACTTCTTTCGAATCTTCCTATGTTGCCAGCGTGAGTCACTCCACTAGTTCCAGAAAAACCTATATTCATTGATTCTGCAGCAATAGCTTGTTTATCATAATCAGTTCTTACTGCTGCTCCAGACATTGTCGGTGACTCCCCATAGCCTCCAGCTGTAGTGGCATTAAATCCATAAATGCCAGCAGCGGTAATTCCAAGAGCAGTTTTAGGATGTGCTATAGCCCAGGCACCAGCTCGAGCCGCGAGAGCACCTGCTCGAATAGTGCCCTTACCTACCTTTAATGCTAATGCTTTGGGATCACGAGACCTAAGTCCCATAAGAGCTTCGCCAATACTGTATCCTCCAGCACCCACTCTGCGTGATGCACCAAACACACCAGCCTTATACGTTCTTACATTAGCTCCACCAATGGCCATTCCAAGAGGCATACCCGATAACATTCTATGTCGAATACCTAAACCAGTAATAGCAGTACTAGCAGCACCACCAATCATTGCACCAGCTATTGCACCCCTAGCACCTTCTTTTAATCTTGCCCCAAATGAATACTGGTCTGAAGAAGCATATCCAGCAATACCACCAATACTGGCACCCAATGCCATTCTACCGCCAAAGCTACTCCATGCCGCACTGCCAGCAGCAGAGCCGAGACTTAGTGTACCTTTTGCGGTACGTTCTAAAACACTACCTATAAAGCTCATGTGCCCCTCTTTCTATGACCCTTGCCACCATTAACACCATTATACGATAATTCCTGAGAAGCTCTACGATTCTTGGCAGCTACACTATTCATATCTATTTTATGTCCTAATCGTTGCATTACATTTTGAGGTATCGCTGATTCAGAATAGGATGCTGATCCTGCCCCAGTTTTTGGCCCAGATACCCTACTTGGGTTAGCCATTGGAACGTCTGGTTCCCAAGTCTTAGTTTTACTAGTATCTGCTACCCATATCTTTCTTTCTCTATCTGGCACCCATCCGGGTAATCCTTCTTTCCAATCATTTGTATATAGATTCCTCTTGTAAGCTATATTGGCTCTAAGTTCACCTGGACTAGATCTCTTATAGAACTTCCTTATATCCTTAGGAATATCAGAGAGTGTTAGGGTATCATCAAATTCTCGTGGATCAAGTTTCTTAAATACAGAGCCTTTGCTGGGCCATCTTTCTCCATATGCACTAAAAAAACCCTTTATATCTTTTAACCCAGTTTTCTGAGCATGACGCAAAGTGCCAGGCACCTTTTCCATTACCTTGAACCAAGAACCCTCTACACGTTCTTTAGTATTCTTGAATAGAAGTTTGAATACATCCTTGGCTGAACCAAAGTCAGTGTCCTTATGGCGACCATGCTGAGCCATACCAGCTTCGGCTAAACCAGTCTGTTGACCATACGTCTGACCATGTTTTGGTAGAACCAGAGGATCTGGATGCCAGTCGGGCCTTGGCTTCCATTGACCAAAGTCAATTACTCCAACATTAAATTCACCATTCCCTTTAGGAATGAACATGATATTGCTAGGATTTACATCCTTAGCTTCCCACCCTGGCATATTCTCTTGAGCATATCTTCGCACCTTAGCAGCTCGTTCTGCCATACCTTCTTTCGTAATTTTACCCTGGAATGCTTGACGAAGAGTTCTACCTTCAAACAACTCCATGTCTAACTGACCAGGACCAACAGTCAGGTGTGGCGAACGTTCTAGAAGGTTCTTTATATCTTTCCTGGCAGTAAACCCATATACAGTAGGACTAAATTTTTCTTGAGCGGCACGTTGAGCTTCGACCTCAAACTTACCAATATTACCTATCTTCCTAGCAAACTTGAATTCTTGACCACGGAAGGTAGAGGTCATCTCATAGACTTTACCCCATGCTCCGGGATCACCTAACATCTTACCTTGAGTTGCAACCTTTAGAGCAGCCTTGAATTCTGATCCCTCTAGCATTCCAGCAAAGGTCTCTCCAGCCTTTACGAAACCCCTAAGAGCATCCCAACCAGAACCAAAGGCAGTATGAAATCCGCGTTGGTTACCGTACCAACCGTGTGGCATACCCTCAATGGTATTGTATTCATCATCCTTAGCAGAAAAACCTTCTCGAACATCACGCACTATCTTTCTGCCAGCATGTGTCTTGAGTAGAAAAGCAGGAATAATATCATCAAGAATTTGCAGAACAGGCATAACCCAACCTGAACCGAAATCGGTCATTGACTTTCTTTTAGCTGCTGCCTGGCCACCGTGACGTAACCCCTCAATTGTGTTGTACTCATCATCAAATCCAGAGAACCAACCAAGAGGCTTCAATGTCAGAAGCGCTGCCGCTCCCAAACTGATACCCACCCCAGCCTTGTGCTCTGTCGCGAATTGCAGTGCCTTCCGACCTGCCGACTCCAGGATTCCCAAAGACGATGCGGAGCCCGGCGCAAAATGCTCACTAGCTACTTTAGTAAACGCCTCCGGAATACCTCGACCATGTGCTATATCAGCTTTACTGGCACCAACAGCAGAAAGAAGGAGGTCCAGTTTCTTATTAAATTCACCTTCAATTCCATATTGAGCGAGAAGAGGTTGTATTTCTTCAAGGTTCTTACTACCCCATTTCACTGAAGAAACGAGTTTATTTACAAGGGCAGATTTATTCCATTCACGGACAAACGACTCTTCGTCAATGATAGATCTACTTGTATCCATCATTGCGCGGAGCGCACCGACATCTTCATGGGCCATGTGTGCCTTATACTCACCCATGCCTAGAAGAGAGTAGACTGACTCCTGCTTCCAACCCGCGAACTTGTACCCACCTTCCTGCATAAACCTGGCACGAGTTGCCAGGGGAGCGTGTTCTAGCCCTGCCCCTCTAATAGCCTTCTGGAGGCCCGCTGCTTGCTCCCATAGGTCTTTCTCTACGATACCCTTATATTGAGGCTTAGAAACGATCCCAGCGATCCTAGCGGCCCATTCTGCACCCACGTCCCTGATAGAAGCTTTGGAGAAAGCTTTCCTGTACTCATGTTCTAGACCATACTTCCTGGCTCGAGTCATCAAGAAGGGAATATCAAAACCTTTAATTCTCTGTTCACCAAAGACTTGGGCTTGTGGAGTGAATCCAATATTGAAACCAGCTATTTCTGCACCTGGTTGTTCTACATGAGATTTGAGGACAGTAAGGAACTGGGTTAGGGCCATCTCTTCAGAGACAGCAGTTCTCTTTAGGTCTTGAAGTCTCTTCTTGATCTTAGAAAGTACTTGTGTTTCTGACCACTTAGATAGCCAAGAACCTTTAGATGGTCTTGCATAGATCTCTTGTACTTGGTCTGTACCTGTACCATACGCTATAGAGAGGAGGGATGATTTATGAGCATAGAGGCCGCCCGCCTCGATGTCGAATAAGAGTGTTTTCTTCTGATCTAACTTGGGAGCCATTACCCTTTATTATCAGGTGCCTTCTCAGGAACAGCATCAATGATATCCTCAGGAGATAATTTAGAGGGCTTCTCTTTGTTAGAGAAGGTTTCTCTTTGATATCGGTCTAGTTCACGAGATAGAGATTCAAGTTTAGATCTCATGTTTGCCTGACGGGAAGAAGGGTCCTTCTCGAGCTTGATCTTAAGTGCAGCTTCTTTCTTGTACTTCTCTTGACGATCACCAACCATGAGCTTGATGACACGGGAACGGCGATTTTGAAGTTTATCTTTCAGTTCCATAAGAGGAGAGACAACGGTCTGTATGATAGGGATGGATCCGTCCGGAGACATACCAACCATCTGATCAATGGTAAGAGATGCGTTTTCAGCCTTGGCTAGATTCATGTTCAATCTCATCAAGAGAATTTCAATCTCAGCAAGTTCATTAACATAGGCGACTTCAGTGAAATTATTAGGATCTACATTGTACTCATCAAAGTACCTGAGGATCCATTCTTTCATGAGTTGAACTTCAATTAGACATTGCTTATTCAATGGATGCTTACCAATAGCAAAAAGAGGGCAGCGGTCTTTGAAAGGACATTTGTCTCCACCGCAGTACATAGGGGACATCGCCGCCGAACCTGTACTCAACTTCTGAATGTGTCTGTGGATCTTATCAACTTCCTCAGGAGTTACAGCTACTTTGTCATAGTCATCAAGATTGTGAGTAAGGTGTCGAACAAAGTCTTCACGTGTGATCTTGATTGGACCTTCACGAACAGTAGTTCGAGATAGAGAAGATTGCTCTGTCGTTGCAAGTGTAGTTACGGGCTTTTCAACATCAGACATTATTTTGGTTTCCCCTCTATCAAAAGAAATTGATCATGCAGTTCAAGTATCATATCTCTCAACGGTTCAAAATCTTCGTCAACAAATAGATTCATAGACTTCCTTAGATAGGTACAATCCTTCCCCATTATACGACGAAGATGGAAAGTACGCTCTACCCCCGAAGCATTAAGTTTATCATGTAACTTATTAAGAAGAACACGAAGAGACTCGAGATCGCGAACGAGAAGCTCACCAGGAGTAAACACAGAGTTAGCAACTGCAGTCTTCTCTTCTTCCTCAAATCCATCATCAAAGTCGCCCATTGGAAAGATTCCTTTCTCTGGGAAAGTATAACAGATTTCCGATATAGAGCCAAATCTCAGAAATATTATTAATAGCCGCAAGTCATATACTCACATCTCAGAAAAATCTTATGGGGGAGCCTGGGTGCTTATGATCTCTATGTCAATGGAGATCCTTCCTAACGAGACCCCGGGGTCACTTGTAACCCCACTAACCGTTGGCATGTATATGTCAACAGAGGAGAGAGTCATGTCAGAGTATACGAAGATCGGTGATGCATTAACTGCACAGATCGTTGATCTCAAAAAGAGCATCGAGATGTGCAAGGTGTTCAATGGTAATCAACTCGAGAAGCTCGAGGATGAGCTACGTGATCTAGAGCAAGAGCTCTTGGATCATATGATGACGGCTCTCGATGATAGCGATGAGTACTTCATCGAATAGGGTAGAGTAGGAAGTGGGGCGCATGTGTTTATCGTACATGTGCGCCCCTATGTATATGTATGTACACATGAATGCACAGTACTCACTGTGTATCGATGTGTGTATACGTGTACTCATAACCCTAACACAAGGAGTAGGACTATGTCACAGAAGAAAGGTGCATCACTCACTGTACGTAAGTACTGGATACAGGATGAGGAGTACGCCCGCTTGTCACGTAGTACAATGGACTACTTCAATAATGATATGCCAGTAGTAGAGGATAAGCCTGATACCAATAGGGTAACAACGGCCATACTCAATACGTCCACAGGTGAAGAGCTTACTGATAGCATGCTGATCAATAGCACTGATGTGTGGGTCAGCAAGAAGTAGATGTACTCAACCCTTACTATGTAGACTACTGTCTACACATGGAGAGTGACATGACTATCAAAGAAATCAAGGCGAAGCTCGTTTCCCTCAACATCAAGTTCAACAACAAGATGAATAAGGCGGCTCTCGAGGCCCTATGGCCTACCAATACCGATGAGGCTAAGGATTACTCTGATAGAGCAGAGCAATACGCCCAGCAGGTGCAGAGTGAGCCAGTTGTACAGGCTACTATTACTACTGAGCTCGAGAAGTGCCCTCACTGTGGTGGATCGGGCTATCGGCCTGATATCCAGACCTGGAAGAACAGGGAGGACAGTGCAGTGTGCTACTGGTGTAATGGGACGGGCTCTAAGACCTATCTTCTGGTAGATGGTAAGGGGTTGAGCGCTAAGTTTAACCCCGGTAACCTCTACATCACTATTAGGAAGGGTGGCCGTGGCCCTGTTGTCATGGAGAAACGGTGTACTTCAGTAGAAGAACTCCGTAACAAGTACAAGTCTGCCCTCTCTAAGGGCTGGTATGTGTATGGGGGTAAGTAAATAGACCCATACTGCTGCGCGTTTGGCCCTGCTGTGGACCTTGGTCCCAGCTGCTCGTGATACGAGCGTCTGCTTCGCTGTCTGTCTCCTATCAGTTTGTATAGACTGAGATGGAAGCCCATATCATGGGCTATCGGCACCAGTGGTGCACGATGGGTGCAGTACAGAACAGAGGCAGGGCCTGGGAGACTGGTCCCTTAGACTGTCTTTACTCTTTCTACTATCTCGTATTACAGATACGGGATAGTTAGAATGACTGTGTGGTCAGGTTGATTCGTTCTCATATCATATACATCACTATAGGGTGGAATTGACACTGATGTTCCAGTGCAGAAAGTGCTGGAATTGCAGGGGAATCCGCCCGCCAATATGCTAGTCTATTCTAGCTAAATGGATGCTCCGCATCCTCAATATAATCAATAGTTTACCAACGCAAAGTGCTTCTATTCAAGGGCAGAAGACACAGTGTGCATTATGCACAGGGTGCTTCAACTTGAAACGCACTTCATTACTGTTTCTTGAACAGTATGTAGGTGATATAAGTCAACAAAAGAACAATCTGCAAATAATTGGACACTATGTCCGAGGTGGTGACTCTCATCCCGTATAGCCTACGAGACAGGCTTCAACCCTGGAGGCTTCAGATGTTTAACGAGAACCTCAGTTCGATGATTGGCATCGCAGAGTCCTGTGGTGTTGGTACTGTCAAGGAGAATGGTGAGTTCCGTCCTGATGCAGGCAAAGTCATCACGCTTGGGCTGGATGAGGTTGGTGGCGCGAACACTGTTGAGTGCCACATCATCAGCCCGTGGGGTGAGACGCCCTTCACGGTCAGCATTGACCTGAATGTCCTGCCTGAGGACAGCGACTTCGTGTGTGCAGCTGTTGGCCGCTTCGTCATCCATGCTGAGGACTATGACTCCTATATGGAGCTGGTCCGCAGCCAGAAAGAGGACGACGCTCTGTTTGATGATGCTTCGCCTTCACTGTTTGACGATGATGGCGAGGAGACTGCGTGGAACAAGTTCATCGACATCCAGGAGCAGATGGCTACTGTTCTCAAGCCTTTGGCTGAGACTAAGCGCCTTCGTCTCAAGATGCTTCAGCTCAAGATGAAGGTCAATAGCCTCAAATACGGCTTCAAGGGTGATGTGCATGTGGCACGTAAGTACACGGTCTGTGGCCTCAATGTCAAGGTGTTCAGCACCTGGTATCCAGGTGTCTGCACCAGACTGAAGAAGGCTGCTGATCGCGTTCGTGCCATTGACACTCGCCTTGCCACTGCTAAGGCTGGAGACTTTCTGCCCAAGGACCAGTTCATGGGCTTGGTCGCAGAGAAGAAGTCCATCAATGAGGCTATCAAAGCGAACCTCGATGTTCGCAATAGCTTGGATGGCAAGATTGCTCAGAAGTGGGATGAAATCCACAATGCTGAGGCTGTGCTTGACAGTGAGCTTCGTTGGAACGTTCGCAATCAGCTGAAGGCTGAGGCGATGAAGGTTCAAGGTGACCGTACCTACTTCTTCCCGAAGTTCATGGAAGCTGCTGACGAAACCATTTCTCCCTATCTCACCCTTGGTGAGGTTGATCCGGAGATCGATGATCGTCAGATCTGGGATGAGAATCTCGACCAGGGTGATGCCCTGAGCGAGAGTCATCTCAAGCAGATGCTCTCTGATGGCATGCTGGCATGGCAGGATCAGGAGCCTGTGCGTGAGGAAGATATGCCGACCACAAAGCCTCATGCCTTTGGTCTGAAGAGCGAGAAGTACTTCGTCAAAGCGTCAGATGAGAGCAATACTCAGTGGCTCACTGATGATGCCGATCTTCAGTCTCAGATGGCTGAGATTGATCAGCTCTGTGTGGTGATCATCACTGATGTTGAGTAGGTCAGTTTGACCTATCACCTGGGGTATGTGATTCAACTACCCCATTGGTGCTACGCTCAACAACTCAACAAAGAGGCTATAACATGAAGTGGGACGTATTGCAGTATCAGGACAAATGGTTTGTCCATGTTGTTCTTGAGCTCGATGGTCACACAGTGGCATTCACTCGTAGAGTGGGATATGCCGCAAAAGCAGATGCCAAAGAGGCAATGCTAAAGTGTTGGCGTGCAACACTCAAAGCAGAGGATAAGCTCCAACTGTTCAACAACTCAGAGATCTGGGCTTCTCGTAGCCCATTTGATCCTGAGAAGACAGTGCATGTCGATGAGCATTGGAGACGTCCTCCTATCAGGAAGATGGCTCTCAAGCTCAGGGTTGTATAGGTGAGGCTCTCAACAAATCGAATCGAACAATCAAGGAGATTCTACAATGGCACTGCCCAGCAACGAAGAAGTTCAGGAAGTTGTCGATCAGATCAAGGAAGTCAACGAGTTCCTGTCAACGGCGCTTCCTGCCATTGTCCCAGAAGTGGAGAAGCTGTATGATCAGCTGACTCCGGTTGTGGACAAGGTTCTGTTCAAGTTCTGCCAAGGCAAGAACTTCGATACCGTGGTCGTGATGGGGCAGGCTGCCTACATCGCTCGTCAGCTCAGTGCTGATACGAGCTTGACCCCGCATCAGGTCGCTGAGCGTGCGGTCAACATCAGTCGAGAGATTCTCAAGTTGAGCCGTGAGGGATAGCCTCCCCCTCTAAGGCTCCACACAGGGAATAGGGGTTAGTGGCTCGAAAGGCTGCTAGCCTCTATTCTCATTACTTAACAACATAAGGAGAACAGTCATGTTCAAGATTACTGTGGTAAATAAGCGCACTCATAAACCCACTGCCAATGATGTATATATTGGCAGACCAAGTGTACTGGGTAATCCATATACTCACATTGCTGACAAGAAGACTCTTGCTCAGTATGTGGTAGGCTCAAGAGAACAAGCAGTTCAAATGTATCGTGAATACTTCCTCAAACAAATCAAGGAGAACAAGGCCTTTAGGACAGCTTTTGTTGACCTAATTGGCCTATGCCAATATCACGATGTTAATCTCGTGTGTTGGTGTGCTCCGCAGTCTTGCCATGGTGATATTCTGAAAGAACAAATCATGGCGTGGCTTAACCCCAAGATTGACTGAGGGTATACCCAATGGCAAACATCATTGCAGGTATTGGCTCGAGAGAGACACCGTTTGGCATCATGGAACAGATGATGGAGGTTGGCAATTGGTGCAGACAGCGTCAGGTATATCTACGCTCTGGTCATGCACCAGGTGCAGACCAAGCATTTGAGAAAGGAGCACAGGAGTATTGCATAGCATATCTCCCATGGCTCAGTTTTGAGGTAGAGTCATTCAATGGGATGACTCACTATAAGGTACCAAGTGATTGGGACCTGCTCATTCATCATGCTAAGCAGTATCACCCATACTGGAAGAAGCTGTCACAGGGTGCACAGAAACTGATGGCACGTAATAGTGCACAGGTACTAGGGCTCACACTCAAGAGCCCAGTCAAAGCAGTTGTGTGCTGGACTCGTGATGGGGGTGCCTCTGGAGGCACAGGACAGGCAATTCGTATTGCCAATGCCAATCAGATTCCAGTACTCAACATGCATTCACAATCATATTGTATAGCTGCTCTTGTTATTCAAGAGCTCTATCAACTGTTTGGAGATACGATTCCTAAATAACGGAGGCTACTAAAATGGCTAGCAATCTATGGATTGCAACCGTACCTGGTTGTGGTCAGTGGTGGATATTGGCTGCATTTACACATTCGTCAGGCCATACCGCTATACGCGTGTATGAGTCTTTAGTAGCACACGATGATCAAGCAAGTGCTAGAGTGTGTGTAACAAGTCTCCGCAAAATAAATCTCTGTCAGAATGACCTAACTGACGATGATATCTGGCAGCATGCTAGATTATCATTTAGACAGTTAGCAAGACAACTCTATCCATATGGCCCACCAAGTATGCTGTATCAGCAATACATGGCTAATGCTCGTCAGAGATGGGCTGGTATGGAAGAAGTTCATGTAATCTGTCATCAGCGCAGATTCCCTCGTAGAGGGAAGAAACATGATAAGTGAGGCTTTCAACAAAACGAACAGGAGGCAAGTATGTCACCGATGCCATCGAATGAGACTGAACTCTTCGTTAGTTGTATGAAGCCCGAGATGATGTTGGATTGGATCCAACAAATTGCAAAGACTCTCAAATGTGACCCAATTCAGGTCATCATTGCCCCAACCTTTCAGCCGTTCCAAAACAAGTTGCAGAACCTGAAGGTATGGGGCCAAGCAAAGAAGGGTACCAGTGGTAATCCATCAGGACGAAAAGCAGAGTATGTTGAGCCAGCATTTAAGCGGCTCACAGATGCTCTTGCTGCTGCCCCCAACAAGACTCTTCCTATCAAGGAAGTAGTATCGCTCTTGAGTGACCTTGGACCAAATCAACGTCAGTATATCTTTCACATGGCTAAGGAGCGCGGAGTTATTAAGACTGCTGGCCATAGTCGAAAGATTACTTACACTTTGGTCTAGGAGGCAGACATGATCCGATGGGTTCAGAAATACCGTGCCAAGCAGTTGGCCAAGCGCCTAGCTGCTTGGAAGGTTGATTTCTCAGAAAGAGCAAAGGTTGTTAGACTAATGCTCCAAGACAGAAGAACAGTCAAGTTCATCCTCGCATCCTGTCTGTGTGATAGCGACAGAGATATGTTCGAGTTGCTATTCCAGACAGAGGGTGAGGATAAGGCACTCAGTTGGATTGCTTTGCAACTCAATGTGAGTGAAGCTACTCTCAAATCAATCTAAGAGGCAATCATGCGTTGCTATTGTGGACAGGAAGTTGACTGCATTCATGCCGAGTGTAAGACACTCGTAGAGGAAACAACAAAAGACTCTAGCATTGAGCAAGCTCTCAATGCCTTCACAAAAGAGGCCTTTGGCCGTGAGCGCACACTGACTCAGTGTGTTATGTGTGGCAGTGATATGGTGCAGCGTAGCTGCTTCAAGAACCCTGAGTCTTGGAGAGAGTTTCATCTCTCACGCACCTGCCAGAAATGTCAGGACAAAGTCTTCAGTATCAAAGAGGAGGAAGAGTAATGGCATCCATGTGTGAATGCTGTGGACATAACGTAGCAGCAGAAGGAGACTTCTGTTGTGAAGAATGTCTCACAAGAATGGCAGTCAACATGGAGGATAATGACGAAGTTGTCATTCAAGCTATTGCTGATATCCTCTCAAGGCCAGAAATTACTAAAGAAGATGTAGCCCTTCTAATGGCTATGGCTGAGGTAAAGTAATGTATGATTGGCTACAAGACAACAAAGAAGTACTCACAGCAGTTGGTTGCGGAGTTGCAAGTGTTGCTATTGCAGCATTTGTGGCTCCAGCAGTTACTGCAAAGGCTGGTAGCCTAATTGCTGTTGGTACTTGCCTTGCAGTTGGCTTCTGGGCTGGCAAGAAGATTACCAATCAAATTGATATCTTTATTGCCAAGCATGACAAACAGCTCATTGCTGAGCTGGAGGCAGAGCTCATAGGAATCAAGACTTGAGATGCGGGCGGAACTCATAGGGATATGGGTTCTATAAAGTCGCGACAATACCCTACTATGTCAGTAGTAGGACTAAATCGCGTGCACCCTGACAGGTGAACCGCTATCAAGTGGGAATAGGTAGGTTGGCTGTGACGGCTAGCCTACCTATTTCTATTACTAAAACAAAAGGAGTCTGTTATGAGTGACAGTTCAGGCGGTGGCATGGGTATCCTTGGTTGGGTAATTGTAGGCCTCATTCTCCTTGGAGTATGTGGCATTGGACCATGTGCATCCACATGTCGTGACTGTGGTTGCGGTGGTACACCAATTACAATCAAAACAAAGTAGGAACACATGCAAGTTCGTACACTTCATTGCTATTTGCATACTCTACCAGAGAGTATCAGAAGCAAGTTCCATATGATTGACAATGGTGGCGGTGCTCACACCGTAGAGAATTATGTGTTCCAAGCCTATTTGGAACCAGAAGAACTACCTAGTCCACCATTCTCATTCGTAGATGGTAGGATATTCCATAACGGTAAGTATGTAGCAGCATATAGGAGACAATAGAATGCGCTCACCAAGTGAAGTCGTTGATCCAATCTGCGAAGAGCTAGTTGATATCATAGAAGATAAATTCGGACAGTATCCAGGTCTAGAAGAGATGGAGTACTGTCTACAATACTTCTATGCCTGCATGATAGCAGGAGTAGCTAGAATATATCAAGACAGAACCAGAAAGTATGAGGCTATCTGCCTTGGTATTCCAGAGCACTCATCAAGAGCTCGAGTACGAGTTGCATTTGAAGAGCTAGCTGAACAGCTAGGCTCTGAAGAAGCAGCAAAGACTGAACTCGAGAAGCGTATTAACGAACGCTATCCACGTAAGAACCCAACAGAAGAAAAAGAAGAAGGTGAGCCTGATAAGGACATCTTCAACTAAGGAGTCATATGCTAGAAGCAGTTGGCGACATATTCAATCAGCCAGATGCAGATGGTATCTGTGTAACAACTAACGGAATTCTATGCAGTAAGGGCAATCTGGTAATGGGCGCAGGCATAGCCAAGGCCTTTAAGATTAGATGGCCAGTGCTGCCTAAGTACTTCGGACAGAAGGTAAAGGAATCAGGTAACCATGTATATGCCTATAATACAGGCCGTGGTTATATCTTCTCATTCCCTACGAAACATCATTGGAAGAATCCTTCAGATATCAAGCTAGTAGAGCAATCAGCTCGTGAGCTTGAGAAGCTAACATATTCATTATGTCTCAAGAAGGTATGTCTTCCAAGACCAGGATGTGTATTAGGAGGACTTGACTGGATTAACCAGGTAAAACCTCTGATTGCTGCAATTCTGGATAACCGCTTTGTCATTATCACGAGAGAATAAGAGAGCCATTCCCAATAGGGTTGGAAGGACAATGACATGGTACAACATCATTGTTCTAAGAGAGGCAGTACCAACCACTTACTATTGGAGAATAGAATGGATGTATTGGTCGTGCTCCTAGGAATCATTGCTCTGCTACAACTGTTTGTGTAAGGAGATTCACAAACGATGGAGAAACTGCAATATGAAAAGCTTGCCGTTGCCGTCTATTCACAACTCACTGCTTTATCCACAGCAGTAATATTCGCGTGGGATAAAGATAGTCTAGAGTTGAGGGAGGAGCTCAGCAAAATCAAGGTAGCTGCACAAGAAGCTATGCGTATTGCAGATTCATTGCTCTACGCCAATCAGCCACAAAACAACTTCATAGGTGGACTAGGGGATGATTGGGAAACTAACCGGTCGTGAGGCAGTGGAGTTAACTATCGAACACAATATGGGATTTCATCCCGAGTACACAGGTGAAGACCTGGAGTACCTTGAGTGCGAAGTAAAAGCCTATTACAAGAAGCTGAGGCACTTTAATGGGCATCAAGGCGCACTTGAGATATTGGCAAGGCAAAGAGAAACAGTTACACAGCTTCTTGAAACACCAGTCGATGAAGAGTTCTACTTCACTCAGATGCGAGAACGCGATGACATGATGTCAGAGCGTGACCTAATAGCAGCTAATAGTGTAGTAGATGCACTCGAAAGGGTTGAACAAGAGTATCTAGATGACCATGCATTCTGGAACAAGATGGGAGCAGTTGCAGATTCTCAGAAGCACAGAGCTCCTGACTGCAAATGGAACAGATGCAGAGAGCACCTAGAAGAGTTCGAAGAGAATCTCACACCAATGGAAAAAAAGTATGAGAAGCAAATCCGTAAGGAGAAGCTATTCATACAACTGGACCCAAGGAAGGGCAAGCTAACAGTTGTCCAAAAGGAATACTGGACACAGCTTGAGAAAAGAATCTTCAAGATATTCGTAGATCAGATTGAGCGTGACATTCTACGTGAGCTCAGTCTCACTCTACGAGTTCTGAGATTTGGTGGAAAAGAAACCAAACTATTCTGGATGCCATGGTATACAAAGAAATCATCAGTGAAAGGAACTCGTGTCCATTCATTGCATGATGACGGCATCTATATTGCTGCTTCCATGTGGAAACAGTATCAGAATAGAATTAATCTATTGCTGGGGAGTAGCCAGCAATACCATATTAAGGAGAAGAAAGTAGATGCACTAACAGAAGAACAACAGAAATTCCCAGGCATTGAGTTAATCATCAATGTAGAGAAGCGAGACTATACAAATATGCATGGTCTCGACCTTGAGAACTTCTCGAGTTGATGAAACTGAAACCCAAAACAAGGAGTACACAATGAACTTGCACATCATCGCAGGACGTTTGGGTGCCGATCCTGAGGTCCGTGAGACCCCCAGTGGCACGCCAGTCTGCAACTTCCGAGTTGCCACTCAGCGCAGCTATGTGGACAATCAGGGCCAGAAGATCCAAAAGGTCGAGTGGCACCGCATCGTGGTGTGGGGCAAGCTCGGCTCAGCATGTGGCACCCACCTCAAGAAGGGTCGCTATGTGACCCTGCAAGGTGAGAGCCGTACTCGTGAATGGCAAGACAACGATAACAAAAAGCGCTACACTGTCGAAGTGCATGCGTCTTCTGTTGAGTTCGGCCCCATCTCTGCCCCCAAGCAGAACGTGAAGCAGAATGCGAAGGCGGCAGTCAAGATGGAAGAGGAAGCCAGCTTGGGTAGTAGCGTCCCAGAAGACGTTGCCCCAGAAGCTGACATCCCCAGCGATGCCGAGATGCAAGCGGCAGCTGCCATCCTGGAAGAGTAGCAAGCACTTCTAAGTCCTTGACTAACATAAGAGGTATGATAAGCTTCAGAGATGAAGCTATGTCATACCTGTAATGTACTCAAGGACGAAAGTCGGTTCTCTTTAAAAAGGGGCAAACCACAAAGCTGTTGTAAGGACTGTCATTCTTTGTATCTCAAAGAGCATTATAAAAAGAATCCTCAGTCCTATATTAACAGCTCTAAGAAATCAAGACTCCGTCGAAGACTTTTAATACAAAAATACAAAAGTAAGTCTTGTACAGATTGTAACAAGAGTTATCCATATTATGTTATGGACTTCGATCATGTAAGAGGAGTAAAAGAGTTCGATCTTAGCAAAGCAAGTCTTAGATTTTCTGATAAGAGAATACTAGACGAGATTGCTAAGTGTGATGTGGTATGCTCAAATTGTCATAGAGAACGTACTTTCAAAAGAAATACCCTTTGATCCCGACATCGGTCTTCTAAACCGATCCTAAAGAGTTGGGTGGAAGGCATGAGGTTCAATTCCTCCAAAGGGTGCAACGGGGAAGGATTAGTAAAGCCATACTAATCTATAGAGGGAGCAGTGACACGTGGCCGTGGGGGTGAGAAGCCCCGCCAAACCTCAAGGAGAAAATGTAATGGGCGTTCATCGTGGTGGGAAGAAGCGAGCTTGGAAGATCAAGGGCAGGCTGCCCGTGTACAAGATGTTCCAACGCTACAAGTTCGAACAGATCAAGCATGGTCAGATCAACATGGACAATGGTGCATGGAAATCTGTAGACCAAGCCGGTACCCCTCATCAGACCTATTACAGGGCTGAGGGTTGGTGCTAGAGAATCAAATTTCGGGAGCCATATCTAGATAGCCTTTTTACCACCAGGTCTCCTGGGGCTCTAGATACCCGAGCTACTGGCTAGATTTTACTAGCAGGGGAAATTTAGTACCTACAGTAGAATAACAGGGGATTGGCTAGTGTGGCTGATGGACACTACTCGATGACTCTATAGTAGGAACTAGCCTAGTAGGGCTTAGGTGTATGAGACGCTCACCAGTTCCAATCGCAGGGCAGCGAAGGGTAAGACTTTCAACGGATGTTGAGGTGTCTGTAGTTTGGATACCGATCTTCCGGTCTTCAGTGCCTGATAAGCACGCCCGAGTCACCTATCGCAGACTTGTGGGAATCCTCCCATATTACGGAGAACAGCATGAATTTGTCAAAGATTCCAGAAGAGTTGTATGGAAAGTTCGACGTCATCGAAACAGTGGAAGGCTGGAAGGCTCGTGTCCTTCGCTTTGATGAGAAGTCCAACCGCTATGTAGTTGAGCAAGTCTCACCCAAAGGGAAGAAGACTCTCATGTATTGTAGGGATAACGG
>Ga0334722_10002504_pt1 | contig 20710 bp, 13 predicted proteins | sample C3_bottom_MG_FD_207210 | JGI IMG/M metagenome (GOLD analysis project Ga0334722, IMG submission 207210) | Sediment microbial communities from Yellowstone Lake, YNP, Wyoming, USA - C3_bottom | ecosystem: Environmental > Aquatic > Freshwater > Lake > Sediment | place: USA: Wyoming | collected... | reverse complement strand
CGGCTTCACGCGCGCGCCACTCGTGGATGAGGTTGAGGTCGCCGTGATCGGCGGCGGCTTCGGCGGGCTGCTCGCCGGCGCCCGCCTGCGCGAAGCGGGCGTCGACGACATCCGCCTGATCGAGAAGGGCGGCGACCTCGGCGGCACCTGGTACTGGAACCGCTATCCCGGCGCGCAGTGCGACGTGGAGTCGTACATCTACCTGCCGCTGCTCGAAGAACTCGAGTACATCCCCACCGAGAAGTACAGCCGCGCACCGGAGATCCTGGCCCACAGCAGAGCGATCGGCGAGAAGTACGACCTCTATCGCAATGCCTGCTTCCAGACCGAAGTGACGGAGATGCGCTGGGACGAGCGGGCCGCGCGTTGGATCATCTCGACGAACCACGGCGACCGGATGAAGGCGCACTTCGTGGTGATGGCGAACGGGCCGCTGCACCGGCCGAAGCTGCCCGGCATCCCGGGCATCGACACATTTCAGGGGCACAAGTTCCACACGAGCCGCTGGGACTACGCGTACACCGGCGGCAATTCCGATGGCAACCTGACGGGGCTCCGCGGGAAGCGCGTCGGCATCATCGGCACGGGAGCGACGGCGGTGCAGTGCGTGCCGCACGTGGGCGCAGCGGCGAAGCACCTGTACGTCTTCCAGCGCACGCCGTCATCGATCGATGTGCGCGCGAACCGGCCGACCGATCCGGAGTGGGCGTCGAGCCTGCGGCCCGGCTGGCACCAGCAGCGCATGGACAACTTCAACGTCCTCGTCTCCGGCGGCTTCCAGGAAGTCGACCTCGTGAGCGACGGCTGGACGGACATCATCCGGAAGCTGCTGGTGATGGTCCAGCAGGAGCGACCTGCCGACGCTTCCCCGCCCGACCTGGCGAACACGATGGAGCTGGCGGACTTCGAGAAGATGGAGCAGATCCGCGCACGCGTGGACACGATCGTCAGGGATCCCGCCACGGGCGAAGCCCTGAAGCCGTGGTACCGCCAGTTCTGCAAGCGGCCCTGCTTCCACGACGAATACCTGGACACGTTCAACCGCTCAAACGTCACGCTGGTGGACACGAAGGGGCGGGGCGTGGAACGCGTGACGGAACGAGGCGTCGTCGCGGACGGGGTCGAGTACGAAGTGGACTGCCTGATCTACGCGACGGGGTTCGAGGTGGGGACGGACTACACGCGTCGATCGGGGTACGAGCTGTACGGCCGCGACGGCGTGAGCCTGACGGAGAAATGGGCGGAGGGCATCGCCACGCTGCACGGGATGCACAGCCGCGGCTTCCCGAACTGCCTGATCGTCAGCAACGCGCAGTCTGGCTTCACCGTGAATTTCCCGCACATGCTGAACGAGCAGAGCAAGCATCTCGCGTACATCGTCAAGCACGCGGCCGACCACGGCGTCCGTACGGTCGAGGCTTCGGAAGAAGCCGAAGCGGCCTGGGTGGAGACGATCATCCGCCTCGCGCGCGACGGACGGGAGTTCCTGGAAGCGTGCACGCCGGGCTACTACAACAACGAGGGCAAGCCGGGCGAGCGAAGCGGCCAGAACGGGCCGTACGGCGGCGGCGCCATCGCTTTCGTGAAGCTGCTGGAAGACTGGCGGGCCGAGGGCGCGCTCACCGGCCTGGAGCTGCGCTGACGCGGTCGACTCCAAGCCATGGATCGCGCGCGATTGGGCGCAGGGCCGATCGTCCCCGGTTGCGCGCGACTCCGTTGATGCGGGCAAGGCCGGATTGCTTCGCGCCGCCAACGCCCGAACGACGCGACGGCGTCTAAGCCTGGTCTTCGGGTTCGGGTTAAGTTGGGCGCGGCGCTTCGCCGCCGTCATCCAGATCGGTCCACAGGCGCGGGAGCTTGCGAGCCTCCTTCAACCGCACCTTCAGCGGCGAGTCCGGCACCAGGCCGTCCATCAGGTCGGGCGCGTCGGGGTGCCGGAACCAGGCGTCGGGGAATTCTGCGCTGGGCGAGCCGCCGTGGCGGCGGAAGATGACGCCGGCGTTCGTGCGGTCGTTGTAGGGGATGACGTGCCGGCCCTCGCCGTCGATCAGTCCCTCGAACATCCGACGGCGCAAGTCCAGCTTCACGTCCAGGTAGCGCTCGTCGTCGATGAGGTTGCGCATCTCCCAGGGGTCGTCCCGCAGACCGTAGAGCTCTTCCGTGTCCCAGACGCCGTGGTACTGAATGTACTTGAAGTCGCGCGTACGGATGGCGAACGTCGTCGGGGTCATGGGGAAGTTCCACTCCCAGTAATACTCGTAGAGCACGTCCTCGTCCCAGTCCGCCGACGGCGCGCCGAGGGCGAGCGGCAGGAGGCTGCGGCCTTCGAACTGCGGCGGTGAGGGCACGCCCGCGCAGTCGAGAAACGTCGGCGCGAAATCGAGGCTGGTCACGCAGTTGTCAACGACGACGCCTTCGGCGACAAGCCCGGGAGCGCAGAGCAGCAGGGGAATGCGCATGGACTCTTCGTAGGCGTTGCGTTTGTCGATCAGTCCGTGCTCGCCTTCCATGTAGCCGTTGTCGCTGGAGAAGATCACGGTCGTATCGGCGGTCCTTCCGGTGGCGTCGAGCCAGGCGAGGATCCGGCCGAGGCTGTCGTCGACCGCCGACAGCGTGCGGTAGTACTCGCGCATGTACTCGTTGATGGGCTGGCCCGTGTGGTACACGAAGTCGACGCCGTGCCAGCTGTTGCGCTGGTTGAGGGCCCACAGCGGCTTGCCCGCATCGTTTTCCGGTGTGCTGGCGGCGGTCGCAGGGATCTCGAACGCGACCTCCGCGTACTGGTCCTTGTGGCGGTCTGGCGGCATGGCCATGGAATGGACGGCCTTGTGCGAGAGGTAGAGGAAGAACGGCCGGGACTGATCCCGGCCATGGGTCAGCCAATCGAGCGCATAATCGGTCAGTTCGTCCGTGATGTAGCCCCGCTGGGGGACGCGATCGCCGTCGACGTTCAGCCGGTGCGTCTTGCCGGCTGCGACGTCGCGTGCAGGCAGATATGTCGTGGGGAAGTAGCTGCCCTGGCCGGCGAAGCTCACCCAGCGGTCGAATCCGGGACGGGGCGCGTCGGTCGGCGCTCCGAAGTGCCACTTGCCGAAGAAGGCGGTCTCGTAGCCCGCGTCCTGCAGGTACTTCGGAAAGTAGACGAAGCCATCTTCGGAAGCCTTGTTGTTGTCAACGATCCCGTGGTTCCGCATGGACAAGCCGGTGAGGATCGTCGCGCGGCTGGGCGAGCAGAGCGATGACGTCACGAAGGCGTTCTTGAAATGCGCGCCGGACCGGGCGAGCCGGTCGATGTGCGGCGTCTGGAGCGCGGGCCTGACGAAGCCCATGGCGTCGTAGCGCAGATCATCGACGAGGACGAACACGATGTTGCGGCGGTGTCTCGCGGTGGGACTCGCCTTGCGGGACCGGTCGTCGCGGCTCAACTGCCGAACCAGCGCGCGCGCCGCGATGAGGCGAACTCCCTCTTCTCCTCCGCGCCCTGGAGCGAGGCCTCCGTGAACGGAGCGACCACCGACGGGCCGGTGAGAAAGTCGACGTCGACGCGGCCGACCTTGTGGTCGCCAAACTCGATGTAGCAGGAACCGGCGCCGTCATAGGGCCTGGCGGAGCCTTCGTTGCGGAGCCGCACGATGAGGTGATCCGCGACGGCACGGGCGGCGCCTTCGGCGAAGATGCCCGCCTTGGGCACGGGCGCGCTGGTGACGTCGCCGATCGCGTAGACGTCCTGGAAGCGCGTCAAGAGATTCGCCTTGTCGACCGGGATCCAGCCGTCGACGGCGAGGCCGGATGCCGCGACGACGGCGGGGACGCGATGGACCGGTATGCCCAGGAACAGGTCGTAGGCCAGCGAGGTGCCGTCGCGGAGCACTGCCGTCTTCGCCGCCGGATCGACGGATGTCACGCCCTGGTTCGGCACGAACGAGATGTTGCGCTCGCGGAAGCGTTCGAGGATCGCCTTCGATGCCGGAGGGGATGCGGGGATGGGAATGCCCCAGGGCGAGATGACGCTGATCTCGATGGCGTTCCGGACGCCGCGGCTGGAGAAGTACTCGTCGAGCAGCATCGCCGCCTCGCACGGCGCGGGCGGGCACTTGAAGGGCTCGCTCACGACGGCGACGACGACGCGGCCGGACGTGACGTTGGGGAGGACGTCCCGCAGTGCCAGCGCGCCGGCGACGGAGTAGAACTCGTGGCCGCCTTCGCTGAAGCCCGGCGTCGCACCGAAGTCGTAGTCGGCTCCAAGCGCGACGACGAGGACATCCGCGTCGTATGCGGCTTTGTCCGTGACGACGCGCCGCGCTGCCGGGTCGATCGATGTCACCAGTTCCTGGCGGAACTCGACGCCGGGCTTGGCGATCGTCCGGTAGGAGGAGCTGACCGCGTCGCGGTCCTGGCGCCCGAGCATCAGCTCGAACTTCGAGAAACCGAAGACGAAGGCATCGTTCTTGTCGATGAGCGTGACGTTGATGCCGTCGCCGTAGGCGGCGGAGAGTCGCGTCGTAAGTTCAAGGCCGCCGAAGCCGGCGCCGAGGATGACTACGCGGGTCGGATTGTCCGTCATGGTTCGCTCCTTGCTCCTTTGCCCACGATGTTGAACGCTTACTCCCGCCACCGCACTTCGTACAGCCGCACGGCGTCATCGAAGCCCTTCGGCACGAACTCGCCGTGGTCGGTGAAGAGAAAGCTCTTGCCCGACAGCAGGTGCCGCACCGGCTCCGGGATCAGGATCTGCCCAGCTCCGGCCTGTGACGCGATGCGCGCCGCCAGGATCACCGTCGCCCCGAAGAGGTCGCCGTCTTCCTCGATCGGCTCGCCCGCGTTCAGCCCAACCCGCACGTGCAAGGGCTCCGACATCGACTCCGTGTGCGCGGCGAACGCCCGCTGCAGGGCGATGGCGCACTCGACGGCCGACGTGATGCTCCCGAACGAGGCGATGAAGCCGTCGCCCATGGTCTTGACCTCCGCGCCGCCATGCTGCTTCAGCGTCTCGCGCGTGATCCGCTCGTGCTCGCGCAGCACGTCGCGTCCCTTCGCATCGCCCAGGCGCTGCATCATCTCCGTGTGGCCGACGATGTCGGTGAAGAGCACGGTGCGAAACGCACCTTGTCGTCGACCAGGCATCGGAGTTACGGCCTCGTCTCCGAGGAACTCGGCAATGGCCGCGATCACGCTGTCCACGTCGCCCTGATTGCCCTCCAGCATGACCAGGCGCGCATTGGGGATGCGCATCGCGACCTCACGCCCCTCCTCGGGTCTCAGGCCGCGAATGCCGCGGTGTTGCATGATGAGCGTCGGAGCCGCCACCAGGGGGAGGAGATTGGTCACATCGACTTCGGCCTGGGCGGCCCACCACGTAGCGAGTGCTTCGGGTGTCGTACATGCACGCAGATACTCCGCATAGCGACGAGCTTCCTCACCGCCGTAGCCCAGCGACGTGAAGGCGATGTTCTCGGTCATCGCCTCCCAGTCTTGGGACAGTTGGAACAAGGCCGCATTTTGGGGAGTCTTTACGTAAGCTCGACCGTTGACATATGCGTCGTCCAGTATCAGATGCGAAACGCGCTCCGGATGCTTCACCGCATAACTGATGACGAGTGCTCCCGACGAACCGATGCCGTGGAGCGCGAATCGACTCAGTCGGAGTGCTGCCGCTATGGCGTCGATGTCGAGTTCGCGCGCTTCGAGCGATAGGTCGTCGACGTTCCGGTCGGAGAGACCGGTGCCGCGCGGGTCGAAGGGGATGATCATCCGCCCGTCTGAGAGGCGTTCGAAGAACGTGCTCTGCCGCCACTCTAGTTGGCAGTGACTGAACACGCTGAACGGCGCACGGATGATGGGCAAGCCGCGCCCTGCCGTGGCGAAGGCGATACGCACTCCATCGGCAGTGGTCGCATAGCGCATGTTGAGTTCCATCAGGCGCCGTCCTCCCGCCACCGCACTTCGTACAGCCGCACCGCGTCGTCAAACCCCTTCATCGCGAACTCGCCGCGGTCGGAGAACGCGAAGCTCTTGCCCGCCAGGAGGTGGCGCACCGGCTCCGGGATCAGGATCTCGCTGGCGTCCGCCCTGGCAGCGATGCGGGAGGCGAGGATGACGGTGGCGCCGAAGAGGTCGCCGTCCTCCTCGATCGGCTCTCCGGCATTCAGTCCCACGCGGACGCGCAGGGGCTCCGGCATCGATTCGGTGTGTGCGGCGAACGCCCGCTGCAAGGCGATGGCGCACTCCACCGCCGACGTGATGCTACCAAACGAGGCGATGAAGCCATCGCCCATCGTCTTCACCTCGGCGCCGCCGTGGCGCTTCAGCGTGTCGCGAGTGATACGCTCGTGCTCGCGCAGCACCTCACGGCCCTTCGAGTCGCCCAGGCGCTGCATCATCTCCGTGTGGCCGACGATGTCGGTGAAGAGCACGGTGCGGAAGACGCCCGCCGCTTCGGGGAGCGGCGCAGGCTCCCCTATGGTGCCGCCAGCTCCGTCGCCGAGGAACGCGTCGACGGCGTTGAGTACCGCCCGCGTGTCGCCAAAGGAGTAGTGCGCGGCCGTCCCTTCCAACGGGACGAACCGCGCACCCGGAATCGCCGCCGCCGTGCGCTGTCCTTCCTCGAACGGAGCGAGCCCTCCCTCCAGACGATGAAAGACCAGCGTGCGTGCGATGATCTTCCCCAGCAGTGCCGACACATCGAGACTCGCATCGGTTAGACGAAACCCTCGCGCGAGCGCCTCTCCCGATGCGGAGCGCCGGAAGACCTCGCTCCACCTCAACGCCGCCTCAGGAAACTCGCGGCGCAACGTCATGTCTGCGAACGTCTGCGCGGCCAGCGGCCAGTTGGATTCGGAGAGAGACGCCATGGCGCCGAGCGCCGCCTGATCCATCGCGAAACCCAACCGTGCGAATGTGTTGAAAAGGATCAAATGTGAAACTCGTTCGCTGTGTGTTGCGGTGTACTCGATCGCGCCCGGGCCGGCGGTGCCGCTCGCCCAGATCGCGAACCTATCGAGGCCGGACGCGTCCACCACCGACGAGACATCGTGCAGAAACGACCCTTGACCCAGGACGGTGGGATTCCGGTCGGACAATCCCGTTCCACGCGCGTCATAGCGGATGAGCTTGCGGCCTCGACCGAGCATCTCCAGGAACGCGACGACCTCGGGGACGAGGTAGTCGAAGGCGAAGGACTCGACGAAGAACGGACACACCACCAGCGGGAGCCCTTCGCCCGCGACGCTGTAAGCAATGCGGACGCCGTCCGTCGTTGTGCAATAGCGAATCTGCGCCTCCATGGCGAGATTATGCGGCATCGAGCGCGGATACGCCTCGGCGGCCGGCCATCCCGGTGCGTCAATTGATCTCTCACCTTTGTTCGCGGATCATCTGGGAGAAGACGCACCTGCGGGGGGCCATGCCGAGCGAACGTATGCAGCGCCAGATCGACGGCCTCCTCGACGAGGCCGAGGTGGCGGTGCGTGCGCTGGACTGGACGACAGTGCGTGACCGGGCTCACGCGGCCCTGGGCCTGGATCCGGACAACGCCGACGCGCGCGGCCTCCTGGAGGCGGCGCAGCGAAACATGCATTCGGGTGGCGGCATGGAGCAGGCGCCGCGAGGCTCGCTGCCGCGAGCACAGCCGGAAGCGGCAGCGACGCCGCTGCCGTCGTCGTTCGCGGGCGGGCGCTACGCAGTGCGCCGGTTCCTGGGCGAGGGCGGCCGCAAGCGGGTGTACCTGGCGCACGACGAAAAGCTGAAACGCGACGTCGCCATCGCCGTCATCAAGACCGAAGGACTCGATGCGCAGGGGCTATCACGCGTGCAGCGCGAGGCGCAGGCCATGGCGCAGCTCGGCGACCACGCGAACGTCGTCACGATCCACGACGTCGGGGATGAAGGCGGCCAGCAGTACATCGTCAGCCAGTACATGTCGGGCGGCGCCGTCGACACACTCGAGCTGCCGCTGGCAATCGAACGCACGCTGGAGATCGCGAAGGGCGTCTGCCGCGGCCTGGCGCACGCCCACAAGCACGGTGTCATACACCGCGACCTCAAGCCCGGCAACGTCTGGCTCGCCGCCGACGGCACGGCGGAGATCGGCGACTTTGGCCTCGCGGTGGCGTTCGAGCAGTCGCGGCTGACGATGCACGGGATGCTTGTGGGCACGGTGGCGTACATGCCGCCGGAGCAGGCGCTGGGCGGCGATGTGACACCGCGCGCCGACCTCTACTCGCTAGGCTGCATGCTCTACGAGCTGATCACCGGCAAGCCGCCGTTCACGAGCGATAATCCCACCGCCGTGATCAGTCAGCACATCAACACGCCGCCGGTCGCGCCATCATGGCTCAGTGACGCCTGCCCGCAGGAACTCGAAGTGATCGTGCTGCGGCTGCTCGCGAAGGATCCCGGCGAGCGCCCCGCGTCCGCCGACGAGGTGCTGGCCATGCTCGAGCGCGTCGACCCGACGGGCAAGGCGGCCTCGCACTCGGACTCGAACGTGCTCGACCGGCTGGCGCTGGGGGTGTTCGTCGGGCGCGAGCACGAGCTGGAGCGGCTGCGCAAGGCCTTCGACAACGCCGTCTCGGGCCACGGCGGGCTGGTGATGCTCGTCGGCGAGCCTGGCATCGGCAAGACGCGCACGACGCAGGAGCTGGAGACGTATGCGAGGATGCGCGGCGCCCAGGTGTTGTGGGGCCGCACGCACGAGTCGGCGGGGGCGCCGCCGTACTGGCCGTGGATCCAGGCCGGGAATCAATACGCCGCCGCACACCAGGACGATCTGCCGACGCTCATCGGCCCGCAGATGGCGCCCGAGGCGATCAACGAGCTGGTCCGGATCTTCCCGTGGCTGCTGCAGGGCGCGAATGTCACAGCACCACCGGAGATCTCCGACCCGGAGGTGGCGCAGTTCCGGCTGTTCGATGCCTACACGCAGTACCTGCGCGCGATCGCGAACCAGGCGCCGCTCGTCATCGCGCTCGATGACCTGCACTGGGCGGACAAGCCGACGCTGCAGCTGCTGCAGCACGTCGCGCGCGAGCTGTCCCGCATGCGCGTGCTGATCGTCGGCAACTACCGCGATACCGAGATCACGCGCCAGAGCGCGCTCTCCGAGACACTGGCTTCGCTGAACCGCGAGAGCGGCTTCGACCGCATTGTCCTGCGCGGCCTGTCGCGCGACGAGGTGGCGGCGTACATCAAGGCGCGCGCCAACGTCGAGCCGCGGCGCGACGTGCTGGACCGCATCTTCGAGGAGACGGAGGGCAACGCCTTCTTCCTGAGCGAGGTCGTCAACCTCATGGCGCAGGAGGGGACGCTGACGAAGACGTCGATTGCGGACATCGCCATCCCGGACGGCGTGCGCGAGGCGCTGGGGCGCCGGCTCAACCGGTTGACGGAGGAGACGAACGAGCTGCTGCAGATCGCCGCGATCATCGGCCGCGACTTCACCTACGACACGCTGACCCTGCTAGGCGACCGCGACGAAGACGCGCTGCTCAAGATGATCGAGGAGGCACTCGACGCGCGGGTGATCGAGGAGACGGAGCAGGCGGGCCGCTACCGCTTCACGCACGCCCAGATGCAGGAGACGCTGCTCGCGGAGCTATCGACGACGCGTCGCGTACGCCTCCACGGCCAGGTCGGCGAGGCCCTCGAGAAGCGCTACGGCACACACGCGGAAGAACGCGCGGGACGGCTCGCGATGCATTTCGCGGAAGCCGCCACGCTTTCTCCGCGCTTCAGCGAGAAAGCCGCGAAGTACTCCGCCATCGCGGGGCGGCAGGCGTTCGAGCAGTCGGCATATCCCGAAGCCGCCCGCCACTTCCGCGCCGCGCTCTCCGCACGCGAGGGGCAGGAGATAGACGACGAGATGGCGGAGCTGCTCGTTGACTACGCACGCGCGTCGTACGCCACGGCGGACGGCCGCGAAGGCTGGCGTGCCACACGGCAGGCCTTCGACTACTTTGAGCGAACCGGCAACGTCGCGCGGGCGGTACAGGCAGCGCAGCTTCCCGATTATCGTTCTGGTGAAGGCTGGACGCGGATGCTCGAACGAGCGCTGGCGTTGGTGGAAGAGGGTTCGGTTGAATACGGGTGGCTCAATGCGGGACTCGGGCTGTCGCTCGAATTTAGTAACGACGCACAGCGTGTAGACGAGGCGTTCCGCCGCGCGCGCGCCGTCGGTGAACGGCTGGGCCTCAAGAAACTCCAACTTACGATTCTGCTGAGTGAAGCGGCTATTGACCTTCAGCACTGGCGGCTGAGCGATATGTTCCGCAAGGCTGAGCAGGCGGTGGCTCTCGCCCGCGAACTCGACGAGCCGCTCGCGGAAGCGAGGGCGCATGCCCTCTGCGCCAGGAATTGCGACCTCGGCCGCCGCGATGCCGCTCGCGAGCACGCTCGCGCGGAACGTGAACTTGCCGAGCGCTCCCGTCACGCGTCGGCGATTCTGGGCGCAACCGAGAGCGAGTGCCTGGCCGCGGTCGGTGCGGGTGATTGGCAGGTCGCGCGTGAGGCCGCGACGCGCGCGCTCGAACTTGACTCACGAGCAGTGCTGGCGCTCACGGGCAGCTCGGAGACTGAGCTGCAGCTCGGCAACCTGCCCCAGTGCGTTGAACAGTTGGCCAGGCTTACAGACATAGGACAGAGCGCAAGGACTATCCAGGATGCGGGTGCCTTTCCTCTGTTCGCCGTCTCCGCGGCGATGTATTGCTACGTGGGCGGAACGTCCGAGTACCTCTCGCAGATTGAGCAGGCGGGACAGCTCACATTGTCGAATCCGCGGACGCCCCCTACGTGGGTAGGCATCGCGTTAACAGGGCTCGGCCTGCGGGCGGTCCTCGCCAGCGACGCGCAAGCGGCGGCCGAGCAACTTAAGCGCCTTGATCGGTTCGCCGGATGGTGGGTATTCGGCCTCACGATCGACCACATCCGCGGGCTCTTGTTCGAGACGCTCGGGCAGACCGAGGATGCCATCGCCGCGATCGAGACGACGCTGGCGTACCCGCAGACGGGTTACGGCTTCCGCCCGCTCTGGTCGTGGGCGGCGTACGACTGCGCGCGCATCCGCGTCGCGCGCGATGCTCCGGGCGACCGCGAGCGGGCGCGTGTGCTGATCGACGAGGCACTCGGCCACGCGCAGAAGCTCGGCATGCGGCCGCTGATCGACAAGCTCGTCGCGCTGAAGATGCAGGACCAGGGCATCAGCACGATCACCGACATCTACACGTCGATCGACGTGGTGGCGGAGAGCGTCCGGCGCGAGCGGCCGGAGATCGCGACGCACGCGGCGCCGGACGGCACCGTGACGATCATGTTCAGCGACATCGAGGACTCGACCGGGCTGACGGAGCGGCTGGGCGACCAGGCGTGGCAGGAGCTGCTGCGCAAGCACAACGCACTGATCCGTGAACAGATCCGGGCGTACGGCGGCTACGAAGTGAAGACGATGGGCGACGGCTTCATGGTCGCCTTCCAGTCGGCGAAGAAGGGCCTCGACTGCGCGATGGCGATCCAGCGCGCCTTCAAATCATCTCCCCCTCTCCACGACGTGGAGAGGGGCCCGGGGGGTGAGATCCGTGTGCGCATCGGGCTGCATGCGGGGGAGGCGATCAAGGACGGCGACGACTTCTACGGGAAGAACGTGATCATGGCGTCGCGGGTGGCGGGCAAGGCTGGCGGTGGCGAGATCCTGGTGTCGTCGTTGCTGCGGCAGCTCGTCGAGAGCAGCGTGGGCAGGGATACGTTCGGCGCGCCGCGCGAGGTGGAGTTGAAGGGGTTGACTGGAACGCACACCGTCTACGCGGTCGGTCCGGCGTGATCATCCAGTTGCCCTCGCCGCCGATCACCACCGTCCTGTATCCGCGAGAGGTCGTCACCACCTGAAGACGATATCGAGAGGCTCACGTTGTTGGAGGGATGCCTGACGGAGCAACACGCCCTCGCGATCTTGCACTGGATACGGATCGGGAGCGACCGCCCGGGCTTCGCGAGGTTCCTGGCTACACTTCGTGTCATGCGCCGCACGCCTGCCGCAAGTCCGCGCCGACGATGATCCTCCTGATGCCGGTGGCCATCGTGGTCATCGCCGCCATCCTCTGGGATGTGTTCGAAACGGTCGTACTGCCGCGGCGGGTCGACCGGCGGCTGCGGCCGTCGCGCTATCTCTTCCGCCTGATGTGGTATCCCGTCCGCTCGGTGGCGCAGAAGCTCGCTCAAACCTCGAGCCGGGAAGTCCTCCTCGGCACCTTCGGGCCGCTGTCGGTGCTGCTGCTCTTCGTCTTCTGGGCGGCGGGCCTGATCTTCGGGTTTGCGTTGCTTCAATGGTCGTTTGGGCACGACCTCGCCGTTGGCGGGCACCATGGGGACTTCGGGACGGCGATGTACATGAGCGGCAGCACGTTTGTCACGCTCGGCCTGGGCGACGTCACGCCGACGAGCGGCGCGGCACGCTCCGTGACGGCGATCGAGGCAGCGGTCGGGTTTGGCTTCCTGGCGCTGGTCATCGGCTATCTCCCCGTGCTCTACCAGTCGTTCTCTCGCCGGGAACTGAATATCTCGCTGCTCGACGCGCGCGCCGGATCGCCGCCCACCGCGGGAGAGATGCTGCGCCGTTACGGCGGCACCACCGGCGACTGGCGCGAGGCCGAGCAACTGCTGCTCGACTGGGAGCGCTGGTCGGCGGACCTCCTCGAATCGCACATCTCGTATCCGCTCCTCGCGCTGTTCCGCTCGCAACATGACCACCAGTCGTGGCTGAGCGCGCTCACGGCCATGCTCGACTTCTCGGCGCTCATCCTGGCATGCGAGCGTGACGGCCGCCTTCGCCGGCCGGCCGAACTGGCCTTCGCGATGTCACGCCACGCGGTCGTCGACCTGACGCAGAACTTCGCCCGTGAGCTCAGCGATCCCGAGCCGCCGCGGCTGACCCCTCTCGACGCCGACCGCCTGAAGCCAATTCTGCGCGCGAGAGGCTTCGACTCGCTCGACGATCAGGCGGCGTGGCAGCGCCTGAGCGCGTTCCGGGCGATGTATGAGCCCTACGCCAATTCACTGGCGACGTTCTTCCTCATGCCGCTGCCGAGGTGGACGCCAGACGCCAACCAGATCGACGACTGGCAGACGAGCGACCGCGGGACGGTGCTTCCGACCCGCGCCTGACCGCGTTTCATCGGGCGGCCCACGGCGTTCCGCAGCCGGCTACGGAGCAGCGCCCCAGGATTGAGGCGCGATGCCTTGCGGTCATCGTGTCCTCGGCGATGACGATCGTCCAAACAATGCAATGCCGGTTGCGGACGGCTGCGGGTTGCGGATTGCCAAAGAACGCCGGAAACGAGCCGGCGCGCTTCGCGGGGGACGCGCGGCGTCTCGGATACACTGCCGCCGATCCTGGTCGAACGGGCCGGTCGGCCTCCCTGAAACGCTAGGAGCCCTGATCTGGACGACTTCCGCCAGCGAACCACTGACGACGACGTTGACGACGCGTCGCTGATACGGATGATCCAAAACGGCGACCGCAACGCCGTGGCAGTGCTGTATGACCGGCACGGGAGCGCGGCGTATGGACTGGCGTACCGCATCACGGGCGATACGACGACGGCCGAGGACACCGTGCAGGACGCCTTCGTCTCATTATGGCGCCAGGCCGCTCGCTATGATGCCGCGCGCGGTCGGGTGCGGGCCTGGCTCCTCACCATCGTGCACCATAAGGCGATCGATGCGGTACGGAGACGGTCCGGGCGCGCGGAGCGTGCGCTTCCCGATGGGCCGGAGGAACTCGTCGCGGCGCACGGCGATCCCGTCGAGATGGCGGAGTCGATGTTGAACGCGGCGGCCGTGCGCGAGGCGATCCAGCGCATTCCCGACGACCAGCGACGGACGATTGAAATGGCCTACTTCATGGGACTCACGCACGTTGAGATCGCCGAGGCGATGAACGTTCCGCCCGGGACCGTGAAGAGCCGGCTGAGGATCGGCCTGGACAAGATGCGCGAGCACCTGCGGGCGAAGGTGATGGAGTGAACTGTCGCGAGGTCGACGAGGTGCTGGGTGCGTTCGCGGTTGACGCGTTGGACCCGATGCAGGCGCGGGAAGTGCGCGCGCACCTGCGGGATTGCGCCACGCACGCCGCAGAGGCGTCGGAGCTCCGCGCGGTCACGGCGGGCCTTGCGGACACCGTCGAGCCGCTGACGCCGCCCGCAAGCCTGCGGTCGCGTGTCATCGCGGCGGTTGCCGTCGCCGATCAGCGAGGGACGCCCGGCACCGGCGCCGCGCGCCGCGTGCGGTGGCGGGGTCAGGCATGGACGTGGGCCGCCGCAGCGGCGGCCGTCGCGATCGTCGGGCTCGTCGCGTGGAACGTCGTCTTGCTCACCCGCAGCAGCGGCGAAAGCCTGGAGGGCCTCGCCCGGCGAGCGCAGATCGTCTCGACCCTCCAGCCGCAGGGTGCGCCCGGTGGCGGCGTCGTACTGTACTTCCCCGACGACAGGAAGGCGATCGTCCTCGGGAACGGGATCCGGGAGCTGGACGCGGCTGTCAGCACGTACCAGCTCTGGGAGATCGCAGGTGACACGCCGCGGAGCATCGGCGTCATGCAGGCCGATCCTGATGGCCGCGCCGTCGCCGTCGTCCCGTTCGAGGGCGGCGCCGGCCACACGCTCGCGATCACCGTCGAGCCGCCAGGCGGCAGCGTTCAGCCCACGACGGCGCCGGTTTTCGTCACGAAGATCTGATCCATCCGCCTCTCCGTCACGAATGAAGCGGTGAACCACCGGGAACCCGGGAGAGGAGCACCGCGTGTCAAGGTTCGTGATCGTCGCCGGCACCCTGGCCGCGGCGCTAATGCTCAGCATGCCGGCCGGCCGCGGGCCACACACCGCATTGGCGCACCCGCTCGGCAACTTCACGATCAACAACTACGACCGCATTCAGGTGTCAGATGCGGCGATCGACGTGTACCACGTGCTGGACATGGCGGAGATCCCGGCCTTCCAGGAACGCCAGAAGATCGATTCCAACGGCGATGGCACGGTCGCTGATGCCGAGGCATCCGCGTACGCGGTCGCGAAGGTCGACGACCTGCGCGAGAACCTGCACCTGCGCATCAACGGCGGGCCGGCGACGCTTACCGGCGCTTCGCACGAGCTCACGTTCCCTCGCGGGCAGGGCGGGCTGCTGCTGTTGCGCCTTACCGCGACGTATCACGCCGAGCTCCCGCCGGACTGGCGCACGTCACGACCGCGCGTCGAATTCGACGACTCCAACTACGCCGACCGACTCGGCTGGCGCGAGATTGTCGTGCGGAACGGCGGCGGGGCAGAGCTGATCGGCTCGAGCGTGCCGGCGGATGACCTCAGCCACGAACTCACGCAATATCCGACCGATGCGCTCAGCAGCCCCCTCGACGTGCGGTCGGCGACGTTCTCGGTCGGGCCGCGCGATGCGGCCGCGGTGCGCGTCAACGATGACACATCACGCGCCACGCGGAACAACCCGGATTCGACCCTCTCGCGCTTCTCGGAGCTGATCGCGAAGAACCGCCTCACGCCGGGCGTGGTCATCGCCGCGCTGCTGGCGGCCGCGGGCTTCGGCGCGTTGCACGCGCTCTCGCCCGGGCACGGGAAGACGGTCGTGGGGGCGTATCTGGTTGGGTCACGCGGGACGGCGAAGCACGCACTTCTGCTCGGTCTCGTCGTCACCGCCACCCACACCTCGACCGTGTACGCCCTCGGGTTCATCACGCTCTATCTCTCGGATTACGTCGTGCCGGAGCGCCTGTACCCCTGGCTCGGCGTCGCCTCCGGGGCTCTGATCGTCACCCTGGGACTCTCGCTGTTCGTCGGGCGCCTGCGATCGAGCGGTCTCGCCGGCGAAGCGATGTCGTGGGTACGTGCGCGATTCGCCCGAGCGATCCGGCCGGCGTCGCCGCGGGCGGTTGTGGCGGCGGGCGAAGCAGGCGCGCTCCTGGTGGCATCGGCGCTGGTGATGCGCGGCGGCGCGGCCGGATCCCGCCTCAACACACGCCGTGCCGATGAGCATGGGCACCACGGCCGCCGCGACCACGGGCACAGCCACGGCTCCGGGCATACGCATACGCACGTCCTGCCTGCACCCGACGAGAAGCTGAACGTCCGCCAGCTCGTGGGCCTCGGCGTCTTCGGAGGCATCCTGCCATGCCCCTCGGCGATCGTCGTGATGCTGAGCGCCATCGCACTGCATCGCGTGGGCTTCGGGCTCATGCTGATCGTGGCGTTCAGCCTCGGCCTTGCCGGCGTGCTCACGACGATCGGCATCGCGATGGTCTACGCGGAGTCGATCGCGCGCCGCGTCCCGCCGCTCGCGCGTCTGTCCGCCCGCGTTCGCCAGTCGCAGCGCCTTACATCGCTCGCGCTTCGCCTGCTCCCCGCCTCGGCTGCCGCGGCGGTCACGGCCGCGGGCGCCGTCATCGTGATGCGGGCGGTGACGCAGCTCTGAGAGTCGCCGCGTCGCACTGATCGCACGGGCGTCCTGGCGCGAATGACAGGCAGCAAATGCGCCGGGCCGGGCCCGTTATCGCAGGAGGTGTGCCACAGACCGATCATCGCAGCCGCACCGCGACGAAGGAGCCGTTCCGTCCGGAACAGCTCGCCATCTACCGGAGGAGGGACCACATGAAACGACTCTTACTGCTCATAAGCGGCGCGCTCGCGACGGGCGCGGTGCTCCTTGCGGGCTTCGGACCGGCGTCCGGAGCGGACCACGGCGACGCGCCGTTGGCGAAAGCCAACCACGCCGAGGATCTGGCCGACGTGTACGCGTTCGACGGCTCTTCGACTTCGAGCGTGGTGTTCGTCATGACAGTGAACCCGCTGACCATGCCGGGCGACGCGCCGTCGTTCGACCAGGGCGGGCTCTACCAGTTCCGCATCGACAACAACGGCGATGCGGTACCCGACGTGACGTACAACGTCACGTTTGGCGCTCCCGCGTCGGGCGGGGCACAGACGATCAGCGTCAAGAAGGCGACCGGCGGCGCAGCCGACGCGTTCTCCGACGGCGGGGCGCAGGTCATCACCGGCACGACCACGGTCGGCGCAGCGAACCCCAGCGTCGCCACGTCGGGCGCCGTAAAGCTGTTCGCGGGCCTGCGCGACGACCCGTTCTTCTTTGATCTCAACGCCTTCAAAGCCGGGCTCGCGTTTCGCAACCCCGGCAACAACTTCTTCAAGGGACTCAACGTGTCCGCGATCGTCCTCGAAGTGCGAGCGAGCGACTTCCTCGCCAGTGGCAAGACGGCGGCCGGCGTGTGGGCCGTGACGTCGAAGGGCGGAAGCGTCATTGACCGCATGGGGCGACCGGCGATCAACACCGTGTTCATCCCCTCCGCTCAGAAGGATGCGTTCAACAACACGAAGCCGGGCAACGATGTGGCAACCTGGAAGAGCACCGTCGTGAGCGCGCTCAACGGTCTCAAGTCTGACCCCGCGCTCGCTGACGCGTTGCTTCCCGATATCCTCACGTTCGACACGGCCAAGCCCTTCGGCTTCCTCAACGGCCGGAAGCTGACCGATGACGTGATCGACGCGGAACTGCAGCTCGTCACCGCCAACCCGGCTGCGTCCGACAATGTCGCGAACGACAGCACGTTCTCTGGCTCGTTCCCGTTCGTCGGAGCGCCGAACACCGCCGCCGCTCCGACGCCGGTACCCGCCGCAACGGCAACAGCGGCGGCTGGCGGCGCGGGCCAGGCGGCGGCCTCTGCCACCCCGGCCACGGGCATCACCGCGCCGAACACCGGCAGCGGTGGCACCGCGGAGGACTCTCGCACATCGTGGTGGATCATCGCGGGTCTGGCGGCGGCGGCGGCCGTCTTGGCCGGCGGTGCCATCGTCGTCCGGAACCGCGGCTAACACGAGGGCCGCGTGTAGCGGCGAGGCGGCACGATGACGCGATCCGCGCTTTTCGCAGCAACGGCAGCCATGGCGCTCGCGCTTTCGGCGGCGTGCGGGGGAGGCTCGTCTCAGCGGACGGCGGCCTCCCCCGCCGCGACGCCGTCATCGGCGGCACAGGTAGCGGCGGCACGGCAGCGCCAGGACGCTCGCATCAGATTCCTTGAGGACCGCGCCGCCGGCGACCCGCTCGACGTATTCAGCCTCAATTCGCTCGCCCAGGAGCACATGCAGCGGGCGCGGGAGACCGGCGACGTGTCCGAGCTGACGCGCGCGGAACAGGCGCTCGACCGCTCACTTCGGATCAGGCGCAACGACAATTACGAGGGGATCATCCTGCTCGCGAGCGTCAGCGCGACGAAGCACGACTTCGCCCGGGCGCTCGACCTGGCGCAGCAGGCGATCCCGCAGAAGCCTGGCGAGGCCTATGGCTATGGCGTGCTGGGCGACGCGTACATGGGCCTGGGGCGATATGACGAAGCCGACTTCGCGTACGAGAAGATGGTCACCATCGCGCCGGACCTCTCCGCGTTCGGACGCAGGGCTCTGCTGTTCCAGGCGCGCGGCCGCATCGAAGACGCCGAGGCAAGCTGGCAGGACGCGATCCGCGACGCGGCAGGGGACGGCGTCCCCGAACATTCTGCGTGGGCGCACGCGCAGCTCGCGAACCTCCTGTTCTCAATCGGACGCGTCGACGCCGCCGGGGAGAACTACCGACAGTCGCTCGATGTCTTCCCGGGGTACGTGCACGCGCTTGCGGGACTCGGCCGCGTCGCGGCCGCTCAGGGCGACCTGGGACTGGCCGCCAACTACTACACCCGGGCGATCAACACGGTGCCGCTGCCCGAATACGTGAGCGCGCTGGGCGACGTGTACGCCGCCGCCGGCGATGAGAAGAACGCATCGTCGCAGTACGAACTGATCGGAGCGATCGAGCAACTCTACGCAGCGAACGGGGTCAACCTGGATCTGCAGATTGCGCTGTTCAACGCAGACCACGGCCGCGAGATCACGGCGACCGTGGAGCGGGCGCGGAGGGCGGCGGCCGCGCAGCCAAGCATCCAGGCGGCGGACGTCCTCGCCTGGGCGGAGTACCAGGCCGGCAACATCGATGCGGCGAAGACCGCGATCGAGCGCGCCCTCTCCACCGGCACCGTGGATCCGTTGATCGCGTTCCACGCCGGGGTCGTCTACAAGGCGGCCGGTGAGCCGGCGAAGGCGAAGGAGTACCTCACCCGCCTCGAAGCGCGCACGCCGCAGTTCTCGGTCCGGTACGCGGGACAAGCGAAGGAAGCGCTCGACGAGCTGAACGCGCCTCAGGCCGGTTAGGCCCATCCCCGGGCCTGGCGTCCCTTCGTGCGCCACCGGGCATTCCACGCGGCAGAGTTCGACGGCGGCTCAGGACCGGCATGGCACACCGGCATCTCGTCTTGCATGACGATGCGATGGTCATTCGCGATTCTTCGCGCCTGATCCTGCGGACCGCGTGGGCGGACCGTCGCGCGTAACATGCCCGCAATCCGGATCACACGTGTCGTTAACACCACCGTCATCGGCCGGACACTGGAGGCTGGCACGATGAGCGCATCAGTACGACGCCGGGGAATCGACACGCCGATGGTTTGCCAGTTCTGTCCGTCCTGCGGCTTCCGTGGCCTGCCAGCCGATTCGTTTTGCCGCTCCTGCGGGGCCACGCTCGACGATATGGCGCCAGACGACCCCATCGCGGAGGCTCAGACCCTCGCGGAGTCCGGCCAACTCGACCGGGCGATAGCGACGGTCCAGCGCGCCGTCGGTCTTGGCGATGGCCCGCACCTGCAGGTGGCGCTCTGCACGCTGTACCTGCGGTGCGGACGTGCGGACGAAGCGCGGCGAGCGCTTGACCGCGCGATCTCCATGGACCCGCGCTGCGCCATCGCCCACGCCTACATCGCCGGCATGGACCTGCACGCGGGGCGCGTCGCCAGGGCCCAGGAGCGCCTCGACCATGCGCGTGACCTCGCTCCCAATGACCTGATCGTCCGGATCAAGCGAGCCGAGTTCTGGCTTCGCCTGGGCATCTTCGCGAACGCGAAGGCGGAGTTGCGACACGGCCTGCAGAACGGCGGCGGCTCGCGCCAGAACCGCGCGATGGCGGAGGCGATGTTCGCCTCCGTCGAGAAGCGCAGCCGCGGTTCGTTCACGCGGAAGATGGTGGCGCTGCCGTCGCTCGCCGGTGTGAAGAACGCATTCCGCCGGCACGGTGTGCCGGCGGCAGAAGTGGAGGTCTAGGCCATGCCCGCCGTCATGCTGCTCGTCGCCATGTTGATCATCGCCGTCGTGCGCGTGCACGCGCCGTTCGGGCAGAAAGCTGAAGGCAAGCCGCTCGGCCGCATCACGCTCTCGATACGGGAACGGATGCTCCTTCAACGGACGAACACGTACCTGATCGGCGCGGTGATCCTCGTCTGCGCAGTGGGCGGCTTCCTCGGCGGCCCGCTCGAGATCATCGCGATCATCGCGACGGTCGCCGTGCTGACGATTCCGGTGCGCTACACGCTGACCTCGCAGGGCATTGCCATGAACAACGTCGTCTTTCGGTCCTGGACCGACTTCACCGGATACCGCGACGAGCGCGCTGGCATCGTCCTGCTGGGTGCAGCGGGGCAGCGCGATTTTCGGCTGCACGTGATCGGGGCCAACCGCGTCACCGCGGTCAAGGCCATCCCGCGCCTGCTGCCGGCGTCCGGTGAGCCGAAGCCCGGAGGCGCCCGGGCGGCCAGCGCAACCGCGAAGGCGAGGTAACGAGAGCCAGGGGT
>Ga0334722_10002503_pt1 | contig 20714 bp, 17 predicted proteins | sample C3_bottom_MG_FD_207210 | JGI IMG/M metagenome (GOLD analysis project Ga0334722, IMG submission 207210) | Sediment microbial communities from Yellowstone Lake, YNP, Wyoming, USA - C3_bottom | ecosystem: Environmental > Aquatic > Freshwater > Lake > Sediment | place: USA: Wyoming | collected... | reverse complement strand
CTCTCCGCTTCTTCAAAAACTTGGGCCTCGCTGTTGGCTGCACGCAAAATCGGGTCGATGGCAATCAAAAACGGCTGCAGCACTTCAGCCAGGTTGGCAAGCGCCGGCCGTCGATCAGGAAGCGCTTTCGTCCGCCAATCTGTTTTCCTGCAATACTCAACGGCAAGCCGCCGCACTGCAGGGCGACTATCCACCAATATTGCAGCAAGAAAACGTTCCCTGCCATAAACGGCGAGCAGTTCCGTAAAACCCGTCAACAAGGCGAGTTCGGAGAAGACCATGACCAATTGGCAATTCAATCCTTCGTGCGCCAGGAATTCACGGATCTCGCCGCTTAATTGTGCTGAATCACTCACCTTGGTAGCCAGCCGCTGTCGAATGAACTTAGCATTGGCAAAGGTCGGACGAAGTCCACGACCAAGGACCGGAACCATCTTGGCCAGAGCCAGCAACGGTCCTGCCTTGGCCTGATCGACAATCCCGAGCAATTCACTCAGCAGGGCGGGCGGTATCTCGAACTCGTCGATAGTGGGCATGTTAGTCGTTAACGGAAATGAATATTTATAAGTTGGGGTTCTTGCAAAACTCCTCTAAACACCCTTCGACAAGCTCAGGGTGAACGGGATGCCGCTTGATTTTATTCGTGATTTCCGTTCGTGGTGAGCTTATCGAACCACAATGTGGTATTTTTGCAAGAACCTCAGTTGAACAGGAAAAGGAGTACGAAATCAGTCATACCGGGCTTGATCGGCATCACCAGAAAACTCTCGGATATCAGCAAGACTTTAGGTTCCGGCTAAAAACTTCCCCGTTCCGCAACGCCTTCATCCCTGGCTTTTTTCGAATCCATAGGGCCAGGCCGAGACGCCACCAGTCAAGGTTAAGATATTTCCAAAGCCGTTCATGGCCAAGATACGATTAGCGAGATACGAGCGGAGACCAATGCCGCAATACAAAATCGTCTCCCGCTTCGGGTCCAATTCGCCCAATCGTTGCCGTAACTGATCGATGGGGATATGACGCGCCCCGCAAATGATGCCCGTACGTTTTAACTCCAACGGTGTGCGCACATCAACCAAGGTGAAATCGCCACCGGCCTTGACCTTAGTCTGTAGATCGATCGGGGTGATGGGCCGCCAGTCTCCTTGCTTAAAGTTCTGGGCCAAAGCGCCGGCCACGATCACCAGATCACGGGCCGAGGCGTAAGGCGGGGCATAGGCCAGATCGAGATGGATCAGGTCTTCTGCCTGCATCCGGTTATAGATTGCGCAAGCGAGCACGTCAATTCGCTTGTCCACCCCATCCTGGCCCACAATTTGAGCGCCAAGCAAACGCCCGCTGTCGGCGCAGGCGATGGTTTTCAGCTCCATGCTCTGTCCGCCGGGGTAATAGCCCGCATGATGCTGAGCCACAACATAGGCGACATAAGGGGTAAAGCCTGCGGCCACCGCCTGACGTTCGGAAAGGCCGGTGACGGCGACGGTAAGGTCAAAGACCTTGACAATGGCGGTGCCGATGGCCCCCGGCATCCTGATCTGCCGTCCCAAGGCATTGGCCCCTGCCGCCCTGCCGCCCTTGTTGGCAGGGGCAGCCATCGGCATCAGGGCGGGCTTGCCGGTCACGAGGTTGACCGTCTCGACGCAATCGCCGGCCGCAAAAATATTGGGGTCGGAGGTCTGCATAAACTCATCGACCTTGATGCCACCGGTCGTTCCAATTTCGATCCCGGCCTGCAAGGCAAGGCTGGTATTTGGCCGCACCCCCACCGCCATGATGACCAGATCAGCCGCAATCACCGCCCCGGCCTCGGTCTCAACCTGACCGCCGGAAGCGGTCTGCCGGATAGCGGACACCTTCTCGCCGAGGGCTAAGCAAAGATGCTTGGCATCGCAATGCCGATGGACCTGCTCGGCCATCTCGGGATCGAGGAAGGGCAGGATCTGCGGCAAAAACTCGACAACCGTGGTCTCTACCCCACGGGCCACCAGATTCTCGGCGGTCTCGATACCGATAAGCCCTCCACCGATCACCACCGCCCGTTGCGGCTGTTTTTCTTCCAGAAACCGATAGATGAGGTCGGTGTCTTCCAGGGTCTTGGCGGTAAAGACAAAAGGCAAGTCAGACCCCGGCACCTTGGGGACAACCGGATAGGCGCCAGGGGCCAAAATCAATCTATCGTAAGACTCGACGAAGGTCAAGCCGCTGGCCGCATCCTTGACTGTAACCGTTTTCCCTTGCCGGTCAATGCTCAAGACCTCATGCCCGGTTTTGACCTCCACATTGAAGCGCTGTTTGAAAAACGGTGCATCTACGACCAGTAGACTTTCGCGCTTGGCGATAACGCCGGACAGATAATAGGGCAGTCCGCAATTGGCATAGGACATAAATGGCCCCTTTTCAAAAACGATGATCTCGGCCTCCTCGCTGCAACGCCTGGCCTTGGCCGCAGCAGATGCCCCAGCCGCCACCCCTCCGACAATAACAATCTTTACTTTCGCCATTTCCTCTCCCTTATGGTATGTACAGTTACGATATTTTACGGAAGATAGCCGGTAGATACCGTCTTCCCCGTCCAGCAATTTTTATACAGTTACCCTTAACCCCACACACGCCATTGTTCGCCTATCAGAAGACCAACCGCTATTTCGCCCAGACCGCAGACGGCGTCACCGAACTCGCGAGCCAAGAGTTAAGCGCTCTCGGGGCCGAAGAGATCACACCCGCTTTCCGGGGCCTCTATTTCAGTGCCGGTCACGAAGCCCTCTACCGCATCAATCTGGCAAGCAGCCTCTGCACCCGGATCACCGCCCCCCTGCTTCTCTTTGACTGCCACAGCACCAACTACCTCCAGCAGACAGCGGCCAAAATCCCCTGGCATCTGTTGTTGAACGAAGATCAGACCTTCGCCATCACCTCAACTGTGGTCAACAGCGCGATCAACCACTCCCAATACGCAGCGCTCTGCTTGAAAGATGTTATTGTCGATTATTTCAGGGATCGCTGCGGCAAACGACCAAGCATCGACCGCCGGACGCCGGATCTCTGGCTCGATCTGCATATCGACAAAAATAAAGCGACCATCAGCATCGACACCTCAGGTGGCTCCCTGCACCGCCGGGGCTACCGGACAGAGTCGATGGAGGCCCCCATGCAAGAGACCCTGGCCGCGGCCATCATTAAGGCGACTGAGTGGGACGGAGACCAGCCGCTGATCGATCCGATGTGCGGCTCAGGCACCTTGCTGGGTGAGGCCCTGCTCCACTATTGCCGGATCCCTGCCGCTTTCCAACGCCAACGATTCGGTTTCATGGCGCTTCCCGATTTTGAACCGGAGCTTTGGGAAAAGGTCCAGGATGACGCCCAGGCCCAGGTCAGACTTCTGCCGCCAGGGCTTATCAGCGGCAGCGACATCTCGTCCCAGGCGATAGACACAGCTCGAGCCAACTTGGACGGCCTGCCATACGGCAAAGAGATTCAACTCAGCGCCCTGCCCTTCCAAGAAATCGCCACAATCCACAACGCCACCATCGTCTGCAACCCACCCTACGGCATCCGCCTAAAAAACAAAGAACAAGCGGCCGATCTTATTGAAGAGTTCGGCAATTTCCTCAAACACCGCTGCACCGGCTCCACCGCCTACCTCTACCTGGGCAAACGGGAATTGCTCAAATCGGTCGGCTTGCGCCCGCGCTGGAAAAAACCTTTAAAAAGCGGCGGCCTGGATGGGGTTCTCGCCAAATACGAGCTGTATTGAGAGGTTATCTGCTTTCCGGAACCCCTAAGGCCTTGAGCATATAGGCCATTGGGCAGAACTTGGTAAGGCCGAATTGAAAGAGGTTCGCGCCGACAAAGGCTGTAACCCACAGCCAGTACGGGCTATGAAAAACTGGGCTGGCCTGAGCGCCTAAAGCCAGGCTGATCAGGATAAAGGTTCCGGCGATGGTGTGAATCCAGTCAGTGACAATCATGATGTCTTCCTCATGGGTTGATTTTATGGTGGGAGGCAGGATCGGCGGTATCGCTCCCCTCCGCACAATAAAGACGCCGCAAGGTGCTGATAATCTCCTTAATGCTCGGCGTAGCGATGGAATAATAGATAAAATTGGCCTGCTTATCAGTGGCGACTAAGCCCTGATGTTGAAGCCTCTGCAGGTGCTGGGAGACATTCGCGTATGAAGTCGATGACTGCTCGTGGATCTGGCCCACGGTTAGGGCGCCATCGACCAGCTGACAGAGAATTTTCAATCGGATCGGATGGCCGAGCGATTTCATTATGTTGGCGAGTGTCTCTACCGTGCTGTTTTGCATGACCGACCTTTTTAGTATTCAATTTTTCTCTAACATACCAGATAGCGCCTCAACGGTCAAAGCTAAAAATCACGCAATACCGGCAAGGGGTTTTGGCGGTTGATCTCTACGATTCGCTTGATACAGGGAGAGTTGCTGCTGAAAGATGAGGTGATCGGCGTCACGATCCCCGTGGACGGGGAACCCGATGGGGTTGGACAATACGGTATGGCGCAGGGAAGAAGAATTGCTCCTGAACTGGCGGAGAGGGAGGGATTCGAACCCTCGGACCCCGTAGGGTCAACGGTTTTCGAGACCGCCCCGTTCGGCCGCTCTGGCACCTCTCCGCTTCATTTTGCTTACAACATGCTGGCTGCGCCCCTTTTACCATCTGCAGCCACCAAAAGGCAACACCCTTTCTGAAAAAAAGGAAATTTCAAGGCCGTTAAGTTAACGCTCTTCCCAGGTAATGCAATCTTCCGGACACGTCTTAATGGCCTCATCCACGCAATCTTGCGGATAAACCTCCATGTCCACGACCTCAATCATGCCGGTTGCGTGATTGAATTGAAACACCGCTGGGCATACGGCCAGACACCCTTCGCATTCGGAACAGAGGCCGATATCAATAACCGGGATCTTCATGATGTGCCACTCCGGCTTAAATATCGAGCAGACGTTTCTGCCCGGTCAGTTTCTGAATAGCGCCGATCTCCTGGGTCACCTCCAAAACGCCGAGGTACTCACCCGCATCGTCATAGACCGGGAAATAGCGGATCAAGACCTTATCTCCCTTGAAATCAATCCAGAATTCCGCCTTGTCCAACGTCTTGGCCTTAAAGCCGGAGACGATTTTCTTGACCGTGTCCACACTCTTTTCCGGGTGACACTTTTCCACCTGCCGACCAACCACGGAACGAGTCCTCGGGAATATTTTTATCTTGTCCAGCCGGTTAAAGTAGGCCACCGAATCCTTGGCATCGACAAAAGTCACCTCAAAAGGCAGGGCCTCCATAATCGCGTCAAGCTGCCGGTAGGAGAGGCCTTCTATCAATTTTTTGTCGCCCTGCCCACCTTTTTCAAGTTCAGCGGTCATGGCTTGAAAGTGGGCAAAGGCCTGATCGCCGTAGGTTTCTCGGTTGATCCTTGAAAACTCTGCCAGCAGGTCTTGGTTATCGGCCTCGCTCAACACCTTGCGGCCCATGGGATACAAGACATCGTTCTCCTTCCAGATATGCTCCGCCCGAATCGTCAGATACTCCATGCCTTCCTCCTTGAACTGAAGTCGATCGGCAAAGGATAACTCGGTGAAACCGGGCAGGAGTCCCTGCATCCTGGTCAGCAATTTTCGTTCGGCCTCATGCTCCATGAGCATTACCCCCAGTGGCCCGCCCTGCACCGGAATCCCCTTCTTGCCCATCAAGGGAAAGAGGCACTGCTCCTCCTTGGCGTTATGGATCTTGTCACCAAATTGGAGGAGGAAATCAATCGCCCTGCCAAGTTGCACCGTGTTTACCTCAACACTCAACTCGATGGCTTCCAGGCACTTTTTTAAGACAGCCATACTCCGCTCGATCAATTCGTGTTCCGCAACCAGATAGTCGTCCCAGCGTGTAAAGTTTTCCATCGGTGTCTCCTTTTGCAGTTTTATGTCACTCTTTGTCGTTATTGCCCAGGGATTGGCTGGCTCAAATCGTAATCGTTCTCCAGGACAAACCATACCTCAACTTCTGAAGGGGTGGGGGTAAACGTTCAACAGCACCGCAGATGCGCGAAAGAGGCCTGCGAGCTATAGCCCGCCTATGCAAGCATGCCGATGACAAAGCAGATGCGGTGCTGTTGAACGTTTACCTCAGATCGGCGGGGCGATGGTCACCAGAATCCGCATGTTGGTTTTGGCCTTAACCCCATGGGGATCGCTGATGTCGGAGACCAGAATGTCACCGACTTTGGCGGGGATGGCCGAGGTGTCGGTAAGAAACTCACCTTCACCCTCAAGCACCACAATGCTGAGCTGGCCTTCAATCTGGTGGGAATGCACCGGAAAAAGCTGCCCTGCCCCAAGGTTAAAATTGATAATCTTGAAATATGGTGAATCATGCAACACAAAACTCCTCATGGAGATCGGACTGAAAACGTTGGTCTCGCCTAAGTCAATTTTTTTCATAATTCCCTCCTTGCTTTTGTTTAGGGGCCGTTACGATATAACCATTACATATTTGCCATTTCCGATACGGCCCCCTTATGCCGGGCCACCCATGGCGATGCTACAGTTATTTATTCACAACGGCTTAGTGGGGATTTTAGTGATCGCCGCGCTTGCCGATACCATTCATCGTATCAGTTTCATGATGGCAATGATACGAAAAAATCTGACCAAAGACATTGACTTAAATCAATTTTGCAACTATTCAAGCCGGTAGTCTGACACCTTTCGTCGTCGCAACCCACCATAGTATAGTCGGGTTGCGCGAAAAAATCGCTAACCCGCCCTACACCCTAAACAACCTTTGTCGTTACTGATCCATGAGCCAATTTTTCCGAGCCAGTGTCGGCGCAGTCATTATCAACAACCAGGGCAAGGTGCTGGCGTTGGAACGTTCCGACACCGCCGGGGCGTGGCAGTTTCCCCAAGGTGGGATTGATGACCGGGAAGAGCCCTTGGCGGCGGCCTTCCGCGAGGTGCAGGAAGAGACAGGCATCGTCCCGGAGGCCTTGTCTCTCCTCCATCAGCACCCGCGTCTGTTATCCTATGAACTGCCGCCGGAGTGGCGGAGCGCGAAGCTTGGCCGCGGCCAAACCCAGCGCTGGTTTTTCTTCCGCTACCTCACGGAACATAACGCCATCACCCTGCCCTGCCCCGGCGAGTTTAAAGAGTGGCGCTGGCTGGATTTCCAGGAGCTCTTGCCTCTGGCGGCGCCATTTCGTCAAGAAATCTACCGTGACCTCGATCGAGAATTCACGGAGCTTGTTAACACGCGGCAAGCTGGGACATAATCCTTGACGGCAATACGCCTGATTGCTACATTCCGGCTATGCAAAACTCCCCCCTCGACACCCTAAAAGAGGTCTTTGGCTACACCTCGTTTCGCCCCTTCCAGCAAGAGATCGTCAATCGAGTCATCAACGGCGAAGACCTGTTTGTGCTGATGCCCACCGGCGGCGGCAAATCGCTCTGTTACCAGCTCCCCGCACTCCACCGGAAAGGCGTGGCCATTGTTGTGTCGCCGCTCATCTCGCTGATGAAGGACCAGGTTGACGCCTTGATCGCGGCCGGCGTCAGAGCGGCTGCGTATAATTCATCGCACTCAGCCGCCGAGGCCCGCCAAACCTTGGCCCGCCTGCACGACGGCCAACTCGACCTGCTCTATATCGCACCGGAACGGCTAATGAGCGATGCCTTTCTGGAACGGTTGCGCGACATCGAGATCGCCCTCTTCGCCATCGACGAGGCCCACTGCATCTCCCAGTGGGGCCACGATTTCAGGCCGGAGTATCGGCAACTCTCCCGTCTGCGCCAGACCATGCCCGGCCCGCCGATCATCGCCCTCACCGCCACCGCCGAACCCCACACCCAAAAAGACATCTTGAGCGGGCTGAAGCTCGAAAAGGCGCAATGCTTCATCACCGGCTTCGACCGCCCCAATATCCGCTACACTGTGGTCGACAAACAGAAACCCGCCAACCAGCTTCAAAAATTCCTGGCCAAGCACCAAAGGGAATCCGGCATTGTCTACGCCTTGAGCCGCAAACGGGTGGAGTCGGTGACCGCCGATCTGAACCATGCCGGCATCAATGCCGCTGCCTATCATGCCGGGCTGCCTGCAAAAACCCGCCAAGAGGTCCAGGATGCCTTCCAGCGTGACGACATCCAGATCGTGGTGGCGACGGTGGCCTTTGGCATGGGCATCGACAAATCCAACGTCCGCTTCGTCGTCCATTACGACCTGCCCAAAAATATCGAAGGCTATTATCAGGAAACCGGCCGCGCCGGCCGCGATGGCCTACCGGCCGAGGCCTTGCTGCTCTTTGGCTACGGCGACATCGCCATCGTCCGCGGTCTGATCGAACAAGGCACGAACCAGGATCGAAAACGGATCGAGTCCCAGAAGTTGAACACCATGGTCGGTTTCGGCGAAGCCCAGAGCTGCCGGCGTCGGGTGCTGCTTACCTATTTTGGCGAGACACTGGAGACGGATTGCGGCAACTGCGACATCTGCCTGAACCCGCCGGAACTCGTCGAGGTCACCGAAGACGCCCGCAAGGCCTTGTCCTGCGTCTACCGGGTCGGCCAACGTTTCGGCATCGGCCATGTCATCGACGTGCTGCGCGGTTCAAAGAACCAACGGCTCATGCAACTCAGGCACGATCAACTCTCAACCTATGGGATTGGCAAAGAAAAGGCGCAGGAGTACTGGGGGGCGCTGCTGCGGCATCTGATCCAGAGCGGCTATCTGCATCAGGATCTGGATAATTTCTCGGTACTGAGCTTGACCGAGGCGGCGCGACCGCTGCTCCAGGGCAGCATCAGCGTGCAGATGGCCAAACCACGGACCCGGCCCGTCACCCCGGCGAAAATCCCCTCCAGCAAAAAACGGGTTATCGATTACGACTATGACCAGGGGCTGTTTGACAGACTGCGGGTCTTACGGAAACGACTGGCCGACAAGGAAGGGGTGCCGCCCTTTGTCATCTTCAGCGACGCAAGTCTTGCCGAGATGGCGGCAATCCTGCCGCGAGACCGGGAGGCCATGCTTTTGATCAACGGGGTTGGCCGCCATAAGCTGGAGCACTACGGCGACCAATTTTTAGAGGTGATTCGTAACGGTTGAGCAGTACCGCACCTGCTGCGTTTAATTCCCTTGCTGGGGACATTTGCAGGACTACTCAACCGCTACATTTCAAGCGGTGGGGATCAGAATTGATGATCTCGCAAAAAGTCACGGGATGGCTAAGCAAAAGGGCCAATATACAAGGCGCGGGGTGTGTTTTGCGAGTGAGGCCATACATATGTGGTATGCCGAACGAGCAAAACCGCCACGCAACGCAGTAGATTGGGCTTTTTGCGACGCCATCAGAATTCGACCGCCACTTGCAAGGTGGCCTGGCTGTTATTGCTGTCGTCTTGGAATTTCTGATACAGGTACTCAACGGTGAGCGCCGTGTGCTCAAAAATATCGTAGAGCAGGGCTGCGCCGTATTCGTGGTCGGCCAAGATGAACTTATCCACTACATCTGGTTGTAGTTTATTCTTCAAAGCATCATGACTGCCACCGTAGCGCAGGGCGAATTCCGTCTCTTTATTAAACCGGGTAGCAGCCTCCAGGTTCCAGGTCTGAGGTTTGCGGTTATTTGCATCAGCAAAGCGAAAATCATTCCTGTCAAAATCGCTTAAGGCGCCAAGGTATTCGGCGTCAAAGAAGAAACGTTCGGCATAAGCCACGCTCAGGAAGGCGCTCACTCCGCCGACAGTATTGGCCTCGCCGGAGGTGGTGGTCTCCGGCTCCAGGGTGTCACTGGTCGCCAGATTGGAGAGGTAGGAGACCCCGCCGCTCATGGCAAGTCCCTCTTCGCTGTCTTTGTCCTTCTTTGGCAACGAGAGAGTGGCCGAGGCCACCGTGCAGTTGATATGCTCGCTCTCGCCCGTTTCCTTGACCTTCCCCTTAAAGACCCCGGCATTCAGATCAACGAAATCGTTGGCGTATCCGGCGACCACGGCCGTGTCATTGGTTTCACCCAAGATCTTGGTCATCGGATCACTGATGAAATGGCTTTTATATTGCCCGAACGGCACATACATGCGGCCAAGATTGGCATAGGCCGGCAGTGTCTCGCCGCCCTTAAGACTGACAAAGGCCTCGTCAAGCGCGATGTTGTCACTGTTCTCCCCCTCCTCGTACAGCAGGGCGATACGACCGGCGACGTATTCATTGACCGTGGCGTCGGCGTTCAACTGCGCGGTTTTCAAGATAACATCGCTGCTGTTGGTCTTCTTGCCATCGGCATCTTTAGCCCGTCCAGCAGTCATGTCGACTTCGATCAGGCCGCCAACCTTGACATGGTTTGCAAGTTCGCCAAGTCCCTCTCCGCCTTTCCCTTCAAGACGCTCCACCCGATCGGCCAAACTCTTCACACTGTGGTGATGTTCATCTTCGTCCGGCACGATAGACTCGGTCTTGGCCTCCGAAGTCTTCGTTGACTCCTCCAGGGTCTTGGTAAATTCCGCCGCATCCTTCTGGGTGATCACCCCTTTAGCTTTGAGCAAATCGAGCAACATCGTCGTTTCCGGCGATAAAGCCCAGACAGCCTGCCCGACTCCCATCAACAACACACCACTCATGGCCGCAGCCACCACCAGCACCTTCTTCATCCAATTCCTCCTTACGTTAAAAAAAGCTCCCCAAAAAAAATCCACATCATCAGATTAGGGGCAAGGCTATTATGGTTTCAATCATTTTACGCGGCTCCAAACTATTTTCAGCAAACGCGTTACGGCGTTGGTTTCTTGCCCGAACGTCGCAGCAGCCAGCCGATGGCGATGGCGACAAGCAGGGTCAAGACACCACCCACCAAGCCAGCAACACTGGTGCCGGGCTCCACTGCCGGCCAGGACGGTTTCGCCTTGGATTCTTCTGCTTTTTCTTCCCCTGCCGGGCGGAAGCCATAGTCCGGCAGGAAGGCGGTTTTCTTCTGGAGGCCGGCCAGAACCGCATGGAGGCCGACGGAGCTTTCCAACTCTCCATTACCACCTGCGACCTTGGCGATTGACCACTCAAGGCCGTCAGGATTGGAGGAGGCAAACCAGGAGAGACCGCCGCCGGTGATTATCGTCGCCACAGCCAATCCGATGAGCACCCTTTTCACCGAGACCCTACCCATGGCCTGATGGGCGGCGGCACGATTCATGATCTCCGGTTGACTCTGCCAGACGAAGTTGATAACGCCGGCGGTCACGATCCCTTCGACCAAGCCGATTCCTAAGTGAATCGGCTGCATAATCATTAAGAATGTAAAAAAAGGCAGCGCGGAGATGCCTGAGGCGACCGTTTCGATAACAACCGCAAAAGCTCCTAGTTGCAGACCCGCCACACCGGCAATGATTGCGGCGATGGTGATGCGCCGCGGGGTTTGATTCTTGCCAAGGATGGGTTTGTAGATCAAGGGAAGGGCGATGAAGCAGGGGAAAAATCCAAGGTTGAAGATATTGGCCCCCAACGCCAGAAGACCTCCATCGGCAAAGAAAAGCGACTGCACGGTCAGCACCGAGGACATCACCAGAAAGGCGGCGTAAGGTCCGAGAAGGACAGCCAGGATGAGACCACCACCCAAATGGCCGCTGGAACCGGTGGCGGGGATGGTGAAATTGATCATCTGCGAGGCGAAAATGAAGGCGCCCAGCACGCCCATGAGAGGAACCTTGCTGTCGTCAATCTCCTGGCCGACCTTTTTCGAGCAATACGCCGCCATGCCTGCGGTGGCAGCCCACATTGTCCCGCCGACAGCGGGGGAAAGCAAGGCATCTGCCATGTGCATAACGAACCTCCTTCAGTAAAATTTATTTAACTTTTGTGCTACCGATTGTGGTTCTTTATATTTTTCTGGTGCCGGAATGTCAATCAATATTTTCTTTGTCACCACCAAAAAATTGAGAGCCAGAATGACAAATATAATTCGTCGGCAGGGGTGCTAATTAATAGTTATGATTGACCAGCATATTTTTTTTCTGATAAGCTCTATCTATATCTCGCAACCTGTGACTCTCAATCAAGGAGGAAACGGCATGCTTCATTCAAGGAAACGGCTCGCCAACGGAATCTGCTTTCTGGTCCTGTCCCTGCTTCAGGCCCGGCCGGGCCTGGCCGCGGATGTGATCCGCATCAACGGCTCGGGCAGCGGCCTGCACATGATGAAACCCCTGACCATGGCTTACGCCAAGACCCATCCCGAGGTCGAATTCGAGATGGACAAGCCTCTCGGCAGTTCAGGCGCGATCAAGGCCCTGCTGGGCGGGGCCATCGACATAGTCCTATCGAGCCGGCCCTTGAAGCCCGAGGAAACCACGGCCGGCGTCACCCTCCGAAAATACGGACAGACCCCGCTGGCTATCGTCACCAACAAGGATGTCAACAAGCAGGATATCACCGCTCAGGAGCTGGCGGATCTCTATGCCGGCAAGATCGCGAACTGGCCGGACGGCAAGCCGGTACGCCTTATCCTCCGACCGGTTGACGATGCCGATACCAAGCTGATCCGTAAACTCTCGCCGGAGATGGATGCCGCCATGACCAGCGCCCAACAGCGGCCGGGGATGACTGTCGCGGTGACCGATCCGGAGGCGGTGGAGGACATCAGTAAGACCCCTGGCGCCCTGGGGGCCTCGGGACTGACCGGGATCATTGTCGAGCAGCAGCCGGTGAATGTGATGAGCTTAAACGGGGTAGCGCCGACCCCGGAAACGCTGACCAGGGGCGAGTACCCCTTCGTCAAGCCCCTGGACATCGTAACCTCGGGCGCTTTGTCTGAGCCGGCAAAAAAGTTCCTGACCTTTGTCTATTCCCAGGAGGGCCAAGGCCTCGCCCACTCCGCCGGGGTCCAGATCACGGCCGGGGAGCAGTCGCCATGGTGACCGCAGAGTGACCGATCAATTCTCTACCGTTTCCCGGACCACCAGCCTGATCGCCGGGATTATTGCCGCCGCCATCACCCTGCTGGGGCCGTTTGGCTATTACTATGTCTCTCGTCAGTACATCGCGAGGACCATGGTCGCCGAGAACGAGCTCACGGCCTCAAACATTACCGGGATCGTGGCCAGAAACCCCAAGACCTGGCGCTTTGAGGAGATCCGGGTCTTGGAGATCCTGCACCGCCGCCTCGACAAGGGCGACGGGGGCTCAACGTGCCAGGTCAAGGATATGCAGGGCATGGTGGTGGCCGAGGTGGTGGTTCCCCTGCTGAAGCCGGTGATCGTCAGGGTCGATACAATCTTTGACGCCGGGGCGCCAGCGGCCCGGGTTGAGCTTAGCCGTTCGCTACGGCCGCTGGTTATCCGCACGGCTCTTGTCTCCCTCCTCGCCGTCTTGGTCGGAGGGCTGGTCTTTGTCGTGCTGCGTCTAATCCCGATGCGGGCTGTTCGCCGCGTCTACCGGGATCTGACTTGTAGCGAACTCCGCTACCGTTCCCTGTACAACTCCATGCGGGAGGGGCTCGGGCTGTTTGAACCTGTCCGGGATCAGGACGGGCGGATGGTCAATTTCCGTCTGATTGACGCCAACCCCACCTTCGAACAGCTCAGCGGCCGCGTCTTGAGCGAACTGCTGGGCTCTAGCGGCGAGGGCATCATGGGCGGGGCGCTCCTGGAGTATCTCGCCGAGATCGCCACGGTGATGGCTCACGACCAGACCTTTCGCTTCGAGCAGGCGGATGCGGCGCACGGCAAATTTTATGACGTCGTCATCTTCGCGCCCACGCCTGACACCTTCGCCGCGCTCATCGAAGACATCACCGCCCGCAAACACTCGGAAGAGCAAGTCTACAACCTGGCCTATTTCGACACCCTGACCAAACTTCCCAACCGCTTTCTCCTCCTTGACCGGTTGGGACAGCAACTAGCCCGCGCCCTTCGGGAACATTCGAAGTTCGCCGTCCTCTTTCTCGACCTCGACCGCTTCAAACATGTGAACGACACGCTGGGTCACGCCATGGGCGATCAGTTGCTGGTCGAAGTGGCCAGACGCTTGTCCGTCGGCCGCAGGAAGAGCGATACCATCGCCCGGTTAGGTGGCGACGAGTTTGTGGTGTTGGTTGACTGTGACGATGAGGAGACCAAAATCAGCCGACTGGCCGCGACACTGATCGACCAGCTTTCCCAGCCCATCATGATCGGCGATCGTCAGATTTTTTCGGGAACCAGCATCGGTATCTCAGTCTTTCCAGCCGACGGCGGCGACGCCGAGACCCTCATCAAGAATGCGGATTTGGCCATGTACACTGCCAAAGACGCCGGCCGCAACACTTTCTGCTTCTTTGCCGAGGAGATGAACAGCAAGGCGGCGGCGCGCATGGAGATGGACGCCAACATCCGTCGCGGGCTCAAAAATCAAGAGTTCTTCCAGGTATACCAGCCAGTGATCGATATTTCCACCAGCCGGGTCTCCAGCGCCGAGACCCTCATCCGCTGGCGGGATCCTACCGGCAAGCTGATCATGCCCGGCGACTTCATTCCGGTGGCCGAGGAGAGCGGCCTGATCCTGTCCATCGGCGACTGGGTGTTCATGGCGGCTTGCCGGAAACTGAAGGAGTGGGAGGTTGCCGGCAAGCCGCCGGTCAGGGTCTCGGTCAATGTCTCGGCCCGTCAATTCGCGCAGCGGAATTTTCTCGACTTCGTGCGTTCGACACTCGATACCACCGGGATCAATCCCAAATATCTGGAAATCGAGCTGACGGAGAGCGCCCTCGTGGTCGATCCGGAACAGGTCGAGAGCGTCCTGCTACAGCTCAAGGGGTATGGCCTATCCATTGCCATCGACGATTTCGGCACCGGCTACTCTTCCCTTAGCTACCTGAAGCGTTTCCCCATCGACCGCCTGAAGATCGACCGCTCCTTTGTGACGGACGTGACCAGCAATGCCAATGATCAGGCCATCACCGAAACCATCATCGCCATGGCGCAAAAGCTTAAGATCGCCGTGGTCGTGGAAGGGGTGGAGACGGCGGAACAGGTAGAATTCTTCAGGGAGAGAGGCTGCTACTGTATCCAGGGCTATTACTTCCATCGCCCCATGGAGGAGGAACCGTTCCTGAAGTTGCTGGACGGATCAGCTTAAGGGAATACCGCACCTTCTTTCCGTCACCCCGGCATGTAGTTAGCCGGGGTTCAGTGCTGAGCGTGGTTAACTGGATTCCGGCTAACAACATGCCGGAATGACGACTTTGCGCAATTTCATTGAGTTGAGCGCTTAAGTCAACGGCATTGGGGTCCGGGAGGGCAAAAGGCGGGCAAGGCTATACTGACCGTGACGAATGGCAAGCCAAACAATTGAGCAATAACTATGCGAAACAAAAATCCCACCCAGCATATCGTCCTTTATGAAATTCTGGGCTTTGGCCTTATCATCCTGCTCACCTGGCTGGATGAACTGATGAATCTGCCTTCGCTATTTTTCGGCGGTGATTATGTGTCAAATTACCCCGAGGCCATGATGGAATCATTCATTGTCTTGTGTGTAGCCATCACTGTCATTCTTTATACCCGAAAATTACTAGACAGGCTGCACTATCTCGAAGGGTTCTTGCGGGTCTGCGCCTGGTGCAAAAAGGTCGACAACGACGGCCAGTGGCTGGAACTGGAAGCGTATTTTCATCAACGCTTCAACACCCTAACCTCCCACGGGATGTGCCCCGAGTGTTTTGCCAGAGTCAGTCAAGAAGTTAACGATAAATCGCCTCCAACGGACAGTTTGGATTGAGCGGGGATTTTCACCGTGCCGCACCGACTCCGCTCCCGAGGGAAAGACAGGCGGTCGCCTGTCTGCCACCCCCGTCCCCGCAAATGCCGTTGACTTAAGGGGCAATGCTGTTCTCTTAACCGTTCATGGTGAGCCTGTCGAACCACCCGCCACGCATTGCCGAGCCCTTCGACAAGCTCAGGGCGAACGGATGAGTGCCTTAAGTCAACGGCATTGCCGTCCCCGCCCCCACATGGTTTTAGCGGGGATCCAGAGTATTGCAACTGACTGGATTCCGGCTCCCCTAATTTCTGACTCTGCGACGGAAGAAAAGGCATGAAAGATGAGTACCGAAATCAAGCCCTAAAGATCCTGCCGTGGGTCTGCGCAAAATGCGGACGGGAGTTTGCAGGCAAAAAACTGCACGAGCTGACGGTCCACCACAAAGACCACAATTACCGGAACAACCCGCCCGATGGCAGTAACTGGGAGCTGTTGTGCCTCTATTGCCACGACAACGAGCACTCCCGCGCACTTGAGTCCGAATGGCAGAACACTCGCGATTCGGATAGCAAAAAAAATCCGGCGGCGACCCACACCCCCTTTGCCGACCTCAAAAAACGATTTTCTGTGTCAGAGCATAAAGACAAGGACGGAACCAAATGATTGCGATGCCTACGTCCTTGAGACTCAAGCAATTGAGCGTAACCCCTCAAAAAAATGTTTGACATCGTAATATGAAAATTCATACGATGACCTTTAAGGATTCACTTGGTGAATCTCAGTGGTTTTTTTCTCATTTTGCAGGCTCATTACACCTGGCTCATTAATCAATCCAATACAGGTTGAATCATGAAAATTGAACTTGGCCCCCTGTCCCGCATTGAAGGTCACCTCAATGTGAAGACGACTGTCACGGACAATGTCGTTGTGGATGCCCAATGCGTCGGCGAGATGTTTCGAGGATTCGAGGTAATCCTGCGAGGCCGTGACCCCCTCGATGCGCAACAGATCACCCAGAGAATCTGCGGGGTTTGCCCCTATGCCCACGCCATCGCCTCTTCCTACGCCCAGGAAAATGCTTACGGAATCACGCCTCCCACCAATGGCCGCATCCTGCACAACCTGATTCAAGGGGCCAACCATCTCTACGACTACCTCCTGCAATTCTATCAGCTTTCGGCACTCGACTTTATCGATATCACCGCCATTGTCAATTACAAGGGGGCGGACCGGGAACTCGTGCAGGTGAAGGATTGGGTGAAGGCCGAACTGGCCTCGAAAAAGACCTTCGCCGGCGCCCCGTTTCTGCCTCGTCTTGAAGGGCAATATGTCAATAACGATGAGATCAATATCGGGGCGCTCAAGCACTATCTTGAAGCCATGGAGGTTCAGAAGAAGGCTAATCGGGCGGCAGCGATCTTCGGCGGTAAATTTCCCCACGCGACCGGGATATTTCCCGGCGGATGCGCCCAGCAGCCTACCATTGACCATATCTCCGCCTACCAGTCCTTGATCGAGGAGGTCAAAGATTTCATCCATCAAAAATATATCCCCGACCTTTTGGCCGTGGCCCAGGCCTTCCCCGCTTACTGGAATATCGGCCAAAGTCGCGGTGGATTCATGTCCTTCGGGCTACTCCCCCTCGGTCCAGGGAGCGACAGCAAACGGCTGTTCGCCTCGGGAGTGCTCTTGGATGGCAAAGTCATGCCTGCCGATTTCAATCTTATCACCGAAGACGTCAAATACTCGCGCTACTCGTCAGCCAGCGGCCTCAAAGTCAAAGAAGGAGAGTTGACGCCCGCCCCGGAAAAAAATGAGGCCTACACCTGGGTCAAGGCGCCGCGCTATAACGGCCAGATGGTTGAAGTCGGGCCGGCGGCAAGGATCATGGTCGACTATCTGCAGGGGAATAACCAGCAGGTGAAGGAACTGGTCGACCGCTTCGCAGGGCTTGCCGGCATTGGCCCCAAGGAGTTGAATTCAGTCCTCGGCCGTCATCTCTGCCGAGCGATCAGTGCGGTGGTGATTGCCGACTTTCTGCTCGATGAAACCGAAAGGATCGAACCTGGCGCCCCCTCCTCGCTTGAGCTGGAGATCCCCGCCACCGGCGAAGGCTTCGGCGCTACCGAGGCCTCCCGTGGGGCACTTTTGCACTATATCCGCCTGCAGGATCACAAGATCGAAAAATACGAATGCGTGGTGCCAACCACATGGAACTGCTCGCCCCGTGACGACAAGGGAAATCCCGGCGCCATGGAAACAGCGCTGATTGGCACCAAGGTGGAAAACCCGGCAATGCAGATTGAATCGGTACGGATCGTCCATTCGTTCGATCCCTGCCTGGCCTGTGCCGTTCATTAATTAGGAGGTTTCCGCGATGATGAACCGACGTGAATTCATGACCATGGCTGCCGCCCTAGGCGCCGCCTTTGGCGTGACCAACCTCCCAGAACCCGTGGCTGCGGCGCTCAAACAGATCGATCCCCAGACCATCCCCAAACTGCTCTACCTCCAGGGGCAGTCCTGCTCCGGATGTTCCATCTCTTTACTGCAGGCCCAGTCACCCTCGCCCCTCACCCTGATCACCAGGTATTCGCAGCTTGTCTTTCATGCCGATCTTTCGGCGACCAGCGGCTCCCAGGCCATGAATCTTATCGAGCGCCATATTACCGGAGATGCCGGACCATATATTCTGGTCCTGGAAGGGGCTATTCCCGAAAAAATGCCATCGGCCTGCATGATTGGCGATAAGTCCCTGGCAAGCCTCCTCGAATCGGCAGCCAAGACCATGGTCGCCGCCGTCGCCGTCGGCGCCTGCGCCTGCGATGGCGGAATCCCCGGCGCGGAAGGGAATCTGACCGGCGCTGTAGGGCTACCGGATTTCTTTCTCCAGCGTAAAATCGAAAAGCCGGTGATCCAGATCCGCGGTTGTTCCGTCCACCCCGATTGGGTCTGGCAGACGGTGGTACATCTGGTAAAAATCGGCATGCCAAAACTTACCGAACTCGGTTCGCCCAAACTCTTTTTTGCCCACACCATCCATGAAACCTGTCCCCGGTATCACGACTTCCAGCAAGAGATCTTTGCGGCGAAACTGGGAGACAACGGTTGCCTCTTTCAGCTCGGTTGCCTTGGCCCGCAGACCAAGGCCGATTGTCCAAACCGCTGGTGGAATGGCGGACAAACCTGGTGCATCAACGCCAGTGCGCCCTGTATCGGTTGCGCATCCCCCCTCTTTGCCAGACAAAAGAACATGCCGTTCTATCGGATGAAAAAACGGAAAGCGTAATCATAATATTTATTCATCAATCTCTCTTTAGATAAGACGAGGATACAAGACAATGATCAAACCTTTGCTTGCCAGTCGGTCGATCACCATGAAACTGGTTGTTTCAGTCGTGTTGACGCTGCTCGCCTCCATGCTTGTCGGCACTGTGCTGCTGAATAACTACGTCCGCCATGAGATGACCAGCGCCAACATGACCGCCGTAAACAACCTTGCTCAATCTCTGCAACAGGGGGTCAAGGATTCCCTGGAACGCGGCCAGATGAAAAATTTTCAAAAGCTTTTGCTGCTCCAAAAGGACATCCGTGGGGTCGTAGATGTCTCGCTGTATGATCGGCAATTGCGCGGCAACCTCTCCTCTTCCGGGGACTCCATTAAGGGACAGCCTTTGCCCGCCGAGGTGCAGAAGGAGATACAGAACATCAAGGAGCCGCTGGTCAAAGTCGGCCCCACGGCGATCAGGATATACACCCCGCAGATAGTGACGCCGGACTGCGTCCGTTGCCATCCCACCTGGCAAGAGAATGAACATGGCGGGCTGATTGTGCTCACCTTCGATTTAACGCCATTGAATCAAGCGCTGCAAAAACAAAAATTCATGCTCACCATGGGGTGTCTTGGCTTGCTCGCGGTCGTCATTGTCATAATTTTCCTCCTGGCTCGTTCTCTTACCCGGCCGGTGGTGCAGATGACCAAGGCCATGGCGCGTCTGGCCGACGGCGATTTGAACGTCGAAGTCCCGGCCCGTAACCGAAAGGATGAGATCGGCGAGATGGCCGCAGCCGTCCAGGTCTTCAAGAACAACGCCCTTGACCGGCAACGCCTGGCAGAGGAACAGGAGGCCAGCAAACAACGGACGGCCCAGGAAAAAACTACTCTCATGAACAAACTGGCCGCTGATTTCGAGGCCAATATCGGTGGGCTCATCAACGGGGTGTCCGCGGCTGTCGCCCAGTTGGAGGCCAGCGCCAAAAAAATGGCCGACACCGCTTCCCAGACCAAGATAAAATCCGATTCCGTGGCCATGGCCGCCGCCAACACCTCAGCCAACGTCATGACCGTCGCCTCGGCCACGGAAGAGTTGTCAAGCTCGGTTGGCGAAATCAGCCGCCAGGTCGCCCAGTCGGCCGGGGTCGCCCGCAATGCGGTGCAAAAGGCCACTCACACCAACCAGATGGTCGGCAGCCTGGCTAACGCTTCGCAAAAAATCGGCGAGGTCGTTAAACTGATCACCGATATTGCCGGTCAGACCAAATTGCTGGCCTTAAACGCCACTATTGAGGCCGCCCGGGCCGGCGATGTCGGCAAAGGCTTTGCTGTGGTGGCCAACGAGGTCAAGGAGTTGGCCAAACAGACCACCGCCGCCACCAAAGAGATCAGCGACCAGATCGCCGGTATTCAGGGCGCGACCAACGAGGCGGTCGAGGCAATCCGCGACATCGGCACCACCATCGGCGAGATCAATGAAATTTCGACAAACATCGCCGCTGCTGTCGAGGAACAGGGTGTTGTCACCTTGGATATCGCCCAGAACACCCAACAGGCGGCAACCGGGGCCAAGGCGGTATCCGGCGACATCTCCATCGTCGCTGCGGCGGCCGACGAAACCGGGGTGACCGCCACCCACGTCTTGGATGCCGCCTCGGAACTCAGCCAGAAGGCCAATGCCCTGCGCCACGATGTCACTCTCTTCC
>Ga0334722_10002502_pt1 | contig 20719 bp, 14 predicted proteins | sample C3_bottom_MG_FD_207210 | JGI IMG/M metagenome (GOLD analysis project Ga0334722, IMG submission 207210) | Sediment microbial communities from Yellowstone Lake, YNP, Wyoming, USA - C3_bottom | ecosystem: Environmental > Aquatic > Freshwater > Lake > Sediment | place: USA: Wyoming | collected... | reverse complement strand
GCCGCCGATCACACCAATGTGGTCAAGCCCAGCACCCAGGGTTGCACCAGCTCTTGTCACGTCGATACCGCCGGTAACCCCGGACCTGGCTTTGGCATGAATATCAGCCCCACCAACAACATGATCCATGACGACTGCACCTCCTGCCATAACATCATCACGGGTGGACTACGCACGGTTGCGGAGGTCAATAAACCCTATGTCGTCGCCATGCCTGACCCGGCCATCACGCCCAATAATCCTAAAGATGGCGGCGGTGAGTGTTCGGCCTGTCACGGCGCCAACTACTTCTTAATGCACAGCCACACCCACACCGTGGCCCTAAACACCACCGTTGAGCCGAAAGACCTTGCCAAGTCGGATCCGGGCCAGCCCTGCTCCTACTGTCATCAAACCAACGGCTGGAGTCAGATTATGGAAGCGCACGGGAATTCCTGTAACACCTGCCACACCGCCACCCGCCTGACCGGTCTCGATGGCACCCAGACGGTGGCGGATGTTATCGCCGCCAAGCCGGACACCCAGACCAACTGCCTCACCTGCCATTGGGACAAACAGACCCCAGCCGATCATGGCAATAACCATCTCTTCGGCTGGTCTGGGAATTGCGTGGATTGCCACGGCCCCGATACGACTGCAGTGATGGTCGTGCACAATAACAGCGACTGTGCTCTCTGCCACGTCAACCCCGGCACTGGCAATTACAATCGTCGCGCCGGCACCGCCGGTTCAGCCATTGGGGCCACAGTGACCAGCACCTGCACCGACTGCCATAACAGCTTTGCCTATCCGACTGGCGCCTTCCACCATCTGACCTCTAACGCGGTCAACGGTGTCTGTATCGCTTGTCATAAGACAATTAACGGCGTAAACCACAACGGCGATCATACCAACCTGGTGGCAGGAGGCCCCCCCTGCACCTGCACCACGACTTGTCACACCGGCACCCCTGGCAATACCAATGGGGTTCCGGTAAGCATGACGGACGACAAGGTCCATGACGCCTGCACCACCTGTCACACCAACAGCGGCCCACTGAAGGCCTCCTACACCAACGACCGCGGCAAGTTGATCCTCATGCCCGGCGGCGGAGTACCGCCGAGCAATGACGGTGGCGGCCCCTGCTGCGCCTGCCATGGCTTCTACTATTTCAACGAGCACGCCCACCACGGTCAAACGAATTCGGTGCGACCAAACTCTCTCTTTACGCCGGTCACCTCAAATTGCACCACTTCCGGCTGCCATCTCGCCACCAACTCACCGTTTATTGGCGGCGGGCAACCCCATGACGATTGTTACACCTGTCACAACTTCGACGCTGGTGGACTCAAAGGCAGCGCCACCGGTCACCAGTCCGGCGGTGAATGCACCACCTGTCACAGTGGCTACGTTGAGTTTAATGACCATAATATGCACACTGCTACCATCCATGCCGTGCTGCGGCGTAGCACAGACCTTTCAAACGGAGCACTCTGTGACACGTGTCATGGTCTTGGCGGCATGACCTCAAAGGAGTTCAGCAACACCTGGGGAGGTGCAACCGGCATCTATGCCCTCCATAACAACACCTGCACCACCTGCCATGACTCTACCCGCACGGTCAATGTCAAGGCCGGATATGCCGGTGTCCAGGCCATTATCCAGGATGACAACCTGACTATCGGTTGCCTGGATTGCCATGCGGATCGGGCCACTACCCATGGCGGCCACTCGCCGACCGACTTCCAAAACGATCCAAAATGTAACGGTTGCCATCCTGGCACGGATACCGTCGCTACTATCCACAATAACAATTGCGGACTATGTCATATCGATCCGCAGGGCGGCGGCCCTCGCCGGGCCGGCACAGATGGCAGCGCCCTCCTGGGCACCCAGGACGCTGATAACTGCCTGGTCTGTCATAACACCACGACCTACCCCACCGGTGCCATCCATCATGACACCCAGAATGCCACGGAGTACAATTGCACCTTCTGCCACGCCGCCGGCTCTTCCCATGCCGGTGATCACAGCGCCAAGGTCAGTGCCTCGCCCGAATGTGTTTCGTGTCATATGGCGACGGCGGGTACGGCAACCGGTATCCCTCTAAGCACCAACGACAACAGGGTGCATGATGCATGCTCTACTTGCCACAATTCAAACGGCACTCTGCGGACGGCCTATGGTAAGGCTATCAGCATGCCTGCCCATGGAGGGAGCTGCACCTCCTGCCATGGTGACTACTTCCTCAACCATGTCAAGGTAGGAAACCACAACAGTTTCCTGACCAAAGCTACCGCTTCCTGCTTGTCCTGCCACGATCAGACTGGCACGGCGGACGTCGTGGCCAATATCCATAATAGTAACTGTGCCAAATGCCACGATCCGGTCACTCACGCCATGATTAACGGCACGACCATAGCCAAAATTGTAGGAGGAGTGACCTATATGATTGGCGATGCCCGTAAACATGGCTATGGAGCCACCTCTTCTTGCGCGGTTTGTCACTCATACAACGCCAGTGTAAACGTGCTTGCCAACCATCCGACTTACGACATGACCCATGAAACCAATGTAGGGGATGAAGTTTTCTGTGCAGGGTGCCATGTGGCTGTTTTATCGCCGTACACTGATGGCGATGCGGGAGGTAACCCGGAAGTCCATAACAGGCTGGGCTGCGGCACCTGCCATAACACCAGTGCCGGTTATGTCCTGAAGGGCAGTGCCTTGAACCATTTCGTGGGTGAACCGAGTTCCTGCTCAACCTGCCATAACGGGAATAAGTATTATCCGGTTAACACAACAGTAACAGGGCATACGGCACCATAACAACGGCTCCGCCTGCTCCAAAACAGAAAGCCTCGACAGGTTCACTGTCGAGGCTTTCTGCGTTTAGGAGCCGTTACGAAAAATATCTTCTATTCTGCCTGTTTCCGTACGGCTCCTTACTCTGTTCAGTCCCCCCTTGGGGATGCCGTGCTCGCCATCCAGATGAAGAGGTTATTTTGTGACAAGGCTTACTCAAACAATCAAGGTGCTCCCGTAGTTAAAACACCTGGCAGCCCCCCGATTATCTCGCCTGAGTTAAATAATCCAGCTGCTCTTGTAACTGATTCTCCTCGCTATCACTTAACGCAAATTTGAGGCCCAAACCTTGCTGCCGGCCCTGCTGCTCTACCCGGACCACGGCAGCCGTATTGATGGTCACCTCCCGGCTGATCACGGCATTCTGGCCAGCCAAGGACAGGGTGCAGGGCCCGATCATATCGTTGAGTCCAACACTATGGCTCGGCTGACCAAGCAGTTTCGCCCCCCCCATGCTAATATTTTCCATATGGCAGATATTCACCAAAGCGCGGCCACGAATAAAAAAGGTCGCCATTGAGCCAGGCAAAGCCGTAATTCGTGGGCCTTGGCGCAGTTCCAACGAATACAGGGATTCAGGCAGCATGGTAGCGAGGATAGACTCGCTATCGCGGGTTACAGGGCAGGAAAATCCCAAAATCGGCAAGCCGCTTAACTTGAACAATAAATCCCGGACCTGATAGGCATTATCCAGCCCTGACGGACGCGTAATGAGAAGATACGGGACACGCCGGTGGGTATGGAGAGCCACAATTCGGCTCTGCAAAGGGCGGTCTCCCTGCCGTTGCAGAGTGATCGAAAATTGGCCGTCAATCAAAGCACGGATGGCCTCCATAATCTTCTTAGAGTCCGTTGACCATAATTGTCTGCTCAAATTTCCCATTCATCCACCCATCGTTTGCGTTTTAGGAGCTGTCACGAAATAATAACATCTTCTTTTCTGTTGGTTTGTACAGCTCCTTACTCTGTTCAGTCCCCCCTTGGGGGATGCCGTTCTAACCCTGATGAAGATGTTATTTTGTGCCAACGGCTTACTGTCAATATGCCGCGGATGCCTTGCCTTTTTTATTGACCGCTCCATGCTGTATAGTATCGACAACTCTCCGTACCTGATAAACAATTTCATCAAAAAATAGCACAAATTCAAAAAACCAGGAACCAAGACTTCTGGCGAAACGGAAAACACCCGCCTGATCGTGCGCCCCTTATTCTTCAGCTATCCGAGTTCGTAAACGTAACGAAGGAGAACGAACAATTGATTGACAACCCCACGTCAGGCTCCTATACTTTATCCTAGTGATCAATGTACCGAAATGAACGACATAAAGGACGCCACCATGCGCGAAACCAGCTATCTCAAAGAAAACAAAAAGGCTCTTGACCTTCTCCGGCGCATCGCCCGCTTCGAGGCCTTTTCCGATGAGGAACTCGACACATTTCTGGCGGTGGGAAAACTTAAGGAATACGAGGCCGGCGAGACCATCATCAAGAAGGACGAAACAGACCACTGGGTCTATTTCCTGGTTTCCGGGGAAATCAAAATCGTCAAAGGCGAGAAGACCTTCGCCATCCTCAAGCATGGTGGCGACCTGTTCGGCGAGATGGGTGTCATCGACGGCGCCCCCCGTTCCGCCAGCGTCTGGGCACTGACCAAGACCATGGTCCTGGGGCTTGACTGCTCAACTCTCACGGAACAGAGAAAAGAGCTGGCCAGCGTTTTCCAGTACACCGTCTTCCGACTCTGCGCCGAATCCCTGGCCGAACGGCTGCGGTTGACCAATGAGGAAGTCCTTCGCCTGCAGGCCGAAATCAAACAAAAAGACGCCATGATTGCCAAACTGACCAAGAACGGCAAAGACGAGACCATGTGGCTCTAACCTTCGTAAACGTTCAGCAGCAGGGCTATAGCGCGCAGGCCGATTTCAAGTTTATACCGCCCTTGCGGGGTACATCTGCGGCACTGCTGAATGTTTACAGTTCAAAAATTGCGGCACGTTTTTCATTCCTGGCAAACGATTACCTAACCGTCACAGACCGACCAGCTCCAGATCTCCCCATACCCCCAAATTCTCTCCCTTAATGATCAAAACGCCGCGTACCCCATTAATGGTGGTAGCCAGCGCCAACGCCTGATTGATATCCCGATCATTCTTAGTCGCGTTGCCGATTCTGGTGGCAACCGCATCCGCCAAAGCCGTGGAGGCCGACAGCACAGTCACCGCATCGGCCTTGCCCAGACTAATAGAAGGACCAACTGTGGCCGATGAGGTGCAAATCCCGATGGGTGTTTGCTCGGCCCGCAACCGGATGCCAACCTTATTGCTCAGGGGCGAAGCCCCGGCGAAGATGGCCACCGTGGCCTCCACTTGACGCTGCAGATAGATATCCCCTCCATTTTCCACTACGATCTCGCTAATCCCGTGCCGCTCCAGCAAGCCCCGGCCAACAAACTCGGCAATCACCCCGGCCACCGCCGCCATCGGACCGACTCCGGCGGCAATTGCTGCTCGATGCATCTCCTGAACCAGGGCCGGGGCCAGCCGGTCAAGCGGCAAAGGGCTCATGGCCGGTTGAAAATCGGGATTCCTGGCAATGTAATTTTCCAGCTGATTCCGGTACTGGCGAACAAGATCGAGTGCCGTTCCCGAGACGTCCAGCGGCGCCAGGATCTGCAAGTCGGTCTCCCCGAGTCTAACCTCACAGGAAACGAGCCCCTCCGCCCCGACCTGACCTCGATAGGTCCGTTCCCGATACGAATCCGGCGAGGGTTTATGCTTTGTTTGTTTTGCGGTCAATGCTATGATGGGAAAGTTGATTGAATGATACGCTGCTTCACCCCTTACCACCTTCGGGAATCCATGCCCCAAAGCCGAAAATCTCTGATCATCTTTACCCGCTTCCCGGAATCCGGCAAAACTAAAACCAGGCTGATCCCGGCACTTGGCGCTGATGGAGCTGCCGCCTTGCAACGCCAAATGACCGAGCACACCTTGCGTCAGGCCAAGGCCTTCAGCAACCGATATGATATTGCCCTGGAAATACATTTTCAAGGCGGCGATCACGCAGCAATGGCGCGGTGGCTTGGTCCGCATGCCTTCAAACTACAAGCCTCCGGGACTCTCGGCAAGCGGATGAATCAGGCGTTTGCTCAAGCCTTCGCCGGGGGGATGACTCCGGTGGTTCTCATCGGCACCGACTGTCCCGGACTTACCGAAGGCGGCCTGCACCAGGCTTTTCTGGCCCTACAGGAGAGCGACCTGGTCTTAGGCCCGGCTCGGGATGGCGGCTATTACCTGATCGGCCTTAACGAGCCACGACCCTTTCTCTTTGACGATATTGACTGGGGGACACCCTCGGTTCTTGAACAAACCCTGGCCAAGGCCAACTCCCTGAACGTCAGCCAACTGGCAGCCCTCCATGACATCGACCGACCTCAAGATCTCGCCCATTTCGATTATCATCCCTGCCCGCAATGAGGCGGCAACGATCAAGGCCACGATTGAACGCACCCGACAGGAAAGCATCCTGGAAGTCATCGTGGTCGACGGCAACAGCACCGACGATACGAGGGCAATCGCAAGCCAGCTCGGTGCCCGGGTCATTGGCTCGAATCCTGGCCGCGCCCTGCAAATGAATGCCGGCGCGGCCATTGCCGGGGGAGAAATTCTCCTGTTTCTGCACGCCGACACCCTGCTGCCTGCCGATTTTACCACTCTACTAACCGAGATCCTGACACGCCCCGGAATCTCGGCTGGCGCCTTTGCCCTCGCCCTTGATCTGCCAGGCTGTGCGCCCCGCCTGCTGGAAAAAGCCATCCATTTCCGATCCACTTTTCTGCAGATGCCCTACGGCGACCAGGCGATTTTTCTCTATCGCCAAAAATTTCTTGAAATAGGGGGCTATCCTGAAGAACCAATCCTGGAAGATGTCTTGCTCATCCAGCGCTTGAAGCAATCAGGCCGCATCGGCATCGCAAGCCAAAAAGCACTGACCTCGGGGCGGCGATGGCAACGTCTGGGTTTGGTCAAGACCACCCTCATCAATCAGGGCATCATGCTGGGGCATCTACTTGGCGTCTCGCCCCAACGTCTTCAGCGTTGGTACGGGATCGCTCAGAAAATCTGACAGGACCGGCGGTTTCTTGGGGAGCAGTTCGGCCTGAAGGTCTTTATCCTTAATGATCGAAGTGACCCATTGCGAGCTGATCGTCAAATATTTTGTAAAAAAGGCCTTTTCGATAAAAACGCTGCTATTTGAAAAAATCCCCGTCAATGCCATGAACACCAACGTCGTGATGAAACCGGCCTTAGCCAACCCGAAAACCGCGCCCATCAGCCGATCGAACCAACCCAGGAAAGAGATCTGCATCACTTTTTTGAGGCCTAGGCCAAGCAGCATGATCCCGACATAAGTAGTGAAAAAAAGCAGGGCGTAGGTTACCACAAAGCGAAGCTGTGGATTGCCAATCTGGCTCAGATGCTGGGACCAGGAAGGGTAGTAGGTTCCAGCCGCCACATAGCCCAACCCCAAGGCCAGCAAGAAACTGATCTGCCTGACAAAGCCAATCCAAATGCCCCTGGCCAGGAAAAAAACAGCCACGGCAATAACGCCGATATCAAGTGCAGTCATAGATGTTCCAGAAAGAGTTGATTACGTAGACCACCAAGCGAGCCAGGCCTGCCCGAGTCACCATTTTCCCCTCTGGCAACGTTTCAGCAGGATCCTCTAATTTCTTTCCTTGAGGTACTTTTTCAGGTGAAAAATAGCAAGCGCTTTTCCTCTGAGGATTGGCAAGCAGAGTCATTCCTCTCCTCCACACAGCTCAGCACCTGCCGGGCACTATTCTTTCGCAACGCGAAGGAGATGTCCCTTTCCGTTCTCAGCCTCCCACGACTCAATGCTGACTTAAAAGACAGGAATCCGGCCAGCACCTACCTTACCCCCTCCGAACTGGAACGCTTGGCTTCGTTCACTTTTGCCAAAAGGCATGTTGAGTGGCTGGGCGGACGGATTGCCGCCAAAAAAGCAGCGATGGCCTTACTGGCGAGCAGATCCTGTCCGCCAATCGTCTGCCAGGATGTGTCGGTTGAGACCCATTCAACGGGACGCCCCTTTCTGCGTTGCCAGACAGACCCCAGCGCCATCCTCCCTGAAATCTCAATCTCGCATAGCGGCAATTACGCTGCCGCCCTATCGGTGATGGGCCAAAGTTGCGGTATTGATCTCCAACGAATCACCACCACGGTGCTCACGGTCCGCGAGCGTTTTGCCTCGAACTCCGAACTGGAGTTGATCCTCTCCAAGCGCCACTCCCTCGAAAAGTCAGCAGCGCTCACGCTTCTTTGGTCTGCCAAGGAGGCCTTGCGCAAGGCCATTGTCTGCCAACCGCTCGTCGGCTTCTCCGAGATTACCCTCCTCAGCCTGGAAGGGAATCCGCAGAACGGGATGACTGGCCATTTCTCCTGCCCACGCGTCTCTCCGGTTCTGCTCCCCGTTTTTTTGCTCCTCCGCGACGAATACGCCTGCGCCATCGTCGTGGTAGCCCCATCCACCTAAAAGCTTGCCTCTTTAACTCCTTTCCTGCAAATAGGGGGGGATTGGAACTCTCCAGTTCAAACCGAAAAACGAGCAAAGCCCTGAGCCGTTACTTGGAAGCAGTACCGCAGATGTACCCCGCAAGGGGGAAAACGCAGCAGATGCGGTACTGCCGAACAGTTACGGGGGAGTTAGTGCGCCACCTTCAGCAGCAGCCGGTTAGCATCGAGATCGACCGGGATAAATTGGAAACCGTACAAGCTGCGGGGCTGATTTCCCTCCATCAGGATGGACTCAACCATACGCCGAAAAGGGTCCGCCTTCCATTCCGGCAGGGCTAAATGATACAAATAATAGTAGGCGAACTTATGCAGGTCGATCCATATGTAATCGGTCTCAGCGAGAATTTTTTCCCGTTGCGCTTCGTTCGCCACATTGAAATTTTGCAATGAAGCCAGCGATTGAAAGCGATCCGGCGCGATCACCATGATATGGGCCAGAAGATCGTCCTCCGTCATCAGACGTCGGGTCGAAAGGGGGATATTTTCATCCTCCAACAAGGTCATGGCCGTGGATATCATAGGGGAAGTGTAGGCAGGATCAAGATGCTTGTAGGTCTCAAGTCGCGAGAAATCAAATGCCGCCATGAGAACTACAACGACAAGGGCCAGAGCCCCCAAACGCACGGCGTTTCGTTTTTGCAGAATAAATTGTCCGTATCGAACCAGCGCCGCCACACCTATCGAGCAACTGAAGGCATAAATCAAATCACAATACCGTTCCAGGTTGAATGTCCCATTTAACAAAAACACATTCGCCGTGATGATGATCATGCTTGCAAAAACAGTAAGATAGCGCTTACGCTTAAAACAACAGGCGCCGGCAATCCCTGCAACAGCCAGAATAAACAACAACCTGATGTTATACGTGCCAGAGAACTCCTCCTGCATGACATCGGATATATATTTGATTTTGTTGTTGTCAAAGGATGGATCGCCAAGGCCATTGCTCGTGACTGGCTTCACATAGCCCACTGCAGCGCCGGAGTTGAGCCGGCGGAGGCTCCCTTGAATCTGCATGATGATGCCGACAAAGACCAACAGAGAGATCAAGGCCCAAGCTGAAAAGGTGAGAAGTTCACGCCAATCTTTCTTGAACAAAGTCAAGAGCCAGATAACCCCGAGGATTGCCACCGCCTCAATCCGGAACTGTAGAGTGAGTACAAGCAGAAGCCTGCCCAGGCCTTTCAATCGCGGGTGATAATAATAAAAGCGGAGACCGGCGAATAGGGTGGTAATCGCGTAGATTGTCGATTCCGAGAAGATAAACTCTCCTTGAAAGGCCCATAGAGAGAGAAAAAAGGCGAAAATACCAGCCAATCTTCCCCCAAAGTCAGTGGCAACGCCGACTAACGACCAGACGCAGGCCGCCATGACCAGGCAGAGGCCGAGCTTAAAGACAATATGCCCGCCAATCAGGCTCATCTGGTAGAGAAGCCCCAATAGCACCACCTGCCCTGGTTTGGCAAAGGCAACCCCGATACTGCCGATCAAAGGGGGACGAAAAAGGATGTTCCAGTAGGCGACTTGACAGATGCTGTCGCCGCCCATGTGGAGGAGAAGCAGATAATCGCCGTACAAGACGTACAGGTAAACTGTGGCGAGGATAACGACGCTGAACTCGTACCAGCGGTTAGAGAGTCGCCCTGAAGCCAAGCCAATTCCGGCCAGACAAAAAAAGAGGCAATGGAAAGAGGAGAAGAAGTCGGTAGCGCTGGAGAAATTCCGCCCTAAAAATGGCAGGTCATAGGAGAAGAGCAGCAGCAGGATCGGCCCGGCGGCCAAGAATAGCAAACCATGGTGCCATGCCTTAGCGGGCAAGGCAGGCGTCCCGGCCTCAAAGGGGAAAAGGCGGCGAAAGCCACCCGTCTGCAAATTATTACCAGAAAATAAATTGAGTTTCAATGGCCAGCTCCTAGAGAGTCTCTCAACTTTCTGAGTTGGTGTAACCGATTAAAATTATGGTCAATATAATGTTTATTTTGTCCGTCATTCCGGCACTCTGTTCCGTTCTCGCTTGGCGGAGGTGTGTTTAACCGGAATCCGGTGTTCCTTGCTGGCTTCAAGTACGCAATCAAGGCGGCGCAGCGCGGTGAAGGGAAGGATCTCCTTGCTGTATCTGGTCGGCAACCGACCAGATGGGGGAGGAAGGGGCTTGCTGGTTCATAGACCAAAAAATCGCTGATAAAAAAAGCCCGAAACCATTGAGGATTCGGGCTTATCTTTGGACTTATCCGGACAAGGACTTCTCTGGACAAAAAAATAAATTGGCGGAGGAAGTAGGATTCGAACCCACGGAACTTTCGTTCAACGGTTTTCAAGACCGCCGCCTTAAACCACTCGGCCATTCCTCCCCTTTTTTTAAGGACATTTACCATGTCAATTCTGGCCTGTCAATGCTGGTGCCGGCCTATTTTTTTACGAGCGTCCCCTGCCGCAATTTTCCTCTGCCAGATGAGTCCTTCCTCACGGTCAACCAAGGGTCTGTAACGCTTCGCTCAATTTCTGGATCCCATGAATTTTCATGCCGCTTACCCCAGCCTTTGGGGCGTTGGCGCTGGGGACAATGGCTTGCCGGAAGCCGTGCTTGACCGCCTCCCGCAAGCGCTCCTGACCATTGGGCACCGGCCTGATCTCGCCGGCCAAACCAATCTCGCCAAAGATCACCATGTCATTCGGCAGAGGCCGGTCCTTGAGGCTGGAGATGATCGCCAGCACCAGCGCCAGGTCAGCGCTGGTTTCAATCACCTTGACTCCGCCCACCACATTGACAAAGACATCCTTGTCGAAAGTCGCCACCCCGCCATGCCGGTGCAGCACCGCCAGCAACATGGTCAGACGATTCTGGTCGAGACCAACGGCCAGACGGCGCGGATGCTCGGAATAACAGGTGTCGATCAGGGCCTGAATCTCCACCAGCAGCGGGCGACTTCCCTCCCAGACCACCATCACGGCGCTGCCCGCCATCGCCTCCTTGGTTCGGGACAAAAAGATGGCGGAAGGGTTCTTGATCTCCTTCAGGCCAGTCTCGGTCATGGCAAAGACCCCAAGTTCATTGACTGCGCCGTAGCGATTCTTAATGGCCCGCATCATCCGATAACGGGAATCGCTGCCGCCCTCGAAATAGCAGACAACATCGATGATATGCTCAAGCACCCTGGGACCGGCCAAGCCCCCGGACTTGGTGACATGGCCGACCAGAAAAATCGCCATCCCGCTCTGCTTGGCGAAACGGGTGAGGTAGGAGGCGGACTCGCGCACCTGGCTGACCCCGCCGGGGGCGGAGTCGACGCCCGCCACCTGCATGGTCTGGATGGAGTCGATGACCATCACCGCCGGTTTTTCCTGGGCCGCCACCGCGCAGATCCGCTCGACCTGGGTCTCGGCCAACAGCAGCAGATCCCGGTCCGGCAGCCCCAGCCGTCTGGCGCGCATGGCGATCTGCGGCAGGGACTCCTCGCCGCTGACATACATCGCCTTCACCCCCTTGAGGCTACAGCAAACCTGCAGCAGGGCCGTGCTTTTACCGACCCCCGGATCACCGCCGATCAGCACCACCGACCCCGGCACCAGGCCGCCACCTAACACTCGGTCAAGCTCGGAGAGACCTGTGCCGATGCGTGGGAATTGATCGATCTCGACCTCGGCCATTCGCTTGACCTGGGCCTCGGTCCCGGCAAAACCGACACTGCGCAAGGCCTCGGCCACCTGAGCGGGGGCAGCCTCCTCGACGCAGTTCCACTCCTGGCACTCGGGACACTGGCCGGCCCATTTGCCCAACAAGACGCCGCAGGCGCTGCACAGATAATTTTTTTTGGCTTTTATGACCATTTCGCTTCCCAGCGCGTACCTATTTAGCAAGACCAATCATTTTATGATCATCTCCTTTCCCGCAGAGACGCAGAGAAAATCATTCCCCAGCTCTACCTCCCTGGAACTCGAACGTCAATCCAACTCAATCATAATTGTCCCTATCCCCGTTTTTTGTCATCCTCTGCGCCTCCGCGCGCGATCAGTCTTTATTGCCAACGAAGGCCCTTTTCACCAGTTTCTGGAATCCATCGAAATAGGTATAGAACACCGGGGTGACATAAAGGGTAATGATCTGGGAGAAGAGAAGGCCGCCGACCACCGCCAGCCCCAGGGGACGCCTGGATTCAGCGCCGGCGCCGAGCCCCAAGGCAATGGGCAGGGTGCCCATGAGGGCGGCCATGGTGGTCATCATAATGGGCCGAAAACGGATGCTGCACGCCTCAAGGATGGCCTCCAGCGGCTGTTTTCCCTCCTTGCGCTCGGCTTCAAGGGCGAAGTCAATCATCATGATGGCATTTTTCTTGACCACGCCAATCAGCATGATCAGCCCCACATAACTGTACACAGAGAGCTCGGCCTTGAACAGGTACAAGGTCAAGAGCGCCCCGAAGCCGGCAAAGGGCAGCCCGGAGAGAATGGTCAAGGGGTGAACGAAGCTCTCGTAGAGAACCCCCAAGACGATATAGATCACCAGTATCGCCAGCACGATGAGGGCAAGCAGCCCGGCCTGCGAGGCCTTGAAGGCCTGAGCCGTGCCTGCGAAGCTGCCGCTGATGGTTGGCGGCAAAATTTCCTGAGCCGCCTTTTCCACCGCCGCCACCGCGTCGCCAAGGGAGAAGCCGCTCTCGGTGTTGAAGGCGAGCGTCACCGCCGGCAACTGGCCGGCGTGATTCACGGCCAGCGGGCCAAGAGATCGCTTGGTGGTGGTGGTGGCGGAGAGGGGGGCTAGACCGCCGTTGGCGGAGTGGAGATAGAGGAGGTCGAGGGCCTTGGGGTCGGACTGATACTCCGGCAGGAGCTGGAGGATCACCCAGTATTGGTTGGTCGGGGTGTAGATGGTCGACACCTGGCGGGCGCCATAGGCGTAATAGAGAGAGTTTTCGATCTGATCGGCGGACAGGCCCAAGGCTGCGGCATGCTCCCGGTCGATGTCGATGTCGAGTTCAGGATTTTTGAGCTGCAGATCGCTGGTCACATCCTGAAGACCGGGGATCTCTTTCATTTTCGCCTCAAGCTTCGGCGCCATCTGATACAGCTCCTGCAGATCCTGCCCTTGAATGGTGAACTGATAGAGACTCTTACTTGCCGCCCCCGGCATCCTGATCAATGGCGGCACCTGGGGGAAGGCGCGGATACCGGGGATTTGGGCGAGCTTTGGCCGCAGTGCGTCAATGATCTTTTCGGCGCTGAGTTGCCGTTCTGCCCTCGGTTTCAAGCGCATGAAAAAACGCCCCTGATTGCCGGCGGCGGAACTCCCCCCGGCCCCGGCGGCGGACATAAAGGCCTCAATATTCGGCTCGGTGGCGACCACGGCGGCTAAGGCCTGCTGATGGCGGACCATGGCCTCAAAGGAGATGCCTTCGATGCCCTCGGTGCTGACACTGATCCGGCCCGTATCCTCCACCGGAAAGAGCCCCTTGGGGACAAGACCGAACAGATGCACCGTACCGGCCATGAGTAATAAGGAAAAGACGACGGCCGTCTTGCTGTGCCTGACGAACCAGGCAAGGCTGATTTCATACCAATGCAGGGTGCTATCAAACATCCGTTCCGAGAGGTTGAACAGCCAGCCGTGCTTGACCTCGCCATGCGCTTTCAGCATTCGGCTGCACATCATGGGAGTCAGGGTCAGCGAGACAAAACCCGAGATCAGGATGGCGGAGACGATGGTCACCGAAAACTCGCGGAACAGCCGGCCAATAATGCCGCCCATGAACATCAGGGGGAGAAAGACCGCAGCCAGCGAAATCGTCATAGAGAGGATGGTGAAGCCAATCTCCTGGGCTCCGTCCAAGGCGGCCTGCATTGGTTTTTTGCCCATCTCGATATGGCGGACGATGTTCTCCAGCATGACGATGGCGTCGTCCACCACGAAACCTAGGGAGAGGGTCAAGGCCATCAATGACAGGTTGTCAAGGTTGTAGCCAAAGGCATACATGACCGCAAAGGTTCCCACCACACTCATCGGCAAGGCGAGACTCGGGATCAGGGTGGCCGGGACATTGCGCAAAAAGACGAAGATAACCAGGATCACCAGCGCGAAAGTGAGGAGCAGGGTGGACTGGACATCGTTGACCGAGGCCTGAATGGTCAGCGAGCGGTCGTACAGCACATCGAGCTCCACTGCGCCGGGGATCTGCTGCCTGAGCCCGTTCATGATATCCTTGACATCCTTGACGACCTTGACCGTGTTGGTGCCCGGCTGGCGCTGGATGGCGAGGACAATGCTGCGCACCCCTTCTCCATTGCTGTAGTACCAGTTTGCCGTTTTATCATTTTGGACACTGTCGGTAACCTCACCCAACTCACCCAAGTGGACCGGCGCGCCGCCCCGGTAGGCCACCACCAGCGCCTGGAAATCGGCCACTTTGGTGAGTTGGCCGGAGGCCTTGAGGGTAAGGGTCTTTTCCGTGCCCCACAGGGTGCCGGTGGGCAGGCTGACATTGCCTTTCTGGATGGCGGTCGCCACCTCGTCCAAGCCGATCCCCTTGGCGGCCAAGCGTCTCGGGTCAACCTGTATCCGCATTGCATACTTCTGCGACCCGTACACCAGCACCTGCGCCACTCCCTGCACCATGGAAATCCGTTGGGCGAGCAAGGTCTCCCCGTATTCGCTGAGGGTGGACAGGGGCAGGGTCTTTGAGGTGAGGGTCAGATAGAGGATGGGGTCGGCGGCAGGATTGACCTTCTGCAGCGAGGGGGTGACGATGTCCTTGGGCAGATTGGGCATCGTCTGGGCAATTGCCGCCTGCACGTCCTGGGCCGCGGCATCGATGTCGCGCTCCAGGTTGAAGGTCAGGATGATGGTGGAGACCCCCAGGTTGGAGGATGAGGTCATGGAGTCGATGCCGGCTATGGTGGAAAATTGCTTTTCCAGCGGGGTCGCTACCGCAGACGCCATGGTCTCGGGATCGGCCCCGGCCAGTGAGGCCCTGACCTGGATGGTAGGGAAGTCCACATTGGGAAGATCGCTCACCGGCAGAGCCCGGTAGCCCATGACACCGAAGAGAAGGATGGCCACCATGACCAGGGTGGTTGCCACTGGCCGGCGGATGAAAATGGCGGCGATATTCAAGGGGTTTTCTCTCGCGCCGCCGGGTTTCCTTTCTTGCTGGCTGGCATGTCCTGCGTGGCTTCGGAACCAGCGGCGGTCTTGCGCTCTCCCGATTCGGCGTCAAGGCCTGATTTCTCAATGACTTTAGAGCCCGGAGTCAAGCGCAACTGGCCGTCAGTCACCACGGTTTCCTCAAGTTTGAGGCCTTCCGTGATCACGGTATCTTCCTTGGCCGCTATCCCTGGTTTGACGAGGCGTACGGTAGCCACACCCTCCGCGCCCACGACATAGACATAGGCGCCTTTTTGGCCGGTCAGTACGGCCGAGGCCGGGACCACTAATGCTGATTTGAGGGTACGCAGGGTCATGGTAGTATCCACGAACTGGCCCGGCCACAAGGCATGGTCGAGGTTCGGCAACTCCGCCTTTAAAGCGATGGTCGCGGTGGCCGGGTCCACGGCATTGTCCACAAAGACCAGCTGCCCCTCCCGCGCTTCACCGCCGCCTGGCGTCGTTACTTTTACGCGCATGGCCTCCTGCTCGCGGTATTTCAAGATTTCGGTTAATTTCTCCTCGTTTACCGAGAAACGCACCCGGACCGGTTCAATCTGATTGACGACGACCAAGGGGTTGGTGTCATTGGCCTTGACTAGATCGCCCTGCTTGGCCAGCAGGGCGCCGGTCTGACCGGAGATTGGGGCATGGATCTCGGTATAGCCGAGCTGGATATCGACGATCTCGATCGCCGCTTTGGTGGATTCGGCTGTCGCCCGGGCGGCCTGACAGGAGGCCTCGCTGGCATCAAGAGCAGCCTGGGCTGCGGTCATATCCGTCACCCGCTGATCATGCTGTTCACGGGTGACAAAGTCTTTTTGCACAAGTTGCTCATACCGCTTGGCCATGGCCTCGGAGTTGTGCAAATGCGCGACGGCGCTTCGGCTCTGGGCTTCAGCGTTTTTGACTTGGGCCTCATCCCGGGCAAGGTTCGCCCGCAGTTGCTTGAGGTTCCCCTTGAGCGGCGTTTGGTCGATCACAAACAGGACTTGCCCGGCTGTGACAAAGTCTCCCTCCTGAAAACGAATCTCGGTGAGGATGCCGCCGACCTGAGCGCGGACGGGCGAGGATTGGGAGGCTTCAACCCCGCCAATGGCTCGGATCTCAACCGGAACGTCGGCGGCCCTGACCTTTGCCGTCAGCACGGGTACTGCCGGCTTTTTCTTTTTATCAGCCATGCCAGACTGTTCCTGCCCCCCAGCTTTGCTGCAGGAAGTAAGCCCAGCTGCAATCAGCAACAGCAAGGGGATACATATCCATAAAATGTTATATTTTTTGTTTGTCCAAGTGGTGTTGTTCATGAGTTTCGACCGTGCTTCCACTTCATTTCTTTGGTTTGGTCCCGACGGAGTAATATGCTTCGCCGTTGAGCCCCAGCATGCCGGTATCGTGAGCAAGTTGGGCCACGGCGGTGCGCCATTGCCAGCCGGCCTGCACCTTCTGGGATCGGGCTGCCGCCAGGTCTGATTGCGTGGAGACCACCTCCAAACCGGTTCCCACCCCTTCCTTATAGCGCTCCGCCGCCACTGCCGCCGATTGCTGGGCGCTGGCAAAAAGATCCTCCACGACCCGCACATTCTCGATAGCAGTCTGCAGCGAGTAGTAAGATTGAAAGACCTGGAGCACCACCTGTTGCTCCATCGCGTTGTTCCTTTCGGCTTGGCCTTGCGCCTCGGCGTTGGCCTTGGCGAGGTCATAGGTGTTGGCGTAACCGGTGAACAGCGGCACCCGGAGGATAAGGCCGGCGGTATAGATATCCTCTCGTCGATCAAAAGGTCCATTGGCGGCGGCCGTATCCACTTGGAACCAGGTTGCCGTGGCTGTGCTTACCAGGGACAGGGTAGGGCTGCCATCGGCGCGAATTTTTTCCGTTTGGGCGACACTGGCCAAATACCGGGCTTGGGCGGCGGCCAAATCGGGGCGTTGGGCCAAGGCTGTGTCAATTAATTCATCCACCTTTTGGCCAACAGCACTTGGCGAAATTTCCCCAGGATTATCTTCAATATCAAAAGGAATATTAGCCGGCACCCCCATGGTCGTCGCCAATGCCCCCCTGGTCGTAAAAATGGCGCCTTGAGCAGTCTGTAGAGCGAGCCGGGCCAGGGAGTGGGCAGTCTTCATTTGCAGAACATCGGCAATGGTCGCGGTGCCTGCCTGATGCATGGCCTCGGCCGCTGCCAGATGCTGTTCGCTGTCCTTGAGGTCGGCTTGAGCAGCCACGACAAAGGCCTTGGCGGCCATGTATTGGAAATAGGCTTTTTCCACCGCCAAAATCGTATCCTGGAGTGTCGCATTGTGACTCCAGTTTGCTGCCAGAAGTGACTGCAGTGCCTTCTCCCTGGTGGCATCACGGCCACCGAAATCAATAAGCAGACAGGAAAGGTCAAGGCTAGGCCCCTGGCTTTGCTGAGGGGTACGGGTCTGGGCATTACTGTCGTGGGTTTCCTTCAAGACAATGGAGCCACCCATGTTTACGGTTGGGAAATAGGCGGCTTGCGACGATCCGTAGCCGGCCGCTGCGGCTTGAGCATCGGCCCATGAGGCCTTGGTGACGGGATTGTTACGGAGGGCGGCATCCAGGACATCGGCCAGTCCAAGCCGTTGTGAATCAAAATTCGACGGAATGGAGGGTTCTTTGACCAAGGTGGAGGCGGTCGGCGTGGCTTTGGCAGTTGTGAGGGGCTTCCCAAAAGCACTAGCAGCTGGCGCAGTGTTTTCGGCCTGCCCGCCCGGAGAATGGGGGAGGCAGGCCGAAAGTGTAACAAGCAAGGTCAAAATCAGCCTCTGGCTGTACAGTGCCAGAGTGTTTTTACGGCTTTCAGTCGACAACGGGGAGTCCTTAAAGGCTTCTTGGAATATGACACGACAAAAAGTATCGATATACAGGTTGTTATGGGCCAAGTCAAGTGTCGTATTGATGCCAGTTGGGATGTTTAATGCTGGAAGCGGCTCTGGAAGAAAGGTCGACAGGTATTTGGATGGACAGAAGGGGGGAACCGTCAGAAATTGCACGCGATCATTTTTGCCATTGTGCTGATTGCTGAAATTCTTGAGCTTCAGTTTATTCGTTATCTGCTTGCGGTTTTCTACAAACAAAAAAGGCGTCATAACCTGAAGTTATGGCGCCTTTTTTGTTTGTAAAAAGCGAGATGCCTATTGGCCAGGGAGCCCGCTTTCTGATAGCAGATTTATCAGCATCTTATCGGCAACTCGATAGGGATCGACTTGATACTCACCGCGCTCTATCTGTTCCTTCAGTGCTTGCACTCGATCCATCCGTACGGACGGAGTATCCTGGATTATCATTTTCATTTTTTGAACATCAATAGAACTGGCGGACAACTCGACCCTATCTGTTCCGGTTGCCGCAGCAGTGGCCGCGGGAGTCGATTTATCCTTGGCCTTCTGAACCCTATTGTCGGTTTTTATTTGCGGTACAAAATCGCTGATTTTCATACCGGGGCCTCCTGCATGCAGCACAACTTTCCTTGTTTGTCTAAAGCGACTGGCTCATCCTGAGCCAATAACGCAGCCGAAATCTTAAAAATTTCTTCCTTTAATTACCATATCGGCTGAGGAAAAACAAACTTTAATCTTTTTTTACAGCGGCCTAGCCTAGCGGTATATGGTCCTGATCGGCAAGCCAAAAAAAATCTTAAACAAAAAGAACAGACGAATATCACGGTTACCGATATCGTTTATAAGAGTTATAGAATGATATCACCGTCCTGACGTAATCCCGTGTTTCAGGTATATCAGGAATGCTGTTGGTGGTACAAACCCTTTCCGGACCAGCATTGTAAGAAGCCAGGGTCAGAACAAGATCGCCATTGAATTGCGAAGAAAGGCGTTTAAGATAACGTGTTCCGCCAAATATATTTTCCCTTGGATCAAAGACATCAGTTACGTTCATGTCTCGAGCAGTCCCGGGCATGAGTTGCATGAGCCCAAGTGCCCCTTTGTTAGAGGTTGCATTGGGGTTGAAATTTGATTCCTGTTTGATAACAGCTTTTATCAGCATAGGGTCGATGTCATACCGTAGTGCAGCATCTTGAATGTGAGAATCAAAAGAGCGCTCGGAATGCGCCCGAGGCTGAAACCGGACGGCAGGTCTGCTGAAACTGACAATGCCCGGCATAAGTTTATACCGAGGATCGGTGCGGACATTAGTATAATGCACTATCCCTTTGGCATCAGTGAAACTATATATTTCCGCAATTGCTGTTGCAACGTCTCCAAATAAAAAGGCGGACGGTAACAGTACAGCGGAAACAAGTATAAAAAACAATGATCTATTGATAAGCATCAGGGTCACTTGCTCCCCAAATGGAAAAACGAAAAAGCCTCGTACCACATAAAAAAGATACTCTTAATTTGAACTATCCAGCTTAAGCCGAAGAAACGAGCAGATGTCCGGAACGGTAACTGTTCAGCAGTGCCGCAGATGCGATGCTGCTGAACAGTTCCGTAATTTTATCCTAAAGGAAAGTGAGGACGGAATCAAGCAGGAAAATAAGCGCCCCCGCGAAACGTCCATTATGTGGTGAATATTTCAGTTTAAATTGAAGCTACTTGGAAGAGCTACCTTTGCTATATTAGTTCGTTGAAATATACGATGGAGGGGAAATTCTCCGAGACTTTTATAGGAGCTTGGCTGCTTGGTCTGGCCACATAGATTAGATGTTTAATCCCGTATGAATGGGCTGAAAAAAGAATTTTTTCAGTGTCTTCTGCCAGCATGGTTGAATCTGGATCGAAGCCGATTTTTTGCTGCAATCCCCCCCAAAAATCGGGATTTTCTTTCGGCATGCCGATTTCCTCCGCACAAACAATCCCCTTAAAATAGCCGCTAAGCGAAGTTTTTGCCATTTTGATCCCAAGGGTCTTGCTGTGGGCGTTAGTCACCAAAAAAACCGGTTTGCGTATCTCTCTGAGATGTTCCAAGAAGTCGATCACGTACGGATGCACCTGGATCAGGTGATCAATTTTGATTTTCAAGGCCGGGATGTCGAGGTCGAGTTGCTCACTCCAATAATCAAGATCTGTCCAGTCCAAGGTACCTTCCTTGGCTCGGTAGGTATCGAGGAGCTTTTTTCTGGCCTCTCGTTCGCTGATGCCATTTTTGACGGAATAGATCTCC
>Ga0334722_10002501_pt1 | contig 20737 bp, 22 predicted proteins | sample C3_bottom_MG_FD_207210 | JGI IMG/M metagenome (GOLD analysis project Ga0334722, IMG submission 207210) | Sediment microbial communities from Yellowstone Lake, YNP, Wyoming, USA - C3_bottom | ecosystem: Environmental > Aquatic > Freshwater > Lake > Sediment | place: USA: Wyoming | collected... | reverse complement strand
TCCGTTTCTGGTCACATAACACGGGGAGCCATCGCGCTTCACCCCGCTTAGGACGCTGGCAAACTTGTTTCTGACCTCACTAGCCGGCAACATCTTGGGCAACATCGTGTACCTCCTTTTGTACATATCCTAGCACATACCTTGGCAGGTCAAATGGAATGATAGCACCCGCCAAAATCCCTCCCCATCGGTGCTAGTATGGTGGACTTATGAAGGGCGCGAAGACACGGGGGCATGAGCCGGAAGTACTGATCGGGATACTCAAGGACCGGCGCGACCTGGGCCTCCTCCTCAAAAAGCGCTGGTACCGGATCCCGGTTTCCCACACTCCCCGCCGCCACTTCGACTACCTCGGCTTCTACCAGACCGCGGCGTTCGGGAAGACCGGGCAGTGCATCCGCTACATCGCCCCGGTAATGGGCCGGATCCTGGCGCGAAGGAAGGACCTGCTTGCCGGGGAGCCCCGCCATCCCCGGGCCAATGATTTCTACTGGTTCTACCGGGTGGGCAAGCCGATGCGCCTGCCCAAGCCGGTCCGCAACCTGGGACCCCGCCGGTTTACCTTCGCCTACACCAGCTTGCGCCATCTTTTTGAGTCGCATGACATCCTGGAGGTCTTCGGCGTCCCGCCCATCGAGCGGATCATGCAGAGGGAATTCGAAAAGGCCGGCATTCCAGCGCTGTCCGAGTTCACCATGTCAGCCGGGAAGAAACGCTACCGGCTGGACTTCGCCCTGTTCTGTGCCAATGGAGGGCTGGCCATCGAGTGCGACGGCGAGGAGTTTCATAACCATCCCATCCAGGCGCGGTATGACCGGGCCAAGGACCAGCGCCTCCGCAAGCTGGGCTGGACGGTTTTGCGGCTCGGAGAAAAGGAGATTGTCCGCAGTCCCGGCCAGTGCTTAATTCGAGTGAAGGCGCTGGTACGGCGTCTTGGCGGCCCTGTTCAGCAAACCAAGGCAATCAAATCCGCTTAACGGTAGGCGTCCTTCCGGTGCAGGATATCGGCAACTTCGAGGTAATCCTGGGAATAGCGGTAAATGATGCGGTACTGACCTAGACGGAATGAGCGCATAACCTCAAACTCCCCCTTCAACTTCTTTCCCAATAGGGGATTCACTGCCAGGTCTTCTAATGCCGATGCCACCCGCTCCTTCCATTTCGGCTCCAGCCGGCCGATCTCTTTAACGGACCGCTCCGATAGGCGGACCTTTTTAACGCCGGGCACCCTGCTTCCGCCCAAACACCTCCTCAAAACTCCTAGTCCGTCCCGCCTTGAGCTCGCGCATCCCCTGCCTAATCCCCGCCCGGGCTTTGGGGTCCGCCAGCAGGGCCAGGGTTTCCATCCAGCTTTCGTATTCCTCAGCGTTCACCATCACGACCTCGGGCTTGCCGTTCCGGGTAATCACCACCCGGTCAGCCCGTCTTTTTATCCCATTCATCAGCCCGGGCAGCTTACTGCGGGCCTCGGTTAACGGCATTGTGAGGGTCATGATTGCTGGCCTCCTGTACAGTATTCTGTACTGAATATACCACGATTATCCTGTTTTTACATACTAACAGGCAAGAGGCAAGGTTTGACCCCAAATCCAAAATCCAGATATTATTTCGGGCTTTCCTTCAAGGTTGCCGCAGGGGCCAGTATCCCCCTGCCCCGCCACTCGGTCTCGTAAATTCCGCTCATGTTTGTGTAGGAAACTTTGTAGGAATGGATTTTTCCGGGCTCCTTGTCGTTCAGGAGTGCCAGGGGGAACCGGGCTTCCAGGGTGTATTGCCCGCTTCCCCCCTTCCGCACCACCTTCCACCCCTCGCCGGGCGCATATCCCTTGTCAAATGCGCTGGCATATGGTTCGTCCATTTTCGTCCCCGAGCCGGTCGGGAACACCAGGTAGTTGATACCATCATCGGCTTCGAGGGATTTTTCCACCGGGAGCCACAACTGGAAGTGGTCGGCGTTCCAGGCGTCGCCCTCGCTCCCGATATCCAGGTGGTCGTCCGTAAAGCTGGCCGCCAGATATAAATACTTGTGATCATGTGACAGGTAATAGGTATGGCTTAATTGGGGTTTATCCTGCAGGGAGCGCACCACCCGCGGCTTTAACATGGTGTTCGCCGGCCACTCCCCCAAGTCCCCGTCCAGGGTAGGGACAAAGTAGGGGATATCCCTGGTCACCAGGGGGGCCTCACCCTTCTTTTTCCATTTCCTTGAATTAGCGTGAATCTCCTTCACCTGGCGGTTGGTCCGGGCCGCCTCATCAACCAGGACCTTATAGGGCTTCTTAAAATCCTGGGAGACCAGACCGACATTCTGGTCCGGCTCGGCCCACGGCGTCGCGCTCTCGCTGGTGACATAGTCGTTCCACATAAACCAGTGCATCCCCACCATGAAGGGAACACGGGCGTGGTTCCGCACGAACTTCCGGTAGCCGATGGCTCGGTTCTCCTGGCTGTAAACCTCGCAAGACAGACCGGAGGACTTCCCCGGCTCCGGGAATCCCGAGAAGGAATATTCCGTAATCATCACCGGCTTCCCGCTGGTCTCATTTAGATACGCGCAGAAATCCTCGAAATCGGCGTACCGGTTATACCGGTTTATGGTGATGACATCGAAATACTTGGCAATAGCCTCATGCACATCCCTATCCATCCACCCCTTATAGCGGACCCCCAGGATCAGCCGGCCCGGATCCAGTGCCCGCACCATGGCGGAATACCGCCGGTAAAAGGTTTCCGCTGTGTGGGTCCGCCACTTAACCATAAAAGCCCACATATCATTGGGATAACTTTTTGGCGCTTTCTTCCCAGCTATGTCAGTGAAATCCTGGTACCGGGTTTCCCACGCATTGTTCAGGGCCTTGATGTCATTTCCGTAGTAACTGCGCGTGAATGAAACCAGCTCCTGGCTCCCCGGGGACTCGGGCGACCGGCTCAGATAAATGTCGAACATCATCCGAACCGGCCATTCCACCTCATTGTGCAGGCAATAACCGATGAGGTTCTTCTTGGGCGTGAATGAGGCGATTTCGTCCGCCAGGTGCGACTCGAAAACGGTCGACCCGAAACCGGGGGCGAAGATGTCCGAATCCTCGTGCTTATAGACGGGATAGATCTGGTCCACCACATAAAGGGATTTCCAGGTGGTGGGACTGCTCCAGGCGGCGGCGGTGTTGAAGCCCCATTTCCTGAGTCGGCCTATCGTCTCCTTTTCCAGTTCCGGCGTCAGCGGCTTCTCCTCGGCATGCCCAAAGCACCCGTCAATACAGCAAACCCCCAGCGAAAAGAACTTCTTCCCCTCCGTATCCTTGAGCCACCAGACCCCGTTTTCCTTAACCACGGTAATGGCTTTTTCTTTCGGCGGCTTCTTGACCTTAGCCATCCCGGTACCGGGAAGGAGAATGAAAATGCCCAGTAGCAATGCCGCGTGAATCGCCTTGTTTATCTTCCCTGCTCCTTTGTGTTTCATTGGATAATTATTTCATTAAGCTGGCATTAGAGCGTTAAATGGTTAGCCGTTGGTTTTCCGCCCCTGAATCCAGCGGAAATATGGTTACCCCTCCCCGCTACTTCCCGGGGATCTCGGGGAGATTCCTGTATTTTCCCTCCTTCTTCAGTCCCATCGCGAGCGCCATCATCCGCATCATCTTGGGAAACATATTCTTAAACCTGTAAAACCTTGAAGAATACTTTATCCGTTCCTTTTCACTGGCAGGCAGTGGAGTTGATTCTTCCAAGCCCGTCATGGTGGCGCCAAACGGGAAATTCACCTTTACCCTTACTTCCCCGATGTCGTCATATTTTTCGATGCTATCCGTAACCGGCAATTCTCCGGGCTGGTACCCAAGCACCTGGAAGGCGCTATCAGTAATCATTATGTATTCGTGGGATTTCACCGAGTTTTTAAGCAGGCGGTGGATTGTAATGACATCCACACCAGTAAGTTCTTCCCGGCCGTCCAGCCTGGCCCGAATGGCCTCTCCGCTGTGCACTACGGCCTTAAGCCTGAGCCGGTCGACATTGGCGCAAGCCCCACAGGCGCATGCGCCTGAATGCTGCAATTCAATCGCCTTGGCCCTAAATGCCCCGAAGAAGGAAAACAACTTGGAGCGGATCTTCCATTTCCTCTCTTCCCAATCGTTATTGTTCCCCGACCTCATCGCATACAGGAAAACGGCGTCACCCTCCAGCTTTGCTACCTTGAGGGGTATCTTAATCCCCCTGATTATCGTTTTAAGCAGCTCATTTATTACTATGTGCGCATGTCCAAGGGTATCCTGGTTGCTAACCATGAAATTGGTGTATCCGCTGATATCGGCGATTACGAGGATTACCTCCTTGGGCTTGCCCAATGCAATATCCCGGTGCTTCATAGCCTTATAGTACCCAATAGACGCCGGATGTAATAGGCATTGCCCATATTTGACCCTTGGGACCCTGAGCGAATCCTTTAAATTCGAAGGGTAAAACCTTCTCTTCGATGGGGGCGGGTATAGGGAAAAAAGAGGTGAGGGCTATACGCTGGGCAATAATCTTTAATCCTCGCATTAATCGAATTCCCCCGATTCCCCTCGATTTCCAGGCGAAGCACAGCGTGCTTATGCCTTGGGAGTAATGAATTTGCGTTAAATAATATCAAATGTACAGCTCTGACCCCATCCGCTGGCTGCCTAGCGTTACAGCATAAGATATACAAATGCTGGATGCCCATTGGATATTCTTCGATATCGGTTCGACCCTGGTGGACGAAACCGTGGCCGTCAAATCGCGGAACCGGACTGTTATTCCCCTTCTCCGCAAGCTGGGAATACGGACCAGCGCCAAACGACTATGGGGCCTCCATTTCATTGGCGGAAGAAAGGGCGTCAAGAATCCCTTCAACTACGCGCTTGAAACGGTCGGGTGCAGTGGCAACGACATCAAATGGATCAGGATCAGGGCGCCTTACGACTCGCGTAAGGAAAGGCTCTACCCGGGGGTTAAAAAACTGTTGCAGGGCCTGTCCCGGCACTACCGTCTCGGCATCATCGCCAACCAGTCGCGGGGATTGGCCAAAAGACTTCAACGGCTTGGCATCGCCGGATACCTGAAAGTAATAGTCGGCTCGGCCGATGTCGGTTTCGACAAGCCTGATCCGCGCATCTTCCGCCTCGCCCTGGAGCGCGCCCGGGCCAGGGCCGGCGAATGCGTCATGGTGGGAGACATACCCAACAAGGACATCCTGCCCGCCAACCGGCTGGGCCTGACCACGGTTCAGGTCAGGCAGGGCTTCCACACCCGCTACCGGCCCACATCCACCCTCGAACGCCCCAATTACCGGATCAGGCGCATCGCCCAGTTTCGCTCATTGACTGCCGGGAATGCCCCGGAAATCCGGGCAATGCGATAATAGCGGCCTGAAGGGAGAGGGAGTCACCATGCCGTTCATCGAGGCTGAAAACCTGGTCAAGACTTTCCATGTCGCCGAGCGTGAGCCCGGGATAATGGGCGCCCTGCGCGGCATTTTCCACCGCCGCCGCCAGGAGGTCCGGGCCTTGGACGGCGTTTCCTTCTCCATCCGCGAAGGGGAAATGCTCGGCTACATCGGGCCCAACGGGGCGGGCAAGTCCACGACCGTCAAGGTGCTGGGGGGAATACTGGTTCCCGACTCCGGAAAATGCACCGTCATGGGACGGACTCCCTGGAATGAGCGGGTGGCCCATGTGAAGACTATCGGCGCGGTATTCGGCCAAAAAACCCAGCTCTGGTGGGACCTGCCGGTGGTCGAGTCCTTTGACCTCCTCCGCGACATCTACGGCGTTTCCCAGGAAGAGCACAAGCGGGTCTGCGGAGAACTCATAGAAATACTGGAATTGCAGCCCCTGCTGGGCACCCCGGTCCGCCAGTTGTCGCTGGGGCATAGGATGCGGTGCGACCTGGCCGCCTCGCTCCTCCATTCCCCCCGCATCCTGTTCCTGGACGAGCCCACCATCGGCCTGGATGCGCCGGCCAAGCTCGCCGTCCGCGACTTCCTGCGCAAGCTCAACCAGGAAAAAGGGGTAACCGTCCTACTGACCACGCACGACCTGGATGACATCGAGGCGCTCTGCGAGCGGGTCCTGCTCATCAATCATGGGCGCATCCTCCACGACGGCACCATGCTGGAACTGCGCCGGCGGGTAACCAGCGAGAAGCGGGTTATCCTCGACCTGGCGGACGGCGGCCAGGCGTTTTCTGACCCCGATGCCCGGGTCATCCGCCAGGAAGGCAAACGGATCACCCTGGGCTTCGACCCGGAAAAAATCACCGCGACCGCGCTTCTCAGCCGGCTGACCGCCAACCACCCGGTGCGCGACCTCACGGTGGAGAACCCGCCCATCGAGGAAATAATCGCCCATATCTACCGGGACACGGGAAAATGAAGCCCATCCGGGCGATATTCGGCGCCCGCTTCCGGGGCCTGCTCCAATACCGCACCGCGGCGGTGGCCGGGCTGACCACCCAATTCTTTTGGGGGCTTATCCGGATAATGATCTTCGACGCCTTCTACCGCTCCACCACGGTCCACCAGCCGATGGAATACTCCCAGGTGGTCGCCTATATCTGGCTGGGCCAGGCTTTTTTCGCCCTGCTCCCCCAATGGATGGACCCGGAAATCCAGGAGTCGCTGAAAACCGGCACCGTCGCCTACGAGATGCTCCGTCCGGTTGGGCTGTACGAACTCTGGTTCGCCCGCAATCTGGCTTCCCGGACCGCTCCCGTGGTATTGCGGGCCACCCCGATGCTCATCGTGGCGGTACTATTCCTCGGAATGGGTCTGCCGGTCTCCTGGACCGCCGGAATGGCATTTGCCGTGGCCATGCTGGGCGCCGCCCTGCTAAGTGCCGCCCTGGCCACCCTGATGACCACCACCCTGCTCTGGACCGTTTCCGGTGAAGGGGCCTGGCACATTCTTTCACTGTGCATGTGGCTGTTTTCCGGGACCCTCCTCCCCCTCCCGTTTTTTCCCGATTGGCTTCAGCCCTTTATCAACGCCCTGCCATTCCGGGGCCTGATGGATGTCCCCTTCCGCATCTGGTCCGGGAACATCCCCCCTTCGGCCATTATTCCCAACCTTATCTCCGTGTTCTGCTGGATTGCCGTGATCATCGGCCTGGGACGGTTCCTGGTGCATCGGGGTACCGGCAAACTCGTGGTGCAGGGAGGTTGAGGTGAAAAGCGCGGTCAAATTGCTGTTACATTATCTTTCCGTCTCAGTGCGCAGTCAGATGCAGTACAAGACCTCCTTCGCCATCAGCCTAGTGGCGCAATTCTTCCTAATGTCGGTTGAATTGGTGGCCATCTGGGCGTTATTCGCCCGGTTCGGAACCCTCGCCACCTGGACCTTGCCCGAAGTGGCCTTCCTATACGGCATGTCCAATATGGCTTTTGCCATATCCGAGACTTCTGCGCGCGGATTCGATATTTTCGGCTCCCGCGTGGTCAAGCAGGGGAACTTCGACTGGATCCTCCTGCGTCCGCGCTCCACCGCGCTCCAGGTGGCCGGCCTGGAATTTCGATTGCGCTACCTCGGCAGGCTTCTGCAGGGCGCCTGCGTGCTTATCTGGGCGATGGCGAAACTGGGGATCGTCTGGACCGCCGCCAAGGCCCTGCTCGCCATATTCGCGATATTCGGCGGGGCCTGCATGTTCTCGGGACTTTTCGTCATCCAGGCGGTTATTTCATTCTGGACAACGGAATCGCTGGAAATCTTCAACACGGTTACCTATGGGGGCGCGGAAACCGCGCAATACCCCCTATCCATCTACCGCGACTGGTTTAGGAAGTTCTTCACCTTCGTGATTCCCCTGGCCTGCCTCAATTACTTTCCCGCGCTGGCCATCCTGGGCCGCACCGACCCCTCCGGCGCCTCCCCCCTGATCCAATGGATGTCCCCGGTATTTGGCGTCTTTTTTCTGCTGGTCACCCTGCAGTTCTGGAAATTCGGTGTCCGGCACTACCGTTCCACCGGCTCCTAATACCTGACCGTCACTCCTTTTCAATCACCCCGACATACATCGGCCTGACATCCCCAAGGATCTTTGCCAGTTTCCATCCCGTACCCCGTAAAATAGCCTTCATTTCGCCGGGAGAAACATGGAACCATTCGAACCAGGGGCTGACACCGGTCTTGAACCTGACCCGTATCCGGGTCAGTCCGGGAAGCCGGCCATGAGCCCGATTCCACCGGTGGTAGGCCAGGTGGTCCGGATTCTTGGTCTTATACACATCCAGGCTCCCGGCGAAAATCCGGGCGTTTGGAGTTGTTATCCGGTGCATCCTTCGCAAAATTTGTCTTGCCCGGCGGGGCGACTCCATCAACCCGAAATTGTTGCCGAACATGATTATGGAATCGTAAGAGGATTTCGGCAGGCGGTTGAGGTGGTCAATGGCCAGGAGCCGGGCATCCTTCAATCCCCGCTCCCGACAGACCTTGATGGCCAAGGGCGAAACATCAATACCGGTTACCTTTAATCCCTGCTTCTGGAGCTTCAACGCATGCCGGCCAGCCCCGCATCCGACATCCAGCACCCTCCCCCGCACCAGGCGCAGGGCCTGCTTTTCGCCCCCGCTCCAATCACTCCCGAAATACGCGCCCGCGGGAAAAGCGTCCAGCACCCCGTCACTGCGCTCGATGAAATGGCTCCCATCCTGCCCCCGGTGATGGGCCATCAGCATCCGGCCGAAGATATCAGCGTCTTTTTTCATATTTTTAACATGCTAACACGCGATGGAGAACTAGGGGACATCCGGGATTGGCAAGACAGAAAAGAGGGGCCTTCCTTATTCGATTCGCACCAGCCGGCGCTCGCCAAAATGCGAGATGGCGTGGGGACATTCCTTAAATCCATGCGCAAGATGGAACCGCAGAAGACGCTTCATATCTTTGTGGGAGGCGGTAAGAAGGAACTTCTTCATGCCATGCTCCTTTCCATACTTAATTAACTTTTCAAGCAATAATCCGCCAATACCCCGGTTCCTCAGCTCTGGCAACACATATATATCCCCCACTTCGAAAAATGCATATTTTACGGCAACTTCCCGGTCCGATCCGTCGCCGACCGCCAAATCCCCGCAGGCGTACCCGATAACCCGGCCGGAATCCAGCGCAACAAACAGACACGAATGCGCCGCCAGTTCCTCTTTGGATGCAGGCGATGAAGGATTGATCGTGATGTTTTCCGCTGACCAGCGCCTGTCCAAATCCTCAATCCGGGCGATATCATCGCCGCCAGCTTTTCGGACAACGATCGTATTTCCATCCATAATTCATTGTATTCCCTCAGACAGGACTCCGGATATTATATCTACTCGTTCTTGCTCCTTCGATTCCTTGCATAAAAACCCAAGAACGCATCCGAAATGGCCGGAAGGCTAATTCTTCCCATTATGGTTGCTCCGAATAAACATACCGTCCTTCTAGCCGGGTTGCTTATATTTCAAGTGGACTTGGGAGGGCGATGACTGAACGAACCCGAATTTCGCATAGAGCCGCAACGCGGCTTTTGCGATAGTTCCAGTGGACAGCGTGATTCTTTCAAGCGGATACTTGTCCATCTCAACAAGGAGATTTTCCATAATCCGGCGGCCAAAACCGCGCCTCCGCGCTTCGGCGAGAACGGCAATATAGCTTATCCATCCGACACCATTCCCATGGCTAATACTGCCGAATCCCACATCCCGTCCTGCCTCGGTAAAGACGATGCTGTAGCTATTAGTCCCAAATATTTTTTGCAGGTCTTCCCGGTTTTCATAGATAAGCCCCGTCTGAAACAAGATATCGTAGATAAGCGGCTCGTCGGCCCTGGTAACTATCCGGATCCCAGTCATGTCATAGGAGTCAATTTCGGAAGGGCAAGAGCGGGAAAGTTCAAAGGATTCACTAAACACCGTGAATCCCGGCAACTTAAGGAGCCCGGCAACAACTTCGTGTGACTCCCTCCAGATGCAGCACTCGAGTGCCCCAGATTCCTGGATGAAGGATTGGAATGCGGAGACTATATCGCCCGGACTTTCTGTCCCATCACCACTTTCCCAGCGAAGGTAGAGAGAGCCATCCTCTTTATCTAGATGCGACGAAATCATGCAATGATTCTACAGCGCATTACTTTCCCTATCCCGATGTATCGCCAACCATGCTGGTCCGGTACCGGTTAACGTTTTGTGGATTCCCGATGTCGCGCATAGGTGCCCCAGGACGCATCCGATATGTCCGGAATATCAACATTTCAAACTTCCATAATCTTTCCACCTTCAATCCTGACTGCTGATGGTCCATCACCAGCCATAATCGGATGGAAATTCGGAGCAGCCTTGTCAACACTGCCAACGGAAACCTCCTGGACCATCTTCTTGCTTGCCAGGATTGGCGCATCAAAGCGAATTGCCATTGCGATCGCGTCTGACGGCCTGGAATCCAGCTCAATTTCCTGTTCGCCGCTCTTCACCCGCAGCCGGGCGATAAATGTGCTGTTCTCGATCCTGGTAATCGCCGCACCGCAGACTTCCCCGCCAAAAGCCTCGACAGTTTTACTGAAAAGGTCGTGAGTCGTTGGCCTTCCCGAAGGCACGCCCTGCAACTCCGCTGCGATAGAGCGAGCCTCACCAATACCTATATAGACAGGGATAAATCGTTTTTCGTCAATGTCACAGAGGATCAGCATCGCGGTTTGCTTGTCTTTCTCGTAATCAGGATACCCCACCTTTTTAACTTTCATTGCGATCATCTCCTCATTGGGTATCTGTTTCTTGTTTGAAACCGAAATGACATGTTTCTTTAAATCCGCCCAGCCACTGAAACCGTATTCCATAGCAAGCGCAAACTGGACTTCCTGCAAGGAAATCTCAGCGTTGAAAATCTCGTCATCAGTGAACTTTGAGAATCCATGGAGAAGCTTCAAAGCACTGCATGCGGAAATATCTTTACTCTGGTGGGCTTTCAAGAGTTTCTTGGCTTGGTCCTTAAGGTGGACAAGACTCGGACTGGCAGGCAAAGACTTTGGCATGGCAGCCTCCTTTCAAAGTTCGCCCAGCGTCTGCAATCTCAGGCTGAAAGAAGGATCTTTCTGTTTTGCAGCCATCAAGGGGGGATTCATCCCTTCCCGCAGACGAGGCGGCGCCCCTCAGCGCCTTAATTTCTTATAGCACAAAAAAGAACGGCTTGCCTTTAACTTGGCTGTAGTCTTTGACGAATCCCCTGATTTCGCACATGGGAGCCTCAGGACTCATCCGGAATGACCGCTTATTAACAAACCGCCAAATCCCACGACTCCGACCCCCCCCCGAGGATAACATTGATCATCATGAAGTTCGTGTGTCCATTCAGGAACTCGGAGGATCGCTACAGCAGCTTCAGGAATTCCTCGGCGGCCATTCCCGCCTGCTTGACGATGGCCAGCACCGTACCGCGGGGCAAATCCCCGCTGTGGACCGGAATCGTCACCCGCCGGACAGGATCACCGGCATGCTTCAGCGTTGCATGGCTGCCACGCTGGTGGTGGACAAAGAAACCCGCGCGCTCAAGTGCGCGCAAAACCTGTTTAGCAGTGAGGCTGGGAAGTCTCGGACTCAGCGGGCGGCGAACTCCACCTCGAGCCGTTCTACATCCACCTTGATCTCGGGAGGGATAGGCTGGCCGTCCTTGCGGAGGCTCTCCAGATGGCACTCAATGGCTTCCCTCGCCATGGCCTTGGCCTCCTTCAAAGTGCGTCCCGCGGTCACCAGCCCAGGCAGAGCCGGAACCGTAACCGTGTACCCATCGGATTCCTTTGCAAAGACCGCTGTGAATGTCTGTTTCATATCCATTTACCTCGCTTAAATCATACCGCCACAGGGCCCTGTGCAACAACCCCTATTTCGTATTCAGGAGCCCCAGAACGCATCCAGCCTGACTTAACATATTTTTCCACGGCGTTGTCATCAATAAATTTTATTTCAAAATGTCCCTGAATCTGCCAACATGAGGGTGCCATGAATTCACCTGACGATAAATACATATGGATGGTGCGGCCCGACCTCCGGGATTTACCGGAACCGGTGGTTCCGGATGGATACAAAATCCGCACATACCGGACGGGGGATGCCGCGGACTGGACCAAAATACAGCGCGAAGTCCGGAAGGATATGGATGTAAAGGACGGGACATTTGACGACGAGTATCCCGGCGGCGAGGATATCCGGTCCAAGCGAATCTTCTTTGCGGTGGATGCAAGCGGACAGCCGGGCGGGTCCGTGGGCGCGTGGTATGGGAAAGAGGGGCCAGAAGGGAAACATGGCAGTCTGCACTGGATGGCGGTACTCCCCGCCCATAGTGGCCGGGGGGTGGGATACGCCCTGCTTCTGAGTGCTTTGCGTACGATGGCCAAAATGCACGACGACGCGTACCTGGCCACCGGCACCTTCCTCCTTCCAGCCATCCAAATGTACCTGAAGGCCGGGTTTACCCCGGGGATCGCCAGCAAATACGACCGGCTGGGATGGGAAACCGTGTCCAAAACGATTTCCCATCCGGCGTTGGAAAATGCGCTTAAATCCCGCTGGTACGAACCACCCGCCGAAAACCCGGCTCCTGACGAGGTGATTTCATGGCTGAGGAATAATGCAATTCCGTTAAGTCATTGCCAGGCCGGGCATGGATTCGCCGACATGCAACCACTCCGGGAGATTGTGGGAAATGCCCGTATCGTCTCGCTTGGCGAGGCCACCCATGGCACCCGGGAGTTCTTCCAGCTCAAACACCGTATGGTTGAATTCCTTGTCGAGGAAATGGGTTTCACGGCATTCGCCATCGAGGCGAATTTGCCGGAGGCCTTCATGCTGGACAGGTATGTCACAACCGGCGAAGGCGACCCCGCCGACGGCCTGACCAACCTCCGGTTCTGGACCTGGAATACCAAGGAAGTCCTCGCACTCGTTTGCTGGATGCGCGAACACAACAAGACGGCCAGGCGTCCCGTGAGATTTTACGGATTCGACATGCAAAGCCCTTCTGTTGCCATCCGGGACCTTATCAGGACATTGCGGCGGATTGATCCCGAATTGTCCGCGAAATTGGAGCCGGGGTTGGGCCTGCTCGCCAATGATGACCTGGCGGCCTCCTACCGGGCGCTTCCCAAAGAAAGGCACGATGAAGTGCAAAAGGCCCTTAAGGAGGCGGCCGCCCGGCTAGCCTCCGGCGCTTTCGCCACTGAAAGGGAAAAGGCGGTTGCGATGCTGATCTGCCAGGTCGCCATCCAGGCCGAAAATGAGAATCGATCGGTGGATGGCGATGTCCACTTTCGCGACCAGGCGATGGCTGAAAATGTTGAATCACTCCTCAATCTGGAAGGGCCCGACGGGAAGATTATCCTTTGGGCGCACAATGGCCATGTTTCACGCTCTACCGGTGGTTGGGCCACTCCCATGGGCCACCATCTGCACAAGAAATACGGGGACAGCCAGGTAGTGTTTGGATTCGCCTTTGGAACCGGTTCTTTCCAGGCCCGGAATTCTTCCGGGGACAATCGGCTCCGTGATTTCGTCGCGCCTCCGCCGCCGCCGGGCTCGCTTGACGAAACATTTCACCGGACCGGCATGCCTTTATTCGCGGTAAACCTTCGCGACCTTCCCCGGGAAGGAGTTTACGGAAAATGGCTGAGGGCCGAACATGTCACCCGTTCGGCCGGATCCGGATTCAGCGACGATCCGGAAGAAACCACCTGGTTCAACAATAAAACGGCTATCCATGAATCTTATGACGCAATAATTTATGTGGACAGCACTTCAGCGGCCCGGGCCAACCCCGATGGCCGCCGCGAATCGTCGCCTAAAGCGCCGGTTCTGCCGATCCCATCAAACCTGGATTTTTCCACAGTCTCACCGGAGGGAATCCCGGCTGGGTGGTATTCAGATTCCTGGCTTGGTTACACAATCGAGGCACAGGATGGCATGGCCACTCTGGCTGGCGCAAGAGGCCCATGGGAATGGGGAATAGGGACATTGAATCAAACCTTCGATGCCAAACCATATCGCGGTAAACACTTGCGCGTAAACGCTGAACTGCTGGTGGAATCGATTGGAGAATGGGACAGCGCCTACCTGAAACTGGCCGCCTACGAGGGGGTAACATATTCTTCATTCATTGAACCTGTTCCCGTCGCGGAAAACTCAGCACCCGCCGATATAAAGCGGGCAGGCGAATGGCAGAAAAAATGCGCCGCCATCACTGTTCCCACTGAAGCAGACCGAATCACCCTTTCACTTAACCTGATAGGAAAAGGCCGCGCCCGGATACGATCAATATTTATGGAACAAGAATAAATACCGCTTTAAACTTGGTGATTATCCTTTGCTTCGTTCATTAATGGACGCATCCGGAATGATTGGATTGTTACTTCCTTTGTAAAGCCCGGTTTACCAGGTAAGCGGTTAATTCCTCAAATGAAAGACCGCCAGCTCTTGCCGCGTCAGGATAAAGGCTTGTCGGTGTGAACCCCGGCAAGGTGTTCACTTCAAGAAGGATGGGATCGCCTTCCTTGGGCACGATCAAATCGGCCCTGGCCAAGTCACGACATCCAAGTGCAATGAAAGCCCCGCTGGAAACCCCAGAAACACGCTTAGTCTGCTGGGGAGTCAACGGCGCGGGAATAAAATGGGTGCTTAACCCTGGCTGGTACCTGTGTTCGTAGTCATACCAGGTTCCCTTCGGCGTGAGGATTTCCACCAATGGAAAGACTTCAAGTCCGTTTCGTTCCAACAAAGCCGCGGTTACCTCACGCCCCTGAATGCACTCCTCGACCAATACTTTGGGGCCAAGTTTTAACGCATTTAGGACTGCGGATTCCAACTCGGGTACCGTTCGACAGAAAGATACACCAAGAGCGGAACCTTGCGACAGGGGTTTTACGACAACGCTTCCCCCCAAATAATTAATAATATCCTGGAGTTTTTCCGGTTGATTCGCATTCCACTCAACCACCCAATCCCGTGCCACCGGAAGGCTGGCTTTCCGGAACGCCTTCTTTGCCTCGTTTTTATCCATCCCTCTGGCGCTCGCCTCCGGCCCGCTCCCGACATAGGCAATCCCCGCGTTATCCAACAACCGCTGAAGTGTCCCATCCTCTCCATTTCCCCCATGAAGGGCGGGAAATACGACTTCTATGCCGCTGTCCTTGAGCCGGCCACCGATCCCCGGCAAGTCCTTATCGGGCCCAAGTTCAATCAGTGAAACGGAATCAAATGATTTTGCCAAAGCGTCCGCAATACCTTTCCCCGAAGAGCGGGAAACCTCGGCTTCCGGGGAGTCTCCCCCACAGAGAACGGCAATCTTAGGTTGGTTCATTGCTCTATATCTAACATGGCGGAAGCAATTCGTATCGAACCAAATGGTAATTGTCTAATTCGGCTTCCCCACTTGCCCTGAAACCAAATTCCTCATAATAACGGCGCAGACGGGCATTATCGGCGCCGCAATCCAGCCTTAGCGGACATCCCATGCCATGGGCAACTTTGACCGCCCGATCAACCACTTTTGCTCCGATTCCCCGTCCCGCCACATTGCGCCGGATAGCGAGGGTATGAAGATACGCTGCCGGGCCGGGATGTCCGGCCCAGACCCTTCCGTCAAACCGCTCGCCCCAACTAAGCCTAAACATACCAACCTTTTCATTTCCCACCTTGATTATGTAAATGTTTCCGCGTTCAATTCCCTCACGGAAGTACTCTGAGAGACGGCCTGCCCGAGGTGAGTCCTCCCACTGTTTGACACCTTGCGCCTTAAGCCATTTAGCCGCTTCCTCATATATAGACAGGACTGTTTCCTCACCAATGCCCGAAGCAGGAGTTATTGCCAACTCGCCATCTAAAACCATCCCATTCCCCGGCATGGAACGGAGCTGGATAACATTCCTTTCTGTTATCATTCTTCCTTTAAAAAAGCGCTCCTGTTCATCCATGAGTGAGTATCCACATTTGCGAAACGCCTTAAAGCTTCTTGGGTTGTCACTGCTTATACCGCAACCAAATATTGCGTCAGCGCGCTCCTGATTAAACCCAAAAGCAGTCAACAATTGGATAGCTTCGGTTCCCATGCCTTGTCCCCACAGTGATTGCTCTCCAATGGATATATCTATTCGGCGCAGGTCCTTTCCCGGAAAACGGGTTAGAATTTCAGTAAGATTCATTCTTTGAAGCCAGCAGTCCCCGATAGGCCTCCCTGAATGCTCGATTAAGAAGACATAGCCTTCCTGGGATATTTTATCGATAACCTCGCGAACATCATCGATGTTATCCCAGGTTATACCTTCGGTCCCTTCAGATAATAAAATAACCTCAGGCTTCTTCCACCACGAATGCACAAGCGGAATGTCTCCGTCGGTCATCGGACGCAGGGTAACCCGCCCCCCTTTCAGGATTACATCGTGCGGAAACATATGCAGGTTATACCCCCTATTTCGCCTTTGTCCGAAACTTCCATCCGTCGATTTGAAATCCGCCCATTCGCTTTTGGACATGGGCTACCAGGCACGATAAAGCCCGGAATGCCAACGAAATCGACTTTTCTTTCATGCACTTCCTGGCCATTGCATTGAAATGCTGGTCGGGAAAAGGACGAATACGATGGGCACGACGGAATTTCGAATTGGTCAGGTATTCCCATATCTTGTCCTGGGCTGGTGTCTCCTGGCCCAGAAATTCCCGGTATAACTCGATAATCCGGTCAAGGGCCAGATAATACGCATACCAGAATCCCGGCGAACGGCGTTCCTTCAGGCTCAAAAGCCCGTCCTCCATGTCCCACATGTGGTATTTCGCCGGTTCAATAAACATCTTCCCTGGACGGGCCAGCCGCTGGCTCATCATGCGTTTTGCCCATTTCCGCAACCGCCCTAACGAGCCGTCTTTGTCGAACAATATCCGCCCGCAGGCAAACATCCTAGCAGTACTTCGACTCCCAGCCTTTGCCCCTTCCCGGTAATATTTCGGATACATTCGCAAGGGATTGGCGAAATACTCGACCAGGAACCCATCAACCCGGCGGTTGCCCCGCTCCCGCCATTTCACCTTATCTGACATGGCGATATGCACATCAATGTCAGAATATTTATCGGCAACTCCAAATGCCCGGCTTCCGGTCACCAAAGCGCCCAGCACATACCTCCGCTTTTCCCATGGACGAAGGAACCGCGCCAGGGCAGATTCCCAAGTTTTCTCTGACGCCCGCGATTTCATCCGAATCGTCCTCCAATTATGGCGACATGGGTTTGGACCTTCATTCCCAGCGCCTTATAGAACCTCACCGAAGGGTTCTTCTTGTTGGCATACAGCCACACAATAGTCTTTTTCCTGCCAGCCCTGACAACCCGGTTAAAAAGCGCGCGTCCAACACCTTTTCTCCTGTACTCCGGGCTGACAAATATCTCTTCAAGCTGGAAAACGCGTTTATCCTTCCAATGAGAATGGCACCCGAACAGACCTCCGATAATCCGGCCTCCTTCGACTGCAACATAACATCCACTTGGATCAATCTTTTTTATTCTTGCCAGAAAGCGCCAGGCCTGCCGCTCGGTCCACTCCGAACCTTCCGGAGGCTCAGCGGTTGTCTTCCTGAATAGGACTGCGGCCCCGTCTAAATCTTTTGCAGAACATAATTTGATTCTGTAACTTATTTTCTTTTTATTCTCCATATTCTTCCCATTTTTCTTCATAGTATCTTAAAGAGGTTCAAATCCTTCCAGCAATATGCCGCCAGTGGAATCTTCACCCCCGCCACTTCCCAATCCTCACGGTATGGTGAAACGGGTTCACCGCCCTGTTTTTCATAAAACCGACGGAAAGGGCTGGTAGAAAATGTCTTTACGACCAAAGAGTGAAATCCGTCCTTAAACGCCTTGTTCGCTACAGCCCGGAAAATAATTTGGCCCACCCCTTTCCCCTGGTGTTCCTTAAGGATGTAGATGGCGTAGAGTTCCGCGTCAAACGGCAGGCTCTTGTCCCTGGTAGCTCCACCATCCGCGAAACCAATGACGGTTCCATCCATTTCAGCTATGTGCATCCCACTGAATCCAATCTCAGCAAATCGTTTATGGAATTGGGCTATATGCTTTTGCAAATCCCGTGCATCCAGCCAAGCATCCGGCACCAAACCGCGGAATGACGAAGCCCAGGTATCGAAGTTCAATTTCGCGGTCGTTTCGGCATCGGAAAGAACAGCGGGCCGAATAGTAATCATGTCGTTTATTTATACCCTTTCCTGAAATTACCTGATAAATAGGTTCGCGCACCATGTGCTGAAACCTACACCCCGGTAGAAACGGATTGCCCGCTCAAGCTCCTTGCTGGCCGTGTAAACCAAAAACCGACGGAATCCCTTTTTACGAGCCTGCTTAATCAACTTCCTGGCGAGAAGCGCACCAACTCCCCTGCCCCTCCACCTCCGGCTAATGAAAATTGCTTTCAATTCGACATATCGCTCCCCTTTCCGAAAGACACAGAAATTGTTCGACTTCTGGACAACCCCGTAAATGTGTCCAACAAACCGGCCATTTGCCTCTGCCACAAATGCCAGTGGGCTAATCCTTGATTTAATCTCTGCCTTAGAAGTCGGCACCTCCCCCCAAATCACGCCCTCGTGCGCCACCGACCGCTCAAGATCCCACATTTCCTTAATATCCGATAGAACCGCTGGCCGAATGTGAATCATGGCTTATCTCTAAATCTTTAGGCAGGCTTCCACAGCCAGCTCAAATAACCGCTCGCGAATGCTGTGCCGGTCTCCCCATTTCCTCTTATCCCAGGTTTCGCCGGAGACATCGTCTCCGCCATAAAGCATCTGGCCGATTTGCACTCCCCTGAATTTGGCAACGGCAAATAGGGCCGAGGCCTCCATATCAACGGTTATGCACCCCTCCTCCCGGCGCAATTTAATCTTTCCGGAAGTTTCCCGGTAATAAGCATCAGTAGTCCAGGTCTTTCCGGTAACAAATGGAATTCCGTTCTTCTTAAGAGTATTCTTTATAGCTGTTACCACCCTGCGGCTGGGCGCAACTTCCCTTCCCGGGCGCAGATAGTGGTATGAAGTCCCCTCGTCCCGAATCGCCGATATCGGGACCACCACATGCCCAAATGTGATGTTCCGATCGAGGACGCCGGCCCCGCCCACCACCACAATCTTTTTAACACCAAGGACAATCAGCTCCTCCAGGATTGCAGCACACAGGGCAGCGCCTACCGGTGCCTGCATAACAACCAGCTTCTTCCTGCCCCGTTTAACCTCATAAACCGGGAGCAGGCCCATTTCGCTTTCAAGATGAATCAGCTTCTTGTGTTTGCCCCGAACCTTTTTGATAACTTCCTTGAAAAAACAAAGTACGCCATATTTTGGAAGCCTGCGCCGCCCGGCAATTATGTGCCTTGGCTCCAATACCGACTTGCGATTGGGGTCGAATTGCAGGATGGGATACTTATTCTTCATGGCTTTATGGATTCATAGTATCAACAAATCGTTATTTCCCGCGAGGCGAAAGGCAAGGTTTGACCCGAGCGGAGCAACCACTTTGTGGGTCGCAGGTCTGAACCTGAGAATACGTAGCCCGGATGTAAAATCCGGGCAGAGGGAAATATCCGCAGGACGACAGACTGAAGGGGTAGATCCCAAATCCGTAAACATTAATCCTGCCAAATAATCATTCGGCAGGTGTCCGCTTTTTTACTGCCTGAATGCGTTCCTCAACCGATGGATGAGTCATGAGGAAGCCATGCCACATCGTCCATTGTGAAGGGGTCGCGTTCAATTTTGCCATTTTTCGCAATGCAGAGATGAACATCGGCCGGCCTACCAAACCAGCGGCATACTGATCAGCCTCATATTCTAACTGTCGAGAGAGCCAGCCAAAGATGAACGAGTAGCCCAGTATAAGAACGGCCATATAGCCCGCAGATTTCATGACAAGCGGCGCATCACGGATTATCGGAACCTGGCTTCCAACAAGTATGGCTCCCAACACACCCGTACCCCACAACAAGGCGAACGCCACATAACCCCAGAGATGTTTGCGCTCAATGTGCCCAAACTCGTGCAAAACAACCGCCAAAATCTCTCCAGGTGTCATAAACCGGACAATGGCATCGCTGATAAACATTGTTCGACAGAACGGGAACAAGCCCGAGATCATTGCATTGGCAACCTTTCCGCCAGGCATCGACCATAAATGCACACTGGATATCCGGATGCCAGAACTCCTGGATATCCTGTCAACCATCCTGATGATCTTCCGGTCACTTACAGGGCGGGTCCACCAAATCAGTCGAATCCATAGCGGGGCGAATGCGGATATGGCAAGCAGAAAAACCAGAAGGAATATGAATCCGCTGTTCGGAGCAACCTTTTGCAATACTTGCCAGAGGAACAGGGGAACCAAAGCAACAGCCAGAAATCTCAGGTGCGTCCCCAGGTATCCCCAGACTGACCAAGTGGTTTTGCGCACGATCCCATCAACGCCAAAAACCGCAGATATTATCGCCAAGTGTCCTCCGTATAAGACCACCAGCGTCAAAGGAAAGACTGTTACCCCTGATGCCATTGAGGAAGGGATCCCCAATCGGACAAGCAGGTTGGATAGGATTCCGGCCAAGTCAAATAGCGGACGGGAACATACCGAGATCAGGGCGACAAATCCGATAAAATATGTGTAATCCAGGATGCCAACAACCCGGCTCAACCGGTACAGTCTTTTGACCTGCTCAGACC
>Ga0334722_10002500_pt1 | contig 20740 bp, 24 predicted proteins | sample C3_bottom_MG_FD_207210 | JGI IMG/M metagenome (GOLD analysis project Ga0334722, IMG submission 207210) | Sediment microbial communities from Yellowstone Lake, YNP, Wyoming, USA - C3_bottom | ecosystem: Environmental > Aquatic > Freshwater > Lake > Sediment | place: USA: Wyoming | collected... | reverse complement strand
ATACTACCCCCTTAAATGCGCAGGTTAACGCCGCCGCGCCGCCGGTATTGCCATGCATGTCACGGCAACTGTTACCGTGATTGCCTCATCAGCCGCAGGAAGTTCCTCAGCAGGTCCTTGCCGACGGCCGTCAGTATGGACTCCGGGTGGAACTGCACTCCCTCGATGAAATACTCCTTGTGGCGGAGCCCCATTATAACGCCGTCCTTGGTCTCGGCCGAGACCTCGAGACAATCTGGCAGGGTGTTTCTCTTGACTATAAGCGAGTGATACCTTGTGGCTTCGAACGGGTTCGGCAGGCCTTCGTATATGGTCTTGCCGTCGTGCTGTATCATCGAGGTCTTGCCGTGCATCAGCCTGTCGGCGCGTACGACGTCCCCGCCGAAGGCCTCGCCGATGGACTGGTGTCCGAGGCATACTCCGAGCAGAGGCACCTTGCCAGCGAAATGTTTTATCGTCTCGACCGAGACGCCCGCTTCCTTCGGCGTGCAGGGGCCCGGCGAGATTATTATGCCCTCCGGCGCGAGCTTCTCTATCTCGGCTACGGTTATCTTGTCGTTCCTGTACACCTTCAGGTCCTCGCCAAGCTCGCCCAGGTACTGCACGAGGTTGTAGGTGAAGGAGTCGTAGTTGTCTATCATCAAAAGCATATTTAAGCCTCAAACTGACGCGACTCTTGTTCGAGTTTCATACCCCTCCCCCTTCGATGGGGGAGGGCTGGGTGGGGGTGATATCCATGTACGGATATTCCACCCTCCCCTCCATCCCCTCCCATCAAGGGAGGGGAACTATACAGGAAATTACAGCCCCGCCCCGGCCATCTCCAGCGCCTTCATCATTGCCGCGGCCTTGTTTACCGTCTCGACGTACTCGCGTTCTGGGTCGGAGTCCGCGACTATACCCGCGCCCGCCTGCACGTACACCCTGCCGTCCTTAAAAAGCAGCGTCCTGATGGTTATGCAGGTATCCATGTTCCCGGAGAAGCCGAAGTAACCTACCGCGCCAGCGTACGGCCCCCTGCGCGTCGGTTCTAGTTCCTCTATAATCTGCATCGCGCGAATCTTCGGCGCGCCTGAGACAGTCCCGGCCGGGAAGCATGCGCGCATCACGTCGTACGAGTCGCGCCCGGCGTCCAGTTCGCCCCGCACGTTAGATACTATGTGCATGACGTGCGAGTACTTTTCTATAACCATCAGCTCGTTGACGACCACCGCGCCGGGCCTCGCTACCCGCCCGACGTCGTTCCTGCCCAGGTCGACAAGCATGATATGTTCGGCGCATTCCTTCGGGTCTGCCAGCAGGTCCTTCATCAGGGACTCGTCTTCCTCTTCGCTCGCGCCCCGTTTGCGGGTGCCCGCTATCGGCCTGAGTTCTATCCTGTCGCCTTCGAGCCTGACCATGACCTCGGGCGAGGAGCCGGAGAGCGCGAAGTCCCCGCACCGGAGGAAGAACATGTACGGCGACGGGTTTATCACGCGGAGCGCCCTGTACACGTCGAACGGCTCGACCTTCGCTGTCTGCTCGAACCTCTGCGAGAGCACGACCTGGAAAATGTCGCCCGCCTTTATGTATTCCTTCGCCTTCCTGACCGCTTTCTCGAACGCGCCCTTGGTGAAGCTCGACTTGAGCTTCCCGCCGAGCCTCGGCCTCGATGTCTTCATCTTCGGGGGCTTGCCGGTGAGCGTTTTGAAGAGTGCGTCTATCTTTGCGACGGCTTCGTTGTATGCCGCCTCTGGCCCTGCCTCGCCCACGTGCGCGTTGGCGACGACTTTTATCTTCTGTGCGACGTTGTCGAATATAAGCAGGGTGTCGGTAAGCATGAAGAACAGGTCAGGACAGCCCGCGCCCGGCTTGTCCGACTGCCGGATGTTCTCAAACGAGCTGACGACGTCATAGCCGATATAGCCGACGGCCCCGCCCGAAAAACGGGGAAGCCCGTCCACGTCTACCGGACGGTAATCCGCCATCACCTTCTTCAGAAAATCCAGCGGGTCCCCGTCCAGCGGGTATTGCCTGAACTCTCCGTTCTTCCTGACCAGCCCGTTGCCGTTTTCGGTCTTGACCACGACTGCCGGGCCGGACCCCAGGAAGGAGTAGCGCGCCCATTTCTCGCCGCCCTGCACGCTTTCGAGCAGAAACGAGTAATCGCCCGTGTCGACGCGCATGAAAGCGGACACGGGGGTCAGGGTATCGGCCAGAAGCTCGCGGTAAACGGGTATCAGGTTGCCTTTTTTGGACTTCTCTATGAATTCGGCCAGAGACGGTTTGTGCATTTTAGATTTTTTTGCTACATTTAATGTATAAGTACCACGCCAAGTATACCAAAGCCACACGCCGTACAGACCATCAAGTTAACATGTTCGGGCTTTACTGTCAAGCATTTATACCCTTTCAACCACTGTACCGCGGAGGGAAAAATGGCGTCCGGGCAAAGGCCAGTGAACGGGTTTTCAAGGCACTATTACATCCAAAAAATATACCAGTCGAAGATGATAATAAAGTTCTGCATGCTCGCGGTTTTGGGTACCGCCTTTTTTTGCGTGTCGTTTTATTTCTCGCTCGAGAAAGACATGGGCACGGGCTTCCTCCAGGCTCACGAGGGCCTGCGCCTCGTCAAGGAGGGTGTCGTCCGAAGCTTCCTGATATCGGAAGGCGCCACCGTGACAATCATGGGAGTTGCAATAATAATCATCACGCTTCTCATGTCCCACAGGATAGCCGGGCCTCTCTGGCGCATTGAGCAGACCGCCAAGGCCGTAGGTTCCGGCGACCTCGCGCTCAGCGTGAAGCTGAGGCAGAACGACGAGATGGTGCCGCTTGCAGACAAGATGAACGACATGATATCTGAACTCAGGGACTACGTGGAGGAACTCCGGGCAGGGCATGAGCTTCTTGAGAGGGATATTACCCTTTTGAAAGAGCGGGAATCGCAGGGAGACGTCCCGACCGAGGAACTGGAGGCTGTGGCGAGGGATATCCTGGCAAAAAGCAAGTCCCTCGTTGAAAAGCTTGAGGATATGAAGACCAACTGACCAATACACCGGGGGCGACGATGAGAAAGGTCATTATTATATTTATGGTTGCGGCGTTCCTGGGGGGTGCCGCGCTCGCGGTCGGGTATCTCTCGGGCAGTGAATCCCCTCATGCCTTCACCGACAGCGACTGCTTCTCGTGTCACTTCACTATCCCCAAAGAAGGCGACGTCGGGCCGATGCGCTTCATGGACAGCATATCCAGCATGTGCGGCAGATGCCACGACATGTCAAAGACCGTCTCGCACCGGGTGGACTTCGTACCGCAGGGCATGGACATCCCAAAAGACCTCCCACTCGACGAGACGGGCCATATCACCTGCGTGACCTGCCACGACGTCCATAAGCCATATATCAACGAGCTGACCGGCGAACACACCTATTTCCTCCGCCGCGAACCGGCAGGCAAGGCATTCTGCCTGGCATGCCATTCATCGGACGAGGCATTGCGCCAGATAATGCTGGTATCCGCCGCGAACGGAGTGGGCCAGACACAAAAAACCGTCTCGCACCGGCCCGCGATGGACAGAAGCCACGGGTTTGCCAGGTTCGACGTGCTCGACCCCTCCACGGGGCTGGACAAGTTATCGGTCGCCTGCCTCGACTGCCACAACGACCCCGGGTCAGTCCCGAAGACGACCCTCGGCTCCGGGATTTGGAGGCATGCTATCGAAGGCATTGGGCTTTCGCACCCGGTAGGCGTAGATTATTATAACGCGACCATGCGCACAAAGGACCTTGTAGGCATCAAGGACCTCGACCCCAGGATAAAACTTTTCGACGGGAAGATGGGTTGCTGCACGTGCCACGACCCGTATTCGCCGGGAGACGGGCAAGGGCTTGTAATCGGCGAACGCGACAGTTTCCAGAACCTGTGTTTTGCCTGTCACATCAAATAGCTTCGGGAGGCCATGATGTATTTCTTCAGCAGCCGGCAGCGTCCATGGCGAAGGCGCAACTTCTTTATCAAGAAAGAGTTTCAGGCCCGCTTCATCGGCAGGTTCCTGGGTATATTGACGGTGGGGTGCGCCATATCCGGCTACCTGATGTACATACTGGTCAACCGGGACATCGAAGACGCCTTCTATAAGACGCACTTGCAGCTATCCTCGACGGGCCAGTTATTCCTGCCGTCCATGATAAAGGCAAACTTGGGCATTCTCGCACTGGTCGTCGTCGCGGTCGCGGTGGTTACGCTGCTCATATCCCATAAAATTGCAGGCCCCCTGCTCCGCCTCGGCAGGAGCACCGAGAAGATAGCGAAGAGGGATTTTTCAGGGGACTTCGAGCTCAGGGTGAGCGACGAACTAAAGAGCCTCGCCAAGTCGTTCGAGGAGATGAACGAGGAACTGAAGACCCGCTTCAACGAACTGCGGAAGCAGGCGGAGGAGATTGACCAGGCGGCTGAAAGCCTGTTCTACCAGCAGGCACGGGAAAGCATCTCCCGGCCCGGAAAAGACGAGCTGACCGTGCGGGAACATATAGAGCGCCTGTCCGAAAACTCTTACGCCTTCGGAAGACAGATTTCGAAGTTCGAGACGTCAGGGAAGGGCGGCGGCAAGGCCTGACTCTCGCCCGCAATAGCCTATTTTATCTCTACGGTGAAGAGCGCGACAGTGAGCTTGCCCTTCCAAAGCCCAACCCATGTTGAGTATCGATTCCGTAAATGGGCCTTGCATGGTTGCTAAATCCTATATAATGTAATACCGCGAGTCAAGTTAAAAATGCGCATAAATTATATTACTAACACGGCATGCGTGATGCGAGCAAGCGCTCGTGGCGGGAGTTGATGGAGTTCTTCGGGGAGATATTAAAATAGAACCACTTGCGCTTGAGTGGACAATAAAAGGGGCCGGCAATTCCCGCCGGCCCCTTTTATTTCTCCTCAGTCATTGATAAGCGTATGCAACCTGCCGACTACATACCCGGCCTCCCGGGAAGCCGGCGGCCCTACTTGCCTGGCTGGGTGGCCACTATAAGCCCGGAAACCTTGTCGTACACCCCGGCAGGGATGACCTTCTTTGACTTTAGCTGGGACTTGCTCGCGTAGGGACGGTTGTCCACTATCTTCTTGGCATAGGCGTCTCCGATGCCTGGGAGGGTCTTCAACTTATCGACGGGAGCGGTGTTGATGTCGATCTGCTCGACCTTGCCCTTGACCGCAGATTTCCCGCCCTCGACCGCTCCCTTGGCGCTCTCCCCGGCGATGGACTTGCCCGTGTCCTTCAGGTCCAATGCATAAGACGCATTGGCAACAAATACCAGACTTACCACGACCCCTAAAAGCAAACTGAACAGCTTCGCCATTGCAACACCTCCCTGTATGGTTTACGTCTCCAATAAAATTTCACATAGCTTAAATACTACCACATTGTTTCCAACTGTCCAGGGTACCAGACATTATTTATGTATTCAGTCAATCACAAATAAAGCGCATAATTTAACGCAATTAACAACTATTTTTGTCATTTATAATCTATTTTTAACATGACAAATCTGATTTCATATGATACTCTTTTTAGAAAATGGAGGTACCTATGAGACATAACATCGGCAGGTGGGAGCGGCTGGTCAGGATTCTCCTGGGTAGCGCATTAGTGTTAGGAGGCTGGGCATATCTCGTGGACTTCGGCTTCAGCGCGGCGTCGGCCGTATTTATCCCGGTCGGCACGGCCCTGATAATCACGGGGGTATTCTCGTTCTGCCCGCTGAACGTAATACTAAACCACAATTCATGCAGGCAGTGCAGGCAGGGGATTACCGACAAGCACCTGCCTATGTAGGCATGAAGTGATGAAACTGTGAGGCGGCTCGGATGGGCCGCCTTTTTTTATTCGGTCAGGCAGTCACAACCGGCAGGTGTATCCCGTCCGAACTCGACGTGACCGGGCCGGTCCAGCCGCTCAGGCCTCCCCTCAGGCATTTCGCCTTGAACCCGTTGACGCCCAGCAGGAACGCGGCCGCCATCCCCCGCGAGTCGTTCGTGCAATACGTCAGGTATTCCTGGCCGGGGTCCAACTCGGGGTACCTGCCCCTGAGCGCCTCTATGGGTATGTTGACCGCGCCCTCGATATGCTCCTCCTCGTACTCGGCCGGGACGCGCGCGTCTATGAAGACAAACATGCCGCGCTCCTCCATCGAGATGTCCTCCGGGAAGGTGTGCTGGAGGTACGACGCCAGCAATATCTTGTTGAAGTCCTTTTTGGTGAGCGAGAGGACCGTCGTTTCATCGACCGCGCGTACGGTCGCGTTCCTGCCCTGGTCACGGATGATCGCCTCCTCGCCGAAGCTCTCGCCCTCGGAGAGCACCGCCACCTGCTCGGGGACCTGGCCCTGTTTACCCTTCAGGACGGACACGCGCCCCGACTTGATTATATAGTACGGGCCGGGCGGGTCGCCCTGCCTGATTATATCCTCGCCCTGGCCGAACCTCTCCTCGGTCAGCTTGTCCGCGAGCGCAAGCATCTTTTCCGGGTCGAGGAGCGCGAAAGGCCGGTAGGACTTGACCCTGTTATAGGCCGTGTTCTCGGCCGACCGCTGCATGAGCACGCCCTTGAAGGCCGAGTCCATCAGGACGACATCCTCGAAGTCCTTCTTGCCGAGCCTGAGCAGTACGGAGTCGGTCCTCGCAGTCACCAGGCAGGTGCGGTGCGAACACGCAAGTAAAGCCGTCTCGCCGAAACCCTGCCCTCCGGAGAGCACCCTCAGCATCGCCTCCTGGCCGAACTGGTTTCTCCTCGTCACCTCTATCTCGCCTTTTTCGACAAAATAAAAATAATCGGGTGGCGCGCCCTGCCTGAGGATACGGGCGCCTGCGGGGAACTGCACACTCTCCAACCTTCCGGCAAGCTCTTCAAGCGCGCTGCTCGATAACCCTGAGAAATAGCTGTATTGCCCAAGCTCGTTTGCGGTAAGCATGTGACTTCCTCCTTGTGGGGGCAGATCACTTCCCGAATTATTGACTTTACTTATCATATATAATCGGCGTTGTCAACATGTAGTTATGTATAACAGGACATGCCTGCAAATTGCATTAATGCCATAGTACTGTTATAATTTATATGTGTAAAGCAAGTAGGAGGTGCATATGAAGTACTTTGTGAAATGGGAAGTGTTCGATACGATTTCCGAACACGATATGGCCGGGATGAAGTCCGAGTTTGCGAGTCAACTGGAGTTCATCGAGAAGTCCGGCAAGATGAAGGACGGCGGCGTGCTTCTCGGGATACGGGGCGGGTATTTCGTCCTGGACATAGAGAAACCCGCCGAGCTTCTTAACCTGCTTGGCCCGGCTATCTGGGACAACTGCCATGTGGACAGCCACCCTGTCATCACGTTGAAGGAGATCGGCGAATACCTGAAGACGACCGAACTAAAGAAAGCCGCCTGAAGCGGCTGAAATTCAGAAGAAAAGGGGTCAGCCTCATCGGCTAACCCCTTTATTTTTTGGTGCGCCCAGCCATGGCCCGAAAGCGGGTCACTTCTTCCGGGTGACCGTCATATCCATCTCCTTCACTTCCTTGCCGCCCTTCGGGGTGATATACATCTCGTACTCCATAGTATTGTCGTCGACAATCCTGGTCACACTGCGCCAGAGCAGGGGCCCCCTCACCGGGTCGTCATAGCTGCTTTCCTGGGTGATCGTCCTGCCGTCGGCGCTGGCCGTCCCCCTGAAGTAGTAGATGGCGGTGCTCATCGAGTCTATCCACGTGGACACGTACCTCTTCGTGTGGTTATCGTAGCCGATGACGTTTATGCCGGTGAACGTCTCCCCCATCATGTCGCCCGTATACTTCTGCTGGAGGTAATGCCCGCCGAGTATCATCTTTTGCTCGCAGGTGCCGGTGCTTTCCACCGGAGGCTTGCCGGGTTCCACCCTTGCCCTTGTCCTTGTGGTCCAGCTACCGGCCATGCGTGCCATCAGCTTGTGCGGGGCGCTTGGAACCGCCAGCCTCCTGTACTCCTCCATCATCGCTTCCATGTCCATCTCGACCGCTTGCTTCTTCTGCGCTTTCATCTCATACCTCCTCACATGCTGGTGTCGATTATGAACCGAATATATAACACCGTAACACCGGCAGGGGGTTTCGTCAAATGGGGGAAACGTGCGGAGGCGCCCCGGGCATACTTGGGCGCATCGCACTTGTCCATCTTCGGAGTCTTCGACTCCGTGAGGTCGGGCTCGAACATGCGGCACCGGGTGTAGGAAACACATTTTCGCTCTGGGTCAACTATTTGCGATTCAATGTTTATTTGCCTTTTTGCGTGTAAGCAAACGGCTTTCATTTTCAGTTTTTTGTTCTTGACTCAGGTTAACGTATAGGTTAACATCAGACTTATGGGAAAAACCGTGATTTTCTATAGAACAGCAGACGGTAAATGTCCCACACATGAGTTCTTTGACTCTTTGCCCGGAAAAGTTGCACAGAAGGTGGCTTGGGTCCTCGGCCTTTTGGAAGATTTGGACGTCCTCCCCTCATCATATTTCAAGAAGCTCGTGGGGACGGATATATGGGAGTGCAGGGTAACGCTCGGTTCGGATGCGTACAGGGTGCTGTGCTTCTTCGCGGGTAATTCCGTGGTCGTTCTGACGCACGGCTTTGCCAAGAAGACCCAGAAGACGCCTCGGGCTGAGATTGAAAGGGCGGAAGCATACAGAAAGGATTTTCTGAAAAGAAAGAGGGAAATATGAGCGACTTCAAAAAATACATCGCCGAGAGAAAGAAGAAGGATAAGGCGTTCGCGGAAGGCTTTGACGAGGGATACGAGCAGTTCAAGGTGGGTGTGATGCTCCGCCAGGCGCGCGAGTCCGCCGGGCTGACCCAGGAGGAACTGGCGCGGCGCCTCAAGACCCAGAAAACCGCCATCTCCCGCATAGAGAACCACGCGGAGGATATCAAGCTGTCTACTTTGGAGCGGGTCGCTACGGCGTTAGGTAAACGGCTGAAAGTTAAGATTGCGTGAGCAGGGGACGGATATGTCTATTGACAATTATTTTTCATATTTCAATACTCAACTAAGTGAAGTTGGCGGAGTCAATGATCAGCTGTTTAAAAAAATCCTCCTCGTAACAATGCTTGACACCTTGGCACGCGCGCCATTTCCAACTGAGAAGAGCAATAAAAAACGCTTCGTAGGGTTTATTGATAAATTCGCCGACTGGGATGAAAAAGACCGGATCAGTTTGCCGCAGCTTTCTCTTCTTTTGGAAACAACGGATTGCAGTAAGTTGAAAAACGAAGTGAACCAGAGGCTTGCAAACTGGGAGAGCGGAAAAGAAATTTACCTTACCGATGATCCCGAATGTGCAGAAATTCTAAGCCTTTCAAGCACTGACGAAGTGGACTTGCTTAAACAAGCCAGGCATACAAACCTGTTCTACGTCTATCGCAACCATCTTGTCCATGAATTCAGGAAACCTGGCTATGGCATAGAACATGCTGACGATGATTCACCTTTTTACCTTGAAACTGAAGATTTGGAATCGGGGATAACAACTTGGGAGCTTGTGTATCCGGTTAAGTTTTTCAAAGGGCTTGTTTGCTCTTCATTGAACGGACTGAAATCATACCTTGAAGAAAAAAACATTGACCCTCACGCGTCTTATAGTTTTGGCTCGACATGGAATAACAGACTTTAAACCTGTTGCCTGATAGTTAACTTGTTGTTTTTAGGCATTAATTGAAGCACCATTTTATAAGATGTAGTAAAATGTAGCCAAATTTCAAACAAAAAGGGGTTAGCTTGTAAAAGCTAACCCCTTTTGATTTTATTGGTGCCCCCAGCATGGCGCGGACAGTTATTTCAGAGCAGCGTTAAGAAATATTCAACAGACAGGCCGGAATTTCTTATAATGGCGCGAAGCGTGCCTGGAGCTATTTCCTTGTGCTGAGGTATGGACAGGCTGGCGATATGGCCGGCCTTCAGCATGATAACATGGCTTCCGCGCTGGCGGGCAATTACCCATCCGGCTTTTTCAAAGGCCTTGACCGTATCAGCCCCTGAGATAACCGGGAGTCCGGGCATTAAACCGGTACCTCCACTTCCCTAGTCCGCACAGAAAGAGGCATGCCATGCTCGGCCCTGACTTCAAGGCAGTCGCGGATGGCCTCCCTGATATTGGAGACGGCCTCTTCCTCGGTATTGCCCTGAGATACACAACCGGGTATGGAAGGACATTCCACTACAAACATACCGGTCTCATCCCGTTCCATAGTAACAATGAACCGCATTTCGCCACCTCATAAGAAAAGGCTCGCCCTTTTATTTAACATACCATAACGGTAAAAAAAATTCCAGCTTTAAACTATGGCAAAAAGGGGCCAGCCTAATCGGCTGACCCCTCATGATTTCATGGTGCGCCCAGCATGACTTGAACATGCGACACCAGGTTTAGGAAACCTGTGCTCTATCCAGCTGAGCTATGGGCGCGTGGAAGTGCTAAATATAAAGCAACGCAACTAATAAGTCAACTGAAAATACAACGCCCCTGGATTCCCGTTTTCACGGGAATGACGGGCGCGTGACCGACGCGCTCACTCTCATCCCCTCTCCCTTTGTGACGCTTATTACCTTTGACCCTCCCCACCCGCGGGGGAGGTACGGGTGGGGTCTGGGAGAGGGGGCAGGGGGTGAGGGCTTCTAATAGCTTACCAACGAAAGCACGTTGTACCCGGCGAGCCTGTCCCGGCCCTTAAGCTCCGTCAGCTCGATGAGGAACGCCACACCCACCACCACGGCCCCGAGCTGCTTCAGCAGGTCGAGCGTCGCCGACATCGTCCCGCCGGTCGCCAGCAGGTCGTCCACGACCAGTACCCTCTGCCCGGGTGCTATCGCGTCCTGATGGATGGTCAGGGTGTCTGTGCCGTACTCGAGCTCGTACTTGGCCTCGTATATGTCGCTCGGGAGCTTGCCCGGCTTCCTGACGGGTATGAAGCCCGCCTCAAGCGTATAGGCGAGCGGAGCGCCGAAGATGAACCCCCTCGACTCTATCCCGACCACCTTCTCTATGCCGTCGTCCTCGTAGTAGGCCGATAGCTTGTCTATCACCTTCTGGAAGGCCAGTTCGTCTTTTAAAAGCGTCGTTATGTCCTTGAAGAGGATGCCCTTCTTCGGGAAGTCGGGTATGTCCCTTATCCTGGATTTCAGGTCGAGCATTCAATGCCTCCTTTGCAAAAAAACCGTCGCCCCGTGCCTGACACGGGGTCCAGGAAGTTCATAGATTATTGGAATAAGTTCCTGGGCCCCGCATCAAGTGCGGGGTGACATTATTAATTAGAGTATGTTATCCATATCGATAAGCTTGCGCTTGGTGATGAACCGGAGCTTGTTGAGCGCGGACGCCTCTATCTGGCGCACCCGCTCCCTCGTCAGGCCGAACTCCTTGCCGATGACCTCCAACGTCTGGGCCTCGCCGTCGTCGAGCCCGAAGCGCAGGCTGATGACCCGCTTTTCGTTCTCGGTCAGGTACTTCAGCCACTCGATTATCTGCTCGCGGCGCATGATGCCTTCGGTCGCCTTCGCGGGCGATAGCGAGGCTTCGTCCTCGATCAAGTCCTTGAGCGAGCCCTCCTCCTTGTTGCCTATCGGGGTGTCGAGCGAGTTGGTCTTCCGGATCAACTGCATGATGTCCTTCACCTGGTCCGTGGTGAAGTTCATCTCGGCTGCTATCTCCTCGACGGTCGGCTCCCGCTTCAGGTTCTGGATGAGGCGTCTGACCACCTTCACGAAGACGTTGATGACCTCGGATATGTGTACCGGGAGGCGAATCGTCCTCGTCTGGTTGACGAGCGCCCTCTCGATGGACTGTTTTATCCACCATGAGGCGTATGTCGAGAACCGGAACCCTTTCTCCGGCTTGAACTTCTCGACGGCCTTGATGAGGCCTATGTTGCCCTCCTCGATTACGTCCGAGAACGGCAGGCCCCGGTTGATATAGCGTTTGCCGATGTTCACGACAAGCCGGAGGTTTGACTCTATCATCCGCTTCCGGGCGTCTTCGTCACCCTTGGCAATCTTCTTGGCAAGGTCCTGCTCCTCCTCGAAGGACAGCAGGCTGGAGACGCGTATCTCCTTCAAGTAGAGCTTTATTGCGTCCTGCCCCTCGTCAGGATAGTTTGACGAAGACGACTCTTCCTCGGCCTCTTCCTCGGCGTCTTCCTCTTCTTCGGCCGCGTCCTCTTCAAGGTCGAGCGCGAGCACTTCCTCCTCGTCCGGCTCTTCTTCGTCAAGGTAAACGAGGTCTTCCTCGGTCGCCTTGACTTCCTTGTCGAGTTCCATCCCGGGTGACTCTTCTATGTCCTTGTCCTTTGCGGACTTGCCGTTCTTTTTCCTTGGAGCCATTTGCGTCTCCGTCTAAAACTTTATTGAGAAATTGTTGAACCTGCCCTGGTATGGCTTCCAGGAAACAGATACCCCGGCCACCCTCGCCATACTGGGGCCTGCCTCGAGTTCCTTGACGAACATCTCGGCCTTCTCCCTCCCGGCCTCGATTTCGAGCATCACCCTGCCGTCAGGAAGGTTTTTCGACCAGCCGCGTATGCCGAACTCGGCGGCCACACGTTCCGTGAAGAACCTGTAGCCCACACCCTGCACGCGCCCTCTTACGTATATCTCCGCCGCGACCATATCTTGCGCCACGGGCCGCTCCTATTTAATGGTTTCAAACGCCAGATCTACCGCCTCGGACGGTTCGGAGGCCTTCTTTATCCCCTCCCCTATGTCCCAGCTGCCGAGGCTGACGACGGTCTTGCCGAGCTTCATAGCGAACGCTATCTCGGACAGGGTCCCGTATTCCCCGCCTATTGCGATAAGGACATGCGAGGTCCTGACGACTATGATGTTCCTGGCGTGGTTGAGTCCGGTGATTATCGGGATGTCTACGTACTGGTTGGCGTCGTGCGTGTCGAAACCGGGAAGTATCCCTATCGTCTGACCGTCCGCCTCTTTCGCGCCCTTGCAGGCGGCCTCCATCACGCCGCCCATCCCGCCCGTGAGGACCATGCCGCCGCGTTTTGCGACCAGCCTGCCTACCTCGACCGCGTCGTCATAGGTTTTACCGGCCGCAAGCGAAGACCCTATCACCCCAATTATCGGAACGTCCAATTTCTGACCTCCGCCCCCAAGAGAAAAAGGGCATCCCGACTCAAGAGAGATTACCCTTTTTCTTTAAGGATTTAATTGTGCTGAGAGAACCAGGCACCTTGCAAACTAAAATGGTCGGGGCGAAAGGATTTGAACCTTCGACCCCACGGTCCCGAACCGTGTGCGCTACCAGGCTGCGCTACGCCCCGATAGCCCTATCCTACAAGAGGGGGGGCTGTCTTGTCAAGGCTTTTTAGGCCTCACCCGCCCATCTCCATGATACGCTGCTTCTTTTCTATGAATTTCCCTATCTCGTCTTCGAAATAGTCCATGCTGTTCCGAACGTCCTCCGAGACGCGGGTGTTGTATAAGTCGCGGCCTTCCTTAAGCTCGTTAGCAAGGACGTCCCTGAAGTTGTTGCCCTTTATACCCTGCTCGACCGCCCCCTGGTTATAGAGCGCGATATCCGAGAGTATTATCCTCGCGAACCGCCTTGCGGCCTCGACCTGCTGCGGGTCCACGGCGGACGGGGCGGGGAACTCCTTTATCTCGTCCTTGCGCATCTCGACGGCCTGACGCTCGCGGATGGGCCTCTCCTCGGGAGGAGGCGGTGCGACTAACTGCTCTTCCCTGACCAGCCTCTGACTGGCCTCCGGCCCCTGCGAGGCAAGCCTCTGCACCTTCTTTAGAAGGGTGTCCGGGATATGGTGTTTCTCGATGTAGTCGTCGGCCCCGTAAAGAGACGTCGGCTCCCTCTTGTACTTCGTCTTGTCGTATATCGAGGCGATAAGCAGTACCTTCATGTCGTTGGACTCTTCGCCCTGCTTTATGCGGTCGCATATCTCGAAGCCGTATATGCGCGGGAGCGACACGTCGAGTATGGCCAGGAAGGGCTTCTCCTGCTCCACTGCGATCATGGCCTGCACGCCGTCGCTTGCCGTTATGGTCTGGTATCCGGCGCCGTCCAGTATCTCCTTTATCAGGTTGAGCACGGAGTCGCCGTCGTGCCCGACGACTACCTTGCGCGGGTCAAGGCTCCACTTGGGCTTGGGGGGCGCGGCAGGCGGCGGCGGCGGTGGTGGAGGCGCGGCTTGTCTCGGCGCTTCGACCGGAGGCGGAGGAGGAGGCGGTGGCGGTGGAGGCGGTGCGGCTGCCTCCTCGGGCCTGTATACGGTGAATACGCTCGCGCATTTCGGGCATTTGAGTTTCGAGCCCTCTGGTTTTATCTTGGTCTCGTCAACCTTGAGTTTTACGCCGCACTGGGTGCAGGAAACAATCATGTCCACCTCCCTGAATTTTACTTCTCTATTCTAAAATCTCTTCTTCATCACGCTGATAAGGACGACCCCGGCCAGAAAACCGCCGACGTGCGCGAGCCATGCCACGCCGCCGGACGCATGGCCCGCGGTGACCATCCCGTTTATGACCTGTATCACTATCCACAGGCCTATTATGAATATGGCAGGCACGGGTACGACCTGCCAGAAAAACAAAAAGAAAAAGAAGGTCCAGACCCTCGCCCTCGGAAAGAGGAGCATGTACGCGCCGAGCACCCCCGATACTGCACCCGAAGCTCCGAGCATGGGCAGCGTCGAACCCGGGTTGCTGAGCCCGTGCGCGAATGCCGCCGCGACGCCGCACGCGAGGTAGAACACCAGATATTTCGCATGCCCGAGGACGTCTTCTATGTTGTCCCCGAAGACCCACAGGAAAAGCATGTTCCCCCCGATATGCAGGAACCCTCCGTGCAGGAACATCGAGGTGAACAGCGTATAGTATCCGCCCGGCGGCAGGAAAACATCCCCGCCGAAAAGCCTGTCGGGTATGACGGAGTATTGCAGTAAAAACCGCTTGCCCTCGTCGGAGGGCAGCAGAAGCATATATAAAAATACGAGTATGTTGACCGCTATCAGCCCGACCGTTACATAAGGCGTTGTCCTGGTCGGGTTATCGTCCTTCAGCGGTATCATAAATTAATTATACCGGGTCAGAGCAGCCCTTTGTCGGGCTTCAGCGTCACGAGGGTGTAATCTCCCAGGTATTTACGCGCGGCCTTGACCATGTCGGATTTGTCGAGCTTCTCTATCTGCTTCGAAACCTTGACACCGTAGTCCGCTCCGAGGCCCATCAGCTCGTAGAAACCGGCGCTCCAGGCGCGGCCCAGCGCGGTCTCCTGCGCGAGCGACAGGTCGCCCGCCGCAAGCCCCTTGGCCCTGACGACCTCGTCGTCGCTTATATTCCCGGTCTTGACGGCCTCGACAGACTTTTTTATGCCCTGGACCGCCGCATCCAGCCTGTCATCGGACGAGACCGCATAAAACGCTATACGGGACGTATCCCTGGTCGGGGGCATGAAGCTCCCGAACATATACGCGACGTCTCTCGCATCCCTAAGCTCCTTGAACATCCTCGAACCCATGCCGCCCGCAAGCACCGACTCGACGAGCTTCATCGCCGGGTAGTCGGGCGAGCCCACGGCCGGGGCGGTATAGCCTATCACAACCGCGGCCTGTCCGGCGGGTGATGTGCCGCCGATAGACTCGCTTTTGCTTACCGGGCCGCTCAAGGCCCCGGCGGCCGGCGAGGGCTTGCTTTCCTTCACGGGGCCTTCCTGCTTGAACGCCTCCGCCGCCATCTTCGACACCGAGGCCGGACTTACCTTCCCGGCCACCGAAAGGAGCATGTTGTCGGGCGTGTAATATGCCTGGCCCCATTCCTGCACGTCCTTCCGTTCGAGCTTCCCTATAGATTTCGGGTCGCCCTCCGGGTCGAGGCCGTATGTAAAGCCTTCGTAGGTCTTCTGGAGGAACAGCCTGTAGGCCCGGTCTTCGATGCGGTCTGATATCCAGTCCTCGCGGGCAAGTAGCGATGCCCGCTCTACTCCAAGCGCGGCGTCGGGGCAACCCGAAACCGTCAGGGCCGAGCCGAGTATCTTGAGCGCGGCGGCGAGGTTCCTGGTCGGGACTACCAGCTTGAAGCAGGTGTAATCGTTCCGGGTCTCGGACTCCAGCCTGCCGCCTAACTGTTCTATCTTGAGCGCGGGCGGGCTGGTGTTGCCCACCGGGTGGCATGAAAGGATTACGGCGTTCAGGAGGTTTGTGACTCCGCTTTTATCGAGGGCCTCGTCTGCGGAGCCTACCCTGATAAAGAGGCATGCGGCCGAGAGGTCGCCGCCGCACTCCTGTGTCAGGACCGTCATCCCGTTCTTCAGGATGTTTTTTTCGAAGTCCCTGTCCTGGGCCTGGGCGATTGCGGGCAAAGACACGGCCACGAATACCGCGATAAGGACCATGCCGAGTTTTCTTAGCAAACCAAGCCCTCCTTTGCCCGGAGAAATATTCAGTAAAGATAAACCAAAAAGCAGGGTTTGTCAATCAGTTATGTGGTTTTTAAGCTACTCCTGCGTTACATACGGGGCCAGTTTCTCGGCAGATTCTAGTTTGCCTGCGGCCGCCTTAGCCTCGTCGCGTGTATCGTAATTGCCGACACGTACTTTGTAGACATACCCCCCTTTGCCGCCAGTAATGGTCTCCACCCTGGCGTCGTAGCCCTTCTTCTTGAGCTTGTTCGCGAACTCCTGGGCCGCGCCCTTCTCGTTGTACGCGCCCACCTGCACGGTATACGCGGAGGCTCCCGCCTTTTTCTTCTCCGGGGTCATGGGAGCGGTCTTTTTGGTGTTGGAGGTCAGCACTTTGGGGAATGTCAGGCTGTCGGCCTGCTTGGCCGGCTTCTCCACCGTGACCGGGGGCTTTTTGCCTGGCCGTGCGGTTGCCGGTGCGGGCGGTTCCGGCTGTGCGGCGGGCTCTGCCACGGGCGGAGTATCGGGTACCGTTACTGGCGGGGCGACAGGCGGGGCAACGGGCACGACCGGAACCTCGGGCTTCGGGGCGGGCGCGGGCGCCTTTGCCGGGGCCGGCTGGCTTGCGGTCACGGCGGCCTTCTTCCTTTCCCACTGCACCCCGACGCTCATCCCAAGCACGAAGGCAAGCGCCAATATCACGGATGCGGCAAAAAGGTAGAGACCCAGCTGCCTCGCGTCGAACGAGAAGTCGTAGCGCTCTTTTAACTTGCCGAGTTCTTTCACATGCCCTCTATAAAGTAGTATTTCTCGTAAGATGGTGTGGAAATTTTAAAGACATCACCTGAGCCGGAAGATCCCGGAGTTGCCGAAAGCAGGCGTCAGCTTGCTTGAAGGTTAGCCCGGAACGAACCGGTGAATATTGAGACTCCTGAAATTTTCACACCATCTGAAACTATATGACAAACATAGCGTCGCCGTAACTGTAAAAGCGGTAGCCGCTTCTTACGGCCTCGTCGTACGCCTTCATGACCGTCTCACGTCCCGCAAGGGCACATACTAACATAATCAGCGTGGACTTGGGAAGGTGAAAATTCGTGATAAGCGCGTCTACCACCCTGAACTTATAGCCCGGATAGATGTAAATCGAGGTGCTGGACAAGCCGGACTTTACCCGTCCGTCAGGCCCCGAGGCCGCTTCGAGCGTCCGTGCGCTCGTGGTCCCGACCGCGACCACCCGCCGCCCTCCGGCCTTCGCCTCGTTAACAACGGACGCCGTCTCTTCCCCGACCTCGTACTCCTCCTCGTGCATCTCGTGCCTCTCGACTATTTCCTCGCGCACGGGCATGAACGTCCCGACACCCACATGCAGCGTGACCGGGGCCACGATGACGCCCATCGCCTTTATGGTTTCAAGAAGCGCATGGGTAAAATGCAGGCCCGCCGTCGGGGCCGCAACCGCGCCTCTTTTTTTTGCATAGACCGTCTGGTAACGGACGCGGTCTTTGGCCTCGTCCCTGCCCTCTTGCGGGATATAGGGCGGGAGCGGCATCCGGCCAAGCTCTTCTATCGCTTCGTCGAGGCCGTCCATGTCCCTGAAACGAAGCACCTTCAGCCCGCCGCCCAGGTCGGCTTCGACACGGGCTTCGAGCCTGCCCCCGAATACGAGCGGCGCGCCGTCCTTCATCCTGCCCCTGACAAGCGCCTCGTACCGTCCCTGGCCCATGTCCTTAAGAAGCAGGGCCTCGACACCCCCGCCCGTCCCGGCCTTCTCGCCGGTCAGCCTCGCAGGGAAGACCTTCGTGTCGTTTACTACCAGGACATCTCCGGGCCTCAAGAAACCGGGCAGCTCGTTAAACATGGCGTGCGTAATGCCACCGCCTGCTCTGTCCAACACCATCAGCCGCGACGACGACCGCTCCCGTGCGGGCTCCTGTGCAATGAGTTCCGGCGGCAGGTTATAGTCGAAATCGCTGACAAGCATCCTACCGGCCCTCCCACGCGGACGCACTGGCAACCTCCGCGCCGCGGTAGTAATGCCTGAGTATCTCCTTGTAGTCCTTGCCCTGCTCTGCCATGACCTTCGCGCCCCACTGGCAGAGCCCGACGCCGTGTCCCGACCCCTTGCCCGTGAACACAAAAGTGTCGCCGTCCCTCTTCACGTCGAAGAAAGTGCTCGGGAGCTTAGAGTAGCCGAGTATCCTCCGGAACTCGTTGCCCTTCAGCGTCGCGCCGCCCAGGTCGGCGCTTACCCGCACGGACGCCGCCCTGCCCGTATCGCTTCTGTTAAGCACCTTCACGGACACGACCCCTTCGGTCCTGTGCCCGTTCCTACCGAGGGCCGTCTCGACTTCCTTCGCGCTGAACGTCTTCTTCCACGACGCATAGGGGGACTGCTTCCCGCACGGGCAGTCGCACGACTTTAGGTACGGCTTGGCCGTCCATACGTCCGCGGAGTCCTCCGTCCTGCCCCCGCACGAGGAATGGTAAAGCGTCTCTATCAGTTCGCCACCATAAGTCAGCACCTCGCCTTCGGTCTCCCGTGCCGCCTCGGCGGGCCTCTGCTTTCCCTTGGCGCCGCCGTTGAATACCTGGGAGTTCACGGTGGAGCAGAGGTCGTAGCCGTCGCAACCGCCGTTTAATTTTTTATAGAGCGCGTATGTCCGCGCGACGACCGCCTGGGCCTTAAGCGCCTCCATCGGCCAGGACTGCGAGACCTCCTCGCCGACCACGGCGCTCGTGTAGTCCTCAAGGCCGAGCTCGTTTACCACCCTGAAGAGGCCCTTGCCGTTCCTCTTTATCTCGATTGTCCCCTTGAGTGAGTAGTCGTTTATGTTTATAGCTTTGTCCTTCGAGACTATCCTGATGCCTTCGAGCGACGCGTCGTCCTTGTCCATGACGAGGCTCGCGCCCTCCTGGTCTTCCTTCACGACGATACCTGAGTCCGTCTTGTCGCTTACCTCGTACTCGGAAGGGAAATGAAGCTCGAGCCGTGTCAGGTCGTCCATCACCATCACCCTGACCATGACCTCGGCATATGCGGGCGCGGCGGCAAGGACGCCGCACGTCAGCAGTATTATAAATATCGTTTTCGGGAACAATTTAATCATCGTCTGCTTATTCAGTCATAGTATCATGGACAGGATGAGGCTCAGCCCCCGAGCGTCTTGATTATAGAGGCGGCCTCGTCCCTCTGCGCGTCGTCCGAGGCGTACCCGCGGGACTCGCGTGCATACCGCAGGGCCTCCTGTTTCATGCCGTTGTTATTATGTATTATCGCGAGGTTGTAGTAAAGCTCAAAATCCTGCTGTACAAGGCCGGACGCCTTAGTAATTTCGGAAAGCGCCTCCCTGTGCATCCCGAGCTCTGTATATGAAAGCGCAAGGTTGAAGTGTGCCTGCCCGCAGAGCGGGTCCTTCCCTAACGCCTTAAGAAATTCCCTTGCCGCATCCCGGTAACGTCCCATCCTGTGGTATGCCGCGCCGAGGTTCGTGTACGCGTTGACAAAGCCGGGCTCAGTCCTGACAGCCTGGGTGAACAGCTCCACGGCCTCGTCGTAGTCGCCCTTTTCGAGCAGCCTGACGCCTAAGTCGTTATAGACGCTTCCGCATTCGGCAAAGGCCGGGTCGAGCCTCACGGCAAGCAGGTACTCACTGCCCGCCTCGGAATAGCGGCCCGCCTTGTCCAGCCCGTCTGCATAGAAAGCGTGCGCCCTGGCAGAATACGGGGCCTTCCGCGCCACGTCCCCCCAGAGGGTAAACTCGTCCGCATAGACGAAGTTCCTGCCGTACGACAGCGCCCCGAACATCAGCAACACGGAAACGGCGAATGCCTTTGCAAACGCCGGTGTTGGTCGGAACGTCCTTGCCGTGAATATCACGGCGGCCGCGATAAGCCCCGCCGACGGGAGGTACAACCTGTACAAAACCACAATGTCGGGAAGCGGGACGAAGGTAGACTCAGGAACAAGCGTTATGAAAATCCACAGGCCGAAGAATACCAGAACCCTGTCGGTCTTTCTGTGACGGTACATCCAGACAAGTGCGATGGCGATAAGGACGGCGGATATTACTACCGGCACGTCCACGGATGTTGTCGCCGGGATGTGATAGTCGAAGTTCTGGTTGACGGGGATTAACATGAGCCTCAAGTAGATAAGGAGCGCTTTCGCCTCGGACATGAGGTAGACGCCGGTCCCGAAAGCGGGCCTGGGCGCGCCGACATAGCCGAGCAGGAGACTCTTTACCGCTAGAAATATCGCGGCTGCGGCAAGAAACGGCGCATAGACAACAAGCCGCCTTTTGGGGTGTTGCAATGCCTGACCCGG
>Ga0334722_10002499_pt1 | contig 20745 bp, 11 predicted proteins | sample C3_bottom_MG_FD_207210 | JGI IMG/M metagenome (GOLD analysis project Ga0334722, IMG submission 207210) | Sediment microbial communities from Yellowstone Lake, YNP, Wyoming, USA - C3_bottom | ecosystem: Environmental > Aquatic > Freshwater > Lake > Sediment | place: USA: Wyoming | collected... | reverse complement strand
ACTCAAGTCACCTGCGTGGCCGCCTCGCTGATCTCGGTGCGCAAGGCCATGCAGGTCGATCCCATGGAGGTCTTCCGGGCATGAGTGAAGAGACTTTGGGGGTGGCGGGGATTTCCAAGATTTACGGCGGCGAGGGCCTAGCGGTGCCGGCGGTGCGCGAGGCCACCTTCGCCTGCCACAGCGGCACGGTGACCGCGATCATGGGGCCTTCCGGCAGCGGCAAGACCACCATTCTTTCCATCCTCGGGCTGTTGCTGAAACCGACCTCCGGCCGGGTAACGGTGATGGGCCAGGATGTCACTACCCTGGATGAGCGCGAATTGCCAGCCTTGCGGCGGACCAGCATCGGCTTTATCTTCCAGGCCTTCAACCTCTTCTCCTCGTTGACTGTGCAGGAGAATGTTCTAGTCGCTCTCCAGCTCCAAAAGGTGCCCAAGGCCACCGCCCCGGGCTTGGCCCTGGCGGCCTTGGAGCGGGTCGATCTGGTCAAGCGCGCCAACTTCTATCCCCGCGATCTTTCCGGCGGCGAGAAGCAGCGGGTTTCCATCGCCCGGGCCATTGCGGCCGATGCCCCGATCATCCTGGCCGACGAGCCCACCGCCAATCTCGATTCGAAGACCGGCTTAAAGATCATCGACCTGCTTTACCATCTGGCCGAAGAACGGCGCAAGACCGTGGTGGTGGTCAGCCACGACCTGCGCCTCAAGGAACATGTCAACCGTGTACTGTGGATGGAGGATGGGGTAATTCATGAAGACTGATAAATCAGAGAACAATATGCAGGCGCTTGCGGCTCCTGTATTGCTCAGCCCAAATTCTGATAGGTCCGCTAACTGCTGTCCTGAACGAAAATTGCCACGTTTGCATTCCCCTCACCCCCACCCTCTCCCGCAGGGCGAGGGCTTTTTTTATACCCTCTCCCCCCGGGAGAGGGTGGCCGAAGGCCGGGTGAGGGAGTCAGATTGGCAACTTCCGTTTGGCCTGAGCCAGTCGACGTTGTGTAGGACAAGCCGATCTAGGGAGCGGCATCTAGTTGTTGCGGAAATATTGCTGTTGCTACCGTTGATCTTGACCCTGCTGTTAACCGCCTGCGACCGCAAGCCGAATGACTCGCCGATCTCCGCGACGACTAAGGCTGCGTCCCCGACCTCGGTCTACGCCTACGGTATCGTCGAGGCCCGCCGCCATTCCACCTTGAGCGCCAAGTTTCCCGGTAAGATCGAAAAGATCCTGGTGCGAGAAGGCGAGCAGGTCAAGGAAGGCCAGCTGCTGGCCCAGTTCGAGGCCCGGGAGTTGACGGCCCAGGTGGGGGTGGCCAAGGCGGCGGCGGTGGTGGCCCAGGCGACTCTGGCCGATGCTGAGGCCGGGGCGCGACCCCGGGAGATCGGTGCTGGCGAAGAAGAGCTGCGCGATGCCGAGGCGCAGTTGGCCAAGGCGTCCAGCGATTGGCAGCGTTACCAGCGACTGCGCGGGGAAGGCGTGGTTACCACGGCCGACTGGGAGCAGGTTCACCAGCGCTTTGACAGCGCCCAGGCCCGCCGCAATGTCGCTGAGCAGCAATTGCGGCTGCTGCGGGAAGGCACCCGGCCGGAGACCATCACCACCCAGCGGCGCCGTCTGGAACTGGCCCGGGCCGAGATTGTCAGAGCGGAAGCGGCCCTGGCCAATGCCCGGCTGACCGCACCCTATGCCGGGGTGATCACCCGTAAACACCGGGAAGACGGGGAGGCGCTGGATATCGGCATGCCGGTACTCGATATCGCTACCTTGGATGACCGCTACGTGCGGGCCGAGATCGATGAAACCGATATCGGTCGGCTTAAGCTCGGGCAGCCAGCCCAAATCAGCGCCGATGGCTTTCCCGGCCTGGAATTCGTCGGTAAAGTGGTGGAGGTCAAGCAGCAGATGGGGCCCAAGAAACTAATCCCCACTGACCCCTCAAAGATCGTTGATTACAAGGTGCTGGATGTGGAGGTTTCACTGCCCGCCGACTGCCCCTATCCGATTATGCTGCCGGTGAACGTGCGGATAGGCTTGCAGTGAAGGTTGCCGCACGGTCACCGGCAGGGGCTGTTTGCATACATCATCGAGCCGTCGGTCTTTACCGGTAAGTCTTGGGGTTTTTCCCTATGCTGGCAGCGTGAACCGGAACATCGCCCCTTGGCCCGGCACCGATTCCACCCAGATCCTTCCCCCATGGCGTTCGACGATCTTCTTGCAGATCGCCAGCCCCACGCCGGTACCGGGATATTGCTCCCGACCGTGCAACCGCTGGAAAATCGTAAAGATCCGCTCCCCGTAACGCGGATCGAGGCCCAGGCCATTGTCGCGGACCGAAAACAGCCAGGTGTCAGGGCTCAGAGCCTGGGGCTCCAGAATACCTTCCCCGGCCGCCGGAACCCCGCGCCCGGAGCTCTTCTCCACCCCGATATGGATCTCCGGAGCCACCCCCGGACGCCGGAACTTTATGGCATTACCAAGCAGATTTTGGAAGACTTGCGCCAGCTCCCCGACGTTGGCCCGGACCGAGGGCAGGGGGTCGTGGGTAAGATTGGCGCCGGACTCCGCCAGGGGTGCCTGGAGATTAAGCACCGCCACCTCCACCGCGACCCCGATATCGACGCTCACCAGCCCGGTCTCGCGCCCGACGCGGGCGTAGGCCAGGAGGTCGTTGATCAGTTGCGACATGCGCTGGGCGCTGGCCACGGAGAAGCCGATATACTCCCTGGCCTTGTCGTCCAATTGCGCGGCGTACCGAGACTCCAGAATTTTGAGAAACCCGCTGATTATCCGCAGCGGCTCCTGGAGGTCATGGCCGGCGACGTAGGCAAATTGTTCCAGATCCAAGTTGGAGCGTCGCAACTCCTCCGAGGCTTGGTGCAGCGCTTCTTCTGCCCGGTGGCGCATCAGCGCCGCGCCGATGTGCGAGGCGATGTCTTCCAGGCGTTCAATCATGGCGAGGCTGAGACATCCTTGCCGCCGATCATTGAGCTGGATCAGACCGACAATTCTCTCCTGATTTCGGATCGGCACCAGGGCCACCGAGGTGTAGCCGTGATGGATGCAACGGTTACGGGGATGCAGCCGGGGATCATCGCCGGGAGGAATATCCAGTAGTGGCAAGGAATTGTTGGTCCAGCAACTTCCCCCTTCGGTGAATAGGGGATTGGTCGGGTCGGTCTGGCCGGAAATAACTAGACCGCAGGTGCATTCCAGCCTTACCTTGCCGTCTTTGTCCCGACACACCCCGCCCTCGGCGCTGCGCTCGACTAGGGTGTTTTCTGTCTTTAGAAAATCCTCGGAAAAACCACTCTGGGCGAAATAGGGGAAGTCATCCCCATCTTCCAGGCGAATACCCACGGCAGCAAACCCGGTCTGTCTCTGCAAGGCGGCGATGACGCGCGCAATTGAATTCTGCAAATCCACCGGCTCGTTCAGGATTTCCAGGATATCCCGGCCCATTACGCCGTAGGCGCCCACCAGTTTGCGCTCGCTGATATCACTCATCACGAGGCGACACACCGGGGCGCCGTCGGTGTCTATTGCGGCGGTTGCTTCCAGATTAGCCCAGAAGATCGTCTCGTCTGCGCGCACCAGCCGCATTTCGGCGACCTGGGAAGCGCCGGTTGCAAAGAGTTGCTGGCGGTGGTGGTAGAAGATGTCCTGATCTTCCCTGAGGATAAAACGGGTGAACGGCTGCATGACCAGCGAGCTCCTGGTCACTCCCAGCAAGGTTGCGGCGGTGAGGTTGGCCTCCAGAATCAGCCCCGGTTTGTTGAGGGTGCAATAGCCGACCGGCGCCAAATCGTAGAGGTCAAAGTAGCGTGCCTGCGTGGCTTCCAGCTCCACCTGCGCCCGGCGCAATTCTTCGTTCTGCATCTCCAACTCGATCTGATGCACCTGCAGCTCGTGGAGGGTTCGCTGGGTTTCTACCGACGACTGGGCGGCGTCACTCCGGGTGATTTCTTCGGCCCGTTTGCGCAGCATCTGTCTTGAACTCTCCGCCGCCGAGTTTGCCGAATCCGCCGCAGGGGCGGTTTGGGCGGATAGGTCATCCTTGTTTGGCATGGCGCACCTTAATCCTTTCCCAACTTCAATTCGTTGCTCAGATCAACCGGCTCTGCTTCGGCGGGTGGGGCGCTCTCCGGCTTGGCGATGGCGACACCGCCCCCGGCGGCTTGGCTTTGCGTTCCAGCTTGTAGCAGAGTACCGGTTGGCTGAACAGTTGCCAACCCCATTTGATGATCTTGAGCAGGGCGAAGGAAATCCACAGGGCCCAGGCCAGCATGGTCAGCCGATACAAATAGAGGGAAATCGACAACAACCAACCCTGGGGCAGGGTGGCCTCGCTGTGGATCCAGAAGGATTGTCGCTGCACCAGCAGGAAGGGCGGCAAGACCCTGTCTATCTCTTGGCCTTGATGGTCAGTGGGGTTTCAAGGGCAGGGTTACTGGACGGTGCTGGCGTCTAGGTATCCTGCCTTGTAGTATTCAGTGGGTAATTTTCGCAAAAGTGGACAACAAAAAAGCGCGACCGGAGATACCGGTCGCGCTTTATGTACTTCAGGCCGAACCGTAAAGGTCCAGCAATTCAGGGCTGTTTACTTCTTCTTGGCCGGGGCCTTCTTGGCGGCGGCCTTGGGAGCCTCTTCAGCCTTGGCCGGAGCAGCCTTGGCAGAACCGCAACCACAACCGCAGCCGCTCATGGCCGGGGCGGCCTTGGCGGCGTCGATGGTGCAGGCGTCGGTGCAGGCCTCCAGGGCCTTGAAGCGACCCTCCAGGAAACGCCAACCCTTCTCCACGTCCTTCTGGCTCGCGGCCATCAGTTCATCGGCGTGGGCCGGGTTCATCATTTTCAGCATCCGGTAGCGGTTTTCGTTCATGGCGTAGTCGGCGAAAGGAATCGACGGCGCCTTGGAGTCGATGTGCAACGGATTCTTGCCCGCAGCCTCCAGCTCCGGGTTGTAGCGGTACAGCGGCCAGTGGCCACAGTTCACCGCCAACTGCTGCTGATCCAACCCCTTGGCCAGATTGAGGCCGTGGTTGATGCAGTGCGAGTAGGCGATGATCAAGGACGGCCCGTCATAGGCCTCGGCCTCGGCGAAGGCCTTGGCCACCTGCATCGGGTTGGCGCCCATGGCGACCTTGGCCACATAGACGTTACCGTAGGTGGAGAAGATCATGCCGATATCTTTCTTGGGCATCTTCTTGCCGCCGGCGGCAAACTGGGCGGTGGCGGCCCGGGGGGTGGATTTGGACATCTGCCCGCCGGTGTTGGAGTACACCTCGGTGTCCAAAATCAAGACGTTGACGTTCTCGCCGGAGGCCAAAACATGATCAAGACCGCCGTAACCGATATCATAGGCCCAACCGTCGCCACCGAAGATCCACACCGACTTCTTGACCAGATAATCAGCCACCGGCACCAACCGCTTGGCGATGACGGAATCGCTCTTGGCCAGACCCTTCTTGAGCTTCGCCACCCGGTCACGCTGGGCCTCGATCTCATCCTGGGTCTTCTGGCTGGCCTGGGTCAACTCATCGGCGACCTTCTGGGTGATCAGCTTCTCGGCCACTGCCTTTACCAGCAGTTCCGTGGCCTGGGCGCAGAGCTTGTTGGCGGTGTAGCGCATACCGAGACCGAACTCGGCGTTGTCTTCAAAGAGCGAGTTGGCCCAGGAAGGTCCGCGCCCGTCAGCCCGCTTGGTGTAAGGGGTGGTAGGCAGATTGCCGCCGTAGATCGAGGAACAGCCGGTGGCATTGGCGATCATCATCCGGTCGCCGAACATCTGGGTAACCAGCTTGATGTACGGGGTCTCGCCGCAGCCGGAGCAGGCGCCGGAGAATTCCATCAGGGGCTGCTTCAACTGACTGCCCTTGACGGTGGAAGGATCGATGTCGCTGTTGGGTACTTCCGGCAGGGCCAGGAAGTACTTGACGTTGGGAACTTCCTGGGTGCGCAGGGCCTCGTTGTTGGTGACCATCTTCAGGGCCTTGGTCTTGGCCGGGCAGGCGGTGACGCAGAGGGTGCAGCCGCAGCAATCCTCGGTGAAGACCTGAATGGTGGTCTTGCGGCCCTTGAACTGGGCGCCGACGGCATCGACGGTCTTGAAGGACTTGGGCATCTTCTTTAAGTCAGCCGGTTTGACAATCTTCATCCGGATGGAGGCATGCGGGCAGACCAGCGAGCAACGGCCGCACTGGATGCAGTTCTCCGGCAGCCACTCGGGTACGTGGATGGCGATGTTACGCTTCTCGTACTGGGTGGTGCCGGTGGGCCAGGTGCCGTCGTCGGGCATCTGGGAGACCTTGATCTGGTCGCCCTTGCCCTCGATCATCTTGGCGGTGACCTCCTTGACGAAGTCCGGCGCATCGGCGGGAACCGTTGCCGGTTTGGCGTGGCCGCCAGCGCTCTTGGGGATCTTGACCTCGACGATGTTCTCCACCGCCGCATCAACCGCCCCGTAGTTCATGTTGACGACCTTGTCGCCCTTTTTCCCGTAAGTTTTCTTGATGGCGCCCTTGATCGCTTTGATCGCCTCTTCCTTGCTCAAGATGCCGGAGATCAGGAAGAAGGCGGTCTGCATGATCATGTTGATCATCCCGCCCAACCCCAGGGCTTCGGCCAGCTTGACGGCGTCGATGATGTAGAACTTGGCCTTCTTGTCGATCAGATCCTGCTGGACTTGCGCGGGCAGCTGCTTCCAGACCTGATCCTTGCTGAAGGTGGTGGTCAAGAGGAAGGTGCCGCCGACTTCCAGGTTCCCGAGCATGTCGTACTTGTCGAGGAAGGTGAAGTTGTGGCAGGCGATGAAGTTAGCCTTGGTGATCAGGTACGGGGCGACGATCTTGTTCTTGCCGAAGCGCAGGTGGCTGGTGGTGATCGAGCCGGACTTCTTGGAGTCGTAGACGAAGTAGCCTTGGGCGCTGTTGGGGGTCTCGGTGCCGATGATCTTGATGGTGTTCTTGTTGGCGCCGACGGTGCCGTCCGCCCCCAGGCCGAAGAACATGGCGCGAACCACGTCCTTGCCCTCGATGTTGAAGTTGGGGTCGTACTTTAAGCTGGTGTGGGCGACGTCGTCGTTGGGGCCGACGCAGTAGCGGATCATGCCCTTCTTGGCGGCCATGTTGTCGAAGATCGCCTTGACCATGGCCGGGGTGAACTCGGCCGAGCCCAGGCCGTAACGGCCGGAGAGGATCACCGGGGTGGCCTTCAAGGCGCCAGACTCGACGGCCTCGCCGATGGCGGTGCGGATATCCAGATACAACGGCTCGCCAGCTGATCCCGGCTCCTTGGTGCGGTCGAGAACGGTTATCTTCTTGACGCTCTTGGGCATGGCCTTGATCAGGGCGGCGGAATCGAAGGGCCGGAACAACCGGACGACCACCAGGCCGACCTTCTTGCCCTTGGTGATCAGGTGTTCGACGGTGGCGGCGACAGTCTCGGCGCCGGAACCCATCATGATGACAATCTCCTCGGCATCCTTGGCGCCGAAGTAGTCAAAAAGATGGTACTTGCGGCCGGTCATTTTGGCGAACTTGTCCATGGTCTTCTGGACGATGGTCGGGCAGGCGTCATAGTACTTATTGACCGTTTCGCGGCCGGTGAAATAGACGTCGGGGTTCTGGGCGGTGCCGCGCATCATCGGATGATCCGGGGAGAGGCCGCGCATCCGGTGGGCGACCACCAGATCCTCATCGATCATCTTGCCCATGTCCTCAAAGCTCAACTGCTCGACCTTCTGGATCTCGTGCGAGGTCCGGAAGCCGTCGAAGAAATGCATGAAGGGGATGCGGCTTTGCAGGGTGGCCTGGGTGGAGATCAGGGCCATGTCCATGCATTCCTGGACGTTCTGGGAGCAGAGCATGGCCCAGCCGGTCTGGCGGGCGGCCATGACATCGGCGTGATCACCGAAGATCGACAACCCCTGGCAGGCGATGGCCCGGGCGCTGACATGGAAAACGGTGGCGGTGAGCTCACCGGCCAGTTTGTACATATTGGGCAGCATCAGCAGCAGCCCCTGGGAGCAGGTGAAGGTGGTGCACAAGGCGCCGGTGGTGAGGCTGCCGTGCAGGGCGCCGGCAACGCCGCCTTCGGACTGCATCTGGGCGACGACCGGAATCGAGCCCCAGATATTCTCCTGCAGGGCGGTGGCCTTGGTGTCGGCTTCAGCCGCCATGGGCGAGGAGGGGGTGATCGGGTAGATGGTGATGACCTCACTGGTGGCGTAAGCCACGTGGGTGCAGGCCTGGTTACCGTCGATGGTGACCATTTTTCTGGACATTGCGGTTCTCCTTAGGTGCTGGTTAACAGTTAAATTATGAAAAATTTAAACAGGGTTAAACTGGTAGCAACTGGGCAAAGAAGAGTGGCGCTGCCGATGGCCGCGCCAAGGCCGACCGTGAATTCAGGCCGACGAATCAAGATGTTTAATCCAAACAGTTCAGAATATCAACAGAATATGGGGAGAAAACCGGGGGAAAGCGTGGGCGGTGGGTTTTTCTCAGATGAGTGGGCGTTGCCGAGTGGTCGTTAAGGTAGGGACGGATCGCCGAGCCGTCCGTTCGCCCGGGATGCAGGGCAGGCGGCTAACCTCGACACGGTTGAAATACGGTGGCGGGTCGGTTGGTGTTGAGTTCGAGGACCCGAGATTTGCCGAACCCTCTGCCGCTGCGCGCAAATCCTTTCCAAATCTCCCGCCCTACGCTAAACTGGTCTTCCGGCAAAGGCGTACGCAACTTGCGCCGCCCCTGCCTCGGGCTCAATGAACTCCGAACCGGGAACCAGTCGATGCAGAAGCTTCTCCATATCATTGCCAGCCCGCGGGGCGCCAAATCCCGGACGCTCCAGATTTCTCGCGCCTTTCTCGATCGTTTTCAGGAGCTGCATCCGGATTGGCTCACCGACGAGATCAACCTCTTCCAGGAGAACCTCCCCGACCTTTCCGCCCGGCGGGTGGACGGCAAGTATCTCCTGCTGGGCGGAAAGGGCCTTTACGGAGAACTGCGAGATACCTGGGAGGAGATCACCCAGCATATCTCCCGCTTCAAAGAGGCGGATGCCTACCTGATCAGCACCCCGATGTGGAACTTCGGAGTGCCTTACGTTTTGAAGCATTACATCGATATTGTCGTCCAGCCCCAACACCTCTTTCATTACGTGGACGGCCGTCCGGAGGGCTTTCTCCAGGGGCGGCGCATGCTGGTCATCTCCACCCGGGGCGGGGAATACACCACCCCGGAAAACGCCCACCTCGATCACCTCTCCCCCCATCTCCGGGCGATTTTCGGCCTGACCGGCATCACCGACATCGAGTTCATCACGGCCGAGCCCCTGGACGGGGTGCCGACCGAGGCCGTGCAGAAGGCGGTGGCCGCCGCCAGCCTGAAGGCCCGGGCCGTGGCGGAACATTTCCCCGGTGAGGCGCAATAATGGCGCGCGATATCCCCATTGGCAACGGTCAGCTGCTGATCGCCTACGACCCGACTGGGATCGTCCGGGATCTCTACTATCCCCATGTCGGGCAGGAAAATCATGTGGATGGCGCCAAATTCCGAGTCGGCCTGTGGGAGGATGGGCTCTTCGCCTGGTTACCCGAGGGCTGGGAACAGAGCGTGCGCTATCTGGAGGATACCCTGGTCACCGAGATCATCTGGAGCCACCCCGGCCGCCAGCTGACGGTAACCTTCCACGACCTGGTGGATTTCCGCGACAACCTGTACCTGCGCCGGATTACCGTCGATAACACGGCGGGCAGGGTGCGGAACCTACGGTTGTTCTTCGGCTTCGATTTCAGCATCTCCGGCAACGATGTCGGAGATACCGCCGCCGTGCGCCCCGAAGCCGAAGGCCTTCTCCACTACAAGAACGATCGCTATTTCCTGATCAATGCCTTGCTGCGGGGCCGCCGGGGCTTTGATCAGCTCGCCACCGGCAACAAACGCCGCAACGAGTTCGAAGGCACCTGGAAGGACGCCGAGGACGGCAGCCTTAGCGGCAACGCCATCGCCCAGGGTTCGGTGGATTCGGTGGCGGCCCTGCATCTGACCCTGGCCCCGGGCACGGCGGAAACTGCCTGGTTGTGGATCTGCGCGGGGATGAATTTGGCGGCGGTGCGCGACCTCAACCAGGACTTCCTCAAGCATAGTCCGACCAGGCGCTTTCAGCGAACCCACGACTACTGGCGGCTGTGGGCGACCAAGGAGCCCCTCGATCTGCAGGGCTTGCCAGAAGCGGTGGCGTGGCTGTATAAACGCAGCCTGCTGGTCATGCGAACCCAGATCGACCGGAACGGGGCCATTATCGCCGCCAACGATTCCGACAATGTCCAGTTCAACCGCGACACCTACAGTTACGTGTGGCCCCGCGACGGCGCCCTGGTGGCCCAGGCCATGGATCTGGCCGGTTATCCCGAGACAAGCTGCGCCTTCTTTAAATTCTGCGCCGCGATTGTCGAACCCGAAGGCTATTTCCTCCACAAGTACACCCCCTCCGGGATGCCGGCCAGCTCCTGGCACCCTTGGGTAAAAGACGCCGAAGTCCAACTGCCCATCCAGGAGGATGAGACGGCCCTGGTGCTGTGGGCGCTCTGGGAACATTATCGTCGCTACCGCGACCTGGATTTCATCACCACCGTCTATCAGCCGCTGATCAAAAATTGCGCCAATTTTCTGATGAACTACCGCGATCCCGATACCGGTCTGCCCTTGCCGAGTTATGATTTATGGGAAGAACGCCAGGCGGTGACCACCTTCACCACTGCGGCGGTTTACGGCGGCCTGATGGCGGCGGCCCATTTCGTGGCTTTATTCGGGGAGGAGGATCTCGCCGCCGACTACCGCGCCGGGGCCATCACCCTCCGGGAGGCGGCATTGGCCCGGTTATTCTCCCGCGAGCGGGGCGGTTTTGCCCGGGCGGCGGAATTTGCCCCCGGCGCCGCTGAGCCGCAACTGGACTGGGGTGCCGATGCCAGCGCCTGCGGCATCTTCGCATTTGGAATGCTCCCCCCCGACGATCCCGCCGTGAACGCCACCATGCAACACCTGCGGGAAAAGCTCTGGTGCCGCACCCCGGTGGGCGGCATGGCCCGCTACGAGAACGACCCTTACTACCACGCCGATTCGCAAACCCCGGGGAACCCCTGGTTTGTCACCACCCTTCTGCTGGCGCAATATCTCATCGCCAACGCCCAGGCCCCGGCGGACCTCGCCGCCGCCCTGGAGCTCCTGAACTGGTGCGTGAAGCACGCCCGGCCCAGCGGCGTCCTGGCCGAGCAGATTGATCCCCACAGTGGCCAACTCTTATCGGTTTCGCCGCTGACCTGGAGCCATGCCGCCTTTGTCACCACCGTTTGCCAGTATCTGGAGAAGAGTGCGCGACTCACCGGGCCGACGGTTTAAACTCTGCAATGGAGCACGGTCAAGGAGAAAATAGATGACTAATCACATCTGTCCCGTAACTGGGGCACCGATGTATCGCGGGGTACGCCTAATGAACCTTAACTACAAAGGGGGAGAGTCTTACTTTCTATATGCCTGGCTGGTATTGAGAGGCAGACCAGGGCCAGGTTTTGATATATAACATTTGTTATAAGTCTAGACCTGGCTCTTAGCGGATCGTGAGGTGAAGTATTTCAGAAAGTTAAATTTAGAGCAGCGTAAAGCGAGCGCCCCATGCCGGGCATAGGGACTCCCCAGGGAACCACGCCCCCTGACATGGTTGGCCCCTGGCCCACATATGCCCCACCCAGTGGCAGGTCGTATTGCTTGTTTAACGCATTGTCAACCCCGACATCCAGTTGGATTTTTCGCCATGCATAACTGCTACGTAGGTTCAATAAGCCGTAGCCGGCGGTCCTAACCTCGTTGCGAACTGAGGATAGCTGGGTTTTCGCGGCCACAAATTGTCCTTCCACCGTGTTGGTCAATTGGCCGAGACGGTGGATCACCGCCATTTTGCCATTCAGCGGCATGATATTGTAAAGATTGTCATCGGTCGTTTCATTTTCACCTCGCACGTAGTTTATCAGGCCACTGGCAATGAAGCTGCCGAAGTCAGCAGTATTCGCAATTGGGTAGTGACCGGAAACATCCACCCCGTATAGCTGGGCGTCAACATTAACATACTGGAGATAGACGAAACCTTGCGAGGCGGTCAAGTTTGTCCGTATGGAGGCCTTGTCGCCGCAGACAGACGTGGGGCAACGGCGGACGTCGATGTAATCCTGGACGGAGGTATAGTAGGGAGTGACTTTCAGGTTCCATTGCCCCTGTTTATCATCATTAAACTCGGTAGTGACGCTGAAGGTATCAGCCACTTCTGGGTTCAGGTCGAGATTGCCAACATAGTAGTTGCCGTCGCCGTTAAAGTTGATCATCTCCATCGCCATCGTATTGATCGACCAGGAGTAACATTCGTAGAGATTGGGCGAGCGGGTTTTCCGGGAATAACCGAACTCGAAGGTCCCAGGGCCATCGGGGGTGTAGCGGGCTAAGGCGGTTACGTCGTAATTGTAGTCGGTGCGCTGGCGGTCGCGGTTATTGAAGGTGGTTGCCGGGTACAACGGCGAGCCATTGTACATCATGGTGTTATAGCCATGCACCGTCCCGGTATCCATCATCACCGTATCGCTACGGGCGCCGATTTGGCTGAGCCATTGGGAGTTCCATTGGGCTTCCCATTCGGTAAAGAAAGCAACTCTATCCCGCTTGCCATCATTGATGTTCCAGAAGGTATCCGGTGCCATGCCCCCAACCGTAACGCCAGCTGGGAGGACTGAGGGAGACGGTGGCCACCAGTCATCAAGACGGTAGCGCTGGCCCTCAATCCCGGTTCTGAGTAGGTCTCGTTCCGACAGTTGGATCTCCCCCTTGACCACCACGCCGGTATTCCTGCCCTCGGTGTTCATCGGCATGCCGGGGGCCAGGATGGTTGATGCGCTGCCATAGAGGAACTGTTTGTCGTCGCCGAAATCCATTTCGTGCTTGGTGAGATCGTTGTAAGCCCGGGCATCCAGAGTACCCCACGAGTACTGACCGTTGTAGCTCAAATTTACCTGCTCGCTGTAATTATCAGTCATGTCCATGCGCTGGTTCGGGAATCCCTCATAAGGAATTTCCTGAATACCAAGATTGAGCTGAAGCAAATGGTTGCCCGCATGCCAGCCGATTACGGCGGCATGGTTCCAGGCTTTATAACTAGATGAGCCCACCTCATCCCCATCCATCCAGCCCCTGTCGACTGCGGCTGGGCCTGCCGCCTTGAAGTCCTTGGCCGAGTGGTAGTTGTCGGACTGTGTCATTGCCCCGGAATAACGCAGGCTAAAATATTCATTTGCCGCCGTTGTCGAAAGATTAGCGCCAACGCCGTTGCCATTGCTGCGATAAAAGGCACCAGCAGTTCCCTTAAAGAGTGGGACTGCGCCGGACTTGGCGAATTCCGGGGCAGATGAATTGACCACAATCGAGCCGCTTATACTATCGCCCCCCATGCTAACCGGTGTAATCCCCGCCACTACAGTCATGGCGCTGACATTACTCGGGTCAATGTAGGAAAGGGGTGAATTCATGTGGTTTGGACATGCCGAAATCAAATCCATTCCGTCAACCTTGATGCGTATGCGGTCGTCACCCAAACCATGCAGGAAGGGCAGGCTGGAAACCCCACCGTTTTGCTGCAGGTTGGCGCCCGGAACATCAGAGAGCAGGGCGGCGGTGTCGCTGGTCCTCGCGCGATCACTGGAAGTCACCTCATGTGCATAACTTCCCATGGGGATGGGTTTCTCCTCCTTCGTGTCGCGTGCGACGCTGACCTCAATCCTGCCAAGATCTACCACAGAAGCTTCTTGGGCATCGCTCTTATTCTCAACTGCCAAAATAGGGGTCTCAGTCAGGATACAAAGCGCCCCTGCCATCAGACAGCAGAACGGTATTTTTCGCATGGCCTCTCTCTTGTGGGATGGTGATTAGCTAACAAGTGGTGCGACAAACTGTCACAAGTATTCGCCTTCATACTGCACTGTGCTGCCTGTCACAATGTGGCATGTTGTCGCACCTGTCTATTCCGCGCAATCCTCAGTCGGATCAGAGAACCTCGCCATTGGCTATTCTGAGAAACCGGCGGCCAGCGCAGCGCCCAAAAAAATGGGGTCGGCAGGTCATATCTCGCCAATGGTTGAGTTATGGTGGGTAGGGGAGGAATCCCAGCAGATTGCTGGTCACAAGGGTAAGTCGCAGCCTTGGGTGGGTGTGAGCAAAAGCCGCGCTGCCAATAGTAAAATTTGGCTGGTTGGGAGGTTTACTGGTCTACAACTTCAGGAGCGGAGAAAATGACGCAGGGCGGCGGTGGTAAGGATGGGGCCGGAAAGTTTTTTCCCGTTGCAGGAGACGGTTGGCAGCATTCGCACCCCGTCTTGCCATGCCCGCAGTGGCTCACGGGCTACCTCGACGGTTTCGATGGTAAGTTCCGGGAATTCTCTATGGAGCTTTTTCAGGGAGCGCTCGGCCAGGAAACAGCGCGGGCAGAGGAAGGTTTTGTAGAGGGTCACTTGCATGGTTAGTTCACTGGTCCGGGGCGTTTCGTACCGCTTCCGCCAATTTCACGGCCTGGACGGTGGCGGCCACATCGTGGACCCGGATGATTGCCGCCCCCTGCCTGGTGCAGTGGCCGGAGAGGATGGCGGTGGCTTGATCACGTTCGGTTACCTCCAGATTGAGAATCTTGCCAATGAAGGCCTTGCGGGAGTGGCCGATCAGCACCGGGCAGCCCAGTTGGTTAAAGCGGTCCAAATGTTTGAGAATGGTGAGGTTGTGGGCGATGGTTTTGCCAAAGCCCAGGCCGGGATCGACGATGATCCGCTCCCTGGCAATGCCTTGGGTTTCCGCCCAGGTGATGCGCTCGGCCAGGAAGGCCAAAATCTCGCCGATGACGTCCTGGTAGTTCGGGCTCTGTTGCATGTTGCCGGGAGTGCCCTGCATATGCATGATGACCACTGGCACTTGCTGCTCGCGGAGCAGCCGGGCCATCTCCGGATCGAAGCGTAGTCCGCTGATATCGTTGATCAGGTCGGCGCCCTCCGCCAGGGCCAGGCGGGCCACCTCGGCCTTGGTGGTATCTACAGAGATGGGGGTGGTGTGGTTGCGGCGGATGGCGCGGATGGCCGTAACTACCCGGGAAATCTCCTCAGCGAGTGGCACCGGCAGGGCGCCGGGGCGGGTGGATTCGCCGCCGATATCAAGCAGGTCGGCGCCTTCTGCCACCAGGCGGTCAGCTTGCGCAAGAACGGCGGTCGCATTGGTGAAGCGACCGCCGTCCGAAAAGGAATCCGGGGTGACGTTCAAGATGCCCATGACCAGAGCCCGCCGGGGGCGGGCTCCGAGCAGCTGTTGCAGAACAGTGCTCATGGTCGGGCGTTGGCTTAGGCCGCCGGGGTTGCTGGGGGTACGTCAGCCGCCGGGGTCTCGACAACCTCAGCGGCGTCGGTGGTCGCCGGTTCGACGGGGAGGACCGGAGGAACGGGCGCCGGGTTTTCGGTTACCGAGGCACCGGGTTCGGCCAGGGCGATTTCAAGGCGCTTGCGGTTGATTTCAGGAATCTGGCAACCAGTGACCTTCAAGACCTCGCTGATGTCGAACTGATTGATGGTTTCTTTTTCCAGCAGGGTCTTGGCCAGGAGCTTAAGGGTGTCCAAATTGTCGCTCATCAGCTTTCTGGCGGTGTCGTTGGCGCGGACCACCAATCTTCTCACCTCGGCGTCAATGTTGACCGCCGTCTGCTCGCTGAAATCGCGATGCTGGGCGATTTCCCGCCCTAGGAAGATCTGCTCCTCCTTCTTGCCGAAGGTCAGCGGCCCCATCTCGGCGCTCATTCCCCACTCGCAGACCATCTTGCGGGCGATGGTGGTGGCCCGCTCCAGGTCGTTGCCGGCGCCGGTGGTGATCTCGTTGAAGACCAGCTCTTCGGCCAGGCGGCCCCCCAAGAGGCAGCTGAGCAGGTTGGTGAGGTAGGTTTTCGACTGGGTGTGCTTCTCCTCGGTGGGCAGGTACTGGGTAACGCCCAAGGCCCGGCCCCGGGGGATGATGGAGACCTTGTGGACCGGGTCGGTGCCTGACAATAACAGGGCGACCAGGGTGTGACCGGCCTCGTGGTAGGCGGTGATCTCTTTTTCATCCTCGGTGATGATCATGCTGCGCCGCTCGGTGCCCATCATCACCTTGTCTTTGGCCTTCTCCAGATGGCGCATGGTCACCTTGTCGGCCCCCTCACGGGCGGCCAATAGCGCCCCTTCGTTGACCATGTTTTCCAGATCGGCGCCGGAGAAGCCGGGGGTGCCGCGGGCGATTACCGCCCAGTCAACATTATCGGCCAGCTGGGTCTTGCGACCGTGGACCTTGAGGATCATTTCCCGGCCCTTAACGTCGGGGCTGGGCACCACCACCTGGCGGTCAAAACGACCGGGGCGGAGGAGGGCGGGGTCAAGAACGTCGGGCCGGTTAGTGGCGGCGACGATGATTACCCCCTCGTTGGCCTCGAAACCGTCCATCTCAACCAGCAACTGGTTTAGGGTCTGTTCGCGCTCGTCGTGACCGCCGCCCAAGCCAGCGCCACGATGGCGGCCGACGGCGTCGATCTCGTCGATGAAGATGATGCAGGGGGCGTTCTTCTTGCCCTGGATAAAGAGGTCGCGGACCCGGGAGGCGCCGACGCCGACAAACATCTCGACAAAGTCCGAGCCGCTGATCGAGAAGAAGGGCACCTCAGCCTCACCGGCGATGGCCTTGGCCAAGAGAGTCTTGCCGGTACCGGGTGAACCCATCAGCAGGACGCCTTTGGGGATACGGCCACCCAGGCGGGTGAATTTTTTGGGGTCTTTGAGGAAATCGATGATCTCGGAGAGTTCTTCCTTGGCCTCGTCAATCCCGGCCACATCGGCAAAGGTGACCTTACTCTGCTCCTTGGTCATCAGTCGGGCCCGGCTCTTGCCGAAAGACATGGCCTTGCCGCCGCCCACCTGCATCTGGCGCATGAAGAAAATCCACACCCCGATCAGAAGCAGCATGGGGAACCAGGAGATCAGCAGGGTCATATACCAAGGGGTTTCTTCCTTGGGTTTCACCTTGATATTGACGGAGTTGCTGCGCAGCAACGGCAGCAGTTCCTGATCCTGGGAGGGGATGAAGGTCTTGAAGTGGTCGCCGCCACGGTTGGTGCCGGTGATGACCTCGCCGTCTATGGAGACATCGGCAACGGTGCCAGCCTGGACCTTGGTGATGAATTCGCTGTAGCTTAACTCCTTGGTGGTGGGCTGTTGCTGGTTAAAGAGATTAAAGAGCAGGACCATGGTCAGGCCAATCACCAGCCACAACGACAAATTCTTATAAAAGTTATTCAAGGAAATCCTCCCAAGGAGAGTGGCGGCTAGTTAAGGATCACGCGGAGCGCCCTTTCCCAAGATCATAAGGGATAAGGCGCGGTTAGTTTTCAATAAATAAGTGCTGCCACGGGGAAAGTCCAGCGGCTTTAATTAAATTTATCCAGCAAAGCGCTGGAAATCAAAAATAATCCTGTACCGCCTTTACCGTCAGCTCGGTGTTAACGGTGGCGCTGATCGCCAAAGTCATGGCGTTGGCGCCGGCCACGGTGGTGGTGTAAGGCAGGTGATAGTAAAGGGCGGCCCGCCGAATGATGTAAGAGTCTTCGGTGGTGCGGGTGCCCATGGAGGTGTTGATGATCCATTGCACCCCCTTGTCCTGAATCTTGTCCTGGATATGAGGGCGACCTTCGGAGATCTTGTTGATGGGGGTACAGGTCACGCCGTGCTCGCTGAGATAGCGGGCAGTGCCGTGGGTGGCCAGGATGGCAAAGCCCAGTTCCACCAGTTTCTTGGCAACCGGCAGGATAGCTGGTTTGTCCTGATGGCGGACGCTGATGAAGACATTGCCAACCGTGGGAATGGTCTGGCCCGCCGCCAGCTGCGATTTGGCGAAGGCGATGCCCACCGAGTCGTCTAGGCCCATGACCTCGCCGGTGGATTTCATCTCCGGCCCCAGCAGGGTATCGACGTTCTCGAAACGATCGAAGGGGAATACCGCCTCTTTAACGGCATGGTGCTTCACCGTAACCTCGGTGGTTAGACCCAGTTCGGCAAGCTTCATCCCCATCATCACCTTGGTGGCCAGTTTGGCCAGGGGTACGCCGGTGGCCTTGCTGACGAAGGGCACGGTTCTTGAGGCGCGGGGGTTGACCTCCAGCACATAGAGGGTGTCGGCCTTGATGGCAAATTGCACGTTCATCAACCCCTTGACCTTCAGCTCCATGGCCATGGCCCTCGAGGCCTGCTTGATCTTTTCGATCATTTCAGGCTTTAGGGTATGGGGCGGCAGGACGCAGGCCGAGTCGCCGGAGTGGATGCCGGCCTCTTCGATGTGCTCCATGATCCCGCCGATGATGGTGGTCTCCCCGTCGCAGATGGCGTCCACGTCAACCTCCACCGCATCCTTCAGGAACTTGTCGACCAGGATCGGATGCTCGGGCGAGATGGTAACGGCAGTGGTCATGTATTCGCTGAGGTCTTTATTGTTATAAACGATGCGCATGGCGCGGCCGCCGAGGACGTAAGAGGGGCGAACCACCACCGGGTAGCCAATGCGGTTGGCAATCTCGATGGCCTCTGGCGTAGTGCGGGCGGTGCCGTTTTCCGGTTGGAGCAGGTTGAGTTTTTGCAGCAGCTGCTGAAAGCGTTGGCGATCCTCGGCCCGGTCAATGGAATCCGGCGAGGTGCCGAGGATGGTCACTCCGGCCCGGGCCAGGGTGACTGCCAGGTTCAAGGGGGTCTGGCCGCCGAACTGGACGATGACCCCTTCCGGTTTCTCGGTCTCGATGATGTTAAGCACATCCTCGCGGGTTAAGGGCTCGAAATAGAGTTTGTCCGAGGTGTCGTAGTCGGTGGAGACCGTCTCCGGGTTGGAGTTGACCATGATCGACTCGATGCCCAGCTCTTCCAGGGCGAAGGCGGCATGGACGCAGCAGTAATCAAACTCAATGCCCTGGCCGATGCGGTTGGGGCCGCCGCCCAGGATCATCACCTTGCGGCTGTCGCTGGGGCGGGCCTCGTTCTCGGTCTCGTAGGTCGAATAGAAGTAGGGGGTATAGGCCTCAAACTCGGCGGCGCAGGTATCGACCAGCTTGTAAACCGCCTTGACCCCTTCCTGGTCGCGGAGTTCCCGGATGTCCTGCTCGGTGGTGCCGGAGAGATAAGCAAGCTGGCGATCGGAGAAGCCGAACTCCTTGGCGGTGCGCAGGGTGTCGCGGTTGAGACCAGCAAAACCGATGGCCTTTAGAACCTGCTCCTGCTCAAATATTTGCTTGAGATTGTGCAGGAACCACGGGTCGATGGCGGTCAGTCGATAGAGTTCCTCGATGGTCATTCCCCGGCGCAACCCTTCGTAGAGATGGAAAATCCGCTGGGAGTTGGGGGTGCGCAGCCGCTCCTCCAGGGCGTGTTTTTCCATGCCGGAGTGGTTGAATTTAGGATCGGCCCCGAAGCCGAAGATGCCGATTTCCAGCGAGCGCAGCCCCTTTTGCATGGCTTCTTTAAAGGTCCGCCCAATGGCCATGGTCTCGCCCACCGACTTCATTGCAGTGGAGAGGATGTCCTTGGCCTCGGGGAATTTCTCGAAGGTCCAACGGGGAATCTTCACCACGCAGTAGTCAATGGTGGGCTCGAAGGAGGCGTAGGTCTCGCGGGTGATATCGTTCTGGATCTCGTCCAGGGTGTAGCCCACCGCCAGCTTGGCGGCGATTTTGGCAATGGGGAAACCGGTGGCCTTGGAGGCCAAGGCCGAACTGCGCGAGACCCGCGGGTTCATCTCGATGACCATCAGCTCGCCATCGGCCGGATTCACCGCGAACTGGACGTTGGAGCCGCCGGTTTCCACCCCGATCTCGCGCATGATGGCGATGGAGGCGTCGCGCATCTCCTGGTATTCCCGGTCAGACAGAGTCTGGGCCGGGGCGACGGTGATGGAGTCGCCGGTGTGAACCCCCATGGCGTCCATGTTCTCGATGGAACAGATGATCACCACGTTATCCTTGCGGTCGCGCATGACCTCCAGTTCGTACTCCTTCCAGCCCAGGAGACTCCGTTCCAGCATGACCTCGCTGTTCAAGGAGAGATCAAGACCGGAGGCGCACATTGTTTCCAGTTCCTGAATGTTGTAGGCGACCCCGCCGCCAGTGCCGCCCAGGGTGAAGCTGGGCCGGATAATGATCGGAAAACCAATGAGGTCGACGGCGGCCCGGACTTCTTCAAGATTATGGACAATGGCGCTTTCCGGCACCTTGAGGCCGATCTTGCGCATGGCGGTTCGGAAGGAATCGCGACCCTCGGCCTTGCGGATGACCTCGATATTGGCGGCCAGAAGTTCGACGCCGTACTTTTCCAGGATGCCCATCTCGGCCACCTTGATGGCGGTGTTGAGGCCGGTCTGGCCGCCCAGGGTGGGCAGCAGGGCGTCGGGGCGTTCCTTCTCGATGACCTTGGCCACCATCTCGGGGGTGATCGGCTCGATGTAGGTGCGGTCGGCGATCTCCGGGTCGGTCATGATGGTGGCCGGGTTGGAATTGATCAGCACCACCTCGTAACCTTCTTCCTTGAGGGCCTTGACCGCCTGGGTGCCGGAGTAGTCGAACTCGCAGCCCTGGCTGATGATGATGGGGCCAGAGCCGATGATCAGGATCTTATTGATG
>Ga0334722_10002498_pt1 | contig 20747 bp, 18 predicted proteins | sample C3_bottom_MG_FD_207210 | JGI IMG/M metagenome (GOLD analysis project Ga0334722, IMG submission 207210) | Sediment microbial communities from Yellowstone Lake, YNP, Wyoming, USA - C3_bottom | ecosystem: Environmental > Aquatic > Freshwater > Lake > Sediment | place: USA: Wyoming | collected... | reverse complement strand
CTATGTGACGACCATCATGATCAAGAACAGGATCCGGCATCTGCCGATCCTCGAGAAGAACAAGCTGATCGCCATGCTGTCGATCAGGGACGTGGTAAAGGCGCAGGTGACCGATCTTCGGGCAGAGAACCATTATCTGAAGGATTATATTTCAGATAAATACCCGGGTTGATACGATTTCCTAAAAAGTTTTTGTCAGGAATCAATAGTTTAAAGGAGGTGAAGTCAGAGGCCTTTCGTCTTGGTACGGTTCAAGAAGTCATTTATATAATAAATTTTTTTAGAAAAGGAGGATTTTAATGAGTTCAACGATTTTGTTTGCTTTAGGATGCGGTCTTCTCGGAGTTATATACGCTGCGATGACTGCAATGTGGGTATCAAAGCAGGACGCTGGAAATGCGAAGATGCAGGAGATTTCAAATGCGGTCAAAGAGGGCGCAATGGCGTTTCTCGCACGTGAGTACAAAACAGTTGCTATGGTTGCGGTACCTTTGACGATTATGTTGTCCTTCCTCGGGACCTGGACAGCAATAGGGTTCGTCATCGGCACGGTCGGTTCGGCGGTAGCCGGATACATCGGCATGATGGTATCGGTGCGGGCCAACGTGCGTACAGCTCAGGCTGCCCACAAGGGCCTCCAGGCTGCACTCGGCCTTGCTTTTAAGGGCGGATCAGTTACAGGCGTTATGGTTGTGGGTCTCGGTATCATCGGACTTGCAGGTTTTTATTTTATAGCAAAGCAGTCAGCACCTGAACAGGCATTCCATGCACTTGTAGGACTCGGATTCGGCTGTTCGCTTATGAGCGTGTTTGCCCGTATCGCTGGCGGTATCTATACAAAGGCAGCAGACGTAGGAGCTGACCTCGTCGGTAAAGTTGAAGCTGGAATTCCTGAAGATGATCCCAGGAACCCTGCTGTTATCGCAGATAACGTTGGTGACAACGTAGGTGACTGCGCTGGTATGGCAGCCGACCTTTATGAAACATATACGGTTACGCTCGTTGCAGCAATGCTTCTTGCAAAGACTGTTTTTGGCGCTGACAGCGCATGGGTTGAATTCCCCCTTATGCTCGGCGGAATATCTATCATCGCTTCCATTATCGGTACCTTTGCAGTAAGGCTCGGCAAAAGCGGATATATCATGGGCGCCCTCTATAAGGGCCTCGCTGTTGCCGGAGTTCTTGCCGCAGTAACATTTTATATCGTAACCGGTGAATTCCTGAAAGGTGTAGATCCGGCTTCAATGGTCTCTCACCCTTCATTTACACAGATGAATGTTTTCCTTATGGCGCTTATCGGTCTTGCATTGACCGGAATAATCGTCGTTATAACTGAGTACTTCACTGCTGCGCAGTATCCGCCGGTGAAACACATTGCACAAGCCAGCTTGACTGGTCACGGCACAAACGTTATAGCAGGCCTTGCGGTCAGCATGAAGTCAACCGCAGCACCTGTTCTGGTCATCGTCGCTTCGATCCTCGGCGCTTATCAATTGGGCGGCGGGTTTGCCGGAGACTTGTCGGGCGGTCTTTTTGCTATAGCTTTGTCAGCTGTTTCGATGCTTTCTATGACAGGCATCGTTGTAGCTATTGACACATACGGCCCGATTACAGACAACGCAGGTGGTATAGCTGAAATGGCAGGAATGCCTGAAGCGATTCGTGCTATCACCGATCCATTGGATGCAGTTGGCAACACCACAAAGGCTGTTACAAAGGGTTATGCTATCGGCTCAGCAGCCCTTGCAGCTCTCGTTCTTTTTGCAGAGTATTCAAGGTCATTCTCCACTCCGATCCTGTTTGACCTTTCGAACCCTATGGTTCTGGCCGGCCTTTTCATCGGCGGTCTGCTCCCGTATTATTACGGCTCGCTCCTGATGGAGGCCGTTGCCAAGGCTGCTGGCGGCATCGTTGTTGAGGTGCGCAGACAGTTTAAAGAGATCCCGGGCATCATGGAAGGCACGGGGAAGCCTGAGTACGGCAAGTGTGTTGACATCGTGACCAAGGGTGCCATTCAGCAGATGATGGTTCCTGCGCTTATCCCGGTTGTTGTTCCCGTTGTTGTAGGTTTACTGCTTGGTAGAGAGGCACTCGGAGGCGTACTTATGGGAAGTATCCTGACCGGACTCTTCCAGGCTATCGCCATGACAAGTGGCGGCGGCGCATGGGACAATGCCAAGAAGGCCTTTGAAGATGGCGTCACCGACTCCAAAGGTGTTGTTCACAAGAAGGGCAGCGATGGACACAAGGCCTCTGTCACCGGTGATACGGTCGGCGATCCTTACAAGGATACCGCTGGTCCGGCAATCAACCCGATGATCAAGGTCATCAACATTGTCGCGCTTCTGATCGTTCCTTTGATTTAAATACAGTTATTTAGAAATACCAAGGGCTGGTCGGGATATTCCCGGCCAGCCCTTTTTTTAATTCTGCAAGAAGTCGGGGTTACAGAGAAAGCTCTTTTTTCAGCCAGGCCCTTATCTCATCGGTTATGGCGTACATACCGGCTATCGGGGGTTGCACCGGCTCAGCGACGGCCTTCCGGACCATTTCAGCCGGAATTACATCGATCTTCCCGACAGTGTTGGTGATGTCAGACCTGCCTATCTTAAGGAGCATCAGTGCAGGGGTCTCTGACTCTGTTTCTATATAAAACATATATCCGGTAATGTCTTTGAGCTTCGCAAGGTCCTCAGGCCGGGATTGAAACCGCGGCTCCATCATCATCTGGGGCGTCACATCGAGCTTGATCTTTGGAAGTATATCGGGTCTCTTTTTGATATCCTCCAGGCTAAGCATCTCGAAGATGCTTTTGTCATCAATTTCAGGTATGTCCATTAAATCTCCTCTTTCTTTTGCCTTCGTTCAGGTATAATTCCATGTCTGATGCTGTTTTCATTCCAGTCAGCTGAGACATAAAGACTGCAGTAACAGCTTCCATATTCTTTTACATCCTCATTACGGTAAACGCATGGACAGATGATGTCCGCGTCCCCTTCCCGGGTCCCGGACGCCAGCCTGCAGGGGCAAGACCTGTATCCGTACCGGCCCTCATTCGTCAGCAGTCCGGACAGGATATCGAGGACAAAGACCTTGTCACTGTTCAGTTCCATGCCCTGCCTGACAGCATACTCGTGCAGGACAGTGTATAATTCTGCGGCAGTCAAGCGCCGGGGCTCCCCTCTGAACTCTCGTTGGCAGTGAGAAGCTTCTCCTTCAGGGCCTCCTCGTCGTATCCCACCACGATCTCCTCAATGACAGTCGTAGGATAGGTCCCCCTTGGGTTGCGCTTGGCCAGCTCCTTTGTCATCACCCATTGCTCACCACCCTCAAGTTTGTCGACTTCGATGAGTGTGTACCCGATGCCGTTATTATCAAGGAACCTCACTACTTTTTTGCATACAGGGCAGGTACTGAGAGAATAGAGTGTCACTTTTTTCATGTATACATCCCTGGCATCGTGAATTGAGGGCTGACCCTCTGCAATGGTATCAGCCCCCGGCATTATAGTATAATACAGTCAACGTGCTCAGTGGAAACAGAGCGGCATGAGCGGCGAATACTTTCTTCCCTTTACCAACTTATCTGCCAACGTCCGTATGCCATTGACGCAAAATCATAACAACAGAGGAGTTCTCCCATGGGTGAAAAAAAGAATAAAGACAAGTTCGCGGTCAATGAGATAAAGCAGGCCCTCCAGGGCAAGATAAAACAGAGCGTCATCGTCCCGGAGTTCCTCACCGGCAAGTCACGCTTCAGATTCAAATGCTATCCCGGCATCGGCTGTTTTACCAAGTGCTGCAGCGGGATCAAGATCATTCTTTCCCCCTATGATATCTATCGTCTCAAAAACAGGCTGGGGAAGACCTATCTGGAATTCCTCAACGAGCATACCGTCCCCATGACCATAGAGGGTTCATCCCTGGAAACCGTAGGTCTCCGCCTGCTGGATGACGAGATAAGGTCCTGCCCCTTCGTGACCCCCGAAGGCTGCACCGTCTATACCGACCGGCCCCTCACCTGCCGGTATTATCCGATCGGCATGGGCATGATGAAGAAGGACACCGGTACGTCCGGAGAGGACTTTTTTATCAAGGTGATGGAAGACCACTGCCTCGGTCATAACGAAGAAAAGGTCTGGACCGTCCAGGAATGGCGTCAGGACCAGGAGTCAGATATCTACGATGAGATGAACAACGATTGGATGGCGATCGTCCTGAAGGCGAAGACCCTCGGCAAGGTCGAGTTCAGCCAGCGGTCACTTCAGCTCTTCTTTATCGTCAGCACCAACCTTGACCTCTTCAGGGACATGGCCTTTACCCAAAAATTTATCTCGGCCTATCAGCTTGATGAGGATACAATGAAGAAACTCGCAGAGGACGAACTGGAACTGTTGAAGTTCTCGCTCAAGTGGCTCAGGTTCGTGACGTTCAATGAAGGCGACTTCACCGTAGACCAGGAGGCCCGGCAGAAGGCCAAGGAAAAACTCCTGGTGCAGGCAGAAGAAGAGATGAAAAGACGCAGGGAAGAGGAAGCCGAAATAGAAATCGAGGACTAGGCCTAATAAAACCCTCTAATAAATAAAGTATTTTCAGATGGGCTTTGCCGAAGGCAGGGCCCATCTTTGGTTCGAGATTGAATCAATAATCAGTGGCTCTGCATAAGGCAAGAAGTTGTCACAAACGGCCTAATACTTCAGTTTTAAAAAATTCCTGAGCAGGTCCTTGCCGGAGGTGGTGAGGATCGACTCGGGGTGGAACTGGACGCCTTCTATGATGAATTCCTTATGCCTGACCCCCATGATCTCGCCATCGTCGGTCCAGGCGGTTATCTCGAGGCAGGACGGCATGGTCTCTTTCTTGATTATCAGGGAATGGTACCGCGTGGCAATAAAAGGGTTCGGCAGACCTTCGTATATTGTTGTGCCGTCGTGGTGGACCATCGAGGTCTTCCCATGCATCAGCAGCGGGGCGCGGATGATGTCGCCGCCGAAGGCCGCGCCGATCGACTGATGACCGAGGCATACTCCGAGTATCGGAATCTTACCGGCAAAATGTCTAATCGTCCCGACTGATATCCCGGCCTCGTTCGGCGTGCAGGGTCCTGGAGATATGACGATCCTGTCAGGATTCATCTGTTCGACCTCGGCAATGGTGATCTTGTTGTTCCTGAACACCCGGATATCCTCCCCCAGCTCGCCAAGATACTGGACAAGGTTATAGGTAAAGGAGTCATAGTTATCGATCATCAGAAGCATCAGCCCAGGCCCTCCTCTGCCATGTCAACGGCCTTGATCATCCCGCGTGCCTTATTGACGGTTTCTGTATATTCGTTCTCCGGCTGCGAGTCGGCAACGATGCCCGCTCCTGACTGAACATAGATGGCGCCATCCTTTATGATAAGCGTCCGTATCGTGATGCAGGTATCCATATTTCCCGAGTAGCTGAAATATCCGACAGAGCCGGCGTATGGGCCGCGTCCGGTCGGTTCGAGTTCGTCGATGATCTCCATTGCCCTGACCTTCGGCGCGCCTGATACAGTCCCCGCCGGAAAGCAGGCCCCAAGGACATCAAAGGCATTCAGGCCTTCCTGCAGTTCGCCTTCAACATTCGAGACAAGGTGCATGACATGGCTGTATTTTTCAACAGACATCATATCGGTCACCTGTACCGAGCCGGGCCGTGAAACCCTGCCGACGTCGTTTCTGCCGAGGTCGACGAGCATGATATGTTCGGCAAGCTCCTTGGGGTCCTGTTTGAGTTCTTCTTCCAGGGCCCTGTCCTCTGCATCCGTCTCGCCGCGTCTTCTCGTCCCGGCGATCGGGCGAAGGACGATCTTGCTGCCTTCAAGCCTCACCAGTATCTCGGGCGACGACCCGACGATCTTCGCTTCGCCGATATCGATAAAGTACATATAGGGCGAGGGGTTGATTACCCTCAGGGCGCGGTAGATATTGAAAGGGTCTGCTGTCGAGGGGCGCGAGAACCGCTGCGAGAGCACGACCTGGAAGATGTCACCCGCCCTGATATATTCCTTTGCCGCGTCGACCGAAGCCATGAACGCCGCTTTTGTCTGATTGGAGTCGAGTACTTCTTCCTTCGGCGCCCCGGAATGGTCGTTCATGGCGAGCGGCGTCCGCAGCTGCTCGATGAGTGACCTGATTTTTTCTGTTGCCTCCTGATAGGCCTCTTCCGGAGTCTGTCCGACGATATGCGCGTTGGATATCACCTTGATCTTCTGCCTGAGGTTGTCGAAGATCAGCATCGTATCGGTGACCATCAGGAAAAAATCAGGGAGGTCGAGTCCCTGTTTTTCTTTCAGGTTGATCGTCTCAAAATAGCGGACCATGTCATAACCGATATATCCGACGAGTCCCCCGAAAAAGCGCGGCAGGCCCTTGATCTCCACCGGCCTGTAGCGGGAGATCTCCTCCTGCACCAGAGCCATGGGGTCGTCTGCGGTGATGATCTGCGGGGCCTGAGACCCGTCGATGATCGTAACCGTCCGGCCTTTTCCCTTGATGATCCGCGACGGCCGTGAGCCGATAAAAGAATAGCGTGCCCATTTCTCGCCGCCCTCAACACTCTCAAGCAGAAACGACGGCGAGCCGCCGACTTTCAGATAGGCGGTTACCGGCGTATCCGCGTCCGCCAGGATCTCTTTATAGACCGGGATGAGGTTGCCTTTTTCAGCTAATGTTTTAAATGTATCGAAATCAGGGTACATAGATTAAAAATCACTTGTCAAATTTTTCAGTTTTGAATTATAATTATAACTCATGTTGCTGCAAGAAGTTAAGGGCCGGTCGGGTTTCACCTGCGGTCCTGATGAAGTTTAGATGCGGGAATAGCTCAGTGGTAGAGCACAACCTTGCCAAGGTTGGGGTCGCGGGTTCGAATCCCGTTTCCCGCTCCATAAAAAAGAAAGCGATCAGCCATCAGTGTCCAGGTCTCGGCTGAAAGAGACCCCCAAAGAAAAAGACTCTGTTTTGATTTTCCCGCTGATAGCTGACATGCTTGCTGATAACTGATCTGATGGCGACGTACCCAAGTGGCTAAGGGGGAGGTCTGCAAAACCTTTATGCAGCGGTTCAAATCCGCTCGTCGCCTCCACTTTTTACCGCTTCTTTGGCATCCCGCAGTGATTCAAGTATTGCCGCATCAAGGCCTTTTTCCTCGAAATATTCTTTTTCGAGCGATTCTATATAGAACCGGTCGAGCCCGCTGTTATCGAGAAAGTCTTCTCTGAGGGCCGAGTCCCTCTTCTGGATTACCTCAGGCAGGATCTGGTTGAGGTAGACCGATTCCTTTCGGAGGTCGATGAAGACCTTTTCGAAAAGCCTCTCGGGCAGTTTTCCGGTGATACCGCGGTCGGCCAGTTCTGCCATGATATCGGCCCGTATCTTTTCTCTCACCTCTTTCATCTCGAGCCCGGGGAAAAAGCTTCGCATCCGATCCTTCAGCGCTGCATGAGTCTCATGGTAAAGCCGTTCCTCGCTGTTGAGGTTCTTCAGTGCGGTGATCACGTCTTTCAGGGAGGCCTCTCCCTGCTGTATGTTGTCTATGCCCTGGAGGATCAGGCGGATCTTCTGCCTGCCATAGCCCGTGATATATTTGTTGGCGAGCAGATCACGGACGAGGACCGACTTGAAAAGGACCGGATCAAGCTCATCAAAGGCCTTTTTGTTGCCGACCAGGCTGCGCAGGGATTCTTCCCTGAAGTCGATCTGCTTCATGAAGGCCAGCTGGCCGAGGACCGCATGGACATTGTCGTAGCGGTCAAAGTAGGTTATGATCGAGCTGAGCTCCTCGAAGATGCTGAAATCGTCTGTTTCGCGGGAGAGCTCGTCGCACGCCTTGCCGATGTCCAGCAGGACCTGTTCAAACCCACGGTCGTTCTGTGAATAGGCAAGATGTTTGGCCTTGATCAGCCTGACAATGTCTTCCTTGATGATATGCTGCTTGAGTGTGGGGTCCTTGAAAAAAAGATTCTCGAGTACGGCGCGGACATCCTTGAGATAGTCCTGTTCCTCGATCTCCTGGATTTTCTTGCCCTTCAGCAGCAGCTCGTCGAGCGTGTCAAAAAGGACACTCGGGATATTGTTCCTGATGCTCAGGGTCCGCAGCCGGTTCAGCCTGGCATATTCCGAACCATGCAGGGTGTCGCGTGTCAGGCCTTTCAGGAGGATATCCCGGTAGGCGTCGACCACAACCCTGTTTTCCGGGTGGCGGTACATGATATCGATCTTCATCCGCTCCTGCTGGTAGCGGTCGATATTATTTCTGAGTACGATTTTTTCAAGGAAGGCCTCATCCTCAGGGCTGAGTTCCCTGTTTTTCCCATACATCCCTCTGTAGGTCTCATAATATTCCAGGTTGGCCCTGTTGACCAGCTTAAAGATAAAGACGATCGAGTGGTCTTCATGCAATTCAGAGCAGAAGCTGCCGAGCAGGTCCGTATCACGCTCGTCTGCAAGGAGGTTTGTCCTTTTGAGAAATTTTCCGACCGCCTTGAGGATCTGCCGCTGCCGCTTCCGGTAATCGCCGCCGAACTCTGACGAGACGATGAAATAATAGTTGGTGACTGCATGCCCCTGGAGAAAAAGCCGCGAGAAGGTCTCGACGCCGTCGGTGTTGTTGGTGAAGACGACCTGCTCCCGGTCATCGAGAAAGGCCCCGAACATGATCAGGCGGTTCAGCAGGTCGGTCTTTTCCATGTCCTTGACCGGTTTTTCGACCCCGAACATATATTCACAGAAGCTGCCGCCGGTCCCCCGGTACATCAAATGGGTTTCGGTGATAGAAAATTCATTGCCGCGGGAAAAAAATCGTATCCGGGATTCTTCCTCTTCATAGAAGTATGAGTTGTACGTGCTGGGACCTGCAACAAAGGCGAAATAATCGACAATGCCGATGCTGCCATGGATTCTGAGGTCTTTGATCATATCTAAAAATATACCACAGGACCGGGAAAACATTCTATTTGGAGACGTTTGCCGAATAGTGCGCATTGAGACTCTGCCGCAGCAATGATAAGGGAAGTTTATAGATGGATAAATATTCCTTGCAAAGATCCGGGGTAAAAGTGTAAATTTGAATAAAGCAACCGTAGACTATAATGATCCAGGAGTATGGAATAACCTTCTCTGTTCGACATATCAGACCTGTTCTCCGAATTTTTCTGATCTCGGTGATTATTGCCCTTTCCGGAGTCACCTCGTCAAGGGCAGAGACGTCCGCCGATACGGCTGCAAACAAGGCTGTCGAGCAGAAAAGACTTGCATCAGCAGTTGCCGTAATACACTGCGAGTACGCGCCGGTTTCTTTCTGGGATAAGGCCACCAACACCCCTTCCGGTTTCCTCGTGGATGTTGTGGACCGGGTTGCCGCGCATGCAGGGCTTCAGATCAATTATATCTGCAAAAATGGCTGGGATGAGATGCTTGCCGCCGTCGACAGCGGCGAGGCAGACCTCAGTGCCCTGCTGTGGAGCAGGAAGCGTGAAGAGAAACTCCTGTTCAGCACCCCGATAGACACAACATACCTCTCGTTTTTTGCCCGATCTCAAAGCAATGTTAATCCTGCCGGGCTTCCCGGCGATAATATCGTCGGTCTTGTAAAAGGAAGCATGTCCTATGAGCAGCTGAAGGACCGGCCCGGCGTAAGGCTTCAGATATATGGCAGTTATCGGGAAGGCCTGTTCGGCCTCCTCTCGGGGGAGGTCAGCCTGTTTGCCGGGGAGGATTCCATGGTCCTCAAACAGATGCGGGAAACCCACCTCGAAGACCGCGTCAGGAAGGTCGGGAAGCCTTTTGTCGAGAGGAAAAGATGCCTGGTAGTACGGAAGGACAATGTTCAATTGCTTGGACTGTTGAACAAAACCCTGGTCGACTTTGTGAGCGGCCCTGAATATCAGCAGATATACCTTAAGTGGTATGGGACCCCTGAGCCTTACTGGACGAACAGGCGGGTACTTACGGCAAGCGGTATTTTCGTTCTTATTGCCCTTGGCGGCATAGCATTCTGGCGGTATGTGTCGATCACCCGGATCAACGCGGAGCTCGTCCGTACCATAGACAAACGCACGAGAGCGGAGGAAAGTCTCAGGAAAAGCGAGGAGAAGCTGCGTGCCTATCTGGATAACATCTCTGATACCATCTGGTTAATCGATGCTGATCTGAACATGGTCTATATTTCACCCGGCGTCACGCGTATGCTGAATATTTTGCCTGAAGATTTGCTCGACCATCCAAGCTCACTGCTTATTCACCCGGACGACCTGGGTGTCGTAACCGGCGCCCAGCGATATGTCATGGCACATCCCGGAGAGCCCCACACGGTTCAGTACCGGGTCAGAAACAAGACGGGCAACTGGATTCACGTGGAAAGCACCGGCATAAACATGATGGACAATCCGGCCGTCAACGGTGTGCTCGTTGCAATGCGGGACATCACCGAACGCAGGCAGGCTGAAATGAAACTGCGGGAGAGCGAAAATTTTATCAGGAATATCCTGGACACCGTAGATGAAGGCTTTATTGCAATCGACCGGGATTTCCGTATCCTGACCGCAAACAAGGCTTACTGCAGCCAGGTTGCCGAGTCGTGCGATACAGTGATCGGCAGGCACTGTTACGAGATATCCCACAGAACGCTGCGGCCCTGCTATGAGGAGGGAGAGGAATGCGCGGTCCGTCATGTGTTCGAGACAGGAGAGCCCCATACGGCGCTTCACAAACATCCGGACGCCAGGGGTTCCATCCTGTATGTTGAAACAAAGGCCTTCCCGATAAAGGACAGCTCAGGCGCTGTAACATCAGTGATCGAGACGGTCAACAACATAACCGAAAAATATCTCCTTGAAGAGGAACAGTTGAAGACCCAGAAGCTTGAAGCGATCGGGACCCTGGCCGGAGGGATTGCACATGATTTCAACAATCTGTTGCAGGGGATTTTCGGGTATATTGCCATGGCCAAGCTGACCCTTGACCAGAAGGACAAATCCCTGCATATGCTGGAGCAGGCGGAAAAAGCCCTGCAGATGTCAGTAGATCTAACCACGCAGCTTCTGACCTTCTCAAAAGGCGGGTCACCGGTGAAGAAAAAGATACAGCTCGAGTCGGTGATCGAGAATTCGGTGAAGTTTGCACTGAGCGGTTCCCGGGCTGAATATTGTATCATGCTGGAGGAAGATCTTTTTGGGGTGGAAGCCGATGAAGGACAGGTCGGACAGGTAATCCAGAACATTGTGCTCAATGCGGATCAGGCAATGCCTCTGGGAGGGATGATCATGATTGCCGCAAGGAATCTGCTGTCGTTGAACAAGGGTATGCCGCATCTCCCGCGAGGCGGAAAATATGTGGAGATCTCTGTACGGGACAGCGGCAGCGGCATTGCAGCGCCGTACCTGCGCAAGATATTTGATCCCTATTTCACAACCAAGGAGAAGGGGAGCGGGCTTGGGCTGGCAACGTCCTATTCAATTATCAGAAATCATGGAGGCTTTATTGATGTGACTTCAGAACCAGGCAAGGGCAGCACCTTTATTGTCTGCCTGCCTGCGATAGAAGCAGGGAAAGAGGCCCTGGCCGCTCCTGCGGTCGCTCAGGCCAGCCACAAAGGGAAGATACTCGTCATGGATGACGAGGAAATGATACGGAATATCGCCGGAGAAATGATAAAGGCACTTGGGCACGATGTTGACTTTGCTTCCTGTGGAGAAACGGCTATCGAGAAGTACGAGGCCGCCAAAAAGGCAGGGAATCCCTTTGATATCGTTATCCTTGACCTGACAATCCGGGGGGGGCTGGGAGGAAAGGAGACGCTTGAAAAACTTCTCGCGATCGACCCCGGCATCAGGGCAATTGTCTCAAGCGGTTATTCGGATGACGCGGTCATATCGGATTATCACAATTACGGATTCAAATCCCGCCTTGCAAAGCCTTATAAGATCGGGGAACTGAGAAATATGCTGAACTCACTCCTCAACGCATAACCCCTTTCCTTAAACCCTGCAGACAGACTCTCGATGGTGTGCACATGTATTTTCTTTTGGCGTCCTATACAATTAAAATAAACGCATCAACAGGCGGAGGCGTAAATGGACAAACTGGTGATTAACGGAGGAAAGAGGCTGACCGGGACGGTCGAGATCAGCGGGGCGAAGAATGCTGCCCTTCCGATTATGGCCGCATCGATCCTCGCAGAAGGGGAGCATCATATCGCGAACGTCCCGCAGCTGCGGGATGTCAGCACCATGGGCCGGCTGATCGCCAACCTTGGAGCGGGATTTCATCTCGAAGACAGCAGGGCGATCCTGGACTGCACCATGATCGGGAATTATGAGGCTCCCTATGACCTCGTCAGCACGATGCGGGCGTCCGTTCTTATCCTCGGACCGCTCCTGGCGAGGCTCGGCAAGGCAAAGGTCTCTTTGCCCGGCGGATGCGCCATAGGTGCCCGGCCGATAAACCTGCACCTCATGGGACTTAAGAAAATGGGCGCCACCATCAAGCTCGAATCCGGGTATGTGCTGGCAAAGGCGAAGCGGCTCAAGGGTGCCTTGATATATTTTGATACGCCGACGGTGACCGGCACCGAAAATATCATGATGGCCGCAACGCTTGCCGAGGGGAAGACGGTCATCGAGAATGCGGCCCGGGAGCCGGAGGTGACTGATCTGGCGAATGCACTGATATCGATGGGTGCGAAGATTAAAGGTGCCGGCGAGAGTCTGATCGAGATCGAGGGGGTCAGCAGGCTTGAGCCGCTCGACTATACCATTATTCCGGACCGTATCGAGACGGGGACCTTTATGACGATAGCCGGGATTACCGGCGGGGATATTACGATAAAGAAATGCAGGCCGGACCATCTCGATGCCCTGATGAATAAGCTGCAGGACAGCGGGATCAGATTCAAGAAAGTCCGGGACGGCATCAGGGTGATCGGCCCGGAGAGGCCTTTGCCCGCAAACGCCAAGACCATGCCTTATCCCGGGTTTCCGACGGACATGCAGGCGCAGTTCATGGCTATGATGTGCATAGCAGACGGTACCTGTGTTGTCTCGGAAAAAATATTTGAGAATCGGTTCATGCATGTTGCCGAACTCCGCAGGATGGGGGCTGATATAACAATTGAAGGAGGAACCGCCACGATCAGGGGGATTGCCCGGCTGAAAGGAGCGCCACTGATGGCAACGGACCTTCGGGCCTCTGCCTCGCTGATCGTTGCAGCACTTGCGGCTGAAGGCCAGACAACGGTCCACCGGATATACCACCTCGACCGCGGGTATGAAAAGATAGAACAGAAGCTCCAGGGGCTTGGGGCCGATGTCCGGAGAGAAAAAGAATAGCCTTCCTGGTTATTTGAGCAGCAGGTACTGGATGAATGCCGCAAGGAAGATATAGACGCTTGAAGGGATGATCTTTTTATACATGCCCCACAGGTCTGCCTTGAAGTACTCCCTGGTCAGCACCAGGCAGAGATGCACCGGGGATATCAGGACGCCGATAAAACCTGCTGCAAAGGCCATGGACATAACCGGCAGCGAAACGCCGCCGGCTATACTGATCAGCAGGGGGAAGGTGCTCCCGACAAACCCGACGGTCAGTCCCGTAAGCAGACCGGTCAGAAACGGCAGAAGGCAGACGATCGGCAGGACCGGGATGCCATGTTCAACAAAGAACGTACTCAGGTTCCTGACCGACCCCGTGGCCTCCATCGTCTCCTTGAAAAGCATGATGCCGAGGATCAGAACGACTATATCAAGGGCAAATCCGTGGCGCACAATCCGCCAGATATCAGCGGGGCTCTGCCGGAATATGATGAAAAGCGGGATGATCATCGTCAGCAGGGCGTAATGCAGGTCCATCCGGAGCGCAACGACCAGCAGCAGGACAGCGGCGACCGGGACAAAACTCAGCAGGGCTCGGGAACTCGTGACCCCTGCCCTGCCCGTGGCCTGCACCGCCGGGACGGGCGAATCTGCCCTGCCCTCCAGATCGCGCATGCTGTAAACAAAACCCATACAGAACAGGACAAGGGCATAGGTGCAATTCGCAACGACAAAGCTGTACAGCGGTATTCCGGAAAGTGCTGACGCCAGGAGTATTCCCGGATAGAGCGGCAGCACATACTCCCAGGGATGCCTGAACCAATAGTTGATATAAGCCTTTTCCTCCCGGGTCATATGCAGCCCTGAGGTGGCTTCCTTCACCATGGGCGCAGAGAAGTAGGCACCACCAAGTGAGGGGAGCATCCCGATCAGCAGCGGCATGGATATGGCAACTGCCTTTTTGTTCCTGATATATGTCTTTACCGCGGCCATCATGGTCGCCAGCACATTGTTTTCCCGCAGGAGCAGCTCGAAGACCCTGATGAGCGAAAGCGAGAGCCAGAGGGTTATAGTGACCCTGCCCGTGATCGTCTTTTGGCTGGTGCTGATTGCAGCGGGCAGGTCCATCCGGTACAAAAACATCAGTACTGCGGCGGCAATCAGCATGACGTAGCCTACCGGGACCTTTTTCCTGAGCAGGGTAAGGATCAGAATAAATGTCAGCAGTATCCTGATGACGTCAAGCATGGGGTAGTGTATCACAGGAGCAGGCCAGCGGTGAGCGTTCACCGCCTTCTCTGTTTGTATCTGCTATTATAAATATATGGGTGCATGCAGGAACTTGACAGGACTTTTCATCACTCTGAAGGATTCTATGGGCAAGGTTTTTATCGGCTTTTTCCTGCTTGGTGTTTTGTTCTTTTTGGGGTGCAGTGTCAAATACCTCGGTCCGCATACTGATGAGGGCGGCGTTCGTTTTTCTCTCAAGGCACCCGGAGCAAAACAAGTTGCAATAGCCGGTACTTTTAACCAATGGGATACTGGAAGGGATTTGCTCAAGGGGCCGGATAGCGAGGAGGTATACACCATACTCATTCCTCTTACCGAGGGCCGATATGAGTATTTATTCCTCATTGACGGGGAGAAATGGGTAGTGGACCCGGAAGCTCCTTTTGCAGACGACAGTCTTGGGGGGAAGAATTCGGTCTTTATATTGAGGAAAAACTGAGAGCAGGTGTAACGTTTTTGAACGGTACACGTCATAATGTTAACAATAGAATGTATATCCATAGAAATGAATGACAATACAGGAAGAAGAGTATTCTATAATTGAGGAATGCAGAAGGGGTGCCTCTGAGGTATATGCTGTTCTCGTCGAAAGGTATCAGGAGATGATCTATAACGTTGCTTACCGGATGATCGGGGACAGCGAGGCTGCGAGAGACATAGCACAGGAGAGTTTCATTGCTGCCTATACAGCGCTCAGGGACTTCAGATACGGCTCAAAGTTCTCTACATGGCTCTGCAGCATAGTCATGAACAGATGCAGGGACTACTTGCGGAGTCAAAAGCAGATGCTTCCCCTCGATGACATATCCGAGCTGGTTGAGAAGGGGCCGAACCCTGAGGTGATATTATCTGATAAGCAATCGGCGAGGGATCTTCAGTCAGCGCTCAGGGCATTGCCGGAAGATTATAGGCAGGTGATTGTTCTTAAGCACTTTGAAGGTCTGGATTACAGGGAGATGGAAGCCATTCTGGGAGTAAGTGCCAATGCGCTGAAGGTCAAAACCTACAGGGCGCGGGAGTGGCTAAAAAAATATATCGAGAAGGGGTCTGGTCAGGATGGATAAGGATCTGCTGCAGCTTCACAGACTTATTGACGGCGGGTTGTCCCCTGAAGATGAGAAGGATATCATGCAAAAGATCGAGGCTGATCCCCGTCTCCAGAGGGAGTTTGACGGACTCGTCAGTGCAATCGATCTTCTGAAAACGGGTGAAAGATTGCCCGTTGATGCTGCCTTTAGCTCCGAGGTCATGAAGAAACTGCCTGCGCGGAAAGAACCGCTGGGCAGGAGAATAAGCGGCTTCCTGTTTGGAGAACGGGTGTTGCGATGGAATATTGCCAGTTTTGCGGCGGTATCGGCTGTCTTACTGTTGGTCGTTGTCTCGGGTCTGTTTTATCAAAGTTCAGGGAAGAGTTCTCGTGTCGCAGACAACGTCTCGCAGGGGAGTGCGGTGAAAACAGTCGCGCTGTCCTTTCATGCTCCCGAGGCAAAGGCAGTTTCCCTGGCAGGGGATTTTAACAAATGGAGTGTTGAAGCTGGTGCGATGAAGAGAAATAGCAACGGTACCTGGACTATTGAGGTCCCGCTAAAACCTGGCGTCTATCATTATATGTTTGTGGTGGACGGAGAAGGCTGGGTATCTGATCCCCGGGCAGAATCCTATCGGGATGACGGCTTTGGAAATAAAAACGCGATACTCAGGATAGACAGCATATGAAGAAAAGAATGATGTTAGCGATATTTGGCCTGTTTCTGGTGTATGGGATTTCCGCGGCAGAGCCCAGGGACCTTGGCGAAATCCGAACTGCAATCGAAAAATCCTCGTTGCCTGGAGAAGGCAAGGCCGCGCTTTTCAAACGGGCATCCGCGGCAGTTGGCACGGGCATTCCTGCCGCGGATGTTGCGGTGATCATCAAAAGAGGAGTTTCAAAGGGCTCAGCGGGAAAGGCATTGGAAGATGCTCTTGGTGCTGCAATAACGGCGAAAGAGAAGGGCCTGCCTGTCAGGCCTGTCCTGGACAGGATAGAGCAGGGCCTTGCGAAGGGAGTTCCTCCCGAAAGGATTGCCGCGGCCACCAAACAACTCGTTGCCAAACTTTCCACTGCTGATGCAATTGTCAATAATCTCGGCAAGGGCGGATTGAAAGCAGGGGAGCAAAGCGAAAAAGGACCTGCTGTGCATACCGTTGCCAGGGCACTGGAGAAATCGATCCCCGAAGATGCGATCAACAAATTGGGGCAAAAGTCGATCGCGCAGGGGGCTTCTCTTTCGAGGTTGAGTGCGACTATTGACACCATGACTTTTTTTGTAGAGATGGGAATGAATCTGGACCGGGCCTCAGAACTGGTCATGAAGGCGATGAATAAAGGTTATTCAGAGGGAGAAATGTTCATGATGCAGAAGGAGATGTCGGACATGATAAGGGACAAATCAAACATGAATGACATTATGAAGAATATGGATATGAGGATGAACAGTGGAACAATGGGAAGCGGCATGGGCGGCAAGGGAATGGGGGGAGCGCCAACGTCTCCCGGGACTCACGGCATGGGTGGCTCAGGCATGGGCGGTTCAGGCATGGGCGGTTCAGGCATGGGCGGCGGTCGCAGGCACTAACTGTCGACTCCATATTTCAGAAATGACTAATCATAGAATTCCAGGGCCTCACTGCATAGCAATCAGCATCATGCTATCCGTGACAATGTTTCTTCTGTTTGCCACTGCGGCATCAGGCGGCCTGCTTTTGGATGCAGGACTTAAAGGAGTTTATGAGGACAACATCATCGGTTCAGCCGCAGATGTTGGGAAAAAAGGAGATTTCTACACAGTATTGTCTGCTTCGCTTGGCGGAAATAAACGCATCGGCGAAGGCACCTTCTTATTCCTGAGAGCCAATGCTGAGGGTGATCTGTACAAAAGATACTCCGACCTCAATTCGGCTATTGTCGGCATGAACGGTGGAGTCTTCAAAGAGTTCAATCGCGTATTTTCTGCTACGGGGAGCCTTACTATAAAGAGAGAGAATTTCGAGGATTCTCAGCGGAGCAGCAATGCTTATGGTGGTCTTCTTAATCTCCGGCAGCAGGTTCATCCCGGCCTTTGGATCAAAGAAGGTTACGAGTTCGAAAAAAACAAGGCGTGTTCCAGTATCTTCAGTTATGAAGCTCATTTTTTGTGGGTGGGGATGGGATACTCTATTTTGCCAAAGACAACGGCAACCTTGGGGTACAGTTACCTTCAACGTACTTATGAAGAGCCGGCAGGGTTTCGGAACATATTTCACTCGCTTTCTTTAGGACTGACGAGAGAGATAGCAGAAAAAGTTTCTGTTTACGGAAACTATGATAGACAGTATGTCAGCTCAAATCACCACGCAGCGACTACTATAAATAACGTCTACAGCCTCGGTCTCTCATACAGTTATTAAGTCGTAAGGCTTTGTAATCAGACAGTAAATTCCCTTCAGATTGTTTTGTTGCCCCTATCCTTGAAGGACGGTGTCGTATGCCTGCATGCAATGAGGTTCCTAACCGCTGCTGAAGATGCATTTCCCATCTGCAAAATAATTTTCGAAAAAGACCTGTAACCTTTCCTCCTGCACCCCGTCAAAGTTAACAGAAAGCAGATCAAGATTCCGAAAAGGAGTTTGAGTCCAGCTCAGCCGTTGCTCCTTATGAACGCGGCAGCAGACTGAGAAAATCGCATTAAATATGTTTAACGCATTATTCATTGTTTCTTCAAATGCTGACGTTAGACTAATGCTTGAAAAAAGATTCTCTGCTCGTTCGGAGATCAAAATCTTAGTGAAGGAAAGGAGGTGAATCAGATTGAAAAAAAGCTTGATAGTTGTATTGGGAGTTGTATTTGTCTTGAGTGTAATGACTACCGCATTTGCTATGGGTAGAGGAGGCGCAGGCACGGGGACAGGTACTCACATGACAGGAACGGTTACACCGGGCAGCCACACAGGCAGCCACATGACAGGAACCGTCACACCGGGCAGCCACACAGGCACTCACATGACAGGAACCGTTACACCGGGCAGCCACACAGGCAGCCACATGACAGGAACCGTTACGCCGGGCAGCCACAAAGGCACTCACATGACAGGAACTACAACAACCCCTTAATACGGCGTTTTTTTTGGGGCAATATCAAATACAGTCATTAAATTTGATGTTGCCCCATTCAAAATATATACATGCAACCACATAAGCTTTATGAGCAAGAGAAAAGTCTGTGTATCACTTAAGGAGAAAACAAATGATCACGAGGAAAAAGAGTTACGGAGTTCTGGCGCTGGCGCTTCTCGTAATGGCCGCGATGGCCTTGACGGGATGCGGTGGAGGCGGCGGAACCAGTTCAACCACTTCAGGCTCAGGCACGACAGGCAGCAGGACGGTTCTTAACGGGTCCGCCTCCAAAGGCCCGATAATAAATGGTACTGCTTCAGTCTACGAAATCACAAACGGTCAAAAAGGGAGCCTGCTGACTACTGCACCAACCGGGGCAACCGGCTCGTTTACCGCAGATCTGGGCTCTTACTCAGGTCCCGTGATGGTTGAGGTGGCGGGTGGTTCATATACGGACGAGGCAACGGGGAATACAGTCCAGATGGGTTCCCTGACATTGCGGACTGCCCTCGACAATGCTGCCGGCAATGTCACGGTTGCCGTCACTCCGCTTACAGAGGCAGCTGTCCAGTATATGAATGGTACGCTCACAACCAACATGATAACCCTCGCGAATACCACTGTGGCGACGAAATTCGGCATGGCTGACATTGTGAAGACGATACCTCACAACGTAAACACGCCTGCGGTAGCCGGGCAGGACAGCCAGACCTATTACGGGCTTATGCTTGCCGCCATGTCCCAGACGGCCGCTACTGACAATATGAGTATTTCCACCATGATATCCAGGATATCAGGCGGTCTGAAGGATACCAGTTCTGCAGGGGCTCAGTCGCTTGCTGCGCTGATGAGTACCATGAACCAGCGCTTCACCGATTTCGAGACGAAGAACCCCAACAACAAGACCGGTGTTACGTCGATGACCCCGATGATGAGCGGCGTTAATACCGGCGGGAGCGGCACCGGTGGAACAACCGGCGGAACTGGAGGCGGAGGAATGGGCACCGGCGGAACAACCGGCGGGAGCGGTACCGGTGGAATGAACGGTGGAGTAAACACCATTGTCAACGGCATGGCCTCCAAAGGGCCAATAGCCAATGGCAATGTGGCAATATATGCCGTCACCAATGGACAAAAGGGGACTTTGCTGCTTTCTACAACTACCGGGCCGGGCGGTACCTTCAATGCAGATCTTGGCGGTTATAGCGGTCCAATGATGGTTGAGGTAACCGGGGGCTCCTATACTGATGAGGCAACCGGAAAAACCGTACAGATGGGATCTCTGATGTTACGAGCTGCCCTCAGCAATGCATCGGGCAATGTCACCGTTGCGGTAACGCCGCTTACGGAAGCGGCAGTTCAGTATATGGGTGGTCTTATGACTCTGGATATGATAAATCTGGCCAACAGCATGATGGGCTCAAAATTTGGTGTTCAGGACATTGTGCAGACACTGCCTCAAAACGTAATGAGCGGGGCCGCTGCGGGGAACGCAAGCCAAACCTATTACGGGCTTATGCTTGCGGCGATGTCCCAAACCTCCGCCACGAACAACATAAGCATTTCAACAATGATGTCGACCATAGCAGGTTCTCTGAAAGACACCAGTTCCGCCGGCTCTCAGACGTTCAACAACATGCTGAGTCTCATGTCCCAGGGCTTTATGACCTTTGAAACAGGCAACCCCAATAACAGAACCGGCGTTACAACTATGACTCCCGGAGGTATGATGAGCAGTCCGGGTGGCATGATAGGCACAGTCGGCTCAAATGGCACGACGGGTGGTGGGATGATAGGCACAGTCGGCTCAAACGGCACGACGGGTGGTGGGATGATGGGAACGACATCAAAGGGCACAACGGCAAAATAGTTATTCCAAGTGGATAATTCATGATTTATTCATACTTGTGTGGCATTCTTAATATATAAACGAGTTGGTTTGTATATTGATACTAATTATACTAAAGGAGATAAGACGATGAAAAACAGG
>Ga0334722_10002497_pt1 | contig 20755 bp, 13 predicted proteins | sample C3_bottom_MG_FD_207210 | JGI IMG/M metagenome (GOLD analysis project Ga0334722, IMG submission 207210) | Sediment microbial communities from Yellowstone Lake, YNP, Wyoming, USA - C3_bottom | ecosystem: Environmental > Aquatic > Freshwater > Lake > Sediment | place: USA: Wyoming | collected... | reverse complement strand
TATCACCCGAGTCGGCGGTTAAGAGAGCAGAGAGATATTCGACCGGATAGTTCGCCTTCATGTAGGCGGTCTGGTACGCGACCTTGCCGTAGCTCGCAGCATGCGCCTTATTGAAGCCATATGCCGCGAAGGGTTCGATGAGCTCCCACAGCTTCTCTGCGAGCGGTTTTGAGAGTTTTCCATATTCCATAAAACCTTTCATCAATTTCTGTTTCTCTGCTTGCATAACCTTCGGAATCTTTTTGCCCATCGCCTTTCGCAGCGCGTCCGCCTCGAGCCACGAGTAGCCGCCGAGTGTAATCGCCGTGAGGAGTACATCGTCCTGATACACGAGAATGCCGTATGAGAAATCAAGATACTCTTTCATTCGCGGGTCGAGATAGCGGATGAGTTTCGGATTATGTTTCCGTTCAATGTACTGTGGAATGGTCTCCATTGGCCCCGGGCGATAGAGTGCGACCATAGCGTTGATGTCGTGGATAGACGTTGGTCGCAGTTCCTTCAACCAACGAGTCATACCGGAGCCGTTCAGTTGGAAAATGCCTTCGGTCTCTCCGCGCGCGAGCATCTGATACGTTGTCGCGTCGTCAATCGGAATATTCTCAATATCGATAGTAATGTCGTGCGTTTCTTCTACGCGCGCGACTGCATCAGCGAGGATGGCAAGATTTTTAATACCGAGAAAATCGAATTTCAGGAGTCCGACGCCGCCGTATTCGTCGGTGATGGAGTACATGTCGTATTGAGTAATCATTTTGCCCGTACCCTTCGGGTCGGGCTGGACGGGTGTCCATTCGATAAGCGGCGTTGGGGCGACGACGACGCCTGCCGCATGAACACCGACATGACGTACGCACCCTTCGATGCGTTTTGCGAGATCGATAATCTCGCGCACGTCATCATCTTCGTCATACAACGCCTTCAAGTCTGGCTCGAGCTCGAGCGCATGGCTGATGGTCATAGGGAACCCTTGTGAGCCCAACGGGATAAGCTTTGCGATACGGTCGCCGGTGGTGTAGGAGTGGCCGAGTGCTCTCGCCACGTCGCGCACTGCCGCGCGCGCCATCATCGTCCCGAAGGTACCGATCTGGGCAACGTGGTCCTCACCGTATTTCCGTTTGGTATAGGCAATCATATCGTCGCGGCGATCGTCGGCGATATCCATATCGATATCCGGTGCCTTCGGACGTTCTGGATTAAGGAATCGTTCAAAAGGTAGTTTATAGAACAGCGGATTGACGTTCGTGATGCCGACGAGATAGGCGACGAGACTGCCGGCCGCTGAGCCGCGTGTGGTGGTGAGGATGCCCTCACGGCGCGCAAAGGCAAGAAGGTCAGCGACGATGAGGTAATACACGGCGAATCCCTTACCGATAATGATTTTCAACTCGTATTCGATACGGTCGACAACCTCTTTTGATTCTTCGAGGTCGCGCATCTTGATCCCCTCGTAGGCCTTGAAGCTTAGTTCTTCGTCGTGATTCTTGAAGCCGCCGGAGATAGGTACTGCGGGGAATGTCCACTTTCCAAGATCGAAGGATACGTTACAGAGGTCAGCAATCTTTCGTGAATTGTCGACTGCTTCAGGCATGTCTTTAAAGAATGCGAGGGCGTTCTTTTCACCAATAAAAGAGAAATCTTCTTCTTCATTTTTACCGCGCGTACCGTGTCCGATGCGACGCAGAATCTCGGTCGCCTCGCGATCATCGGGATTCAGATAATACACATCGTGTTGAGCGACAAGTGGTGTATCACTCTCGCGAGCGAGTGTGGTGATTTTTTTCATCAATGCTTCATGTCCAGTGACTTTCGGGTGATGAGTGATCTCGAGGTAGACGTCGTTTGCGCCGAAGATATCTTTAAATTCTGCGAGCGAGGCCGCCGCACCGTCAGCGTCGCCCGCGCGTAGGAGCTGGGCGACGTCACCTGCAAACGAGGGGAGAATCGCGATGATGCCAGAGGCGTGCGCGCGCAGAATCTCTTTGTCCATACGTGGTCGCTCAAAGAACCCTTCGGTCCATGACTTCGTCACGAGTGCGAGAAGATTGGTATACCCTTTATTATTTTTGGCGAGCAGTACGATGCGTGAACGTTTTGTATCAATATTCTGATCGTGGTCTTTTCGTGAGCGGGGCGCGAGGTAGGCATCGACACCGAGAATCGGTTTTATACCCGCCTTCGTTGCCGCTTTGTAGAACTCGATGGCGCCGTGCATGTTCCCCCCGTCGGTAAGCGCGAGCGCGTCCATGCCTTCTTTTTTCGCCTTCTCGACCAGTTCGTCTATCTTCGGCAATGCCTGAAGGAACGAGTAATGGCTGTGGGTGTGAAGGTGGATGAAGCGACTCGCCATGCGCTCCAGTATATACTTTTCCCATGAGATTTTTGCTGGGGGTAGACGAAGCAGGACGAGGGCCCTTGGCAGGACCGGTATCGGTGGGGATTATTGCCGTTCCAGAGGGATTCGACGTTGCAAAGGAGTTTCCGGGCGTTAAGGATTCGAAAAAACTCTCGGAGAAGAATCGGGAGAAGATATTTCAGATGATTGAGGCGCGCGCCGCTCTGGGCGACGTGCGCTTTGCGGTCGAGTTTGAAAGTGCCGAGACGATTGATAGAGAGGGGATTGCAGTGGCAGTGCGCCGCGCGCTTGCGCGCGGCGTGAACACCCTTGCACCTGATGCTGCTTTAGTAAAAATACAGCTCGATGGTGCGCTCCACGCACCTCCAGAGTATTCTCAAGAAACTATTATCAACGGCGATGAACTCATTCCAATTATCTCACTTGCCTCGATTGCAGCGAAGGTAGTACGTGATCGACTGATGATTGAACTCGCACACCAGTATCCCGAATACGGTTTTGAAAAACATAAAGGGTACGGCACCAAAGCGCACTATACGGCACTCGAAAAATACGGTTTATGCGCTATCCACCGTCGCTCATTTATCCATCTTGATTTCAAGGGTAAATAAGACTACAGTGTCGTCTTGTGTCCAGCCGAGGGGGCGAAACACATGATCTTTCACAAGGAGAAAATAAAGATGCAAAATCTAATGGTAGTACAAGGGAATCCGCAGGAAGTCCGGAAGGTTGAAATGGCTACTCTTTGCGCCGACGGCTCGATAACGGCAAGCGCAAAAGAACTCGAAAAAGCCGATTTCTGCGGGTGCATTATGGAAAACGGTCCGTGTATTCATGCGGATAAGATTCACAAAAGTCTCGATCCGAGCGCGACCACACTCGGTTGCAGAAAGCACCGACGACAAATAACGATCGATGAAGCGATGAATTGCACCAACCAAAAACAAGCATAAGTACTATCCAAACACTCGAAGCGCTGCCTAAGGAGGGCAGCGCTTTTGATATTTTTTTACTTATCCACCCCCCTTGATTTTATCCCCAAATAGGACTATACTATTTGCTTGTGTCCAGCCATTGGGGAATGGGCACTGTACCTTTGGAGGTTAAAAAAGTGGCAACAAAAAAACACGGATGGGTCATCGAGAAACATCAGAAGGCCCTTATCGGAACAGGTTTTGAAGATTGTGCACCCTGTCCTGGGTGTGCGCCAGAAAAGATCGAGAACGAGAAAATGAAATGTTCTCGTTGTGGACCAACAGGCGTACTTATAACACCGGCGCAAGCTCAACGCTGTGATGGCACGAGACCACCGCCGTACAACCGCATTCAAAAAAATAAGAAACGCACGCGGGTTCAAAAACGCTCAAGCTGAATGTGAGCAATTATCGAAAAGCGTCATCTCCCAGATGACGCTTTGTCTTTTTGTAGTTGCTGTGATAAGGTAGCCCTCATGTCAATTCGAATGCGTCACACCAAGGGTCACACGGGCAACCGTCGGTCGCACCATGCCCTGAAGGATACCAATATTGTGAAAGATAAGGAGAGCGGTAATCTCCGTCTTCCACATCGTCTCGACGAGGCGACAGGTATGTATCGCGGCAAGCAGATTGCACCACCAAAGACAGCTCGCGTGTCCAAAGAAAAGAAAGTGAAAGGTCCTTCGACGGAGCCGGTAGCAAAGCACGTTCACGAGCACGCACATGAGGAACATGCGAATGCCGAAGCAAAAGGTTCAAAGGGAATTGCAGGGAAGGTTGCAACCGGTGGTCGCCCGAAAGCGCGTAGTGGTTTCGGCGGTGGCGTCTAAAAGTTTCGCACAGTAATGAACGTGGCCGCATTGCGCGGCCACGTTTTTTGCTATACTACTCGTACAGCTCTTTACATGGCGAACCGACATTTAGCACGCTCCGTTGTTTTACAAACACTTTTTGAGTGGGACACCACCCACGCGAACGAAAAAGATACGTTCACTATTCTCGCGCGCAACGTCGCAGAGTTTGGAGGCGACGATGTCGACCAGCCATTTATGGACGGTCTCCTCAAAGGTGTCCTTGCAAAGAAAGACGATATTGATCTCGTTATCGAGAAGGCGGCACCCGAGTGGCCGCTCGATCGCATCGCACCGGTCGATCGCAATATCCTCCGGCTTGGGCTTTTTGAACTTCTCTTTGCTGACCGTTCGCAGGTACCGGCAAAAGTCGCCATTAATGAGGCTATCGAACTTGCCAAGACTTTCGGTGGTGACTCCTCAGGGCGTTTTGTAAATGGTGTATTAGGCGCGGTGTATAAGGAGCTCGGCGAACCAGGGAAGGACGAGCAGGGAGGGAAGAAGGTGAAGCGTGAGGAACTGCCTCTTGAGAAGATGGGCGGGGCCATCGTCTATGCCAAACATGACGGGCAGTATTATCTCGCGCTTGTGCACGACGTCTTCGGTCGTTGGACGCTCTCGAAAGGTCACATTGAAGAAGACGCGACGCCGGAGATTGGAGTCGTACGCGTTATTAAAGAAGAACTCGGACTCGATGCAAAAGTGGGTGTGCAAGTCGGCGAAAACGAATATGTCGCATCGCATCCGGAGAAAGGGAAGGTGCGCAAGCATGTCTGGTTCTTTCTCGCCACGAGCGATTTTGAGCCGATTGTTTTGAAGAAGAGCGGCGGGCTCGATGACGCAAAATGGTTCCGCTTGCAGGACATCATTGACCTCAATTTCTATGATGATATGCTCCCCATTGTCACTGCGGCCGTCCAGAAGCTTCTCGATAATGCGAGTGCCGCCAGCAGATAGTAGTCTCATGCCTGATTTCTCCCACCTTGCAACACAGCTCAATCTTTCATTTCGTAATCTCGACCTTCTTATCGAGGCTTTGACGCATCGTTCCTACTTGAACGAACATCGCGAATATACTGGTTCTCACAACGAGCGGCTCGAATTCCTCGGCGACGCTGTGCTCGAACTTGCGACCACCGATTTTCTTTTTAAAAAATTTCCTGCAAAGCCCGAAGGTGAGCTCACCGCGTATCGTGCGGCGCTCGTGAACACCGTCTCCTTGGCCTCGAGTGCGCAGCTGCTCGGCATCAATGATTTCTTACTGCTCTCAAAGGGTGAATCGAAAGACACGGGTCGTGCACGCGACGTGATACTTGCCGATGCCTTTGAAGCAATTATCGGCGCCGTGTATCTCGATCAAGGATTTGCTGCCGCTGAGGCGTTCATCGCCGCGAATCTCTACAGCAAGATAGAAGGAGTGATTGAGAAGCGTTCGTACCAAGATGCGAAGAGTCGTTTTCAGGAACTCGCACAAGAGAAGCGTAATACAACTCCGTCGTACGAAACACTCTCAGAAGTGGGTCCCGACCATGACAAACGCTTCACCGTTGGTGTCTTTATCGGTACCGAGGAAATCGCCCGTGGAGAAGGGCAGAGTAAACAGGAGGCGGAACAAGCGGCTGCTCAGGCAGGACTTGACAAAACTGGTTGGTAAGCGTACAATCTACAAGGGAGGTTTGCGATTTCGCGAGCCCGGTTCCTTGGGAGACTCACATGCTTAAACTCTGGAAGACGGGCTCCGCAATATTTCTTTTGCAATGGCTCGGATATTTCGTTGTGGCGGGTTTCCTCGATGAAGGAAATGTCGAGAAAGCGAGAGTTGTCGAAGCGATTATCGCCGCAGGGATTTCGATTTCTGCAGGCTTGCTCGCACTCGTTGGAGAGAAAATAGTTAAAGAGATTGACTCTCTCACCATATGCTTGCTCGCCGCCGCCGCCGCTATCATCCAACTGCCACGAGATTTGATACCAGGGCTCACGGGAATAGACAATCTCGCGGTATTGAGCGCCTTCATGTGCATCCTTGTTGCCGTATGGCGGGAACGCAAAGAAAGCGAATCTATTCTCGGTTGTTTTGCGACTGCCATTCCCGGTCTCGGTATGTTCATCGGCGGAGTGATTTTGCTCTATCGCCGGTGGCAACAGCATCGTCACGTTTCTGCCATGTAGTTCCTTCTCGCGCATATGCGCACCGCCTTCCTTCGGGAAGGCGTTTTTCTTTTGGTACAATAAGAGCAATGTTGAAGCGACTGGAGATAGTCGGGTTTAAATCGTTCGCCAAGAAAACGGTCTTGGACTTTTCGAATGCGACCACGGCGATTGTCGGGCCAAATGGTTCGGGCAAATCGAACGTCGCCGAAGCGTTCCGCTTCGCGCTCGGCGAGCAGTCGATGAAGAGTATGCGCGGGAAGCGTGCTGAGGACCTTATCTTCAATGGTTCGCACACCGCTCCGCGCGCCAACCGTGCAGCAGTCGTCATCGTGTTCGATAATTCTCGCCGGCAATTCAAAATAGATTTCGATGAAGTATCGGTCGAACGTGCCGTCTTCCGCGACGGGACAAGCGAGTACTCCATCAACGGTTCACACGTGCGACTTCGCGATATCAATGAACTTCTTGCGGGCGCAAATATCGGCGAGACAGGGCACCACATCATTTCTCAAGGAGAGGCGGACCGGATATTGCTCGCGAGTCCACGCGACCGACGTGCGATGCTCGAGGACGCTCTCGGGCTCAAGATGTATGAATTTAAAAAGCAGGAAGCACAGCGGAAGCTTCTAAAAACTGAAGACAATATTGCGCAGATTAATTCGCTTCGACGGGAGCTCGCACCACATCTTCGCTTTCTCGAGAATCAAGTCAAGAAACTTGAACGCGCTGATGAATTACGGAGTAGCCTGATAGGTCTCGCACAAACATATTTTGCAATCGAAGATGCGTATCTTGCACACGAAAAGTTGAAAGTTGCCGGTGAGAAACATGACGCAACAGAGAGACTTTCTTCTGCGACTGCTGAACTCTCGATGATAGAAGAGAGCGCGACTACTGATGCCGAGGGCACCGAGCGCCTTGCACTCGCACGGAAGGCGGAAAAGGAAGTCGAACGCATCAATAGCGAACGCGCCTTGCTCGCGCGCGATATCGGTCGGGTAGAGGGAGCACTTGCGGCCGCGAAAGATCGTTCTGAACGGGTTGCACGCGAACCGTATGCGAAGGTGCCGCGTGAAGACCTCTCGGCGCTTGTGAAGGAAGTCGAGAAGCAAGCAGAAGAGGCGACCACACCCGAAGCGATGCTTGCTGCGCTTTCTTCAATACGAAAAGTGGTCGGCGTATTCGTCAGTCGCTTTACCGGCCCGACTGACGACATGCTCGCCGACGAGGAACGTGCCGCATACGCACTTCAAAATGAACGCACTGAACTTCTTGCAAAGGACGCACGATTTGCTGAAGAGATTGAACGAGCAAGGTCTGCGCTCGCACGCGCACGCGAGGCGCTCACCGCGCACGACGCAACAGGCAGGGAATTGCGTCGTCGCATTCTGGACCTTGCTCAGGCAAAAGCGCATGAAGAAGGCGCCGTGGCGAAGAGTAATTCGCGCGAATACGAACTTACGCTCCTCACCGAAGCACTTGAACGCGACAAGACCGAGGCACTCGCGCTCGGCGGCGCATCGGCGCTCTCTTATACACCCCTTACGCAGCTGCCTGAAGAAGAGCGTCGAGTGCAGGATGACCGCAAACGTACACTCGAGCGTACAAAGATACGCCTTGAAGAGGCAGGTGGTACCGGTGAAGAGATACGGCAGGAACACAAAGAGATTTCTGAACGAGAGACGTTCCTTGCGACTGAGCTTGAGGACCTCGCGAAGTCTTCGGCGGGTCTCGGTGCACTCATACACGATTTGGATACAGAACTCGCAAAGCATTTCTCTGAAGGGCTTGCCAAGGTGAATGCTTCATTTAGTGAATATTTCGCGCTTATGTTTGGTGGTGGATCTGCGCGACTCACCCTCGAGGAGCCAGAAGAACCTGAAGAGGATGATCTCGATATTGAGGAGGAAATCGATGAACCGAAAGAGAAGGAACGTCTGGGTATCGATATCGGCGTTAGCCTGCCGAAGAAAAAGGTGCGCTCCTTGATGCAGCTCTCAGGCGGGGAGCGGGCGCTCACCTCGATTGCACTTATCTTCGCGATGAGTCAGGTGAATCCGCCACCATTCTTGATACTGGACGAGACCGATGCCGCGCTCGATGAGGCGAACAGCCGCCGCTATGGGGACATGATTGAGAACCTCGCGAAGAAGAGTCAGCTCATCGTCATCACTCACAACCGCGAGACCATGAGCCGTACCAGCATCCTCTACGGCGTCACCATGGGCGGCGATGGTGTCAGTAAACTATTGTCCGTCAAATTCGACGAAGCCGTCGCGGTGGCGAAATAGTTTTATACTGGCACAAAATCCAATTCCTTTTCGGCGAGGCGAGCGGCGGTCAATTTAACGCGGATGGGGTCGCCGAGACGATACGACTTCTTGGTGCGGCGGCCAAGGAGTTGATAATTCTTTTCATCGTACTCAAAGTAATCATCGCCGACGTCTTTGACACGAATCATGCCGTCGGCGTGCGTGGTCTGCTCCTCCACGTAGAGACCGCGCTCGGTGACGCCGGAGATAACGGCATCAAATTCTTCACCGATACGCGTCGAAAGAAATTCCACCTGCTTCATCTTAATCGAGTCGCGCTCGGCGTCAGAAGCGCCGACTTCACGCTCGGAAGCGTGAAGTGCGAGTTTGTCGAATGCCTGCATTTCATCCGGCGTTATTGGATCACCACCTGCATGCGCCTTGATGAGTCGATGGATGACGAGGTCGGGGTAGCGGCGTATCGGGGAAGTGAAATGCGTATAAAAGTCGAAGGCGAGACCGAAGTGGCCGATATTTTTTGTCGTGTAGATAGCCTTGCTCATGGAGCGGAGTGTCGCCATCTTTACGAGATACTCCTCTGGCTTCCCTTTCACTGATTCGAGAAGTTTGTTCAATTCTGCACCCGTGACTTCCCCGCTGCCAGACGTTTTTAAATGGTAGCCCATGACGCGCAAAAGGTTGGCGAGGTTCTCGATGCGGTCGGTATCGGGTGCGTCGTGGACACGGTAGAGCGAGTAGAAGTGTGAACCGCCATTGCTGGTGAGCTTGGAGAGATGTTTCGCCACCGCTTCGTTTGCGAGCAACATGAAGTCCTCAATGAGCAGATTCGTCGCTTTGTGCTCTTTCAGGTGCACGGCAATAGGCTTGCCTTCGGCATTCAACTCGACCTTTACTTCAGCAGTATCAAACTCGATAGCGCCTTTGGCTTGGCGGCGTGCGCGGATTTTTTTCGAGAGCTCAAGAAGAGTCGAGAGTTCTTCGTACATGGTGCCTGAACCGGCATCGAGCACTTCTTGAGCGTTCTCATAGGTGAAGCGTTTGTCGGAGTGGATGACCGTCTCGCCGAACCAGGTATCCTTGATATTTGCATCGCTGTCGAGTATGAAGACCGCCGAGACTGCGAGGCGGTCTTCGTCTGGTTTGAGCGAGCAAAGGTCGTTTGAAAGGACTTCGGGGAGCATCGGGATAGTGCGATCGACGAGGTAGACGCTTGTTGCGCGTGCGATAGCTTCTTTGTCGAGCTCGGTGCCACTCTTCACGAAGAACGAGACATCCGCGATATGTACACCGACTTCGATAGTTCCATCAGGAAGTTTTTGCACTGAGAGAGCGTCGTCAAAGTCTTTTGCATCAAACGGGTCGATGGTGCAGGTGCTGACCTTCCGAAAGTCAGCACGCGGATTGCGCGCAATCCGCGCGGCCGCTTCCTCGGCGAGTATCGCGCGACCGTGCTCTTCAAGCTGTTTTGCATCCGCGACGACACCGGGAGGGAAGTCGCTTGAGAAGCCTTGGCCGAGCGCGAGTGCGCGCATCTCGGTCTCGTGCACACCTGCCTTGCCTATAATCGTTTCGATAGTGCCGAGCGGGTAATCCTTATCGGCCGCCCATTCTCCGAGACGCACGAGGACTTTATCGCCGAGCGGGGCATTACCTCTCTCCTTTATCACAATCGGTACATACATCTTCTTATAGTCTGGTGCGAGCATCGTCAGGCCGTTTTCCTCGATAAGCGTACCGACGAAGGTCTCGCGAGCGCGCGAGACTATCTCGGTGACTTTACCTGAAGCGCGTGGCGGCATCGTACCTCTCGGGTCGCGGTAGACACCTGCGGGGGCGACTTTGACGATATCGCCCGAAAGCGCGTGAAGGGTATATTCCTGCGGAATAATCAAATCCTCCTCGTAGCCTTCCACAGAGAAAAAGCCGAAACCCTTTCGGGTCATTGTTATGGGGCCCTCATATATTGTATCTGCCGGCATTTTTCGTACTCTAGCAATATTACGGAGCTTCTGCTATAGTCGCCTTCATGTTGATGATTCGTTTTCAGCGCATCGGCCGGACCAATGATCCGGCGTTTCGCATTGTCGTTTTAGAGAAAGAGCGCGCGGCAAAGGCCGGCAATATTGTCGAACTCCTCGGTACCTACAATCCACGGAGCAAGGCACTCACTCTAAACGAAGCACACGTGAAGGAATGGATTGCCAAGGGCGCCCAGCCGACGGGTTCTATTCACAATCTCCTTATCAATAAAGGCATTATTGAGGGTACAAAGATAAACGTGCTCCCGAAGAAGACTCCGCAGAAAAATGAGGCGAAGATAGCAGAGGAGGCAGCAGCCGCAAAGGCCGCAGCCGATGCTGCAGCGGCAGTCGCCGCGCCAGTAGTCGAGGAAGTCGTCCCAGAAGCACCGACTGAGGCAGAAGTAATTGCCGAGGCTGAACCAGCAGTAGAAGAGGCTCCTGCAGTAGAAGCGGCAGGAGAGACTCCAGTAGTCGAAGAGGTACCAGCAGAAGTACCGACAGAAACCCCAGCAGCGTAAACCGCCCGCTTTGGCGGTGTTACTATCCCTCTATGGAACCAGACCAAGCATTTCTTGAATACGCGGTGAAGGCGCTCGTCGACCACCCTGAGTCGGTCGAGACGACGCGCACTATCGACCAGATGGGCGTCCTGCTCACTCTGACCGTCCACCCCGAAGACATGGGAAAGATAATCGGCAAGAGTGGTAAGACCGCCGAGGCGCTCCGCATATTGCTCCGCGTTGTCGGGATGAAAGGGAATGCGCGTGTGAACCTCAAGATCAACGAACCGGTCGGCGGCAAACGCGAACACGAAGTAAAGACCGTCGACCAAGTCGTGGAAGAATTATAGAAGTGAAATTTCACCTTGTTACATTGTTTCCAGAAGCCTGCGACGCATACTTGAATGTGTCTATCATTGGGCGCGCGCGGAAGGAGAAGAAGATTTTTGTAAGTTATCAGACCCCGCGCGACTTCGTCGACAATAAATGGGGCAAGGTGGATGAGCGCCCCTACGGTGGCGGTCCGGGGATGGTGATGACCGCTCTTCCCATCGTCAAAGCCGTCGAGAAATCACTTGGAGGCCGGGCCTCCAAGTTACTTAGCGGCGAGACACCTAAGTTGAAGGAAAAGAAAGTAATAGTATGGTTCTCGCCGAGTGGGAAGCAGTTTACAAATAAAGATGCTGACGCGCTCGCGAAGTACAGCGACGTGGTACTTGTCTGCGGTCGTTACGAGGGGATTGATGAGCGCGCGAAGAAGATTCTTAAAACTCTGGCAACAGTAAAAGAATTTGCGGTGGGCGAGGCGGTCTACACTGGCGGGGAAGTGCCGGCACTCGCGATAGTCGACGCCGTCACACGCCGTCTGCCGGGTGTCTTGGGTAAGGATGCGTCGGTCGAGGAACGCCGCATCGCCTCATCTGCCGTCTACACCCGCCCCGAAACCATTTTGTATAAAAAGAAGAAGTACCGCGTCCCGAAGGTCCTTCAGACCGGCCATCACGCCAACATTGACGCCTGGCGCAAAAAGCGTTAATTCCTTATCCCCAGCCCCCTTGCACAAAAAGGATGGTGCTGATACATTGAGGGGTATTAGATACGAGTGAGTACTGGAGTGCGGGGCGAGTTTAGAAGCAATACGGGAACAGACAAGAAACGCAACAGCGCAAGCGGATTTATTTCCGTGCGTTCGCATTTGTATATAGTTTTATTTACTACCAAGCGAGGCCGAGCGACGAATAAGTTCCCACTTAATTCGTCCGAGGCAAGCGCAGGGAGGAAGATTGCAAGCAAATCTTATTAACTTCAGCCACCCTCGCATGCGCAAAAACCTCGTTCAGAAGACTTTCGGTGCGTTTCGAGCGCCACAGGTACCATTCCCGGATCTCGTTGGGCACCAACGTGGCTCCTTTGACTGGCTCATGAAGGACGGTCTCGCCGAGCTTTTCAAGGAGTTCTCGCCGATATCCGACTACTCGGGGAAAAAGTTCGAACTGAAGTTCGAGAGTTTTGAAATAGGGGAGCCGAAGTACGATGAAGATTTTGCGCGTGAGAATATGCGCACCTACGAAGCGCCAATAAAGGCGACCGTGAAGCTGGTGAACAAGACCTTCGGTTCGGAGAAGTCGCAGGAGATTTTCCTCACCGACATGCCCATCATGACGCCGCACGGTTCCTTTATCGTCTCGGGCGTGGAGCGCGCTATTGTCCCGCAGCTCGCACGAAGTTTCGGTGCATTCTTCGTTTCGGAACTTATCCGCGGCAAGCCGTACTTCGGTGCAAAGATTATCCCGCTCCGCGGTGTGTGGATAGAAATAGACTCAGAGGCAGACGGCGCTATTTTCGTGAAGATTGACCGGAAGCGCAAGTTCCCTATCTCACAGCTTCTCACTGTCTTCGGTGGAGGTTTGGGAGAAGCAGTCGCGAAGCACTTTGCGAAGGACCCGCTCGCGCTCGCCGCTATCAAAGCGACGCTTGAGCACGACGAGGCAAAGTCGATTGAGGAAGCGTATATCGAGATTCACCGCCGCATGCGCGATGGTGACCTCGCGACGCCAGAGAATGCAAAGAATTTTGTGCAATCCCTCTTCAGCGTTGAACGGTATGATGTCGGAAAGGTTGGTCGCCACCGTCTCAATTCACGTTTTGGTTTCCCCACGACTGAGAAGGCGCTTGAGAAGCGTACCCTCGGTCTCTCGGACTTCGTCCACATCATTTCTGAAATTACAAAGTTGAACGCTGACCCGTCAGCGCGCCCAGATGACATCGATCACCTTGGGTTCCGTCGTGTGCGTTTCGTTGGCGAGCTTCTTCAGGCGCGTATGCGTGTCGGTATGAGTCGCATGAAGCGCAATATCCAAGATCGTATGTCGACGATTGAGAGCGAGACAACGCTCCCGATGGCGCTCGTGAACCCACGTCCGTTCCATGCGTCCGTCCACGAATTCTTTACCGCCAACCAACTCTCACAGTTCATGGACCAGCAAAACATCCTTGCAGAGCTCGAGAATATGCGCACACTTTCTGCGCTCGGTCCCGGCGGTCTTACACGCGAACGTGCAGGCTTCGAAGTGCGTGACGTGCACCCTTCGCATTACGGTCGTCTCTGCCCAATCCATACGCCGGAAGGTCAGAACATCGGACTCATTCTTCGTCTCGCAACTCATGCGCGCACGAACGACTTCGGCGTTATCGAGACTCCGTATTCGCGTGTAAAGAACGGAAAAGTGACCGATGAAATCGTCTACCTGAACGCGCTTGATGAAGAGCTTGAGATGATTGCACACGGTGCAACCAAGATTGATGCCGCCGGTCGTATCGTCGTCGATCACGTCGAAGCGCGTCACAAGGGCGACCCGATTATCGTTCCACGCGACTCAATCACCCTCATGGACGCCTCGACCTACCAAATGTTCTCTATTGCGACCTGTATGATTCCGTTCGTCGACCACGACGACGCGAACCGTGCCTTGATGGGTTCCAACATGCAGAAACAGGCGACTCCCGTTCTTATTCCTGAAGCGCCGCTCGTAGCCACGGGCATCGAGACACACGCCGCACGTTCTACCGGCCGCCTCGTCCTCGCAACAGAAGCGGGAGAAGTGACTCATGTCGATGCGCGCAAGATTGTCGTTGAAAATAAAGAAGGGAAGAAGAAAGAGTATCGCCTGCAAGGACTCACTCAGACCAACCAAAACTCGGCCTTTATGCAGCGACCTTCGGTTATCCTTGGCGACAAGATAAAGAAGGGCGATGTGCTCGCCGACAACTCCTCAACCGCTGACGGTCAGCTCGCGCTCGGTCAGAACGTGCGCGTGGCCTTCATGAGTTGGAATGGTGCAAACTACGAAGACGCCATTATTATCTCTGAGCGTCTCGTGGAGGAAGCGAAGTTTACGACCGTGCACATTGAGGACTTCGATTGTGTGGTGCGTGACACAAAGCTCGGTCCAGAGACAACCACTCACGATATTCCAAACGTCGGTGAACTTCGTTTGAAGAATCTCGACGAAGAGGGTGTTATCCGCATCGGCGCAGAAGTGCGTCCCGGCGATATTCTCGTCGGCAAAGTCACGCCGAAGGGTGAGACTCAACTCACTCCAGAAGAGCGTCTCTTGCGTTCTATCTTCGGCGACAAGGCGAAGGATGTGAAGGACACCAGTCTTCGTATGGAAGGAGGTAAGAAAGGTCGCGTCATCGGCGTGCGCGTTTTCTCACGTGAGAAGGGCGACCAGCTCGAGAGCGGCATCATCAAGAAGATTGTCGTGACGGTCGCACAGGTCCGTAACGTTTCAGTCGGCGACAAACTCGCCGGTCGTCACGGGAACAAGGGTGTTATCTCTCGTGTGCTCCCCGTTGCCGATATGCCGTACGACAAAGACGGTAATCCTATCGACCTTATCCTCACGCCGCTTGGTGTGCCAAGCCGTATGAACCTCGGACAGATTCTCGAGATGCACCTTGGACTCGCGGCACATACATTGAATTATCAGGCCGTTGTCCCACCTTTTGCAGGTGCGACTGCAGATGAGATTCGCGACGAGCTCGAAGCAGCAGGTTTCGACCGCAGTGGGAAAATGCAACTCTACGATGGCCGTACCGGTATGGCGTTCGCGCAGACCATTGCCGTTGGGTACATGTATATTCTCAAACTGCATCACATGGTGGAAGACAAAATCCACATGCGTTCTATCGGTCCGTACAGTCTTATCACTCAGCAACCGCTTGGTGGCAAGGCACAGAACGGCGGTCAGCGTTTCGGTGAAATGGAAGTGTGGGCACTCCTTGGGTACGGTGCCGCGTACACACTCCGCGAGATGCTCACTATTAAGTCAGACGACATCCAAGGTCGCTCGGCAGCCTTCGATGCGATCGTGAAGGGTGAGCCGATTAGTCACACGGGTACTCCCGCATCCTTCGCCGTTCTTACCAACCAGATCCGCGGTCTTGCGCTTGACGTCGAGCCATTGAATCTCCCGCCAGAACCGGAGGCGTAATTATTAATTCTGAACTTTTCCTTTATGGCATTCACTCCCCGAAAACTCCCTCCGCGCGACACTTGGAATGGTCTGCGTCTCGCACTTGCAAGTCCTGAACGCATTCTCGCGTGGTCCAGTGGCGAAGTCACCAAGCCGGAGACCATCAACTACCGCACCCAGCGAAGCGAAAAACACGGACTCTTCGACGAGAAAATCTTTGGTCCGGAAAAGGATTACGAGTGCTACTGCGGTAAGTACAAAGGTATCCGCTATAAGGGTATCGTCTGCGATAAGTGCGGCGTCGAGATAACCCGTTCCATCGTGCGTCGCGAACGCATGGGCCACATCGAACTCTGCACGCCGGTCGCACACATCTGGTTCCTCCGCTCGGTTCCGTCGCGTATGGCGCTCCTCCTTGGTGCGTCTGCAACTGACATCGAGAAGGTCGTCTACTTCGCGGGCTACATCGTCACCAAGATTGCTGACGAAGAGAAAAAGCGTCTCCTCACCGAGCTTGAGAGCGAATATAAGTCGAAGTACAAGTCGCTCGGGAGCGACAAGGAGCGCGATACGCTCAAAGAGAAGATGACGCTCACGAAGGCAGAAATCGACGGCGTCGTCGTCGGCAAAGTGCTCGACGAGCTCGAGTACCATCGCTTCTCAGTGAAGTACGGCGGCCTCTTCGAAGCCCGTATCGGTGCTGAAGCCATTTATGATATTTTCTGCAAACTCGATCTCAAAGAACTCGAGAAGACTCTCTCGGCACGTTACGAACACGCCGGTGCCGCCGAACGTGAGAAGCTTGCAAAGCGTCTTTCGCTCATCGCCGGACTCATCGCCTCTGGGGTACGTCCCGAGTGGCTCTTCCTCACACGCATTCCCGTCATCCCTCCAGCGCTTCGCCCAATGGTCGCACTCGAAGGTGGTCGTCACGCAACGTCAGACGTAAACGACCTGTACCGTCGTGTCATCAACCGCAACAACCGTCTCAAGAAGCTTATCGACATCCATGCGCCAGAAGTTATTCTGCGCAATGAAAAGCGTATCTTGCAGGAAGCCGTTGATGCACTCCTTGATAATTCCATCCGCAAGAGCGGCGCCTCTGCTGGTGCGATGACGATGGCCCAGCGCCGTCCGCTGAAGTCGCTCGCTGATTATCTCAAAGGCAAGCAAGGGTACTTCCGTCAGAACCTGCTCGGCAAGCGCGTCGACTACTCTGGTCGCTCCGTTATCGTCGTCGGTCCAGACCTCGAGCTTGATGAATGCGGTCTGCCGAAGCACATGGCACTGGAGCTCTTCCGTCCGTTCGTTATCGCAGGACTGCTTGAAAGGGAACTCGCATTCAACATCCGCGGTGCGGGACGTCTCATTGAAGACGGTGTTGCCGAAGTATGGGAACTGCTTGAAGAGGCTATCAAGGGCAAGTACGTGCTCCTCAACCGCGCGCCGACGCTTCACCGTCAAGGTATCCAAGCATTCCGTCCGCGACTTATCGAAGGCGATGCTATCCAGCTGCACCCGCTCGTCTGTAACGCATTCAACGCAGACTTCGATGGTGACCAGATGGCCGTGCACGTTCCGCTCTCTGAAGAAGCGCAATGGGAAGCAAAGAACATCATGAGCGCCAACAAGAACATCTTGAAGCCAGGTTCTGGCGACATGATTGTGCTTACCGGCAAGCCGCTCGACATTATCCTCGGTGTGTATTGGCTCACGAAGGCAGTCGACGCAATGAAAGGCGAGGGTGAACATTTCGCATCACCGAACGCCGCTATTCTCGCGTCTGAATACGATGCGATTGACTTGCGTGCCAAGATTAAGGTGCTTCCGGTTGAAGGCAAGAAGAAGTACGAGACGTTCGATGGTCATCCGTTCGAGACGACTGTGGGCCGACTCCTCTTCAACACAGTTCTCCCTCCCGACTATCCGTTTATCAACGAGACCATTACGAAGAAAGTGCTCGCACGTATTGTCACCGACTGTATCGCGCGCTACGGACTTGATGCGGTACCAAATATTGTGAACAAAGTGAAGCGTTTCGGTTTCGATTACGCAACTCGTTCCGGTATCTCGTGGGCGATTGACGATGTCTCGGTGCCGAAAGAGAAGTCACGCATTATCGATGCCGCAGCGAGCAAAGTCGCTAAGATTCAAGACGATTACCAAAACGGTCTTCTGTCCGAAGAAGAGAAGCGTCGTATGGCTATCGAGATTTGGCAGGGAGCGAAGCAATCGGTTGAGGAACAAGTTGCGCTTGAACTCGACCCGATGGGCTCCGTCGCTGACATGGTGAAGTCTGGTGCTCGCGGAACGCTCGGTAACTTGACCCAGATGGCGGGTATGAAAGGCCTTATTCAGGACACTTCGGGCAAGACGATTGAAGTGCCGATTATTTCCTCGATGATCGAAGGATTGAATCCAATCGAATACTTCATGTCGACCCACGGCGCACGCAAAGGTCTCACCGACACGGCGCTTGGTACGGCGAAAGCGGGGTACCTCACACGGCGCCTCTTCGACGTTGCACAAGACTCTATCGTGACCGAAAAAGACTGCGGTACTTCTCGCGGTGTGAAGATTAATCGCGTTTCGGCCTCCGGTATCCAGACCAATTACGCTGAAGCACTTCGTGGTCGCGTACTCGCTGAAGATGCGAAGGATCAGGACGGTCTTGTGCTCTTCAAGAAGGGGCATTACCTCTCCATTCTCGATGCTGATGCACTTGACGCCTCGACGGTTGCGACGGTCGTCTCGCGCTCTCCAATGTCGTGCGAGACACGTTACGGTGTCTGTCAGACCTGCTACGGTATGGACCTCACGACCCAAGAAATAGTTGACCTCGGCGAAGCAGTCGGCACCGTTGCCGCACAGGCTATCGGTGAACCAGGTACTCAGCTCACTATGCGTACCTTCCACGCCGGCGGCGTTGCAAGTGTTGGTGGCGACATCACCAGCGGTTTGCCTCGTGTTGAGGAAGTCTTCGAGAAGCGTTCGCCAAAGAATCCGGCAGTTATCAGCAAGACTGATGGTCTTGTCACTGAAATTAAGGAAGAAGGTCGCGAGAAAGTCATTGTTGTGGCACCACTTGCGGGGCAAGGAAAGAAAGATGGCTCGTCTTACGAGTATCTCGCACCGTATCCACGCGTGCCGTTGGTAAAAGAAGGCGATACCGTTTCGAGGGGTCAAATCCTTACTGACGGTTCTGCTGATCTCGATGATCTCTTCGAGTACGCGGGTCGCGCGATGGTACAGGAGTACATCATCACGGAAGCATCAAAGATCTATGAGCTTCAAGGTGCGCCAGTTTCGAGGAAGCACTTGGAGGTCGTGGTGAAGCAGATGTTCTCGCGCGTGAAGATTACCGAAGCAGGTGACACTGACTATTCGGTCGGCGATGTGGTGGAAGATTGGGAAATCGTGAAGTCAGTCAAAGAGATGGAAGATGCAGGGAAGATTGTACCGAAGTCGCGCGATATCGTACTCGGTATCAAGGAGAGTGCGCTCTCTCGTCGCTCCTTCCTCTCGGCAGCATCCTTCGAACAGACGACGAAAATTCTCATCAATGCGTCGCTTCGTGGCAGTATTGATCGTCTTCGTGGTCTCAAGGAGAACGTCATTCTCGGTCGCCTCATCCCGTCCGGCACCGGCTTCGCCGGCAGCAAGAAGCATGCGCATATCGCGAAGCTCCAAGCCGAACGTCCAGCTCCAGCGTCGTACGAATCCCGCACGACCTCGTTCGCCCCGCGCACTCCTCGCGCACTTTAGTCCATGGCGAAAGATACGGTCGCCGAAATCAAGGACCGTCTCTCAATCGTCGAGATTGTTGGTCCCTATGTGAAGCTCACCCGAGCGGGGAAGTCGGTCCGCGGGCTTTGCCCGTTCCATAAAGAGAAGACGCCGAGCTTTCATGTCTCGCCCGAGCGCGGGACGTGGCACTGTTTCGGCTGTGGTCTTGGTGGCGATGGCTTCTCGTTTATCGAGAAAGTAGAAGGCGTCGACTTCAAGGGGGCATTGAAAATCCTCGCCGAAAAAGCAGGAGTCACTATCATATATGATAGTAAAAATCGCGAGGACACCTCGAAGCGAGAACGAATGCGCGCGCTCACGAGTCGTGCGGGTGAGTGGTATGCGAGTAAACTTTCTGGAAGTCCTGCTGAAAGTTATGCGAAGCAGAGAGGTCTCACCGACGAAACTGTCCACGCGTGGCGGCTCGGCTTTGCACCGGATGCGTGGCGCACTCTTCTCGAAGCACTCTCGGCTGAAGGATTCTCGATAGAAGAACTTCTTGCCGCAGGTCTTGTAAAAGAAGCAGACGGGAAGCCTGGCACGTATTACGACCGGTTCCGAAATAGACTTATGTTTCCGATACGTGATGCCGCGGGACATGTCGTCGGATTCACCGGTCGTGCGCTTGCGGGAGACGACCTTGCGAAGTATCTCAACTCTCCCGAAACCGAGCTCTACCATAAGTCTGACGTTCTTTTCGGCATGGATGTCGCAAAAGATGCAATACGCGTGCGTGGGTTCGCGATGCTCGTGGAGGGGCAGATAGACGTTCTCCACGCGCATCAGGCGGGCTTCACGAACGCGATAGCGCTTTCAGGTACGGCGCTCACCGACCGTCATCTTGGTCTTATGAAGCGTTACAGCGAGAATCTGATGCTTGTCCTCGATGCTGACCCTGCCGGACTGAAGGCCACCGCTCGATCAGCTGCACTTGCTCTGTATTCGGGATTGCGCGTGAAGGCGGCTCGGCTTCCAAAAGGTAAGGACCCAGCCGATCTCATCAGTGAAGATGCAAAGGAATTCACGAAGCGCATCACCGACGCGAAACCAATCGTTGAGTTCTTCCTCGCAGAGCTTGCACAACAAGAACGAGATCCGCACCGACTGCTTCGTGTCGCTGAGGGGGTAGTACTCCCGCTTATTGCGGCGATACCGAGCCCGATGGAGCGGGAACATTTTATACAGTCAGCCGCTCGAACACTCGGGCTCTCAAGTGAAGCAGTCCGCGAATCCCTCAAGCGATTACCGAAATATTCAGGGACCGAGAATAGTACTCCCTATGCAGGGAAGGTTGGTCCGCCGCCTATTCGACCGACGGTAGAAATCCGCAGAGAACAGCTCCTTGCGGTTCTCCACTCCTAT
>Ga0334722_10002496_pt1 | contig 20762 bp, 15 predicted proteins | sample C3_bottom_MG_FD_207210 | JGI IMG/M metagenome (GOLD analysis project Ga0334722, IMG submission 207210) | Sediment microbial communities from Yellowstone Lake, YNP, Wyoming, USA - C3_bottom | ecosystem: Environmental > Aquatic > Freshwater > Lake > Sediment | place: USA: Wyoming | collected... | reverse complement strand
GTGCGTTTTCAAAATTCTTTTTTGCCCTTGTAAAATCACCTGTTTTAAAATAGGCATATCCCAGCCTCTGTCGAAGAAACTTATAGTCAATACCTGACTCTAATGCCCTGCTTCCTTCTGATATGAGATTTTTCCAGTCACCTGCCATGTAATATTTATATGTAATTGAATCAACTGACTGAAAATTCAATTCCGTCTGACACAATGCCGCGGGACTCAAAAGAATTAAAAACAGTATTATATATCCGTGTTTTGAGCGCATATTCTGGTATTGGATGTTTCAATGGTGAATTCTGAAATCCTTTTGTTACCAAGAGTAATTTTCCCGGTAAATTCGGAATTCAATTTGCTGAAAACAGACCTGGTTATCTTAATCCCCAGCTCTATAAAGGCCGGATTCAAAGCACTATCTGACTGTATTACCTTGCTGGTATAGTTCACTTTAAGATATTGATGAAATGGTGCAGCAAGATCGTGCACCCATAATGATATGCTATTCCTTTTTATAATGTGCAGTGGGAAACGGTCATTGATCTCAATCTCAGGGTAATGTCCTAAAAAAATCTTATATGCCGTAAGGTAGAAATGGAACAGTAAGGATTTCTGATCACCATAGAATGCGGTGAAATAGAACATTGTGCCGTCATTTACGAAATAGGCATAGGATTGGGAATCCTGGCAGAAGAAATATTTATTGTTGAAGGCATCTGTAAATACCTCCCATTTTGCAATCTTTTTTTCTGAATTATTTACACTGTAGCTGAACCTTAGTATCATTCCTGGCTGGAAATCAAATGATGCCTTCAGCAGAGAATCGCCGGTGACATTCATTATCCTGTCGCCTTCAGAAGGAATTGAGTAAGATTTTAACTGCCATTTATCTCCGTTTTTCTTCAGGTAATATGAAAAAGGATATTTCAGGGTCCGGGAACCAGCCATAGGAGTAGTTTGAACCTGAAAATGCAGATGAGGTTCTGGAGAACGTCCTGAATTTCCGCACAGCGCCAGTAATTCTCCATTTTGAACGAAATCTCCCTTTTTCTTCCTGAATGATCCTTTCTTCAGATGGGAGATCTGGGTGAATAAACTATCTGCATGCCTGATTACAATAGTATTACCCCAATTCTGTACGGTGTTTATCTTCCCGGGCTCGTTGTCATCAATATTGTCGATAATATCCATAACTGTACCATCAGCTGGTGCTATCACCGGCTTATTGTAACAATAATAGCTCTCATTCTTATAAGGTGTCGGGCTATATTGTTTCCCATTCTCATCGGTCAGAATCGTATCGAGTGCATCTTTCCAGTCACCTTTGTGAGTATGCTTACCATTGTAACCCTGACTTATTGTCCATTCCCCCCAGAAGGGAAGATGTAAAGGCAAAAACCTGAAAACGGAAAGTCTGTCCGAATCATTTATGAATGTATACAGGTTTACTTCAGGTGAATAATGCTGAATAACCGTGGTCTTAAGCTTGCCCGGGTAAATTCTCAGACCAAGGAAATAAAGGAATGTTATGGATATTATAGAAAATGGAAGTGAAAACATTGGAAGATCATTAAAGCCTGGCAGATTTCTGAGGAAAAGGATAAACATCGATAATATCGGAATAAGCACTACGGCCCACAGGTATGAATATTTAGAAGGAATTGTAAAGAATCCCCCTGCAGCTATCGCAAGTAGAACATAATTTGCTCCGATATTGTAAAAACTCATGCTCGCCATATCTGCCCCTATAAAATGTGCAAATATGTATGCAGAAATGAATCCAAGTATTGTCAGAAAGAATGTAATTCTCGAAGTGATAAAAATAGCAAAAGCTATAAGTATGCCTGTCAGGAGGTTATCCTGAAAAATAATTGAACTGAGGGATCTGAGATAGGTTGTAACCAGCTTGTTCAGCGGAAGATTGTCAATTGTCTGGAACAGATCCAGTAAGGGCTTTCCCCCAACTGAATACATCTCATTAATCCAGAATACATTCCGCTGAGTAAGTCCTATGTTTGTTAACTGACCGGAGGGCAGTATAATAATCCATAAAGTAAAAACAAAGGGGATACTCAGAAATGGCAAGCCATATCTTCCCAGGAAACCACTCATGACAACTGATATCATAAGGCTAATCAGGGAAGCCAGCAGCAATAAAGCAAAAAAGACCAGGCCAGGTTCATAGAAGGTTCCCAGACCTATTCCAGCCAGAAGGGCATTAAAGCTAAACACTCCCTGCTTTAAAAGAACCTTATCAAAACCCATCCTGTCAGCTATTATTACAGCAGTTAAGGCTGCAATAAATCCACTCAGCCCTGCAGTGACATTGAAAAAAGTGGCTAGCATCAGGATAACAGCAAAAAGCCTGTTGTTAAAAAAGAATATCACTGAATAGCTGTTCAGTGTCGATGGTATCAGTGTATCTTCTATGTTTTTAAAAACCCGATGCATATAAGCTGTTCCTATTTTACGACATCATTTTCAAGATATCCGGGAAGCTGTTCCATCTGTTGGATAGTCTCTATATCTTCAGCTTTCCTTATAATATGTGTATTGCCTTCTATATCAATAAGTACCACATTAGGCCTGTATGTAATAAATTGCATCCACTGGGTCATATTGTAAGCACCAACTTTGTGTACCACCACATGATCTCCCTTTTCGAGGACTGGCATATTTATACCTTCACGTATAACATCAATATTCATACACAAAGGGCCGTAAAGCACCATATCCTCTGTGAGCTGAACAGAATCCTGAGCAGGACTTATCTTATGATCATACCATAGTGATGTAAAAAGAATATTCACGCCAAAATCCAGGATGGTAGCTCTGCGTCCATCAGACAACCTTTTATTTGTCAGAACAGTACCAAGAAGAAATCCTGCATCATCAATCAGGGCTCTGCCTGTTTCAAGAATAAGAAGAGGAAGTTCATCCTGCTTGAATCCGAATCCAAGCAATGAGGAAGTTATGGCATCAGCAAACTGGTCTAAGGAAGGCACTGTATCTGAACCAGGCATATAAACACCTTTAAGCTTGTTTTGAGAAGGGAAACCACCACCAAGGTCAAGATACTCAATTGATTTACCAAACCGGGCTTTTATCTCATAAGCAAGTTCTGAAAGCTTTGTAGCCGCCACAGAATATGCCGATGGAGTCAGGATGAAAGTTCCTATATGGCAATGCAGCCCTATAAGCTGGAGGTTACTGTCATTCACAATTCTGCTTATTGCATTCCAGGCCTGACCATTCTCAAGGTTAAAACCGAATCTGTCCCATTTAGGAAAAATTCCGGTATCCATGTTGATCCTGAGTGCAACCCTTGGTTTCAGATTATGTTTTTCCGACAGATCAATAAGAGTGAGAAGTTCATCCAGGTGATCAATATGCACTAGGGAATTGTTTCTGACAGCTGTAATAAGGTCATTATCTGTTTTTTCCGGTCCGTTAAATATTATTTTATTTCCTGGCACATTGTTGTCCAGAGCTTTTCTGTATTCAAAACCTGAGACAACCTCAGCCCACGAACCTTCCTGGTGAAATATCCTGCAAACTGCATTTATATAATTTGTCTTGTAGGACCATGCGAACTGTACTTTTGGATAACGGGTCCTGAATATCCTTAAAGCATTCTGAATATTACTCCGGAGCTGCTTTTCTGATATTATGAAGAGTGGTGAACCATATTTCTTAAGAAGAGATCCAACGGGTATTCCATCTATCTGCGTAACAGGCTCATTTTCAATTCGCGAGCCAAATTTATTCATCAGGCTTGCATTCATCTTCTTGATGACAGGACGTTCATATTTTATTTTTTCCATAACCAAATCTTTAAAAAATGTTACAATTCACCTGTTCCTGAAATCTTCTGGAATTCTGAAATATCGACTATCATGTCCCAGGAATATCGAATAAATAATTTCCCGACATTATAGCTATGCATAGGTTCAACATTTTGTCCAAGGGCCAGCTTTACAAGGGCAGCAGGCTGGTTCTGTCCTGCCGCAGAGGTTAGGTATATCCAGGCAGGGAAACGAGGGTTGACTTCAAGAATATAAGGTTTTCCATCTGCCGTCATCATTATTTCCAGTTCACATCCTCCCTTCCAATTTGTTGATGAGACAAATTTCTCAGCTGTCTCTATAAGGATATTATCCTCTATCGTTATGCCGGCCCAGGCTTTACCTTTGTCGGTGATATACAATTTACGCATGGGGATAATACTAACTGCATTTCCTTTACCATCTCCAAGAACAGCAACATTGATTTCGGTACCCGGGATGAATTTTTGCAGAATAACCGGTACGCCCCATTTGGCCTGAAGTTTATAGAAAGCTCTCTCTGCCTCTGTAATAGTATTGCAGATATATGCATCATAGTATTTGCCTTTTACAACCAGTGGAAAGCCAAATTTTTCTGAAAGCATTGTTATTGCACTTACCTGGAAGATTACCTTATCCTCCGGCATCAGAAAGCCATTCTTTTTACCAAAAGCCGAAAGATTCACCTTGTCGCGGGCATCAAACTCCGATGCCGTCGGAAGAAATGTCTTAATGCCGATCTGCCTTATTTTGTCATCTATTCTGATAAAATTGTAAAGCTCCGCATCAAAATTAGGAATGAGAACATCAATATGCTCAATATCATTAATCTGCTTTATTCTTTCAAGTAATATCTCCGTACCGGCTGATGGAAAAGGCAACTGATATGTTTTGTTTATAATATCATGCATGTAAATGCCGGGTTCAAGTGCTTCATATGAAAGACCGATTATCTTCACATCAAAATCTGCACACTCCCTGAGAGAGCGGATGACTGCTATTCCTGGTCCGGGACTATCTATGGCGTTGAGCGCTGTTACGGCTATGACCAGTTTTTGTTTTTCCATTGCAGCACTCATAACCTGAATCGTTTAAAGCTTTCTATTTATCAATAAGATTGAATGTATAAAGCTGAGAAATAAAATCATCAAGGTCCCTTTCTATCTGGGTCGCATCAACCTCAAACCTTGAAGATATCAGTTGTATAATCTCTTTAGGTGATTTATCCTGTTTCAATTGTGAAAGTATTTCAGCCCCTGTCTGATTAACTGAAAAAGAGTCTCCGGTCCCTGGATTGAAAACAAACCCTGCTTCACTGGTCGCTATATTTTTCTTCAGTCTCATGTGATTTATGTATAAAGTACTTCTATTATCATAACAAAAATGATACAACTATTCCTGAGAAAAAAAAGAAATCCATGAATGACATGGATTTCTATCCGGAAACCGGTATTTTTTAACTTAATAATCTATTCCGCTCTCAGAGTTTAGTCTTATGGAAAGCAATAAAGGTCATAATATTCCTGAATCTTTCGAAGCTTATTTCTTTAAACAATAAATAGAGACTGCAAGAAGGTAAACCATACAAAGGATAAGAATCGACATGCCCAATGCCACATTAGTCATATCGCTCACCCACCCTATTAAAAGAGGAATAACTGCCCCTCCTGATATTGCCATCATCATCAGACCGGATATTTCATTATTTCTGTCAGGATATCTTTCAACAGCGATTGAGAATACAAGAGGCCAGATATTTGCCACTGCAAGGCCAATCATGAATACCAGGGCCCAGGCCATGGCCGTGGAATGCACCATAAGTATAGCTGCAAGGCATACAATTCCAAGGGCTGATGTCCACATGAAGAAACTCCGTGAAGATATCCTTGTCAGCATAATTGCACCTGCGAAAGTACCGAGCATACGGCCGAAGAAATAAACACTTCTGCCAGACTCTGCAGTGACAGGCTCCATACCGAACTGTTTGATCAGGAATTGTCCCGAATTTGAGTTGAATCCGACATCAACACCTACCACCAGAAAAATAGATATCACCATAAGAAATACAAAACCTGTTCCCAGCAACTTGAATGAAGAAGAGAAGGTTGCCTTGATACTGGTCTGCCTGACCTCTTCTATTTTAACTGACGAAAGCCACAATACTGAAAGAATTGAAACCACTCCGAATACGAGGAACAAAAGCTTCCAGTCATGTGTGAAGTGTGCTGCAAAAACACCTGCCAGCGGGGCTCCTATCATCGAACCGATAGCTTTGATGAACTGGGAAAAACTGAGGAAACTTGATGCCCTGTTTCCCGGTACCACATCAACAAGGAGAGGATTTGCCGAGACCTGTACGATTGTGTTGCCAATTCCTAGAAGGGCAAAACCAACCAGCACCATTTCAAAAGTATAGAAAAAAAACGGAACAAGTAATCCAAGTGCTGTAACACCCATTCCAACATTCAGCATAAATCTTTTGCCTAATCGCGACTGCAGCACTCCTACCGGTACTGAAAGGAGTAAAAACCAGAGGAAAGCTGCAGATGGTATAAGTTGTGCCAGTGTGGCGCTCAGATTCATATCCTTGCTTACCCTGTCGACACCAATACCAACCAGATCGACAAAACTCATGACAAAAAATGCCATAAGCACGGGGAGTATTTTGGCTATGTTAACATGTTGTTTATGCATACTATTTAGTTTAAAGTTTAAGGTTCAATGTTGAAAGGTTTCCTGTTGCCTACATTAATGGAAGAGCGTGCTGGACTGATTTCCAGAAATCATCGTCAAGAAGATAGGCACTACCGAGAAGAGCTGCATCCTCCTTAAGCTGGGATAATGCCACTTCACAATTACAGTTTTGATCCCTGAGGCTCTGCTCAAAGTAGTTGCCAAACAGATTATAGGCGTGTGAAATATTGCCTCCTATAACAAGTATTTCAGCATCAAAACCTTTCAACCATGGAGCAAGAAATATTCCAAGATTCACTCCAAAATCCTTGAAAAGTTCAGGAACATACTTGTCGGTGGATACCAGTTGGGCAAGCTCCTTAACACCTGACAAATCCTTGCCTGTGGCTTTTTTATACCGACCAAGAAGTCCTCTTGTTGAGAAATAGTCATCGGCAATTCCGTCACGGTAAGGAAGATGATATACACATCCTATCCTTGGGACCAGTGGTCCATCGACAATAGGGATTTTGTCAGCAATAAATGCTGAACCAAATCCCGTCCCGAGTGTAATTGATAACGATCTTGAATTGTCTTTTGCGCTACCTGCCCAGGCTTCTCCAACCGCGAATGACGAGGCATCATTCATGAACCTGATCAGAAAATGTTCAGGGACACCAAGGCTGCTTCCAATAGCATCAGTAATATTGAATCCATAAAGATTCTCATATTTTGCCACTCCTTTTATATAGCATATCCCTTTGACATAATCAAAAGGACCAGGCATTGCAAATCCAATCCCTTTAACATTTTCGAAGGACACCTTTGAAAGTGCATTGGAAAGTGCCTCTGCCCAGATACCTATTATTGAACTTGCGGAAGCCTGGTTATTGACAGCCCTTTCAGTTATTGTTTCCCTTAGTATTTTCCCGGATGTAAGGTCAATTGCAGCAGCAGTAATATGGCTTCCTCCTATATCAGCGCCGATTGCGATATTTTTATTCATAACCTTTATATAAAAGTATATTTCTAAACGTGGTTGAAAATATCTAAATTTGTTGTTAATGCAAAATATATTTCCGGAATATTCTCTGCAGGTTAATAAGAACTGATATTTCTCATAATATTGACAATATCAAAATAGTAATTTTGAGTTACTTATTTCAGGAGTTCGCCGGATTCTAAAATCTATCAAAAAGGCATCTGAATAATACATATAAAACTCAAGTCATGGCTAAAGTAACAAAAGAAGAAGCTCTGCATTATCATAGCAGATGCAGGCAGGGTAAAGTTGAGGTAATTCCAACAAAACCATATTTCACGCAACGTGATCTGAGCATGGCGTATACCCCCGGCGTAGCTTACCCCTGTCTGGAAATAGAAAAAAATCCGAGGGATGCTTACAACTATACGGCCAAGGGAAATCTTGTTGCAGTCATTTCAAATGGCACTGCAGTCCTCGGACTGGGAGATATCGGTGCACTGGCAGGGAAGCCGGTTATGGAAGGCAAAGGTCTGCTTTTCAAGGTATTTGCAGACATTGACGTATTTGATATTGAAGTCGATGAGAAAGACCCTGCAAAGGTTATAGAGTTTTGCCGTCAGATAGCTCCGACATTCGGGGGAATAAATCTTGAAGATATCAAGTCTCCGGAATGTTTCGAAATTGAGACTGAGCTGAAAAGGATACTAAATATACCTGTCTTTCATGATGATCAGCATGGGACAGCGATAATCTCTTCAGCGGGATTACTCAATGCACTTGAAATAACAGGCAAGAAAATCGACAAGATTAAATTGGTAGTCTGCGGAGCTGGCGCTGCAGCGATATCCTGCTCGAGGCTATATGTCTCACTTGGCGTGAAGAAAGAAAATATCGTAATGGTCGATTCTAAAGGAGTAATCAACCGTAAAAGAACAGACCTCAACAAGTACAAAAAGGAATTCATTACTGACCGGGACCTTGATACTCTTGCACAGGCTGTAAAAGGAGCCGATCTTTTCCTTGGTCTTTCTGCTGCCAGAATGCTATCAAAAGAGATGCTTGCTACAATGGCTGAAAACCCAATAGTTTTTGCTATGGCAAATCCCGACCCTGAGATTGACTATGAAGATGCCATGGCAACCAGGAATGATCTGATTTTTGCTACAGGAAGATCAGATTATCCTAACCAGATTAACAACGTACTCGGATTCCCGTTCATATTCAGAGGAGCACTTGACTGTCTTGCCACAACTATAAATGAAGAAATGAAACTGGCTGCAGCAAAAGCGCTTGCTGAACTGACAAAGGAACCTGTACCTGAAAGTGTTGTAAAGGCCTATAATGTGGAAAAACTTGAATTCGGCAGGGATTATATAATTCCAAAGCCACTTGATCCAAGACTACTTCCAAAAGTTGCTTCGGCAGTTGCCAGGGCTGCAGTCGCCTCCGGAGTTGCACAACACATTATAAAAGACTGGGATAACTACGAAAAGTGTCTCGCAGAAAGAACAGGTGAACATATTAAACGCATAGGTAAGATAAGTTCACTATAAGGTATAAGGCAAAAGGTGGAAAAAGACGGCAGGCTGAACTAAAACCATTACAGGTAACCGGTCGACTGCTGCATCAATAAGAATATCAGATGATATAATTTCTCATTTTGTGTTCGCCGAGATGACTGCCTATTTTTTTCTCGTACATTGAACAGATGATCTCAGAAATCTGTGGGATAGTGAAACTGCTGCGGTTTAACGTGGCATCAAAGATGTAATCAATATTCAACGGTTTTTTATCAAGAAATGTGTGAATAAGGTTGAATCTTTTTTCATCAGTATCAACAACGTATTCTTCTGCAACCTCAATATTCATCTCCTTCTTCTTCATCACATTTTCAACCCTCCAGTAGAACGGGGCAATAAGTCTTATATGTAACGAATCTTCAATGTCATGAGCAATAGAAACACCTCCCCTTCCCACAAGTATTATATGACCCTCCTTGCACATAGAAAGAACAACATCTTTTATAGCCTTTTTCACCCGCAGATCGCTGACAAAACCACCTGAAAAAGCCATTATCATTTCAGACATATTTGACAGCTCAATACCTTTGTAGAAATTCTCAACACGCTGTGTCTCTGTATTAAGCTCCTTAGCTATGGCATAAATTATATCCTTATCAACCCATTTCCATTTTTTGGAACCTTCTTTATGGTTTAGATCGTCAACCAGAAGCGTTGCAACCTGACGGGCATCGCAGCCTGTGAGCCTTGAGATTGTTATCACAGGACCATCACTGTCAGAAGGCTTCTTAAGGATCTCTTCTCTCTGACGTTTATCGAAATAATCTACAAACTTATCCATTTGATCTATTCCTTTTACTGATGTATTAAACAGGAAACAGGCTTCGGAACAACCTTATATCCTGATTTATAATCATTTATCCCGCAAATACGCGGATGAGACCATGCTTTATCCCAGTGAAATTCCATTGGAATTATGAACGATTTAATTTACAAAAAAAAAATGAATCCGTAAAATCTTTTTTAAGCAGGATATGAGAAATGAATATCTGAAAAATGACACACCTGAATCTTCAGTTTCACAGATGAAATATCTATTATCATATATTCTATATTTTTTGGAACTGTTTTTTTCAATATTTTTGTACTATGAGTCTGCAAGGAAATAAAATGGTCCGTTTTTTGAGAGGGAAGAATGAGCTTTTCAATATGAGAACCAGTAATAAGTTAATCATTTTTTTATTCCTGGCACTGATAATTCCGGGCTGCAAAAAGAACTATGTCCTGAATGGAAAACAGCATATTCTTTTTCAGTATGATTATATTAACTATGCCTGGGGTTATGTTCATGAGGGATTTTATATTGACGATGAAGGTAACATCATGACATATAAAAACCCTGATAACTGGAATTTTCACGGACAGGATTATAACCTTTCAGATGAACAGCTTTCTGAGAACATTGCCAAATGCTCAAAATCAGAAATCAAAATAGGCAAAGATGAACTGGCAAGGTTTTCTTCTCACATCCAAAATATTGCGTCAAGTAAAGTTACAGCAATCAGGAGTGAGGCTGCAGATGCAGGTACCTCTGTTTTTATATGCTATACCTTTTCTGATCAGAACAATGTTTACAAAGGGTGCCTTATAAAAATGGAAGGAGATTATTCATGTGAAAACCTTAATTTCTATTCCAAAAAAGTAAGTCTCTGGCTTAAAACAATCAACGATTCCCTTCTTAAAAAATAGAGAAAAGCACTTTTTTATTCTGGTAATGAAATTTATTACCTTCAGTAAATTCAATACTACTTGATTATCTGGATATTTTTTTTATATCTTTACTTGATTCAATCAAATTATCTCGCAAAAAATTAAACTATCAGCTATGATCACGAACATTCTTTCCAGACCAGAACTATTGTGGTTCATTCTTGGTCTGATTTTATTTCTGCTTGAACTTGTAATCCCCGGATTTTTTATTTTTTTCTTCGGTGTAGGAGCCTGGCTGACTGCCTTGGTTTGCCTCATAAGCGAACCTGGAACCAATATGCAGATAGTCATTTTTGCAGTGGTTTCAGTCATCTCACTGGTTGCACTCAGAAGAATTATCCAGAAGAAGTTCTTTTACAGCAGGGGGAAAGAATCTGAAGATGTTGAAGATGAATTTACCGGTAAAGAAGCTATTGCAACAGGTGAATTTGGGACGGACAATATAGGAAAGGTTGAATTCAAAGGCACAACATGGAAAGCTGAATCCAAGGCACCAATCAAAAACGGAGAGAGAGTGATTATTATCCGGAAAGAAAGTTTCAAACTTATAGTAGAACCAAAAAACAAATAACATGAACGGATCAAGCGCTACATTTATTTTAGTAGGATTAATCTTTCTTGGATTTATCCTGATTGCTTCAATGATCAAGATTGTCCCGCAAAGGACAGCTATTATCGTTGAACGACTTGGAAAATACAGGTCAACTTTCACCGCAGGCTTCCAGATACTGATACCATTCTTCGACAAAGTGAGGTACAGACACACCCTTAAAGAGCAGGCTATAGATGTTGCACCTCAGATTTGTATAACCCGCGATAACATTGCGGTTGAAGTCGACGGGATACTTTACCTTCAGGTACTTGATCCTCAGAAAGCTTCATACGGAATTGACAATTACAGATTTGCTTCAATCCAGATTGCCCAGACAACAATGAGGAGCGTAATCGGTAAACTCGAGCTCGACAGAACATTTGAAGAACGTGAGACCATAAACGTCACCATTGTTGAAGCTGTTGATAAAGCAAGTGAACCATGGGGAGTAAAAGTAACCCGGTATGAGGTTAAAAATATTTCCCCTCCTCAAAGCATCAAAGATGCCATGGAGAAACAGATGAGAGCAGAAAGAGAAAAAAGAGCTGTTATCGCTGAATCTGAAGGAACAAGGCAGGCCAAAATTAATAACGCCGATGGCGACAAACAGGAGTATATCCTGAAATCCGAAGGTGAGAAGATGAGGCGCATAAACGAGGCTGCCGGACGTGCTTCAGAAATCGAACAGGTTGCTGTAGCAACAGCTAATGGATTGAGGGCTATTGCAAATGCAATAAATGAGGAAAACGGACTGAATGCCGTTAACCTCAGGATAGCTGAACAATATCTTGCAGCTTTTTCCAACCTGGCAAAAACTAATAATACTATGATACTGCCATCTAATCTTTCAGATATAGCTGGAATTGTTGCAACTGCAACATCGGTATTCAATGAAGTGAAGGATAAGAAGAAATAATTTGGAAAGGCTGTAGAGGCTGTAGAGGCTTTAAAGGCTTTATGGGTTAAAATGACTTATAAAGCCTTTAGTTTTTTCAGCCTCTAACGCCTTTATCGCCTGTAATGCCTCTATAGCTATATTCTAAAGGTCATCATGCTCGGTTCTCCTGATTATCTCATTCTGAAGATCCTCTCCCAGATCATTGAAATAATCACTGTAACCTGCCACACGTACAATAAGATCCCTGTAACGCTCAGGATGTTTCTGGGCATCTTTTAATGTCTCCGCATTTACCACATTGAACTGAATATGATGTCCGTCAAGATTGAAATATGATCTTATAAGTGAAGTAAGGTTGCTGTAGCTGTCCTCATCTTGAAAAAATGAAGGTGAAAACTTCTGATTTAGCAATGTGCCTCCTGTACGGAGATGATCAATCTTTGAAGCTGACTTGATAACCGATGTTGGTCCGTGATGGTCAGCCCCCTGGAATGGAGATATTCCTTCTGACAGCGGAAGATTCATATTCCTCCCGTCAGGAGTTGCACCAGTTACGCTGCCAAAATAAACATGAGAAGTTGTTGGTAGCATGTTTATCCTGTGAACACCTCCCCGTGTGTTGGGTCTTCCATTAACGGCATCATAAAAAATCTCAAAAACTGAAACAGCCTGCTGATCAGCGTAATCATCATCATTCCCGTACTTGGGAGTGTCGTAAATAAGATCATGTTGTACTTCCTCAAAGCCTTTAAAATCATTATCCAGCGCTTCAGAGAGCTTCTTCCAGGTCAGTTTTTTCCTGTCGTATATATTATACCTGATTGAAGTGAGAATATCAGTTATGCTTCCAAGACCCACCCCCTGTATATAAGATGTATTGTATCTTGCTCCGCCGCAATTGTAATCCTTCCCGTTTGCAATGCAGTCCTCGAGAAGCAATGAAAGAAAAGGTACAGGAAGCCAGTTTGCAAACAGTCTTTCAATGATATTGTTACCTCTTATCTTAATATCAGCAAAGTAATTTACCTGTCTCTTATATGCTGACATCAGTTCATCAAAATTTTTATAATCAGTAGGATAACCGGTCTCCAGCCCGATCTGCTTTTCTGTCCTTTTATCAAAACCATTATTCAGTGTAATTTCCAGAATTTTAGGAAGATTAAAATAACCGGTAAGCCAATAGGCTTCCGTTCCGAAAGCACCGGTTTCGACGCAACCGGAAGCCCCTCCGTTTCTTGCATCAACCAGTCCTTTACCCTGCCGGAGCAGCTCTGAAATAATGGCCTCAGTATTGAAGCAGGAAGGCTGTCCGAATCCTGTTTTAATAATATCAAGTGCCTTATGGATGAACCTGTCAGGATTCTTGTTGCTTATCTGAATCATTGAGCTGGGCTGGAGTATTCTCATCTCGCGTATCACATCAAGAAGTATATACGTCATCTCATTCACAGCATCAGTCCCATCTGCTTTCACTCCTCCAAGATTAATAAGACAAAAGTCAGTATAGGTGTTGCTTTCATTTGCTGTGACTCCCATTTTAGGCGGAGAAGGATGGTTATTGAACTTCACCCAGAAACAACCTAGCAGATCCCATAATTCATCTTCATTCAGCGTACCTGAATCTATATCTTTTCTGTAAACAGGATAAAGATGCTGATCGAGCCTGCCGGGATTAAAAGAGTCCCACGGATTGAGTTCTGTAATTACTCCCAGGTGAATAAACCAGTAATGCTGCAACATTTCATGCACAGTTTGAGGTGCATTTGCAGGAACTCTCCGGCATACCTGAGCCATTTTAATCAACTCATTTTTCCTTGCTTCACCCTTCTCGTTTAGAGAAAGCATTTCGAGTTCATCAGCATGACGGTTTGCGAACATCATAATTGCATTGCAGGTTATCTCCATTGCCTTGTATTCCTCATGCTTCTCAACTGCCTGCGGATCATTGTAATAGTCCAGCTTAGCCACTGCATCCCTGATTTCCTTCAAGAGATCAAGGAACCCGGATTTATACATTTTATATCCCAGCACAGTATGTCCCGGAGCTCTCTGCTCCTGAAATTCCGTAAATATTCCGGCATTGTAAGCATTCAGCCATTCAGGCGACATCCGGCTCATGATCCTGTCTCGGTTGCTTTTCCCTTTCCAGAAGGGTATTATCTCGCTTTCATATATCTGCCTCACTTCATCATCAACACGGAAAAATACCTTTTCCCTGGAATTCAGAATATCAAGGTCCTGCATCGAATGGAGACTGATTTCCGGATAAGTTGGAGTAGCTTTCGGTGCAGGTCCTCTCTCTCCTACTATCAGCTCACCTTCATTGATGCATATCTTCTTGTTCTTTAAAAGATATTCAAATGCTTTTGCCCTTTTAACGGGAGCCGATAATTCGCGTGCTTCATCGCTTTTATAAAACTGAGTCATCAGGAGTGCCCGCTCGGCAGACATTGTCTCAATGGCATTAAGGCTCTGCTCTCTGAGTTTCTTTACTCTTTCTGAAATTTTCATATAATCTTCATTTAATCTTTATTATAATTCCTGTCGCCCGGAGCGCTGCATCGGTCGCCTACCCTCCTATCTTTACCTTTACTCCTGTCTCAATGAACAACTCTTTAAGCAACTTCATCTCCTCCGTCGATGGTGGTTCGACACCTTCCATCTCCCATTTTCTGTTGAACCTTCTGTACTTAGTTGATCCGATTTTATGATATGGTAAAAGACTGATCTTATTAATATTCCCTTTGTTCATGGTATTTATAAAATCAATCAATGCTTTCATATGAACATTATCATCGTTCTTACCTGGTATAACAGGAATCCTTAACATTATATTCCTTCCCCCCCTGGAAAGCATCAGTAAATTATCAATGATAATCTTATTTGAAACACCTGTCAACTCCAAATGTTTTTTGTCATCAAGATGCTTTATGTCGTACAGAAACAGATCTGTGAACGGGATAATTGCTTTGTAGTTTTCTGTTGAAGAATAACCGGAAGTATCAACAGCAGTATGATATCCACCTGTCTTACAGGCCTTTAGGACATCAAGCAGAAAATCAAACTGAAGCATTGGCTCACCGCCGGAAAAGGTAACTCCTCCACCTGATTGATTTATGAACACTCGCTCCCTGTCAAGTATTTCAATTACATCCTTAACGGTGTAATACTTGCCCACCTCCTCTTCAGTTGTAAATGACTTACCTCCTACCTTGTTGGTTCTCATCACTTTTTCAGGATAAGGCAATATTCCTTCAGGATTATGGCACCATATACACTCAAGCGGGCATCCTTTCATAAAAAAAGTAACCCTGATGCCCGGACCATCATGGATTGAATATCGCTTTACACTGAAAATAAGTCCCTTCATATTGAAAGACAAAAAATAAAATTAAAAAACAAAAGTGAGTTTAACCTGGAACCTGGAACCTGGAACCAGTCTTAATTTAAGGAATATAGCATCAGACAATTATACAGACGTCTACCGAGGCGCCTCATCATAAAACTATGTCTGAGTTTAGCGATCATAATGATCTGAATATGTGTGCAAGTTATATATTTTTTAGAAAACGGAAACAGTAGATGTACAGAAATGTCCATAACTGAATTTTCAGATTACTGCAGGTCTATTATTTTAAGATGTAAAAATTTAACAAAACATTAACCATATCTGATGCAATGTTTTTATTATTCATACGTCTTTTAACTGAAAAATATTCCAAATATATCGCCGTTCGGCGAATTCTACGATCAGGTTTAGGTAAATCACAGAAAGACATCTCCCCGGTGTCTTTCTTCTTTATGTTTTTTTTTATATTTTGCGGCTTCAAACATAAAACCTAACTACCACCCTATTATGAAAAACTTTCTGATACTTGTTTCCTTAACATCAATTTTTATGACAGGATGCACAAATAAAGTGAGGAATGATAATCCTTTTCTTAACGACACCTATGGAACACCTTTTGAAGTTCCTCCTTTTGAAAAAATTAAGGCAGCCCACTATATGCCGGCATATCTCCAGGGTATTGAGGAGGAGAAAAAAGAAATTCATGAAATTATTGCTAATAAGGAAGAACCTACATTTGAAAATACAATCAAGGCACTTGAGTACAGCGGTGACCTGTTAACCAGGGTCAGCAGGGTTTTCGGTGCTCTGAATTCAGCCAATACTAATGATACTCTTCAACAGATCAACAAAGAGCTATCACCTATCCTTTCAAAGCACAGGGATGACATAAACCTCAATGACACTCTTTTCCAGAGGGTAAAAACAGTTTATGACAACCGGGATAAATTCACTCTCACAGAAGAGGAGAAAAAAGTGCTTGAAGATACTTACAAAGGATTTGTAAGAAGCGGAGCTGCCTTATCAGCAGAAGACAAGGCTAAATTGCGCAAGATAAATGAAGAATTATCAATGCTCTCAGTTCAGTTCGGACAAAATCTTCTTGCAGAAACCAATGATTTCAAGCTTGTTATTGATAAAAAGGAAGACCTTTCCGGTCTTCCTGAGGGAGTTATAGCCCAGGCGGCCCAGACAGCCAAAAACTTCAAAATGGATGGGAAATGGGTATTCACAATACAGTATCCTATAATGGAGCCATTCCTTAAGTATTCAGATAAAAGGGACTTGCGTCAGAAACTGTTCACAGCCTATTTCATGAAAGGCGATAATGATAATGAACATGACAACAAAAAAATAATAGCAAGAATAGCCAATCTGAGGATTGAAAGATCAAAACTCCTGGGGTACAGGAGTTATGCTGATTTTGTACTTGAACGTAACATGGCAAAAACACCGGAAAAGGTAAAAGAATTTCTGGGCCAGGTTTGGGCAGCTGCAACACCTGTAGCTAAAGCTGAAGCTGTTGCACAACAGGAGATTATTAACAGGGAAGGTGGTAAATTTAAGCTGGAGTCATGGGACTGGTGGTACTATTCGGAAAAAATAAAGAAGGAGAAATATGCACTTGATGATGAAATTACAAGACCCTATTTTAGAATTGACAATGTAATTGAAGGTATGTTTTATGTCGCTAACCAGCTTTATGGTCTTGAATTCTCAAAAAGGACAGATATACCGAAATATCATTCTGATGTCAAAACTTTTGAAGTAAAAAGAAATGGTCAGCATATAGGTATCCTGATGATCGATAATTATCCGCGCCAGTCAAAAAGGAATGGTGCATGGTGCGGAGCATACAGAGGTCAGAGCCGTGATAAAGATGGCAAGATGATCACCCCGATTGTTACAATGGTTACAAATTCCACACCCCCGACACCGGATAAACCATCATTACTTACTGCTGATGAAGCGTCAACAGTATTTCATGAGTTTGGACATGCATTGCATCAGTTGCTTTCAAATTCAACTTACCCGGGAGTATCAGGGACATCCGTACCACGTGATTTTGTTGAACTTCCATCACAAATTATGGAACACTGGGTGCTTGAACCTGAAGTACTTAAAGTTTATGCAAAACATTATCAGACAGGTGAAGTAATACCTGCCGAGATTGTTGAAAAGCTTGAAAAGGCAAGCAAATTCAACACAGGATTTGCCACCGTTGAATACCTGGCAGCAGCACTACTTGACATGGAATACCATTCACTTACAGAACCTGTTGATTTTGATATCAGGGCATTTGAGAAAACCGCAATGGATAAGTACGGGTTGATTCCTGAAATAAAACCGCGCTACAGGTCAACATATTTCAATCATATCTGGGCTTCAGGATATGCTGCAGGTTATTACGCCTACATGTGGTCAGAGATTCTCGATGCAGATGCTTTCCAGGCATTCAAGGAGACAGGAAATATATTTAATAAAGAGGTTGCTGCAAGATTTGAGAAAGAAATACTTTCCAAAGGTGGTACACGCGACCCGCTTGAAATGTATATCGCATTCAGAGGAAAAGAACCAAGTATCGATGCTCTTTTAATAAACCGTGGATTGAAATAATAATTGATATTCAATTTTCATAATCTCAAAAAACCACTCCATTTTCCGGACAAAGTCAGGAGTGTTTTTTATATTAAAATGATTTAACTTTAGTTTTCATAAATCTTTTAAATGAAAGACCGGCTGCTATTATTCCTTTTAATTATAATCATTTCAATACTGAGTGTCCAGACAGGTTTAGGAATACCTGAAGCAAAAAGAGGGATCCTCGACCTGCGTAGTCTTGATAAGAGTCAGAAATTCATTGTAAAACTTAACGGAGAATGGGAGTTTTACTGGAAGAGGATGCTAAGGCCAAATGATTTTAAGCTCTCATCCTTCACACCTGATTTTTATGGAAAAGTTCCATCATACTGGACTGATTATAAGAACAATGCTATAAAACCAGAAAAATTCGGATACGCTACTTACAGACTTAAAGTCCTTCTTCCTCCGGGATTTCGGGAAGCGCTGGGAATTGATTTACCTGTATTCGATTCTTCATATGATATCTATATCAATAATGAATATCATGGAGGAAATGGTATCCCCGGTAAAACAGCAGAGGAATCAAAACCAGAATACAAACGTAATTTTTTCAGAATCAACCCTGTTTCTGATACTCTGTCAATTATTATAAATGTATCAAACTTTGATCATCGTCGCGGCGGGTTCTGGCTTCCTGTGAAAATGGGCACTTTTTCAGAGGTTAACAAGAGCCTGGCTGCAAGCTGGGCATGGCAATGGTCTATTATAAGCTTGCTTCTGGGATTCTCATTATTCTTTCTCTTCTTTTACCTGATTTCACCAAGGGAAAAGGACATGCTTTTTTTCAGTATTGCAACTATTAGCCTTGCTTTGAGACCACTTTTCACTTCTCACTACCTGATTGGTAACCTGACTGATATGAGATGGGAATGGATTGTCAGATGTGAGTACCTGGGACTGAATCTTCTGATCATATCTGGTGCCTGGTTCCTGAAATACATTTATCCTTCCAGGTTCATAAGGACCTATGCAAAAATAATTACCCTTTTCTTCGGAACGGTATCTTTCCTTACCCTTTTCCTTCCTGTTAAAATATTCAGCTACTCCACACTGATCTATTATCCTTTAATGATAATACTGATATCATATCCACTATACATGAGTCTCAGGGGATTGATTAAAAAAAACCTGATCGATCTCTTTTATTTCTGTGCTTTCATCCTGCTTTTAATCGGGGGGCTTCATGATATACAGGTTGCCAGTGGAAGGAACCAGAGTTCCGCCGGTTATATTATGACATACTTCATTGTCCTCTTTGTATTTATCCAGGCATCTTTGCTGATGTACAAATGGGTAAGATCCTTCTATGAAAAAGAGAAACTGAAGAATGAACTTGAATTCATGAACAGAAACCTCGAGATCATTGTAAATGACAGAACCCAGGAGCTTAAGGCCAGATCGCAGGAGATCGAGAAACAGAATTCAATGATCGCGTTACAGAATAAAAAGCTCTCTGAAACAATTCAACTTAAGAACAGGATCTTTTCAGTTATAGCACACGACCTTAGAAGCCCTGTTGTTAACATACTTTATATGCTCAATCTTCTTAAGGAGGAAGAATATAAGGAGAAATACGACACCTTTGCAAATTCCAGCATCGAATATGCACAGATGGTTATCAACCTCCTTGAGAATATGCTTGTATGGGGACGTGAACAGGAGGACAAGATAAATTATTCACCTGAACGACAGGATCTTGCTGATCTGATTCTGACAAACCTTAGTATATTCAAAGAGACTGCTGACAAGAAAGATATCTCAGTTAATTTTACACAGGTTGGAAATTCAACAGCCTACTTTGATAAAGACCTTCTGGACATAGTTATCAGAAACCTTCTTTCGAACGCTGTGAAGTATACACACAGAGGCGGCAGGATCAGCATACTTCTTAAGGACAAGTCAGTTAACAGCGAAGGGATTATGATTAAAATATGTGATAACGGTATCGGGATAACTGAGGCGAAACAAAAAGAACTTTTTTCTTCTGCAGAAATTGAAAGCACAATTGGTACTGAAAATGAAAAAGGAACAGGTATCGGGCTGAAGCTATGCCATGACCTTGTCAGATTAAATAAAGGTACTATTTCAGTAGAAAGTTTCCCCGGAGAAGGGACCTGTTTCATAATTACTCTGCCGGCTTAATCTTTTAATCAGATGTAAGTTCTGAAAGACGCTCCCTGTTGAGGATGCTAATATTTTTTCCTTTTGCAATAATTAAACCTTCCTCTTCCATTTCACCAAGTGCTCTTGCAATTGAAGGCCTTGCCACACCAAAGAAATCTGCGAGATCATTCTGTTTCATACCCAGATTGACCGGAATATTTTCCTTAACTGACTTCTGCAAGATGAAATGAGCCAGTTTGCCTTTTATGGTTTTGAAATTCAGGAATTTGATCTTTTCGGAAAGAAACTGTGACCTGTTTGATATCATATTCAGGAAATTCACAAGGATGGTATCATTTTTCATCATTAGTGCCAGAAAATCATTTTTTTCAATAAGGAGCAATTCACTATCTG
>Ga0334722_10002494_pt1 | contig 20772 bp, 15 predicted proteins | sample C3_bottom_MG_FD_207210 | JGI IMG/M metagenome (GOLD analysis project Ga0334722, IMG submission 207210) | Sediment microbial communities from Yellowstone Lake, YNP, Wyoming, USA - C3_bottom | ecosystem: Environmental > Aquatic > Freshwater > Lake > Sediment | place: USA: Wyoming | collected... | reverse complement strand
TGTCAACACTGCATCTCATTGTATAATAATGAGTTACATGGCTTTCTGCAATTGTGATCATGTGCCCGATTCGGGTCGGCGAAGGCTGCGGCGGACCTATCGCGACGCCGCGATCGCTTCGCGAACCAGCCCGTCGTCCATCGGCAGCGAGAACCGGCCGAGCGCCTCGTTCATCTCGCCGAGCCGCATCGGCAAGGCGTACTCCGCCGCGCCGGAACGCGCCTTCTTGTCGCCGCGGGTGAGCTTGACGATGTCATCGGCGCCGAACGCGGCGTCAATCGACACGGGGAGCCCAAGTTCGGCGCAGGTGTCGCGAATGTCGTCGGCCAGCCCCGCGAGCGTGACTCCGGCCAGTTCGCCCAGGCGCGCCTCGGCCACCATGCCGATGGCGACGGCGTCACCGTGCAGGATCGAGTAGCCGCTCAGGTGTTCCACGGCGTGTCCGATGGTGTGGCCGAAGTTGAGGATCTTGCGTCGCCCCCCTTCGCGCTCGTCACCGGCCACCACGCCGACCTTCAGGGCGACGCTGTCGCGCACGAGTGCGAGCGACATGTCGGCGCCGAGCGCCGGTGCCAGCAGCGCACGGCCGTGCGCCGCGATCCAGTGAAAGTACGTCTCGCTGGCGATGACGCCGTGCTTGATGGCTTCGGCCATCCCGGCGCGCCGGTGTTCCGCCGGGAGCGTGCGCAGCGCGAGCGGGTCGGCGAGCACGAGCAGCGGCTGGTGGAAGGCGCCGACGAGGTTCTTGCCGTGGCGTGTGTCGACGCCCGTCTTGCCGCCGATTGAGGCGTCGACCATGGCGACGAGCGACGTGGGTACCTGGACCACCGGAATGCCGCGCAGGAACGTGGCGGCCACGAATCCAGCGAGGTCTCCGCAGACGCCACCACCGACGGCAATCACCACGCTGTCGCGGCCGAGCCTGCGCTCGAGCAGCGCGTCGGTGAGCGCGGCCCACCGCGCGCGTGTCTTGCTGGCCTCGCCGGCGGGAAAGGTGAGCAGCTCGGCGTCGAGCATCGCGGCGATGGACTCGCCGTAGAGCGGCGCCACCTGGTCGTCGGTGATGACGATGGGGCGAAGCCCGGGGGCGCACTCGCGCACCAGCGCCCCCGTGTCGGCCAGCGCGCCGGCGCGCACCACGAGGCGGGCGCCGTGCAGCGTGAGGTCGCTCACCAGGTGACTTCGCCCGCGCCGGCGCGGCGGTTGGCCACGCGCGCCAGCACGAACAGCAGGTCGGAGAGCCGGTTCAGGTAGACGATCACCACCTGGGGAACCTCCACTTCGCGCTGCAGGCGGATGACGGCGCGCTCGGCCCGCCGGCAGACCGTGCGGGCCACGTGCAGGGCGGCGGCCTTGGGAGTGCCGCCCGGCATGATGAACGCCCGCAGCGGTTCCAGTTCGGCCTCGCCGTCGTCGATGGACAGTTCCATCTGGGCGATCCGTTCGTCGGAAATGCGGGCCTTCTCGAGTTGCTCGCGCATCTTCTCCAGGTCGGGCGTGGCGAGCAGCGCGCCGATGGAGAAGAGGTCGCGCTGGATGGGGGCGAGGACCTCGTCGATGCGCGGCATCATCTCCACCGAACGCGCCTGGCCGATGACGGCGTTCAACTCATCGATGTCGCCGTAGGCCGCGACACGCGGGTGGTCCTTGCTGACGCGGCCACCGCCGAACAGTCCGGTGTCGCCTTCATCGCCGGTGCGGGTGTAGATCTTGAGGGTCATGAGAGGAACATAACGAAAAAGGAGAGCGCGAGAGCGCGAGAGCACGAGCGTAAGGTCTGTCTCGCGCTCTCGCGCTCTCGCGTTCTTGCGCTCTCGCGCTCTTCAGTTACCCCGTCCAAGGATCCGCATCACCAGCGACGGTCGGTTGCGGTTCGGCGGCGTGCCCGAGGTGCTGCTGGTTCCCGTCCTGCCCGTGGATTCCGTGGGCGGACGGTAGCTGTCCGGAAACAGACTGGCGAGGTGCGCCTGCAGGCGCTCGGGCGAGCCCGTTTCCTGATGCCTCACGCAGAACTGGTCGAGTACGCGGCCGAAGTCGGCGGCGCTTGGGCGTTCGCCGGGAGCCTTGCTGAGCGCCAGCCTCAGCAGCGCATCGAGTGCGCGGTCGATGCCGGGGATGTAGCGTGACACGTCGGGCACGGGCGCCACCACGACCTCGTCAATGGCCGCCTCGGTCTCGTTTTCCGTGAACAGCGGCTGCAGCGCGAGCAGCTCGAACAGCACGATGCCCATGGCGAAGACGTCGCTGCGCGAGTCCACCTTGCCGGCGAGGATCTGCTCGGGGCTCATGTAGTGCTTCTTGCCCATCATCAGGGGCCGCTGCGCGGCCGGATCGGCCATGGTGCGCGCCTTGGCGATGCCGAAGTCACCGAGCTTCACGTGGCCGTCCCAGGTGAGCAGCACGTTGCCGGGCGAGACGTCGCGGTGGACGATGTCGAGGCGCCGCCCCCGCGGATCGACGAAGTTGTGGGCGAAGTCCAGGGCGCGGCAGACGCGGCTGGCGATGTAGGCGGCCAGCGGCGGCGACATCGGCGTGCCCAGTTGCCGGTGGCGATCGATGAGGGCGCGCAGCGTCACGCCCTTGATGAACTCCATGGCAATGAAGTACTCGTGCTCGAATTGCCCAAGCTGGTAGATCTGCACGATGTTGCCGTGGACCAGGTTGGCCGAAAGCTTGGCCTCGTCGATGAACAGCTGCAGCCATTCCGGCTGCCGGGCGTAGCGGTCGTGGATGATCTTCAGCGCGATCTGCTTGGTGAAGCCGGCCGGCCCCAGCTGTTCCGCCTCGTACACGGTGGCCATGCCCCCGCGGGCCACCTTCCGGATGAGGCGGAACTGGCCGGCATACTCGAACAGGCGCCCTTCGTTTTCCATCGGCTGATCGGGAGAGCGGGTTGATTTCACGTGCCGCATGCCGCGAGCTTACACGGATGCGGCATGAACTGCGGGACCTTACGATCATTGGCGCGGGCCCGACGGGGCTTTTCGCGCTCTTCTACGCTGGCATGCGCGGCGCCACGGCGCAAATCGTCGACGCGCTCGACCAGCCGGGCGGCCAGCTTTCGGCGCTCTATCCCGAGAAGGTGATCTTCGACGTCGCCGGCTTTCCCGAGATCCTCGCCAAGGACCTGGTGGTGGCGCTCGAGCGGCAGGCGTCGCGTTTCGGCCATCCCATTCACTGCGGGCAGACCGTGACCGGCCTCGACACCGAGGACGGGCACTTCCTGCTGCGCACGGCCACCGACGAGTTCCCGTCGAAGTCCATCGTCATCGCCGCCGGCATCGGGGCCTTCTCGCCGCGGCGGCTTCCACAGGCGTGCGCCGAGCCGTGGTACGGCCGGGGCATCGAGGACCGCGTGCTCGACCCCTCGAAGTTCGCCGGCGCACACGTGGTGATCGTCGGCGGTGGTGACAGCGCATTCGACTGGGCGCATCAGCTCCAGGGACGCGCGGCGTCGGTGGCACTGGTGCACCGGACCGACCGCTTCCGCGCGCACCACGCCACGGTGGAGGCGGTGCAGGCCGACGTCGCGGCGGGGCGCACGGCGATGTTCACGTTTCACGAGCTGCACGACATCCACGCGGTGGATGGCCGCCTGCACGAACTCGAGCTGCGCAACGTCAAGGCGAAGACGACGGTGCGCGTGCGCTGTGACGTGGTGCTGCCGATGCTCGGTTTCGTCAGCGACCTGGGCACGCTGAACCAGTGGGGGCTCACCCTGGACAAGGACGAGATCGTCGTGAACTCGCAGATGGAGACCGGACGCGCGGGGATCTACGCCGCGGGCGACATCACGACCTATCCGGGGAAGCTCAAGCTGATTGCCACGGGGTTCGCCGATGCGGCCGTGGCCGTGAACCAGGCGGTGCACTTCGTGTATCCGGAGAAGAAGATCAACCCGGGACATTCCTCGAATCTCGCGGTGTTCGGGCAGAAGGACGACTGACAACGAACCGGAACGCGGATTCCGGAATTGGAATTCGAATTCGGAATTCGAAACGGAATGCGGAATTGGAACTGGGATTGGAAGGGGCGCTTTCGGGCGCCCCTTCGCGCACGCTAGCCTGGCACGCGCGGGCCGTGCCGTGTCGTGCTTGGTGGTGCCTTTCGCTTTATCCGCTTCATCGATGTGAGCAGTTGCCGCCGTATTTGCACCAGGAGGTCGAGATACTCGGCATACGAGGTGTTCCCGTACAGCCCCATGCCATCCATCCACGTGATCGCTTCGCGAGTGGAGCCGAGCGCATACCCGTAGAAGCGCCGGCGGTCGGCGTCGGAGTCGCGTGAGTAGCCCTCGGCGATGTTCGCCGCGACGGAGTTGATGGCCCGCACCAGCTGGTCGGCCTGCGCCAGGCTGGCGTGCAGGCCGAGCCGCGTGGCGTCAGTTCGCGCCCGCCCGGCCAGGTAGCTGGCCATCCGGAACATCCGGACGCGCCAAAGAGGGTCGCCGAGGTAGACGGACGGGGTGTCGTGCTCGAAGCTCTGGAAGCCGGCCGGCGGGAGGGTCATGCCGAATGGTGAAACCGCGACTCCATGAGAGCGCAACCAGAACCTTGCGCCTCGGCACAAACCCTTCCGCATTCCGCTTCGAATTCCGAATTCGAATTCCCATTCCGGAATCCGAATTCCGGTTCGTTGTTGACAACTATAAGAGCGCCGACCGAAATTTTGGCGTGCACCTCCGCCTACTCCTCGCCTTGGCCCTTCCTGCTGCGCTCGGGGCGCAGGACATCGTCTGCGATCGCGGCGATACCGAGGTCATGCGGCTCGAGTTCACGGGCAACCGGTCCTTCCCTTCGGCTCAGCTCGCCAACGGCATCGCCATCACGCCCTCCAACTGGGCGCGGCGCACGTTCAAGTTCTTCGGCACGCGCTACTGCCTCGACCCGGCGGAGTTTCCGCGCGACGTCATCCGCCTCATCCTCTTCTACCGCAATCACGGCTTCCTCGACGTCAAGGTCGACACCGTCGTGACGCACCTGAGCCCGCAGCAGATCGCCGTGCGCTTCGCGATCAGCGAGGGCCAGCCGACGCGCATCAGCTCGCTGGCCATCACGGGGCTCGAGAAGGTGCCGGTGCGCGAGGCGGTGGAGAAGTCGCTGCCGCTGCGGGTCGGGGGACCATTCGACCGGCTGGCCCTCGCTGGCGCGCGCGATACGCTGATGCGGCGCCTGCGCAATGCCGGCTATCCCGACGCCGACGTGCTGGTGAACTACGATACCGACGCGCCCTCACGCGTGGCGGCGGTGACGTTCGCGGTGCTGACGGGACCGCGTGCGCGCATCGGTGCGGTGCGCGTCGCCGTGCACCCGTACCGCCAGGGATCGGAGGGGGTCGACACCGCAATCGTCCGCCGGCTGGCCGGGCTCTCCACCGGCGCGTGGTACCGCCAGCGCGACCTGGAGCGCGCCAAGAGCACGCTGTACGCGGGCCAGCTCTTTGCGCGCGTCGGCGTCGAGCCCGACACCGCCGGCGCGCGCGCCGACTCCACGCTGCCGGTGCTCATCGACGTGGTGGAAGGCGCGCCGCAGAGTGCGAGGACCGGCGGCGGCTGGGGATCGCTCGACTGCTTCCGTGCGTATGCCGACTATACGCACCTGAACGTCGCCCACCGTGCCACGCGAATCGACCTGCGCGCGCGCGTGTCGAAGATCGGGGTCGGGCACCCGCTCGACGGCCTCGCGTCGCTCTGTATGCCGGAGGCGCGCAACGACTTCTTCAGCCAGGACCTCAACTACTCCACCGGCCTCACCATCACGCCGCCGGTCTCGGCGCGCGTTGGCGTGCAGCCGTCGCTGACGCTCTTCAGCGAGCGGCGCTCCGAATACAACGCCTTCATGCGGACGACGCCCATCGGTGGCACGCTGGCGCTGTCGCGCAGCGCCGGGCGTCGCGCGCAGAATGCGTCGTACACCATCGAGTACGGCAGCACGAAGTCCTTTCCCGCGCTGCTGTGCGCCGTCTTCAGCGCCTGCACCGACGCCGACCAGGCGGCGCTGCTCCGGCGGCAGCGCCTCGCCGTCCTCGGCATTTCGTTTTCCGACGAGAGGACCGACAACGCGTCCAACCCGACGCGCGGCATGGTGCTGCGTGGCGACGTGCGACACGCCTCACGCGCGGTGGGGTCCGATGCCGGCCTCCAGTTCACGCGGATGTCGCTCGATGGTTCGGCGTACTATCCGCTCGGGAGCGAAGCGGTGATCGCCGTGCGGCTGCGGCTGGGCACGGTACGCTCCCAGGTGGGGAACGAGTTCATCCCGGCGCAGGAGCGCCTCTACGCCGGCGGTGCGACCACCGTGCGCGGCTTCCGCCAGAACGAACTGGGTCCGGTGGTCTACATCCCCACCGCGTTCGACACGGTCCAGGCGGACGGTACACCGGGTGGGGACCCCAGGAACCCGGCGCAGACCGTCTACTTCCGCGCGAATCCGGCGGCGGTGGGGCAGCGGGCAATCCCGGTGGGCGGCAACGCGATGGTCGTCGCCAACATCGAGGCCCGCTTTCCCAGTCCTATCCTCGCCAGCCTGCTGCAGCTCGCCGCCTTTGCCGACGCCGGCCGCGTGTGGAACCTCAACACTGCCGCTTCGCTCAACCTGAAGACCGTTCAATGGACGCCGGGCTTCGGGGTGCGCGCGCGCACCCTCGTGGGGCTCGTGCGCGTGGACATCGGCTACAACCCGTACCAGCGGTCGGCGGGCGCGGCGTACTTCGACACCGCGATCTCGCAGGGTGGACAGCTCTTCTGCGTGAGTCCCACCAACAAGCTGCGCGTAACGCTGGCGAGCCCGGGCTCGTCGCAACTGAGCCAGGCGGCGGGCAGCTGCCCGTCGGACTTCCGTCCGCCGGCCGAGACCAACTTCCTGCGCAAGCTCGCCTTCCAGCTTTCCATCGGGCAGGCGTTCTAGGCCATGGGTCGCCGTCGTCACGTCGCCCTCGCCAGCGCGATCGCCATCCTCCTCATGGGGGCGGTGCTCGCCGCCGTCCTCGTGGCGTTCACCCGCTCGACGCGTGGTCGCGAATTCATCCGCGCGCAGACCGAGCGCGCGCTGGCCAGCGTGTTCAAGGGGAAGATCCACGTCGGGGCACTGAGCGGGAGCTTCCTCACCGACCTGACCATCGACACGCTCGACATCCGCGAGCTCAACGACTCGCTGTTCCTTGCCACCGGACCGATCCACGTCACGTTCGATCCGCGCGACATCGTGGATGGGGTGATCTTCCTGCGCTCGCTCGACGTGCAGCGGCCGTTCGTGCGCCTGCAGCGGCGGAACGACGCGTGGAACTATGACGCCATTTTCAACCGCGGCCCCGCGGGGCCGCCCGGCTCGCGGCGCGGCTTCGGCAGCCGCATTACGCTGTCCAACGTGCGCCTGCGCGGCGGCGAGGTGCGCATGGGCATGCCGTGGACACCGGCCGACTCGCTGCACGGCACCCGGCGCGACAGCGCCATCGCGCGCGCTCTCGAGGACACGCTTGGAGGGTATCGGCGCATCGGGCGCAACGAGTACGAGAAGGAATGGAAGTGGAGCAGCATCGCCGTGCAGTTGTCGCACGTGCACCTCGCCGACCCCGACACGGGCGGCCAGCACTTCGAGATAGCCCGCGTTGACCTGCTGGAACGCTACCCGCCGTTCAACGTGCGCAATGCGCGCGGCACCGTCTGGCGTCGCGGCGACTCGCTGTGGGTCGACATCCCGCGCTTCGAGCTCCCCGGTTCCACCGGCAGCGGCAAGGGGAAGGTGGTGTGGGGAAGCGACCTTCCCATGCGTTACGACGTCCGCATTCACAGCGATTCGGTGTCGATGAACGACATCGCGTGGGTGTACTCGACGCTGCCGGTGACCGGCGGCGGCCGCATGGACCTGTGGATCAAGAGCGAGCGCGACCCGCGCGTGGTGGACTTCGTGCTGCAGAACATGGATATCCGCACGACGGGCTCGCGGCTGCGCGGCAACATGACGTTCGGCATCGGTGCGCCGGTGCTGATTCTCAAGGATCTCGCGCTCGAGGCATTGCCCATCGACTTCCGCCTCATCGAGCAGTTCAGCGGCAAGCCGCTGCCCCTGCCGTGGCGCGGCGCCATCACGGGTACGGTGCGCGCGCGCGGTGGCCCGGTGAACCGCTGGCAGCTGGATGACGGGCGCTTCACGTTCGCCGACGGCAACGTGCCGGGTGCGATTGCGCGCGGCACGGCCAGCGGCCAGCTCGACATCCTGTCTCCGGCCCTTACGGTATTCCGCGGTTTCACGGTCGACCTGGCGCAGCTCGACCTGCGCACGTTGCAGGCCCTCAACAAGGAATTCCCCCTGCTGAACGGCACCGTGGCCGGCCACGCGGTGCTCGACTCGTCGTGGCTCGACGCGCGCTTCAAGGATGGCGACTTCACCTACCGCGACGGCGATTCGCCAGTGTCGCATTTCCAGGGATCGGGACGGGTGACGTCGGGCGGGACCCTGATGGCCTACGACCTCACGCTGGCCGCACTGCCGCTCTCGCTGACGGCACTCTCGCGTTCGTACCCGTCCCTTCCGGCCCGTGGTGAGTTCAGCGGACCGCTGCGGGTGAAGGGCACGTCCGAGGATCTCTTCCTCAACGCCGACCTCGTCGGCGACGCCGGGCGCCTGGAAGTGGACGGCACCTTCGACGTGGCGGTGCCGGGGTATCGCGCCAGCGCGCGGGGCAGCGCCACCGGGCTCGACCTGCGCCGGTTCCTCGGGCGCGAAAGCCTGCCCACGACGACGCTCGCGCTGCGCTGGTCTTCCGACGTCTCGGGCGATTCGCTGGCCAACCTGCAGGGTACGGTGGCCATCAACGTTGACCGTTCGATGGTGGACAGCGTGCGCATCTACGGCGGAGACGCGCAGCTGCGATTCCTCGGCGGAACCCTCGTGGTCGACTCGCTGAACCTCGAGAGCGCCGCATTCTCCGCCGCGGCGCGGGGCAGCCTGTCGCTGGCCACGGGGCAACCCGGCGACTCGGTGAGCTTCCGGGTGACGCTCGACTCACTCGGTGGCTTCCGGCGACTGCTTGCCGGGTCGCCGGCACCCTCCGACAGCGCCGCGCCGCCCGACACCTCGGCGCTCGACGGAACGCTGCGCATCGATGGCGCCCTGGGTGGATCATGGCCGGCGTTGCATCTCAGCGCCGCGGCGACCGGTACCGACCTTAGGGTCGGCACGATGTTCGCCAAGGACATCGACGCCAGCGCACACCTGACGTTTCCGCTCGATTCGTTGCGGGGCGCCGCGCATCTGCGGGTGAACGGGCTTTCCCTGGGCGGTGTGCGGCTGGACAGCGTCAGCGCTACCGCCGACATCCGGTCGCCGGGACACGCCGTCGCCGAGCTGAACGCCCAACTGTCCAGCGGTCCCTCGGCGAACGCCCATGCCGACGTTGCCTGGTCGGGTGACACCACCGATGTCAGGCTCGACCGGCTTCGCCTGGCGGCGAACGGCAATGACTGGGCGTTGCTCGCGCCCTCGCGCATCACGCGTGCGGGTGCCGCCTGGACGGTGGACTCGCTCGTCGTCGTCGGGCGCAAGGCCGGGCGGATGTCGCTGCGCGGCTCGATGCCTGATCGCACCGAGATGGCTGCCGAGTTCGAGGCCATGGACCTGCCGCTCGCCGATCTCGGCGAATTGGCGCAGGTGAAGTCGCCGCTCTCGGGCAGCGTGCGAATCGCCGCCAACCTGTCAGGGACGCGCGACGCGCCCGTCATGCTGCTCGATGCCTCGGTGCGCGATGGGCTCGTTGCCGGCGTCCGTCTGGAGCGTGCCGACGCCTCCGGGCGCTACGCAGAACGCAGTGTCGAGGCGACCGTCAGCGCCATTCACCAGGCGGTCACGGCGCTGCGCGTGGATGCCACCATTCCGGTGGACCTCAGGTTCCGCAGCGTCCGGCAGCGGCTGCTTGCCGACGCACCACTTCGGGTGGCCGTTCGCTCCGACTCGGTGGGCGTGGCGCTCCTCGAGGTGCTCACGCCCGAGGTCACCAAGGCGCGTGGTGCGCTCGCCCTCAATGCCACAATCAGCGGCACGGCCAGGCGGCCGCTGGTCAACGGGTCACTGCGCATCACCAATGGCGGGTTCGACCTGCCGGCGTTGGGCACCAAGTGGAGCAACGTGGAGGCCGACATCGGATTCCTGGGCGACTCCATTGCGTTGCGCAACGTCAGTGCGGCCAGCGGCGCGTCCCGCGGCGCGAGCGCGACGCTCAATGGCTGGCTCGGCTTCCACGACATGGATGATCCGACGTTCGACCTGCGGCTCGACGCGAAGGGCTTCAACGCCATCAACAAGACGCGCGTGGCCGACCTCGACCTCACGGGCAAATTGGAGGTCGCCGGCGCGACGAGCGGCTCGACGCTGACGGGCGACTTGACGGTGGAACGCGGCACGGTCTTCATCCCCGACATCTTCACCAAGGAACTCATCTCGCTGGATGATCCCGAGCTGCGGAACATCGTCGACACGGTGGGGCTGGCCGATCATGGCATCCTGCCGCGCGCGCCGTCGCGCGTGGTGGAGAACCTGTTCGTGCGTGACGTGCCGGTGAGAATGGGACGCGACGTGAACATCCGGTCGTCCGAGGCAAACATCACGCTGGGCGGCTCGGTGAGCATCACCCGCGGACGCGTGCTGCGCGGGAACAACGCCGGCCGCTACCAGCTGGCCCTCGACGGCACGCTGCATACGGTGCGCGGCTCGTACCGGCTGAATGCGGGGCCGGTGCAGCGCACGTTCGACGTGGAAGGGGGCGAGATCCGCTTCCGCGGCGACCCCGACCCTAACCTCGCCGAGATGGACATTCGCGCCCTGCATACGGTGCGGACGTTCTCGCAGAGCACGGCGCGCCAGGACGTGCGCGTGCGCGTGAACATCGGCGGCACGCTCGGCTCGCCGCGCGCCTCGTTCTCGACTCCCGATTCGAGTCGCGTGTCCGACAGCGACATCCTGAGCTACCTCGTCACCGGCGGGCCGAGCAACGAGATTTTGGGCCGCAGCGGCGGCGACGTGTCGACCACCGCGTACCGCGTGGCGCTGTCGTCGCTCGGCAGCGTCATCGGCAGCAAGTGGTCGGGCGGCCTCTGCGACGACGCGCAGCTCAGCACGGCCATCCTCGACCAGTACAACCGGGGCATCAAGGACGTGGGGAGCAGCCTGCTGAGCGGCTCGCGGCTCAACTGCGCCAAGCAGCTCGGCGAGCGGGTGTTCTTCCGCATCGACGCCGGGCTTTGCAGCATCGGGCAACTCATGGGACAGGGCGGGTCATCCAGCCTGTTCGACGCGCTGGGCTTCAAGTTCGACTATCGGTTCAACTACGGCGTGACGGCGTCGGCGGGCATGGACCCATCCACCAATGCGGCGCTGTGCACACGGGATGCCGTGGTGCGCGGTTTCGCCCCTACGCCCCGACAGCTCGGCCTCGACCTCTTCCGGGCCTGGGTGTTCTGACGGTCCGCACGGCGCTGATCGTGAACCCGGTGGCCCGCCGGACCGCCGGCGCCGAGCCTTCAGTCCTGCGTGCCTTCCGCGCGGCCGGGGTGACGCTCACCGTCGAGCACACGCGCGCCGCGGGTGATGGCGTTCGCCTTGCGCGGGAACTTGCCGCGACGCACGACCGGTTGTTTGTGCTCGGTGGCGACGGCACCGTGACGGAGGTGGCGACCGGCCTGGCCGAGGCGCGTTCTTCGGCGGCAATTGGCATACTGCCCAGCGGCACCGGGAACCAGCTTGCCCGCGCGCTGTCGGTTCCGCTCAATCCGTCGCGCGCGGTCGGTGCGCTGCTGGCCGGCGAGGTGCGACATCTCGACCTTGCCATCCTGAACGGGCATCGGCGCGTCGGCATCGGCGCGGGCGCGGGGCTCGACGCCGCCATGATCGCGGGAGCGCGCGGACGGCTGAAGCAGATCCTCGGCGTGTCCTCGTACGTCGTCAGCGCCGCGCGCGCGGCCCTGAGGCCGCGCCGGTTCACCGTGCGCGCTGAAGTGGACGGACGGGTCATCGAGCGCGAAGCCGCGGTGGCGATGGTGCTTAACCTCGGGCGCATCTTCAACGGTACGCTCGAAATGGCGCCCGGAGCTTCGCTCACCGACGGCGTTCTCGACCTCGTCATCGTCGATGCGCGCGGACTCGGCGATGCCGTGGCCTTCTCCCTCGTCGAGATGCTCCTGCGGCGGCGCCGGGCTGATCCACGCTGGACCTTTGCCCGCGGGCGCGAGATCAGCGTTGAAGTGTACGATGCCTCAATCCCCTGCCAGGTAGACGGCGATCTCGTTGACGACCGGCGGCTCTCGCTGGTGGTTGCCCCGGGCGAACGCGGCCTGCTTGCCCCGCTCGGCGCGCACATCATATAGAAAGGGCCAAACACCTCCATTCGGTGCGGGGAACGCCTGCCCCCTGTTCCCGAGTGAGGAATTGCCGTATTGATTATGTACAGCTGGCTGGTACTGTATTTTCTCGTGTCACCGTCTGAAATCCTACTGTGGCAGATCCGATCTCGTTCGGACCGACGAACTCCGCATCGCTCGACATCCGGCTTCGCAGCATGCTGCGGGAGTTGCCCCGTGAGCACGCGGGTCTGCTGGAGGCGCTGCTGCAGGAGCGCGACCTTCTGGTGGCGGTCGCGGAGCGTCGTGCCGAGCGGGTACAGCGCCTGCACGAGGCCAGCGCGGCGCTGCTTCGGACGCTCGACCGCGATGAGATGGAGCGGGAAGTCGCGCGGCAGTTGATACGCTTGATTGCTGCCGACGGAGTCGTGGTGGCTCGCCCGGCCACGCTCAGTGGCGACCCGCCGACGCCGACCGTACACCTGACGGTCGGGGGCGTTGCCGCGCTGGATGCCGTCGAGGTGGTGGGGCCGGCGTTTGCCGAGGTCCTTCAGACGGGTCGTCCCGTGCGGATTGCCGGGCGGGCGGACAGCCCGGGCTCCGTCATCGCCGTGCCGCTGATGCAGGGCTTCCGGCTGATTGGGCTGATGGGCGCCTACTCCAGGTTTGCGACCCACTTCGGCGAGGAGGACCTCGACGCCACGCTGGCACTCAGCGCGCACGCGGCCATGGCCTTCGTGAACGCGACGCTCTATGGGCAGAGTGAGCGCGAGCGCCGGCAGAGCGATGCGCTGGCGTCGCTGGCGCGCGCACTCGGTGCGACGAACCGCCCGCACGAGGTGCTGCGGCTTGCCTTGCGGCATGCCATGGCGCTGTTCAGCGCCGAGGGCGCCGACATCGCGCTCAGGCGCGATGAGTTCCTCCAGGTCGTGGCGGCGGAGGGAGCGGCGCACGCGCTGAAGGGGATGTTCCTTCCCATGGGGGCGTCGGTGTCGGGGCGGGCGGCGCGCGAGGGACATCCGATCATCGTCAACGACGTGGAGGAGGATCCCGACGCCTACGCGCCCACCCGCCGGATCGCGGCGGTGCACAATACCCTCGTGGCGCCCATGATGTCCGCCAGCGACGTCATCGGCGTGCTCAGCGTCATCAATCGCGAGCGGCCTTTCGATGGCGAGGACGCGCGCATGCTGCAGCAGTTCGCGTCGCAGGTGGCGGTGGCCATCGTAAATGCACGCCTGTACGAAGAGGCGACCGAGGCCCAGCGCGAGATCTCGACGGCGTTCGAGGCGATTGGCGATGGCATCGTGGTGCTCGACGCCGACGCGCGTATCGTCCGCTACAATGCGCGCTTTCTTGCCATGACGGGGCTTCCCGGGGACGAGAGCGCGCGCGGGCTCGACTTCTACAACGCCGTGCTGCACGAGACGCGGGAGCTCACCGAAACTTGCGTCGTGGGGCAGGCCATCCTCGCCGGCAAGCTGGCGCGCGCGCAGTTGCGCTCGACGTGGAACGGTCGCCTGCTCGAACTGGTTGCCGCCCCACATCCGGCCGGGGGTGCGGTGGTGTCGGTGGACGACGTCACCGAACTGCATGCGCTGGCGGAGCGGCACCGCCTGGTGGTCGACCACACCACCGACGCGATCCTCGTCACGTCTGCCGAGGGCGAAGTGGAGTTCGCCAACCGCGCGGCCCAGCGGCTGCTGGGCGAAGGCGTGGCGCTGCTGGGTGCGCGGCTGGCCGGCCTGGTGCCCGCCAGTCAGGCCACCATGTGGGCCGAGGCGATCGGGCGGTCGCGGCGCGGCGACGCGGTGCGGCTGGACGGCGTGGTCCAGCGTGGCGGTGGCGAGCTGCGACACGTGTCGGCGAGCCTTGCCCCGCTGCTCGACGAAAGCCGGGTGAGCCACCTCGTCATCTCGATGCGCGACATCACCGACGAGGCGCATGCCCGCGACGAGATGCATGCCGCCAATGCGCGCTACCGCGACCTCGTGGAAACGGCGGCCGACGCGATCATCACGCTCAACAGCAGCGGGGTCTTCACGTCCGCCAACCCGGCGATGGAACTGCTCACCGGTCACGGGCGCGAGGCGATCCTCGGGCGAACGTACGCGTCGTTCCTCGAGCCGTCGGAATCGGCCGCGGTGACGCAGCACTTTGCGGCGGCCGTCAGCGGCGACCCCCGGCGCTTCGAAATGCATTTCGTGCGCTCCGATGGCGTGCGGCGGCTCATCGCCGCGTCGCTGTCACCGCTGCGCCGGGCCGGCGTGGTGGTGGGGGTGCTGGCCATCGCCCGCGATGTGAGCGAGGAACGCCACCAGGCGGCCGCGCTGCTGAGCGCCGAGGCGCGCTATACGCGGCTCGTGGAAGCGGCCGAGGATGCCATTGCCTGCGTCGACGAGGAAGGCAACCTGACGGCCGTCAACCGTGCGCTGGAGACCGTGACCGGCAAGCCGCGCGAACAGCTGCTCGGCCGGCATTTCATCGACGTGGTCGAGGAGAGCGAGCGCCCGTCCCTCTGGCAGGCCTTCACGGCCGCCCTGTCGGGCGCGCGGGAGCGCCGCACGATCCGGTTCACGCGTCCCGACGGCATGGCAGGCCGTGCCACGCTGGTGACCGCGCCGATCATCGAGAACGGTCGCGTCACCGGCGTGCTGGGCATCGCCCGCGACGTCACCGAAGAGCAGTTGCTGCTCGAACAGGCCGTTCACCGGGACAAGATGGTGGCGATGGGTGAGCTCGTCGGGGGCGTGGCGCACGAGGTGAATTCGCCGCTCACCAGCATCCTGGCCTTCTCGCAGGTGCTCGAACTCGGCGGCGTCCCCGACGAGGAGCGTGCGCGCGCCGTCGACACGATCCGCAAGGAAGCCAAGCGCGCCGTCCGCATCGTGAGCAAGCTGCTCTCCTTTGCGCGGCAGGGCAGTCCGGAACGGATGCCGAGTGACATCAACCAGGTGCTGCGCGACACGATGGACCTGCGGCGCTATGCGCTGCGCATGCAGCAGATAGAACTCTCGGTGTCGCTCGCGGCCGACATACCGATGATCGAGGCCGACCCGTTCCAGCTGCAGCAGGTGTTCATCAACCTGCTGTCGAACGCCGAGCAGGCGCTGACCCACCAGGAGGGCGAACGGCGCATCTCGGTGGGCACCGAGCGGCGCGGCGAGTCGCTGGTGGTCACGATCAGCGACAACGGCCCGGGCGTCCCGGCCGGGGTGTTGCCGCACATCTTCAACCCGTTCTTCACAACCAAACCGCGCGGAGCGGGGACGGGCCTCGGCCTGTCGATCTCCGATGGAATCATCCGCGAGCATCACGGCGTGCTGCGGGTCCGGTCGGAACCGGGCCAGGGCGCGACTTTCGAAGTGGAACTGCCTCTCCAACCCGAAGCAACCTGACCGATGGCCAGCATACTCATCATCGACGACGAAGTCGCGATTGCCGCCGCATTCGCCATGTTCTTCCGCCACGACGGCCAGCACGTCGTGCACGAGGCCTACACCGGTGGCGATGGCGTGGACGCCTACTGGCGGCTGCGCCCCGACCTCGTGCTCCTCGACGTGCGCCTCCCCGACATGACCGGCTTCGACGTGCTCGCGAAGATCCGCGAGGACAATCCCGTCGTCATCATGATCACCGCGTACGGTGACGTGCCGATGGCCGTGGATGCGCTGCACAAGGGCGCCGAGAACTTCCTTACCAAACCGGTGGACCTCAGCCACCTGTCGGCCGCCGCCGACCGCGCGCTCGAGAAGTCGCGGCTGCGGCGCATGAACCGGTACCTGTCGGACAAGCGCGACGCCACGCCGCGCGTGGTGTTCGGTGCGTCGTCGACCATGCGCGACCTGTCCGAACAGGTGATGCTGCTGGCGCAGAGCGACCGGACCACCGGGCTGGTGATTGGCGAGCGCGGCTCGGGGAAGGGTCGCGTGGCCGAGTTGATCCACCAGCTCAGCCCGCGCGCCTCCAAGCCGTTCGTGGACGTCAACTGCGCCGCCCTCACCGCCGAATCGCTCGACATCGAGCTCTTTGGCGAGGAGGGATCGGCCGGCCGGCCCGCCAAGCTCGGCCTGTTCGAGATTGCCGACAGCGGCACGCTGTTCCTCGACGAGATCGGCGACCTGTCGCTGCAACTGCAGCCGAAACTCCTGCGCGCGCTGGAGGGCAAGGGCTTCCGCCGGCACGGTGGCACGGTGGACATCGTGCCGAACACGCGCGTGATCGCCGCCACCAGCCGCGATCTCGGCGAGGAACTGGCGGCTGGCCGGTTCCGCGAGGACCTGTACTACCGCCTTTCGGTGATGCCCATTCGCCTGATACCGCTGCGCGAGCGCACGCGCGAGGACATGCTGGAGCTGCTCGGCAACATCATGGGTGAACTGGCGGTCGTGCTTCCCGGCGCCCCCGACACCCTGACGGACGAGGCGCTCGAGGCGCTGCTGCGCTACGGGTGGCCGGGGAACATTCGCGAACTCCGCAACGCCCTCGAACGGGCGATGCTCATGGCGCGCGGGGCGGGCCGCATCGAGGCGCGCCACCTCGCGCGCGAGATCACCAGCGCCAGCGGCGCCGACGTGGCCCACCACCTGCCCAGGACGCTGGCCGACGTCGAACGGGCGCACATCGACCGCACGCTGAAGGCGCACCAGTTCAACCGGACGCACGCCGCCAAGGAACTCGGCATTGCGCGCGCGACGCTGATCAAGAAGATCAAGGAATACGAACTCGCCGAGCGCACCCGCGCGCGGACGTGAGGAGGAACGGCCGATGACCGAACGGGATGCCATGCAATGCCGGGCCTGCGGGCGCGAGGAACGCGCGTCCGAGGGCTATCCGTGCCAGGACTGCGGCACATTCATCTGCAACATGTGCGAGCTGCGCGGCGTGTTGCGCTGCCGCGCCTGCGCCGCCAAGGGACCTCCGCGCGCCGGCGACCCCGTGCCGGCCGAGCCCGCCGCGAAATGAGTTCGGGCGACCTGCGCCGCTTTGGACTGGCGGTTGGGCACGCCACCGACGCGGCGGGGGGCACCGGGTGCACCGTGGTGCGCGGCGTCGCCGGGCCCCTGCGCGGCGCCTGCGCGGTGTTCGGGCGCGCCACGGGCACGCGCGAGCTGGCCCTGCTCGAGCCCGGGCACCTCGTTGACCACGTGGATGCCGTGCTGATCAGCGGAGGCTCGGCGTACGGGCTCGCGGCGGCGGATGGCGTGATGCGGTGGATGGAAGAACAGGGGCGCGGCTTTGCCGTGGGCAGCGGCGTGGTGCCCATCGTGCCGGGCGCCGTGCTCTTCGACCTGCTCCCGCTGGGACGCTTCGATGCGCGACCGACGCCGCAGATGGGGTACGATGCCTGCGCGACGGCGGTGACGCACGGCATCGGCGAAGGCAGCGTGGGTGCCGGAACCGGACTGACGGTCGGCAAGGTGCTCGGCACGGCCGGCGCCATGAAGGGCGGCATTGGCGTGGCCATCGTCGAGGCCGACGGCATGGCCGCGTGCGCCATTGCCGCGGTGAATGCCTTCGGCGATGTCTGCGACGGCACGGGGCGGGTGATTGCCGGCGCTCGCCGCGATGGCGCGTTCGTCGGGACGGAGAATGTGCTGGCCGCGCACGGCATGGCCGGGACGTTTGGGCGCGAGCACAACACGACGGTGGCCGTGGTCGCCGTGGCTGGCATGCTCGACAAGCTGGCGCTGCAGGGAGTGGCGCGCGCCGCCGGTGCGGCGTTGAACCGGCGCGTCCGGCCGGCGGGGTCGCTGGTGGACGGTGACGTCATCTTCGCGCTTGCCCCGGTTTCGGGATCACCCGCCGATCCGGTGCGCGCCGAGATGCTCGCCGTGGCCGCGCTCGAACAGGCCATCGAACGGGCCGTGCGCACGGCAGCGGGACGCGATGGCGTTCCCGGACTTGCCGACTAGGAGACCAGCCCGCCCACGGCCATCGGCGCCACCGAGCCACCGACGTGCACGTGCAGCGCCACCTCCGCCTCGACTTCGCCGTCGAGTTCCACCCGCATGACGTGCAGGCCACCTTCGGCAATGGGGAGGTCGATGGCCGCGATGACGGGGATGTCCACTTCCATCGTGCCGGGCGGCGCCGCGTGCACCTCGACTTCCCCGTTGGACGACCAGATTTCGCCGCCGCCCGGGCTCATCCACGCGAACGAAAGGGCGTGCGTGCCCAGGTCGTCGGGGCTGGCCTTGAGCCGCACCACCAGGGTGGCACGCGGATGCACCGCGGGAAGGCTGGCCACATGCAGCGCGTCGAACACGCCGAGGACGTTCAGCTTGCCTTCCTGCGAGAGGTTGGCGGCGTCGGCGAAGAGGGCAAAGGAGCAGTACATGCGCAAAACATACGATGCGGCGGCGGGCCGGGCGAGCGGCGCGCGCGCTTCGGTGACCTCGTCGATTAGCTTTCCGGTAATGCTCCGCCTGCTCCGCCTGCTCCGCCTGCACCGCCTCCCCGCCGCCGCGTCGCTGTGCCTGGCCGCGTGTACGGCACCTGCGCCCGCGCACGGCGTCGCGCTGGAGCCGCCGCTGCCGCGCCCGTCGTTCACGCTCACCGACACGCAGGGCAAGCCGTACGACTTCGCGCAACGGACGCACGGACGCCTGACCTTCCTGTTCTTCGGCTATACCAGCTGTCCCGATGTCTGCCCGGTGCACGCGGCCAACATTGCCGCCGTGCTCCACAAGCTGCCGTTCGAGGACCAGCTGAAGGCGACGCTCGTCTTCGTCACCGTGGATCCGGCGCGCGACTCGCTGCCGGCGTTGCGTGCGTGGCTGGATCATTTCGACAGGACTTTCGTCGGGCTGCGCGGCGGCGAGTCGGCCGTGGACAGCGTGATGGGCAAGCTCGGCCTGCCCGCGGCCATTCGCGCCGCGCCCGCGAAACCGAACGGCTGGTACGAGGTGGGACACGCCGCGGTGGTGATCGTGTTCACCGCCGACGACGTAGCGCACGTGATGTACCCGTTCGGCACCCGCCAGGTCGACTGGGCCGAGGACATCCCGCGCCTGCTGAAGGTGGGGCGATGACGCAGTGGTGGTGTTCGGCGTCGGGCAGGCCGTGGACGTGGGAGCCGCAGTTCTATCCCGGCGTCTGGATTGCGATGATTGCCCTGGCCATCGTCTTCGGCATCCTGGCACGAAAGGGACGCCTGATGGGCGAGTCGCGGCTGGTGTTCTGGAGCGGTTGGACTGCCGTGGGTTTCGTCTGGCAGGCGCTCGACTGGCCCATCGGGCCCCTGGCGGCGGGCTACCTGGCCAGCGCGCACGCGGTGCAGTTCCTCACGCTGGCGCTCGTCGCGCCGCCGCTCATGCTGCTTGCCGTACGGCGGCCGCTGGCGGCCGCCGTGCCAGCGGCGGGGCAGGGGCGTTCCATCGCGATGCTCCTGACACAGCCGATCATCGCCGGCGTGCTCTTCAACGTCATCACCATCACGACGCATGCTCCGGCGGTGGTGGACCGCCTGATGCCTTCCCAGCTGGGCGCCTTCGCCATTGACATGCTGTGGCTCGCCGGAGGCGTCGTGCTCTGGTGGCCGCTGGTCGTCAGTGCACCGCAGCGTTCCTGGTTTACCACGCCGGTGCGCATGCTCTACCTCTTCATGGCCACGCTGGTGCATACCGGCATCGCCATGGTGATGCTCATCAGCCAGTTCCCCATGTACGGCATCTACGAACTGGCGCCACCGTGGGACGTCTGGTCGCCGATCGAGGACCAGAACCTGGCCGGCGGCGTGATGGAGCTGGCAGGGGCGGCCATCATCCTCGGCATCATCACCGTGATGTTCTTCCGGTGGAGCCGCGGCGTGGCCGGGGACAATGCGCCAAAGGCTCCGCCGAGGGATTAGTTTTCTCCGGATGCCCACTGCCGCCACCCACGCCGACCATCCCCACCACCGCGTCTGGGTGACCGACTCGCTGCTGCTGCTGATGGCCCTCATCTGGGGCATCAACTTCTCGGTGGTGAAGGTCGGGATGCAGTGGCTCGAGCCGCTGGCGTTCAACGGCGTTCGCGTGACGCTGGCGGCCGTCGTGCTGCTGGTGGTTGTTCGCGTGCAGGGACTTGCCCTTCCGCCGCGAGGGCAGGTGCTGGCGCTGCTCGGGCTGGGCATGCTGGGCAACGGTTTGTACCAGATCTTCTTCGTGGAGGGCATCGCGAGGACGCGGGCAGGCAATGCCGCGCTGGTGATGGCGGCCGGGCCGGCGCTCATTGCCTTCATGGGTCGGTTCTACGGCACGGAGAAGGTGCATGCGCGCGGCTACATGGGCATCGCGCTCAGCATGGCCGGCATCGGCATCGTGATGAGCGGCACCGCGACGGCGGCGATCGGCAATGCCTCGTTGGTCGGCGACGGCCTCATCCTCTGCGGGGCGGTGACGTGGGCCGCCTACAGCGTGCTGCTCAAGCCGCTCACCCACCAGGTGGACGGCGTGATGGTG
>Ga0334722_10002493_pt1 | contig 20784 bp, 19 predicted proteins | sample C3_bottom_MG_FD_207210 | JGI IMG/M metagenome (GOLD analysis project Ga0334722, IMG submission 207210) | Sediment microbial communities from Yellowstone Lake, YNP, Wyoming, USA - C3_bottom | ecosystem: Environmental > Aquatic > Freshwater > Lake > Sediment | place: USA: Wyoming | collected... | reverse complement strand
ATTGGCGCGTTGATTTTAGGCTCAATAACAATTCGTCGACAAGAATAGTTTATTTTTTGCGGCGCGAACCGAGAATTGTGTACAAAAAGTCGCAGACGGCTATGATTAATAGCCAAATCCATGCGCGAATGCCTAGGAATGTGAAATCAAATGGATTCGGTTTTGTTGCTGTTGTCGGTTGATTATTGGTGTCATCATTATTATTCGTGTCTGCGGGTGGATTATTAGCTGTTTGGGTTCCCAGCACGTCCGTGTCTGCTGGTTCGGGTTGCGAATCGGTGAATACTGGTATGATTGACGCAATTGATGGTGCTGGGGCCGCTGTGGGTGTGATAGGAGGGTCTGTTGGAATTATTGGGTTCGTGTCTGTGCCGGTTATTGTTAGTATAGCTGGCAAGAATGTTAATTCGTAATTATCGTTCAATGCAATTGTGCCTTGATTGATTTGGTATAATCCGGCGGTTTCGCCAGTTGGACGAGATAATTCGCCTGTTATTTCATCTGTACCGAATAATGAACCTGACGTTATTTCGTATGTGAATAATGGGTCGGTTTCGCCTAAATTTTTTGATTTATCGTCGGCTGTAATTGTAATGGTGCGAGGTACAACCTGGACAGTTCTGGTTAGCGAACTGGTGTGGTCGGACGAATCGGTTTTAGAATAGGTAATTTCGTATGTTCCGATTGTTAATGTGTCGACGCTGCCGACAATATCGGTTATATCGCCTGCGCCGTCGACGTTATCCGTCCAAGTTGCGCCTTGTTCAATGTATTCATCGCCGTATTGAATCGTCATGTCAGACCCAACCATTGAAATAACAGGCGATTCCTCGTCAATCATTGAAATTTTAATTATAATACTTGTCTGGTTTCCGAATAAATCCGTTAGCGTTCCTTCTAAGGTAATTAGTCCTTCGTTGTCTGAAGCTAAATCAATTAAATCTAGTGGTGTTATTGCCTCGGAATAGCCAAAGATATCTAACAGTGTTCGTAAATTAGCACCGCTATTTAGGCTGATACTTCCGGATGCTGGTGATGTTATTTGCAGCTCGCTGTCTTTAGAGACAATAATTTCCCCGCCGCTATCTAGTTCGTCTTGAGTTATTCCGGCAAGGTTAAAACTGAAAGTGGTACCGTCTATTGTGCCGATTCGGTTTGCAATTGCCATTTTGGTAATTATTGGGGCTTGGTCAACAGTAACGCTAAATGAAGTTGGGTCTGCGACATTGCCTACAGCATCAGTTTTATTACAAGTTACGGTTGTTGTTCCGACTGGGAAAAAAGATCCAGAAGTTGGACTACATATTGCTGGTTCGGTCGAACTGATATCAATAGCATCTGGCGACGTATATGACACCTCGGCACCTTCCGGGGTCGTAGCAAGGACATATATATCATCAGCTGACTGAATTATTGGAGGGGTGGTATCTACTACATAAGATCCAGTTGCAAAACCATCTACATTTTCTGCGGTAACTTCTAGCATGTACGTCCCATCTGGCAAGCTAATAGAATCAGATTCGGGCATTTGAGCAGTCCAAGTTTCATCGCCATTGTTAGTTCCATCAAAAGAAATGCAAATATCTGAGCATAATGCATCGCTCATAATACGTATTGTGATACCAGAATACGGGCTGTTATATATTCCACCACTTATTATTGGCGGCATTGATTTATCGTTAACTAAATACTCCCCAATAACGTCTATAGAAGCTATGCCATATATTATTTCCATTTGTTCACTTGGGTCTGATATTTTTTGGTAATTATTAATATCAGCGGCTAATATCTGACCAGAAAAATAAAGTAATCCTTCCGGAAGGGTTATAGATAGACTACTGCAGACGCCAGAAGTAAGCACGCCTTCGGAATCGGGGGTGAATGTTCCCGTAACCCAGCCACTCGATGTAATGCTGCCTTCGCTGTCTGTCGTTGTCCATCTGTATTGGCACTGGACAATATCGCCCGTGGTATCTGTGACACGAGCTTTAATTATGGGTGTTGAACTGGTAGTTTTTGAACCGTTGAATGATTCATTAGTAGGAATAATGGTCAAACTGTCTATTGATGGACCAATGTTTCCCCAAGTAGGGAAAGCCATTGCTGGCAATACACCTACAGATATTTGTAATACCAGCGAAAAAATAATCGCAGCTGATATTGTTTGTCTAATTTTTTTAAGTATTATCACACAGGCCCTTTGCGAAATTTATTATGTTCGAGTTTTGTTATTTGCCATTCGAACCCGTTTAGTCCCACAAATAAACTAGTTATTACTAGTTATATCTTAATAACAGCGTTACGTCAATCAGCCTTACGCAAGATTTAAGTTTAAAAACGTGATATTATTAGGTTAATTAATCTTAGGAGAAAAGATATGGCTTCCAAAGGTGTAGGTAAGGGAATCAGCAAGAGAAATAAGTGGATTATCGGCGGAGTCGCTGGTTTTGTCATACTATTCGTTTTAGTAGCGGTTTTTGGCACACCCAGTGCTGAATTAGTGTTCAAGGATATGAACGAAAAGATGTTAGAGACCAAATCAGTCACGATTGACCAAAAATTGGCCATGAAGGGGACTGCAGAAATTACGTCCAGAATGTATATGGATTTTAACAGTAGCACGACATTGCTAGCAAAAGGTAATTTTTCGTTTAACATCACCAGTGCGGCTAGCCCAATGGCGATTTCTGGTGATTTGATTAAAATCGGCGATAGTAATTACGCTAGATTTACTAAAATTGCTTCATCAAATAAAACAATGGACGCTTCACTTAATCCAACAGAGACGAAATTAAAGAACAAATGGATTAAGGTGCGAAGCAATGATCAATACGCGTCATTTACCAAAACTCCAATTGATTTGACCTCCGCAATTATGCCAGTCCCCTATGCAAACCTAAATGATACACAACTCAAAACTGTTGTAGGCATTTTGCAAGACAAAAGCATGTATACAATTGGCGAAAGCTCAAAAGTGGATGTATCGGGCGTGTCGGCTTACAAGTATTTACTGACTTACAATAAGGATCAGTTCAAAAAAGCCGCCAAAGCAATCGCAGGGTACATTAGCTACTTTAAATCAGACGGCGAAAGTAGTGATCAAATTGCTTCGTTGACAGTATGGGCAAATATCAGCACAAAACAACTGATTAAAATTGAATACACCGGAACAGCTGCATCGGGTGGTGATGTAACTGGTACGATTAGCTTCTCTGATTACAACAAGACTCAGGCGGTTGAAAAACCAAGTGATTATTCAATCGAATCTGAACTGCTGAATTAATCAGTCCTAAATAAAAAACATCCTCTTGTAATAGAGGATGTTTTTTGTTATTTTGTTGCTATTTATTTCTTGATACTTTCGAAGTTTAATACTTTCCAATCGCCATTTTTCTGTACAAGATTTATTGTTATGACGTGAACGCGGCTATCGCTGCCGGATATTTCGTAAACTACTTTGGCAGTTGGGTCGCTGCCTGTTTCGGCGCTAACTTCTTTGCTGATGTTGTTAGGTTTGCCGGTTAGTATTGGCGCCATTTGATCAACCATGGCTTTAAAATCTGCTGAACTGGTAGCAATTTGTGCATCAGATGACATCATGTCATATGCAGCAGATGCTTTGCTGGATTGGATATCCGATACAAATTCATCGCTTACTTTTAGGGGAGCGCTGGTTGCAACGTTGGCGACAATTACGATTCCAATGATGAACACTACAATTGCGCTAACTATTACAATAATTTTCTTTTTCATTGACCATTTTTGTTTAGGTTTTTTTGATTCGGTTTTTGTTGTTACTGTTGTTGGTTGTTCGCCTGAAGTTTCCATAGAGCCTCCTTATTTATGAGTTTATTATATCACCTGGATTCAGCAAAATGTCAGTTAACAGATGTTATAATTAATCATATTCATGTATAGATTTTATGTTACAGGTAATGAACAGTTAACTGCTACGACGCTGTTGTTGACGTTAAAAAAGGCACCCGAACAAAAGCCATTTTCGTTTCAATCAGGCCAATATGCGACTATTAGTTTTAAAGTTAATGGTCGACCAACTCCATCCAGAAATTTTTCGATAGTAAACTCATCGACTGATCAAGGTATATTGCAATTTAGCATACGCGTGAATGGGCGTTTTACTACTGCTTTAAATAAGTTGCAAATAGGCGAAGAGGTCAAAGTACGTGGACCATTCGGCACTTTTGTATTCGATAAAGAACGCGATAAAGATACCGTATTTATAGCTGGTGGAATAGGTATTGCTCCGTTTATGAGCATGATTAGATATGCAACAATAACTAAACTGCCAAATAAAATTAGTTTGTTATATGGATGTAAAACTCAGGATGATATACCGTTTATCAATCAAATAAAACAATTCGAACAGCAAAACCCAAATTTTAAATCGTTGTTTTCTATCAGTAGTCGAACATCGGACAAACTAATCGGATTAAATGTTAATAATGGTAGTGTAACGCCAGAGATTATTGACCAAGTAGTGAATAATTCTTATGAAGGCAAAACATTTTTGATTTGTGGTCACCCACACTTTATGGATGCTATGGCTAAAAATTTAATAAATCGTGGCGTTCCGGCTGATTACATTATGACCGAGGCGTTTAGCCAGGGTACAAAACATCAAAAGGGTAAAATCTTTAGCTGGCCGTTGAACGTTTATACATTAGGCGCTGTTGGTTTAGCAGCGACGAGTTTTATGGTGATGGTTAGTGATTTGGTGAAAACTTTACCAGCTGCGACGTCGTTAGATTTGTCAAATACCGCTGATCCGTTAAGTACTGGTAATAGTAGACAAAGCGACTTGGACGAATTGGTAAATGGCTTGCCTGCCGTAAACAGTAAAAACCCGGCAAGTGATGCGGTAGTTAATAATGCGAAACAGTCAACGGCATCAAATACTACACCAGCGCAATCAACAAATACAGGCACGTCAACTACACCTATTGTAGTAACGCCAACCCCAACACCTACACCTGCCCCAACTCAAACTCCCACGCCAACACCTGCTCCCACGCCAGCGCCTAAACCGGTACCTGTTTGTACTACGACCCAAAGCGGGGTAACAACGTGCGTTTAAGTACATATACTCAGGCGCAGTCGGCACTGGGCGGCGATATCGCACTAAATATAGTTACTGATATGCCAAAGTTGGAAATGGACAATCTATTTATAAATCTTTGGAAATATGTATTTATATTCGAAAGACGATTCAGTCGTTTTTTACCTAGCAGTGAACTAACATTGTTTAATCGTTCGGCTGGCATAAAAACTAAAATATCCTCAGAATTTAGAGATTTATTGATTAGTGCGCAAAAATTGGGACAAGAAACTGGTGGTTTATATAACCCATTCATAACGCCAGCTTTGCAACGTGCTGGGTATGTAAAATCTGCATTGTCAGGATATGAAAATGACAAACAAATTGATTATACGAATCGCAAAATGGCCGAAGTGAGCCGATTAATAATTGGAGATAATTGGGCGTTGATACCATACGGTACCGCGATTGATTTAGGCGGATGCGGTAAGGGTTATTTGGGTGATCAATTGGGCGATATATTAAAAAACTACGATATAGCAGGGTATTGGATATCGTTGGGCGGAGATGTTGTGACAATGGGGCATGATGAAAATGGCAATGAATTGTCATTAAGTATTCAGAATGCAAATAATCTAAGTAAAATAACTGATTGGGCTGTTGATTGTCCGACTGAACATTTTGCTATAGCGACTTCGGGAACATTTCAGCGCAAAGGTCAGAATATCCCTAAAAATTGGCATCATATTATTGACCCGGAAACCGAACAGCCTGCCGTCACCGATATTCGTTTGGCAACAGTCTGTGCCGACACGGCATTAAATGCGGATGTTTTGGCTTCATGTGCGATTATCTTGGGGTCAGAAAAAGCGCCTGCATATTTGCAAAAACATGGAGTAAAGTCGGCTTTGTTGCAATGTATTGACAATGAAGGTGTTGTTTTTGAAAAAGAGTTTGGACCTTTTATTTCCAAAAGCCATATAGGCAATGCCGAGGAGGTTTTAACCAATGCGTAAATGGATATTATTAACAATTACAGTTTTATTAGGTTTGTCGCTGGCGGTTGCCGTGATACAACCTTCAATTGCAAATGCAACCGGTAATATAGTGGTCCAGAATATACCAGGTCCATCTGTTGCACAACAATTAACGACTAGAGCATTGACTTCATGGCCGTGGTATCTAGTACGTGCATCCGGCATTATCGCTGCAATTTCATTAGTGATATTGATGTTGTCTGGTATTGGGTCGGTCACTGGTCATACTTTTAGATTTTTAGAGCCAATTACTGCTTGGGCGTCACATAAAGCACTGGGAATCGTATTTGGAATTTCGGTATTAATTCATATGATTGGGTTATTATTTGACCACTTTGTGCCATTTGATATTCCAAGTTTGTTGGTACCTTGGTTGTCGAACTATAAGCCTGTAACGATATTTGGAATGCAGCTGGGGTCATTATTTGTGGCACTGGGTGTGTTGGCGTTTTATGGAGTTGCATTGGTCGTAATATCGTCGTTGCTTTGGATAGAAAAGAAGCCATTTTTGTGGAAGATTGCGCACCTGTTGTCATATGTCGTAATGATATTTGTGTTTATTCATGCATTATATTTGGGAACAGATTTGTCGACTGGAATATGGCGTTGGTTATGGATTGCGATTGGTGGGGGCGTTGCCATAGCGGTAGTGGCTAGGTTATGGAGAGCTAAAACTATATGAACAATGAATTAGAAAATATACGCCACCCTTATAAAATGAAATTATTTTGGGCTGCTATCTATATTTTGTTATTTGCTGGTGTTATATCTGTAGCTGTACAGGCAGCTGATCAGATTAAAACTCATACTTTACCGACAGGTAAGGCCCAATTAATTATTCCTTATTCTAAATATCTGGTTGGCGAGAAAATACACTACACGATTAAAAACGACTACAACAGTACGATATATGTTACAAATAGCTGTCCTGACGAGCCGTTAGCGGTCTATCGTCAAGAAAACAATAAATGGGTGCGTATACACGACAAGGCGTCTTTAAGGGACTGTCCTGACGAGCAGCGGCAAGTAAGCGTTGATGCAGGCAAATCAGTTAGTGGAAGCTTTGCAGGATGGCATAATTTATTCATCAAGCCTGGAAAATATAGAGTAGTGGCAGTTATTGAACATTATGATTTGTTACCGTATCAGGAATTTGAGGTTATTACCCCAGAGGTAGCTGCTTTGAATCAGCAGTATGTTGAGCCAATAATAGTTGGTGTACCACCGACAGAACCTATTAATCAACCCATAACCCCAACTAAAACTGAAACAACAACTCCCACCAAGACGATACCAAAACCGACTTCAAAACCAGATCGGGAAGAAGAATCGGATAATGATTAAGGCGTTTTTTTAAGGGCAATCGCAAACCAATTTGTTTTGCCTTTTATGAATCGCCCCTCGTATACTGTCGTAAACCCTTTGCCAGCTAATTCTTTAATGATAGGGAGGCTGTAGTAATAAAACATGCGTACCCCGTATTCATCTGTTTTTGTTTCCTCGCCGTATAAATTGCGTTCTTTGAGGGTAATATATAATATGCCACCACTGCGTAAGGATTTATGTATTTGATTAAATACATCGCTTAGGGCGTCTTTGTTTATGTGTAATAAGGATGCAAATGCAAAAACGACATCCAGATTATCTGGGTATTTGTAAGTGTAGGTGTCGGCGACGACAAATGATGCGCCTGGAACTCGGATTTTGGCGATATCAAGAAGTCCGCTGGAAGGATCAAAACCTTCGTACTGTTCGGCATATTTTACAATCTCAATTGCATCACGGCCATCACCGCAGCCAATCTCGACTATATTGGCTTTTTTTGTTTTGTTGGCTAATTTTAAGGCACGTTCAATGTCTTTGGTCCGAGAGCCAATACCGCTAAGACGTTCTGACAGTTCAACAGCTGAGTCGTTGTAAACTTTTATGTTGCGAGCGTGCCAGTCCATTACATTAATTATATCATTTAGCGTATAATATAGTTAATTTAATGGAGGGTTCGAAGGTGCTGAAAATTAAGTTATCTAATACCTGGTGGACTGTGGCTGTTGTAGTGGTGGGCGCGTCTGTGGCTACGCTGGTGTGGTTTTTTGTAATTAATCCACAAAATAACAGCAATCAGTCGATAAATAAAAATACATACGATAACGCATCAAGTGATTCAAGTTCAAATTCAAACTCGACAAAACAATCAACAAAAAGCGCGGACGTATTGCCTGTAACAACATTTACAAATGGTTTAGGCAGCTGGTATGAAGAAGTGTGGTATGAAGCTGCCAGTTCTGGCGGCGAGGTGACAACAGGCTCTGGTGGCGTAACATTTACTGCCAAACAATCAAATTCTCGCAGCGGTATAATGATTGATTTAAACAAAGACGTTAGTAAATATAAAAAAGTCACTATTAATCTTAAGGGAGTTGTAAATTCGCAAACTTTGACCGGAACAGGATTTAATGGACGTGAAGCGCCTGTCGCTGTTGCTGTCGCATACCAAGCGACGGATGGTAGTCAGCATATCTTATTGGGAGAGAATCCAACTGCTACTACTCAGATGTTTTGGCGCGGTTTTTATTATCTGGACCCTAGTAGTGGTTCCGGCAAGATTAACGGCGTAAAGGTATCCCAAAATAAGCAATTTAGTTTTAGCTTTGATTTAATGACACTCAGTCCAAAGCCAGAAACTATTTATTATGCAGCACTTGAGGGTGCGGGTTGGAAAAGTCGTCAAGGAAGTGTCAGTAGTTTCAATATCGTCTCGGAATAATTTTGGCATAAAAGCCCCTATTTGTTCTGCTTATGCTATACTTTAATTATTCTATTATTAATGGGGGATAATAACTATGGACGAGGAAATTAAAACAAACGGAGAGTCGGAGCCTGTTGCAGAGATGTCACAGCAAAATGAAACGACTGATCCATTCACAATGGTAGATCCGATAAATGTTCCTGAGCCTAGTGAAGTTGAAGCGCCAGTTGAAGAAAACTCTTCGTCTGAGCAAACTGATTTTTCAGAGCCAGCAGAAGAGCAAGTAGTTGAGATAAATGAACCAATCATCGTACCCGCACCAGTTGGACCACAGTCGTTCGATATGGTTCAGCCAACTCCTGCACCAGCAGCGGTTGAAACTGTTGAATCTATAAAACCTGTCGAGGCAATCGCTCCGGTTTCGCCAGTCGTAAAACCTAAAAAGCATGTCATGAAGACAATTATGTTGATATTGGTAGTGTTAGTATTGGCCGCAGCCGCTGCCGGTGCTGCATATATGTATCGTGATAGTGTTGCTAGCAGTTCAGAAAAGCAGAAGACTGATGATATTGCAGCATTGAATACAAAAGTTACTAGTCTAACTGAAAAATTAGATGCTGAAATTGCGAAGAATACACCCGTAGTAGATCAAACGCCTACATCAGTAAAACCAGGTGTAGCAGCAATTGCAAACATTAAAGCATCAATAACTTCTGGTAATACTGCAGCGTTAGAGGGTTATATGGCAACAAGTGTGAATGTGATTATTGCCGCTTCTGAAGGCGTTGGCGCAAGCACACCAGCCGTAGCAGTTTCGAATATCACAACCTTCATATCAGACGCAACTGCGCCATGGAACTTTGATATTGCAGCATCAACACTTAGTTCGTACGGACAAGGAAGCTATAAACAATACTTCCCAAGTACTGCATTGGTTGGAAAATCTGCAAACAACAAAGTTATATCATTCGGATTTGATGCCAGTACAAAGATTAACACAGTATTCTTGTCATCAAGTGATAGCTTGTTAGAATAATAAATCTTTAGGATAAATAAATTAGCCCCGCGAAATGCGGGGCTAATAAATTAAGCAGTTAATGTATAATTTATACGAACTTTATTATCGCTTCGGCGACGATAATTGCAGCAATTGAAAGCCAGATAAAAATGTCATTATTATTTGAAATCATACGGCCAAGTGCGCTTTTATCATTACTGCTCATAGGCAAGTCTTTTTGATTGATTCGCAGCCAAGCGCCACTGATAGTCAGGACGGCGGCGTAACAGAATATACAGAATATACATAAACCGCCAACAACAAATATACTTTGCGCCAGGTACCAAAATCCAAAGGCGATAAAGAATAGGGCAAATCCTTGGAAGAATAGGCGAAGGCTCTTTGTTATTGTTCCGCCAGTCCAGCCAACAAGCCCAATTGCAAGTGTTAGGGCAAAAAATGCGATACACATAAGTGAATTTGGGAATCCAAATACTGAACTTTGCCAAGCATCTAATATGTTTGTGCAGCTAAAAACTGCGTTTATATTGCACGCTAGAACCGCCTGAGGGTTTTTAAGTAGTTCGACCTTTTCTATCATCTGTAAAAACGATGCTATAAAGCCGACCGCCGAAGCTATTGTTACGATTGAGTATAGTCTTTTTTGTGAAGAGTCTTGTTTCATGATTATGATTATATCATTTTCTAGGTTACGGTTATAATTATATGTACAGCTTTTGTCAAAACATGTATAATTAGTATGACAAGTATGAAACACAAATCAATCTTCAAAGATTGATAATAATTGAAGGGAAATAGCAGTGAAACATTTGATTAAATATCTAAAACCTTACTTTATTTGGTTGATTGTGTTGGTCTTGTTGGTATGGGGACAGGCAACTGTAAACCTGACCTTGCCAGATTATATGGCAAAAATTGTCAACGAAGGAATTGTTCATAAGGATATTGCTGCAGTTTGGAGCAATGGATTTTTGATGTTGTTTATTACTCTTTTGGGCGGTTTAGCCTCGATTGCGATTGGTTTTGTGGCAGCTCGGATATCAACTGGGTATGTCAGAAAACTCCGTGAAGCGATATTTATGAAGGTTGAAAGATTTTCATTGAATGAATTTAATAGCTTTTCATCTTCTTCTTTGATTACGCGTGCAACAAACGATATGCAACAGATTCAAAATACGACTGCCATGATATTGCGTATGGCGTTTTTGGCGCCGTTTATGGGGGTTGGATCAATAATTAAAGCCGATCAAATAGCGCCATCGATGTCATGGATAGTATTGGTGGCAATTGGCGCAATGGTGTCTGTTATTGTCATGCTATTTTTTGTAGTAATTCCTAAATTTACAGTAATTCAAAAACTAGTCGACAAACTAAGTCTGCAAACTCGTGAGATGTTGACTGGTATTCGGGTGATTCGAGCATATAACAATGATAAACACCAACAACAAAAGTTCAACGAAACCAATGTTGAATCGACCCGACTAAACATTTTCGTAAACCGAGTTATGATGTTAATGCAACCAGTTATGACGCTGGTGATGGGCCTGTCTTCGATGGCAGTTGTATGGGTCGGATCGTATGTGGTCAATGATGGAAATTTGCAAGTCGGTAATTTGTTGGCGTTAATGCAATACGTTATGCAAACTATTTTTGCCTTTTTAATGATATCCATTATCTTTATTATGGTCCCACGTGCGGCTGTTTCGTGGAAGCGCGTTAATGAAGTTTTGTCGACCGAGCCAACAATTTCTGATCCAGCACAGCCTGAAAAGCTATCAAAGAAAATTAAAGGAATTGTTGAGTTTAAGGATGTTGATTTTGGATATAGTGGTTCTTCGCAGCAGGTTTTATCAAACATTTCATTTACGGCCGAACCAGGTCAAACGACTGCAATTATAGGTGGTACTGGTAGCGGAAAATCTACATTACTAAATTTAATACCTCGACTATATGATGTATCGGCTGGTTCAATCTCGATCGACGGGATAGATATTCGTAATATAAAACAATCCGAAATTCGAAAACACATTGGATACGTTCCTCAAAAAGCATCACTGTTTTCTGGCACGATTAGCAGTAATATATCATACGGTAAACCCAAAGCAAGTGAAGCAGAATTGAAAAAAGCTTCGACAATTGCACAGGCTAGTGAATTTATTAATGATTTACCAGATAAATTTGATAGTCCAATAGCCCAAGCTGGTAACAACGTATCTGGCGGTCAAAAACAACGACTATCAATTGCAAGGGCGTTGGCAAAAAAGCCAGAGATTTATCTGTTTGATGATAGTTTTTCGGCCCTTGATTTTAAAACAGATGCAGCATTACGCCGAGCGTTAAATAAAGAAATATCTACAGCAACGCTCATCATTGTGGCGCAACGAATCAGCACTATTATGCAAGCCGAAAAGATTATTGTTTTAGATGACGGAAAAATTGTTGGTATGGGAACACACCAGGAATTATTGAAAAAATCAAAAGTCTATCGTGAAATTGCTGAATCTCAATTGTCGGCTGTTGAACTGGGGGAGGAGAAATAATATGGACAAAAAACAACAGCCAGCACCAGTTATGGGTTTTAGGGGTGGTCCTATGGGTATGCGCGGTGGTGGAACTCCTCAAAAAGCTAAAAATCTGAAAAAGACCCTAATCCGAATCTTGGGCTATTTGCGTCCATATTGGTGGAGGCTGGGATTTGTTGCTGTATTTGCTGTTATCAGCACGGTATTTGCAATCATTAGTCCAAAAGTATTAGGTAATATGACTGACGAAATCATCAAGGGTTTGATAGGTCATACTGGTATTAACTTTGCTACGATTAATTCAATTGGATTGTGGCTGATAGGGCTTTATGTTATTAGTGCAACATTTAGTTATCTTCAAAGTTGGTTAATGACAACCGTTTCGCAGAAAGTTACGTTTGCATTCAGGCGTGACATATCTGAAAAGATTGCAAAATTACCACTGAGATATTTTGATCAACATGAAAATGGTCAAATCGTAAGTCACGTCACAAACGACGTCGAAACCGTCAGTCAAAACCTTAATCAGGGAATGACACAGATTATATCGTCAGTAATTACGATTATTGGAATTTTGGCGATGATGATTAGCATTAGTTGGCAAATGACGCTGATTGCAATTTTGGTGTTACCAATTAGTATATTTGTAGTTAGTGCAATCGTAAAACGATCTCAACGATACTATGACCGACAACAAGCGGCATTAGGTGAAATTGACGGACATATTGACGAGATGTTTTCAAACCATGCAATTGTTAAGACATTTAACGGTGAAAAGCGTTCGATTGATAAGTTTAATGCTATCAACACAAAGTTATATACAAGTGGCTGGAAGTCGCAATTTATGTCCGGATTAATGATGCCGATTATGCAATTTATTGGAAATATCGGCTTTGTTGGTGTGGCTGTTATGGGTGGATGGCTGGCAATTAACGGTAAGATTACCATTGGTGATATTCAGGCATTTATCCAATATATGAACCAGTTTACTCAACCTATTTCCCAGACGGCAAATATAGCCAATGTTTTGCAGGCAACAGCCGCTGCAGCCGAACGCGTATTTGAATTCTTGGGCCAAGACGAAGAAGAAACAGAAACAAATTCAATTGCTGCTCCGAAAAACATCAAAGGTGAAGTCGTTTTGAAAGATGTAAGTTTTGGATACAATCCAGACCAGTTAATTATCAAACACTTCTCGACACATATTAAACCAAAACAGAATGTGGCAATCGTCGGTCCGACAGGTGCTGGTAAAACGACTATTGTTAATTTGTTAATGCGTTTTTATAACATTAACAGCGGTTCGATAAGTATTGATGGTATCGACACATCGACAATGAAACGTAATGATGTGCGCAAGATGTTTGGTATGGTATTGCAGGATACCTGGTTATTCCAGGGTACGATTGCTGAAAATATCGCCTATGGCAAACATGACGCCAGTCGCGTCGAAATTATCAAGGCCGCCAAGGCTGCACATGCCGACCACTTTATATGCACTTTGCCAGATGGGTACGACACAATTATTAGCGAAACTGCTGACAGTATTTCAGCTGGTGAAAAACAGTTACTGACTATTGCGCGTGCAATTTTGGCCGATGCGCCAATGTTGATTTTGGACGAAGCAACCAGTTCGGTTGATACCAGGACTGAAGCTTTGATTCAATCAGCTATGGATAAATTAAGTCACGGACGAACTAGTTTCGTGATTGCGCACCGATTATCGACAATTCGTAGCGCCGATGTGATTTTGGTTATGAAGGACGGAAATATAGTTGAGCAGGGTACTCACAATGAGTTGCTGGCTCAAAAAGGCTACTACGCCGAACTTTATGCCAGCCAATTTGCCCGAGTATAATATCGCGCGACTTTGTGGCTTGTGCTAATCTAGAGTCATGACAAATGAACTTATAGTTCGTATTCTTGCCGATGGCGCGGTAGTACCAATCGTATTACTTGGCGCCTATGCATTGATATTCAAAGTCCCAAAAGGCAAGCGTTTGCAAGCGTATACGCGCATATTATTGGCTGGATTAACAGCGTATTTGATCGCAAAATTAGCTGGTGCTATTTATCAACCGTCGGTTGAACGTCCATTTGAATTGCTAGGTACTGCAGCTGGGGCATCTTTTTTGAATAATCCAGGTTTTCCATCTGATCACGTTTTATTTATTAGCGCTATTACGTTTGCTGTATGGTTTGAAACAAAACAAAAAGTAATCACATGGATTTTGATTGGTTTGACAATTGCTGTCGGTATAGGTAGGGTATTGGCGCTGGTACATACTCCAACAGATGTAATTGGTGGAGTAGTAATTGCATTTATTGGTGCACTCTGGTATTTGAACACAAACACGTCACCTGCGAAATCATGATATAATATAGTAAATTAATGGAGGTTTGGCATGGCAAAAGTAATCAAGAGTGATACAGAGCCGCAGTCAATTAATTCTTCTTATTCGTTGCAGCGTGTGGTTTTGGTAGGTGTGGTATTGGGAATAATTTTTTGGGTATTGTCATCATTTCTTGGCAATTATATCCACCCCACAGAAACAGCAGGCAACATTGCGACTATATTGGTTGCAACTCTAGGAATAATGATAATGATGCGATATCGCATGGCTCAGTCGATAGTGATTGCTGTGGCGACTGGCGCAACGTTATGGGGTTTGGCACAGTTAACTCGTGGTTTGTCATGGGTTGAGGTGGCTATTTGGAGCGTATTTTTGTATGGTTTGGCCTATGCTTTATATTCATGGATGGCTAGGTATATAAAGCCAATTCCAGTATTGGCCGCAATGCTAATTATCGTCATTGCTGTGCGCGTTGTCGCTAACCTATAGTGTTATACTGGTGATATGGATCAAACAATTCTTTTGGTTGTAGTTATCGTTGGGTTTGGGGCAGTATTATTTATGTTGAATCAGCGCCTAAAAGAGCTAAAAAGCTCTAGTGCTGTCGAATTGCTGAAAAGTGATGTGACTGAATTGTCGCGTGGTATCAATAATTTGCAACAATCTGTTGGCAATAAAATTGATCAAAATAACATAACCATGCAGACTTCAATGCAAAAACAGCTCAGCGAGAGCGCAAAACTGGTATCTGACGTTACTCAGAGGCTCGCCAAGCTCGATGAGACCAATAGGCGTGTTGTTGACGTGGCCGATGAATTAAAGACCTTGCAGAACGTTTTACAGAATCCAAAACAGCGTGGAGTTTTCGGTGAATACTATTTAGAATCAGTTTTGGATAACATTTTGCCCAGCAAAAATTATCAGATGCAATATAAATTCAAGGATGGCGAAATTGTTGATGCGGTTGTATTTTTGGACAAAGGTCAGATATTGCCAATTGATAGCAAATTTAGCCTCGAAAATTATAATCGTATGGTTGGCGAAGACAAAAAACCTGAGCGCGAGAAATTATTAGCAAAAGTACGAACGGACCTGAAAAATCGAATCGATGAAACTAGTAAATATATTCGACCAAGTGAAAAAACTATGGACTTCGCATTTATGTTTATACCTAGCGAATCGCTTTATTATGATTTGCTGATTGGTGATGTTGGTACTGGTTCAAGTGCGCGTGATTTGATTGAATATGCGTTCAGGGATAAAAAGGTTATTATTGTCAGCCCAACTAGCTTTATGGCTTATTTGCAGACGGTTTTACAAGGTTTGCGAAGCTTACAAATTGAAGAACAAGCCAAAGATATTCAGATTCGTGTCGGCCAGTTGGGCCAACACATCGGTAAGTTTGATGAGTTGATGGGCAAGATGGGCCGATCATTGGGCCAAACAGTTGGTCATTATAATGATGCCCACAAAGAATTGGGCAAAGTCGACAAAGACGTTATTAAAATCGCCGGTACAAGTCCTGCAGTTGATGCGTTATTATTGGACAAACCTCGGATTGATGAATAATCACCGCTTTACCGCGTCTCAATAAACAATCGCCACAAATAAAATCCCCGCCATGTTGGCGGGGATTTTTATGTTAGATGATTATTGTCTAACTAATTAACATTCACATTTGTCACAGTCGCAGCTCTCGCTTTGGCTGTGTAGGTAATCTTGTACAGCAAATCCAATGATACCACCAAGGATTGGGGCTACGATGTAGATTGCGATTGGCCACATGTTCCATGACAAGCCGTTAGCAGCAATTGCAATTGCTGGGTTTAGGAATGTTAGGTTTGTGCTTGATGCTGTCAAAAGCACGGTTGTGATTGACATACCAATGTATAGTGCGGTCAAAACTGCAAATCCAACTGCTAGTGAACCAGCAACACGATCGCGTTTTAGACGAACAGCGTATGCAACGCCTAGAGCTAAGATTGTTACGCCTAATAGTTCTGCGAAGAAGACATACCATTCTTTGCCGCTTGTTAATGTTGCAGCGTGGAAGATAGCTCCGGTTACTTTTGCACCTTCGGCTGCAGAGTTTTGCAAGAACGCATTAAGAACTAGCCAACCAACTGTTGCACCCAAAACTTGAGCTGCAATATAGCAAAATGCATAAATTGCGCTAATTTTACGTGTTACAAATGCACCGATTGTCATACCTGGGTTTAGGTGTGCGCCTGATACACCACCAATAACTAGGGTTGCGCCGACTAGAGCGAAGCCAAAGAACAGTGGATTGCCTTGCATTTCCAAAAATGAAATTGTGATGATGAATGTTCCAATAAATTCGGCAACAATTACACCAAGTAGTGGCATGCTTTTAAGTGTTTTGCCAAATGACGCAACGCTTGCTAGCACCGTTTTACTTTTTTTAATTGAAGTCGCTTTTACGGTTGTTTTCTTAGATGAACTGGCTTTTACAGTTGCCATGAATTTTTTCCCTCCTTAAGGTAAAATATAACAATAGTATAGCACAATAATTTTGAAACAAACATTAGTGATATAGTAATAATATGGCATTATTTATCAGACAAGACGATAACCGAAGTGAATTTCAAAGTAGGCTGGCTGCAGAGTTGCAGGCCAAAGCTAAAGAGCGCGCAAAATTGGCCGATAGACCGGATGGCGTTGACGATTCTCAATATATAAAAGGTACAAAAACAACTACAAGCTTGGCTTGGGTATGGATAGCTATTATTTTACTAGCTGTTGGTATATCTATTTGGCTGATGATTGTCGGTCTGGCGCAACGTTAGCTGTTTAGCGTATAATAATCTTCAGTTATGCAAAATATAGAGGATATAAGTAAAAACCTTCTTGATTTAGTTGCGGGTAGTGATGTACCGCGCGATATTTTGAAATCTGGGGAACTAAAAAAACTTTACGGAGTAGTCGTTACACTACCAGTTGAACAGCGTGGTGCATATGGAAAACGCGTCAATGAATTGCGTGTGTCGTTAGAAGCAGCTGTTACAGCGCGTGAGGCAGAATTAGAAGATAAAACTGTTGAAACATTGGATGTCACGGCACCTTGGGATAAAAATTCTGGACCTGTTAATTTATTATCGACCGAACAGGGTACACAGCATCCTTTGACTCGTGAACTTGAAAACGTTACTGATATTTTTACGCGAATGGGATTTGAAGCAATTGAATCACGTCAAATCGATGACGATGATCATATGTTTGGAACGTTAAACTTCCACGAAAATCACCCAGCACGTGACGGATACGATACTTTCCGAACCGAAGAAGGATTTATTCCACCAGCTCATACCTCAACTATGCAAAATCGAATTTTAAAAGCTGGTAAAACCAAGTTGGAAGATGGCGGAAAAATTGCAGCAGTATGTTACGGCCGTGTTTATCGCAATGAAGACGTTGATGCAACGCATGAACATACTTTTTACCAATGTGAAGGTGTATTCGTCAGTCAAGATGCAACTTTGGGTCAAATGTTGGGCACATTACGCAGTTTCTTTGAAACTTATTATGGACAAAAACTAAAAATTAAAACTCAACCTGCATATTTTCCATTCGTTGAACCAGGTCTAGAATTTGCAATTGAAAAACCAGCGGCACTAGGCGGAAAACCTGGCGAGTGGTTGGAAATGTTAGGTTGTGGCATGATTCATCCAAATGTATTATCAGCAGCTGGTATTGATTCGACTAAATATCGTGGATTTGCATGGGGCGGTGGTATTGAACGTTTGGTAATGTTGAAATATGGTATCGAAGATTTGCGTTATTTTGAATCTGGTAAACTACAATTTTTGAGGAAATTCTAATGATTATTTCACTAAACTGGTTAAAGAAATTTACTGAAGTTAATATACCTATTGACGAACTGGCGACATTAATTGGCGCGCGATTGGTAGAAATCGAAGAATCAATTAATTTGGGCGAAAAATACAAAGGTGTTGTGGTTGCTAAAGTTGTTGAGTGCAAACCTCTTGAAAATACTGACCATTTAAATCTAACAAAAATTGATGACGGTGGTGTTGTGACCGATATAGAACGTGACGCCAATGGTTTTGTTCAAGTTGTATGTGGTGCGCCAAATGTCAAAGCTGGGTTGCTGGTTGCATGGTTACCGCCAAAATCTATTGTCCCAAACATGTTCGGCAAACCAGATCAATTTGTTTTGGAAGCCCGCAATTTGCGCGGTGTCATTAGCAATGGAATGATCGCCAGCAGTCGTGAACTGGATTTGTCTGATGATCACGAGGGTATTTTGGAGATTGAAGCAGGCATTAAACCTGGTACATCATTTGCGACGTCATTTGAATTGGACGATATTTTGTTAGATATTGCCAATAAATCATTAACTCATCGACCTGATTGTTTTGGGATTGTTGGATTTGCACGCGAAGTTGCTGCAATCCAAGGTAAATCATTTAATACGCCTGAATTATTGTCGGGTAGATTATCTGACTATTCTAATCCTCAATCTGATCAAGTTGCGTTAAATGTTTCGATTGATAATCCTGAACTTTCAGATCGTTATTTGGCGGTTGTCGTGTCTGGTGCTGATGCTGCGAAAAAATCACCATTTGATGTGCAGACATATTTATCACGAGTTGGCGTTAGACCAATTAGCGCGATTGTTGACGTAACAAATTATCTGATGATGTTAACTGGCCAACCTTTACATGCTTTTGATTATGATAAATTAGTAGCGCAAAATAATGGAAAAGCCGATATTCATGTGCGTGCTGGCCGTGAAAAAGAAACATTGGCACTGTTGGATGGTCGAGTTATTGAACTAACGCCAGATGATATTGTGATTGCTTCGGGTGAAACCGCAATTGGGCTAGCTGGCGCAATGGGTGGTAGTAGCACTGCAATTGATGAAAATACTAAAACTATCATTATCGAAAGTGCAACATTTAATCTTTATAACCTACGATCGACTCAGATGCGTCATGGTATTTTTAGCGAGGCAATTACACGATTTACAAAAGGTCAACCTGCTGAACTATCTGCCCCTGTTTTAGTAAAAGCTATCCAATTAATGCAAGAATGGTCAGGCGCAAAATGTATTTCCAAGATTGCTGAAACATATCCAGGCCGCAAGGCTGAACCAACACTAGAATTCGAACTAAGTGTTATTAATGATGTACTTGGTAGTGAATTTACAGCCAAGGAAGTTGTTGATACTTTGCAAAACGTTGGATTCAAGGCAGAAGAAATTGGTCTGCGGGTAATAAAAACAACTGCACCATATTGGCGAGCTGATATTCATATTATCGAAGATATTATCGAAGAGATTGGACGATTGAATGGTTTTGATAATATCAATCCAACATTGCCAGCACGCGATTTTGTGGCAGTGCGACCATCCGATTTTGATGATTTCCGTAAAAAAGTTCGTCAGACTTTGGTTCGTGCGGGTAGTAACGAAGTGTTAACTTATAGCTTTATTCATGGCGATATTTTAAAGAAAGCTGGTCAAAAAGTTGAAAACTCTTACAGAATTACCAATTCAATAAGTCCAGATTTACAGTATTATCGTCAAACTTTGAGCCCAAGTTTATTAGAGTTAGTTCATCTGAACATAAAACAAGGTTACGACAGTTTTGCGTTATTTGAATTGAATAAAACTCACCAAAAATCTAACGGTATGACTGACGAAAGTGTTCCGGTTGAGTCTGATATGATGGCTTTGATTGTTGCTGGTAAGAATAAACTATCAGTGGCGCCATATTATCAGGCAAAACGATTATTCGATTATCTATGTAAAGAGCTTGGCGTTGAAGTGCTATATAAACCATTCGAAAAAGAATTCAATGACCCTATTTATACTCCATTTGAATATCGACGTAGCGCTCAGATAATTGACCGAAAATCTGGAAAATCAATTGGAATTGTTGGCGAATATAAAAAATCAATCGCCAAAGGATTTAAATTACCTGAACAAGTTGCAGGATTTGAAGTTGACACTCGTGAATTATTTAATGCTGCCGCAGCAGCCGGTACTGGGTACAGTCCACTAAGTCG